>JGI24922J38493_100477_pt1 | contig 37881 bp, 39 predicted proteins | sample LinPFosplate10_FD_38493 | JGI IMG/M metagenome (IMG submission 38493)
TGCAGGTCGACTCTAGAGGATCCCACCATATAGGTGGAGCGTGAGCTACCATGCCCGCCGCCATTTGGAATGAGATCGGTATCCCCCTCGCGCAGCCGTATCAGGTTGCTGTCGACACCCAACAGACTGGCCAGGATCTGAGGAAAGGTCGTATGATGACCCTGACCGATTGTCTGCGTCCCGGTGAACAGCGAGACAGTCCCGCCTTCATCGAAGCGAATCTCGACATTCTCATGCGGCGAGCCGCCCGTTCCCTTGATGTGATAGGCGAACCCAAGACCGCGCAGGCGCCCGTTCGCCGCGCTTTCGTTCCGGCGATCAGCGAAGCCGTCGACGTCGCCGCGGGCGAGCGCCATGTCCAAGGTTTCGCTAAAAGCGCCACTATCCACGGTCTCGCCCAGCGCGTTTGTAAAGGGCATCGCCTCGGCGGGAACCATGTTGAGGCGCCGCAGCCCGGCTGGATCGAACCCGCATTGCCTGGCCGCCACGTCGATCAGACGCTCAATCACCATATTGGCCTCGGCATATCCCGGCGCGCGGGTCACTCCGTTCGGCGTCGTGTTGGTCAGCGCCGCCTGGATGTGCAGGGCGATGGCCGGGATGCGGTACACGGTGCCGGGCAGATGCGCGTAGAGCACGGTTTCGACCACGCCCATGGAGCCGATCATATAGGCACCGAGATTGGCGACACTCTCCACGCGCAGGGCCAGGAAACGACCATCGGCGTCAAGCGCGAGCCGGGCGGTGGATTGATGGTCCCGGGCTTGGTGATCGGTCAGGAAGACTTCGCTTCGACTGGCGATCCATTTCACGGAACGCCCGATCCGCCGCGCGACCCAAGCGATCAGCGGGTATTCAACATAGGCGAAATTCTTTGTCCCGAAACCACCACCGACATCCGGCGCGACAAAACGCACCGCGCGCTCGTCGACGCCGAGGGCTTGGGCGGTGACATCACGAATGGCATGAAGGTTTTGGGTCGAAACATGTAGGACATAGCGGCCCGCCCCCTCGTCCCAGGTCCCAATTACGCCGCGCGGTTCCATCGGATTGGTGACGATCCGGTGATTATCGAGCGTGAGATCAACCAGGTGCTCCGCGCGATCGAACGCCGCCTCCACCGCCGCTTGGTCACCGGTTCGCCAATCGAGATAAAGGTTGCCCGGAACCTCCGGCGTGATTTTTGGCGCGCCCAGCGCCAAGGCTTCCACCGGTGTCGTGACCGCGGAAAGCGGGCGGTAATTCACGACGACCCTTTCCGCGGCATCCAGGGCCTGATCCACCGTTTCGCAGATCACTAGCGCCACGGGTTCACCGACATGGCGAACCACGCCGTCGGCCAGAAGAGGTTGTGGGAGAAAGGAAAAGGGTTCCCCATCAAGGGGATTGGCCTCGACCGTCGGCATCAGGGGCTTCAAGCCATCCGCCATCACATCCTCAATCGTGAAAATCGCCAACAGGCCCGGCGCGGCGCTCGCGGCGTCAGTCTCGATGTTCTCAATCCGCGCATGGGCGTGCGGCGACCGCACCAGCACGGCATGGCACATATCGTCAAAGACCAGATCGTCGAGATAAATCCCGCGGCCGGTCAGGAAGGCCGCGTCCTCCCGGCGTTTGGGCGCGTCGCCGATCGTTGCTCGGGTTTCGGTTCCGTCGCTACTTACCATTCGATCTCGCCGCCATCGTATCTGAGGAACCGGCCGGACATTTCGAGCGTAAGATCACCAATAACAGCTCGCAACCCCGCCACGCTCTCGGCGACGGGGATGCCATTGCCCTTGCGGGTTTCCGTCGCCACCGAGCCGGGATGCATGACGACGGCGCTGATGCCGCGCGGCGCGAAATCGATTGAAACGCTCTTCGCGACCATGTTCAACGCCGCCTTGCTGCAGCGATAGGCGTAGTGCCCGCCAGAGCCATTGTCGCCGATCGATCCGGACCGGGTGCCGATGAACACGATGGCGCGTTTTTCGCTCGCCGCGACGTGGTCCTCGAACGCGGCCGCGACATAGGCTGGCGCCACCGCGTTGATTCGCATGACCCGCGTAAACTCCTCCAGATCCGGAAGCATCAGAGTCCCCGGCCCGTCCGGCGCGAAGGTCGCGGCGTTGTTGATCAGAACGTCGATCGGCTCGCCTTTCAATTCCACCGCCAGCTCCACAAGGTCGACCTGGTTGGAAACATCCAGACAATGGAACAAAACCGTATCGCCAATCGATTGGAGCTTTCCGCGGCTCGCCTCGTCCAGGCATACCGCGTGAACCCGCCATCCATCGCCGGCGTATTGGCGCGCCAGCTCGAAGCCGATACCATAGTCACATCCGGTGATCAGTGCCGTGGGCATCCATGCCTCCTCAATCACGCGCGCCGGGGCGCCAAAGACGACATCCTACACCCGCGGAACCAAGCAAGGCAGTACGTCATGAACACCGAGGCCATTTCCGACATCATCCGGTTCTGGCACGGGCCGGCCACCGACAGTCCCGAGGCCGCCTTCGAACGCCGGGATTGGTGGTATAAGGGCGGAAAGCCGGTCGATGATGAAATTCGCGCGAAATTTGGAGATCTGGTGGAGGAAGCGCGCTGCGGAGGCTTGGCCGAATGGCGCGAGAGCTCCGAAGGTGTGTTGGCGTTGATCCTGTTGTTGGACCAATTCACTCGCAATCTTTTTCGCAACTCACCCGACGCTTATTCCGGCGACATACTTGCTTTCGAAATCATGGCCAAGGCGATCCGGTTAAACCTCGACAAGAGCTTGCACCCGGTTTCGCGAATCTGGCTCTATCACCCCTTTCATCATTCCGAGGATGTCGTGGCCCAGGATACCGGCATCACGATTCTGAAGGCCTTGAAACGGCAGGGACCAGCGCCCTGGCGTCCCTATATCCAGCGTAGTGTCGTGGGTTGGACCAGGCACCGGGATATCGTCGCCCGTTTTGGACGTTTCCCGCACCGAAATCATGTGCTGGGGCGCCCATCATCGCGTAAGGAGGTCACGTTCCTGGCCAAGAGTGGCGAGTCCTTCGGCCAAGGACCGAAGCGCAAGAAAGATCCTTAAGAGGGGGTGCTTCAGCCGCGTTCTTCGACCACTACCCGTCCCTCGTCCGGAAAGACCGTTACAATATCCCCGGTCTTGATCAAGGTTGTAACGTCGCCATCCTCGAACCGGTCGCACAACGCAAGATCCGCCAGGGCCGCGCCCTGGGCCAGGATTGTATTGGCGGCGTTGAACAGGATCGCCTTTGGAACGATCCCGCGGGCCTTCATTTCGTACAGCATCCAGGCGGTAGCCACGCCGCCCTTCGCGGTGTTCATCACCAGGATCTTATCGTTATAGGACTGGCCGACGAGGGCATGGAGCGGACGGGAAAAAACCCCCTTGATCCTGTCAAGATCATAGCGGGCGGAGAAATTATCACTCGCCACCAAAGCTTCACCGGTAACGACGCCGCCGATACCGACATGACATTTCAGTTCCCTCTTCATCCGACCACCTCCCCCGCGACCGCGGACGCGACGCAATCCTCCATCGAGGCCAGCGCTGGTTTATAACCGTATCCGCCGAGAATGTTGACGATCTTGGCCGAGTTCGAAAGCAGCCGCGTCCAACCATTGGCCGCGCCAATCTCGCGTGCGTATTGCTGATAGAAGCAGGTGCCTCGCAACACCCGGGCGCCAAAACCCTCGAGCGTGGCGTTGAAGCCCATTCGTTCGGAATCCGCATAAACAGTGGGCGAAGTGCACACGATCATGTCTGTATCGGGGTGACGCCTGCGCCCCTCGCACAGCGCCGCGACATCGCGCATCTCGATGATTGAAAGTTGCGGCGCGGCGAACACGACAACATCCACCTTGTCTCCGGTCCCACCAAAGTCCGAACGTAGCGCATCAAGGTCGACGGACGTGATCGCGCGGGGAACCAGCTCCTCGCCGCCCACCGCCCCTAAATTCGGGGCTTCCGGCGTTACTCCGACCATATGAAACAACGGTGTCGAGCCATGGCTGGCCATCGCGGCGCCCAAATGTTTCATCTGATCCGAGGTCGGCGCTCTCTCGACCCCCTCGATAACCGGTATCTCCCAATACGAGCCCGCCAACCGCCCAATAACGGCTCCAAGAACACCCCAGTCAGTCAGTCCGTCCGGCTGGTCCCGCACCACGTAACGGCGGGTCGCTCGGCGGTACTTATCCAAATGCAAACCATAGCGCGGGGTGCGCCCGGTGAGGCCCGCCGCCAAAGCCGACGGACCACCCTCGAAATTGGAGCGGGCTCCGCAAACGCTATTGGAATAGATCACCACCCCGGTATCGCCATAAGCCAGATGATCACCGAACACCGGGGGCATGATCGTCTGATAGTTGACGCAGGTATCGGTCATCAGGATCCCAAGCGCCTCGCACGCGGCGATGAAGCGGCGCTCCAGATCCGCCATCTCCTCGGTCTGGCCGAGCGGCTCGTAACACGTGAGATCGACGCCCCTTGGATCGGTAATCATCGGTATGGCTACTCGACGTTGGTCCTCTGGCAGCGCCGCGAAGGTTTCGACGAACGCGACGCCGGCATCACCCAAGGATTCCGGATCCGCCATCATATGGGCCTGACTGACACCGACCATGTCGTCGGCATCGAACATGCGGCCTACCTTGAGCTGATGGTCCATCGCCCATTGCCGTGCCGCGCCCATCTCGCCGGCGAGCATGGCTTTTTCCTCGTCGCTAAGCTTCATCGGGGAACCTCGGGCTATCAATGATGCGGGTAGGACGAGAATAGTCTAGTTGGCTAACGCTCCAGATCAAACCGCCCTCGCGCTGGATACTGGCGCACGCATTTCTATCCACGAGCCGGCGCTAATTGCAAATCCATCTAATTTCTGTCAATTTGAAGGTATGATTTCAAGTCGCATACGGCACGCTGAAAGCCTCCGAAACTATCGTGATCCAGTTATTGAACAAGGTCCGCTAGCGGAACGAGCTTCGGAAACCGGGATTTGAGAGTAGCTAGGCCTTGCTAATGTTCTCGATAATTAGGCCGAAACCTGAGGTCCTCCCCGGAAACCGGACAGTGACTTAAGCTCTAATTTTGGTGTCTGCTGATCTTCGACGGAGGAGATTAGCGATGACGAAGCGCAAGGTTCACAAACCCGAGTTTAAGGCCCGAGTAGCGCTGGAAGCCCTGAAGGGCGAGCAGACGGTATCCGAGTTGGCGAGCCGGTTCGGTGTTCACCCGACGATGATCCATCAATGGAAGAAGGCATTGCTGGACGGCGCGTCGGATATATTCCAGCGTGGTCGAGCCTTGGCGGAACCAGATGCCGACCCGGCGCGGATCAAGGATCTTCATGCCAAGATCGGCGAGTTGACGGTGGAACGGGATTTTTTGGAACAAGGGCTGCGTCTGCTCCCCGGCCGGAACGCAAGGCGATGATCCAGCCCCGTCACCCCAAGCTGTCGGTCGTGCGGCAATGCGGTCTGGTGTCGATCAGCCGATCCAGCTTCTACCACCACCCCCGTGGCGAGAGCGCCCGGAACCTGGCGTTGATGACCCAGATCGACCGGCAGTTCCTGGACACCCCGTTTTATGGCGCCCAACAGATGACCTGGCATCTTCGAGCTGAAGGTCATCGCGTGAACATCAAGCGGGTGCGCCGGCTGATGCGGTTGATGGGCCTGATGCCAATCTATCAACGACCTCGAACCAGCATTCCCGCCAAGGGGCACAAGATTTATCCGTATCTGCTACGAGGTCTGCCGATCGAGCGGCCCAATCAGGTGTGGTGCGCCGACATCACCTATATCCCATTGGCCAAGGGGTTTCTCTACTTGGTGGCGATCATGGACTGGTGGAGCCGCAGGGTGCTGGCATGGCGCCTGTCCAACACCATGGAGGTCCAGTTCTGCCTCGACGCCTTGGACGAGGCCCTGGAACATCACGGCACGCCAGAGATCTTCAACACCGACCAGGGTAGTCAGTTCACCTCCTGGGCCTGGACCCAACGCCTGAAAGAGGCTGACGTGAAGATCTCGATGGATGGGCGTGGCCGGTTTCTCGACAACATCTTCATCGAACGGCTTTGGCGCTCGCTCAAATACGAGTGCGTCTACTTGCACGCCTTCTCGGGTGGCCGCGAGGCTCGCCAGGGGATCGGCGAATGGGTCACCTTCTACAATCACCGCCGCCCGCACGGCGTCCATGGCGGCGAGACACCAGGCAAGGTATATCGAGAAAGGCTGTCGGCCTCCGGCCCGGGCTTACGCCCGACCCTCCAACCGACAGCCTTGGTGGCGTGACGACAGAGAAATGAAACCCGATCAGCAGGACCGAAATGTAGCTTAAATCAGTCGCGAAACTGTCCAACGATTGGGGAGGGCCTCAACCAACAACAACGAGAAGCGACCATCGATGTCCAACAAGAGCCTGAACTTAAAAGGCCTCAACATCATGGTAGCCGACGCGAACGAAAACATTCGCGCGATCACGCAGGGCCTGCTGCGAGGATTCGGCGCGACCAGAATTTTCGAATCCGCCGACGGCGAGAATGCCCTGCGTGAAATCCCAGTTCGGGGCATAGACGTCCTGTTTTGTGACCTCAACCTGCCGAAGATCGACGGGTTCTCTCTGATCAAGCAACTGCGCGCCGACGAAAACAATGTGGCGCGCTTCATACCTATCCTTATTCTCACTAGTCATACACAACAGCGGAACATCGAAAAATCACGGGATTCCGGTGCGAATATCGTTATCGCTAAACCTCTTTCGGCCAAGGCCGTGTATGATCGTCTGGCTTGGATCGCCGAAGATCCTCGTGCTTTCGTTCAGGCCACCGGCTACATGGGTCCGGATAGGCGTTTCCGGACCGACGGAGTCCCAGGCGGCGTCGGCCGCCGGGCCGCGGACGCGGTCCTTGACCTCGAAGACCAGCCCGAGAATGCGGTAAGCGACGACGAAATGGAAAAAATGTTCGAGAAACGGTGATGAACATGAGCGACGATAAAACAGCGAAGACGGATGGGCCCGACAAACCGGCGGAGAAGCCCGAAGTCAAGATCATGCACGTCCAGACCCGCTTTACGACCATGGCGAACCGCAGGGGTGGCATGGATCGCGACGAAGCATTGGAACGCGCGGAGACCTTCGTCGAAAACGTCGAGGAAAAATATCCCGACTGGGTCGACAAGGATATGAAGGAACTGGCCAAGGTTGTCGCTCAAATCAAGGCGGAAGGCGGTTTTACCAAGGACTCTTACGACTCGGCCTATCGGGGCGCGTGCCGCGTGCGGGATCTCGGTGGAACCTTCGGCTACGAGCTGACGACCGCGGTCGGTGACAGTCTTTGCGAACTGATCTTCCGGCTCGCCGAGGGAAACCTTCACAGCCAGGACGCCCTGGACACTCACATGAATGCCTTGAAGCTAGTGTGCACACCACAATTTCGCGGGGCCCCGGTCTCTTCGCTGACGGATCTGACCGATAGCTTGGCCAAACTCGTGAATAACTATCCTGATCCCGACGCCCAATTGAAAAGAGAAGAAGCGGAGAGACGCGCCAGCTTGGTTAAATCCGACTAAGACAAGATAACCTGGGAGTTGGCGTCGCCGCTCCCTTACCGTAACGCGCGCCTGGACTTCTTGATGACCGTGGATCCGAACCGCCTCACCCTCTACGGCAGCTTTACCTCCAGCTCCAGCTTCAAACCGATAATGTTCCTGAGCCTGGCACGGTTGCCATTCTCGTTTCGGACGGTCAACCTGAAATTCGACGCACAAAAGGAAGAGTGGTACCTTGCCATTAATCGCTATGGTCAGGTTCCGGCTCTCGCGCATCGCGGCCTCGTGGTGGTGCAATCGAACATCATTTTGGATTACCTCGCGCGCCAGACCGGTTGCTTCCTAGCCAAAAGCGAACAAGATCAATGGCGCGCGCGAGAATGGCTTTCCTGGGAGGCCGACGCGATTACCAATGTCGCCAAGGTGCGGCACTACAACCGGTTTCGAAAAGTCGACCCCGCGGTAATGGACTATTTCACGCCACTCGCGCAAAGCGCTCTCGACGTGGTCGACGCGGCGTTGGTCGATAGGGAATGGCTGGTCGGGGATACCTGCACGATCGCCGACCTTGGATGCTGGGGTCGCATGGTGTTCATGGCCGAAGGTGGTCTTGAGATTTCAGGATGGCCGAACATCGAGGCCTGGTCGCGACGCATCGCCGCCATGCCCGGTTATGACCATCCCTACAGCTTGATCCCCAAGAAGGACCGAGAGTTCGATCCAGAATAACCCAAGCCGTGCCAAGCACTTGCGTGGCCTCTCGGCTCGCCCGTCACGGCGCCGTGAGCGAAGTTGTTTTGCCGCCCCCGCCGAGATGTGTGACTTCCCGTTCAGTTTCGATTTACACCTCGGGAGAGTCTCATGAAGACCTTTATCAAGATTTTCGGATTTCTACTGGTTTTTCTGGTTCCCGTGGGGATCGCCTCGGCCGAGTCGATGAAAGTCAGCGCGGTAATGGCTCCCACCAAGTCCATGAAGTTGGACTTCCAGGACGGAAGCAAGCATTTCGTGCTGCTTGTCCAGCGTGAAGGAACCGCCAAAGGCACTGGCCCGCTAGCAGGTAGCGCCGTGACGGAATACGGCATGCATGACCTCGTGCGCGGGGTTGGTGGCGACCCACAAGGCTATCTTGAGTTCAAGGCGCCAAACGGTGATATCGGCTATGTTCAATGGCACGTCCGCGCGATTTTCTTCAAGGGCGAGAAAAAGCCACGCCTCGCTGATTACGGGTTTTGGCAATTGGTTGGCGGAACCGGCGGACTCAAGGGCATGACCGGCGTTGGGACGATGACTATCAAGGCCGCGTCGAAGACCGATCGGCTTTTTACCCTGGAAGGTGAAATTGGACCGAAACCCTAGGCGCGCGCGGGACCGTGATCGGAAATTCGCCGATCCCGATTTGGCCGGGCGAGCGACCCCTTAGCCGTTCATTGGCTAACGATTAACCGTGCTTGGCACGAAATCGTCGGCATGCTCGTCCCGACCGGTTACAACCAACTCGCTCTCGGCCTCTCCCGCTACCCGAACATGCCGCATAACACGGATTTCGTTGTAGTCGTAGGGGCAAGCGCGATGCAAAATACACCGATTGTCCCACATCACCACATCACCAGCGCGCCATTTATGAGCATAGGTTCTGGGCGCGCGACAAGCCTGCTCAAGCAGCTCGTCAAGTAGTGCCTGCGCCTCGCCATCATCCATTCCGGGAATACGAAAGGCATGGCGGCCAACAAACAAAGACTTACGCCCGGTCACTGGATGCACCTTGACCAGGGGCCGAAGCGGCGCGCCCTTGGTGTGGTATCCGTAACCCTCGCCGGTCTTGAAAACGTAACCAGCCTTGGCTTGCGAGGCGTAAAGCGAATGATAGGCCGCGAGATCCGCGATCTTCTCGCGTGTCGCCGTGTCGAGCGCGTCATACGCGGCGCGCATGTCCGCGAGCTCGGTCTCGCCGCCAGCCGAGGGAACGACCTGAGCCGATAGGATCGAAGCCTTGGCGGCAAGCGGCATGTAGGAGCTGTCGGTATGCCAACCTTCGTTTCCGCGCAGGGTCTTGAAGCGGGTTTCATTGGCATCCATCGCGGTACCGTCCGGCTTCTGATTGCTGATTGGCACCGCTTTCTGGCTTCCGTCGCGCAGCAGCTCGATATCGCCGAAACGTTCACCGAAAGCCGCCTGTTCCTCATCACTGACGTGCTGGTCGGGAAAGACCAAGGCGCCGTGATCGTGAAAGGCCTTTTCGACGACGGACCATTCCTCTGGGCTCATGTGGGCGATCTTGATATCGATGATACGAGCGCCGAGCGTTGATTCCAATGGCGTGACGGTGACCATGGCCGGTTCCTCCTTGGCGACGAATGTGACAATGCCTGCCACTCACGACGAGCCAGACCAACACAATTCATCTCGTTTATAGCTTAGTCGCGTCTCGCCTGAGCTCGCAATATCGTCACCTTGGCATTGGTTGATTCCCGCGAGTTCATCCGCCGGTCGATATGGCGCGCGACTGTCTCATCGCGTAAACAGTACTGAAATACTACTCATTCAGGAGCCAAACCATGAGCGAACTCGCCGGCAAGGCCGCCATCATCACCGGTGCCAGCAGAGGCATCGGCGCCGCCGCCGCCAAGGAACTGGCGTCCCAAGGCGCATCCGTTCTCCTGGTCGCCCGGAACACCGGCGAGATCGAGCAGAACGCCGCCGAAATCCGCGCGATGGGTGGTAAAGCCGAGGCCATGGTCTGCGATGTCGCCAGCTACGCCGACGTGTCCGCCGCCGTCGAGCGCTGCAAGCAAGCCTTCGGAAGTGTCGATATCCTGGTCAACAACGCTGGCCTTATCGACCCCATATCCAAGCTCGCGGATTCCGATCCCGAGGAATGGGTCAAGGTCGCGGACGTCAACTACAAGGGCGTCTATTTCGGCCTGCGCGCCGCGATTCCGATGATGCTGGAACAAGGCGGCGGTACGATCGTCAACATCAGCTCGGGCGCCGCGACCGGAGCGCTGGAAGGCTGGAGCCATTATTGCTCGAGCAAGGCCGCGGTATTGATGCTCACCCGAATGACGCATCTGGAATACAGCGCCAAGGGCATCCGCGTCGTCGGTCTGAGCCCGGGCACGGTGATGACTCACATGCAGGTCGCGATAAAGGCATCCGGCATCAACCCGATCAGCCAAATGGACCCATCGGCCCACGCGACCGTCGACCGGCCGGCCAAGGCGATCGCCTGGCTCTGCACGGAAGATGCCCGCGAGTTCGACGGCGGCGATGTCTCGCTTCGGGACGAGGTTATCCAGACAAGAGCCGGCCTTCAAACCAAGGCGGCGATCCCCTTCCCGAACCGCTAACCGGCGATCGGGCGAAAATCTTCCGTCTCGGGCTCCATCACCCACAACTCGCCCTCCGAGATGTCGAACCAGGCGCCATGCACGGAGAGGCGTTCCTTCTTTTCAAGGATGGAGACACAGGGAAAGGTCCGAAGGTTGGCGATCGAATAGCGGATCGAAGCGAATTCCAGCATCTTTTGCCGTTCCGCCCTGGTCGACCATTTGTTCGCCGCGATCGCCTCGGTCGCCGGACCCAGCAATTCCATCCATTTGCCAATGAAATCACCCGGCGATAGAGGCTCGCTGCTCGGGTTAAGCGCGGCGTCAATACCGCCGCAGCGGCCATGCCCCATCACGACGATATGCTTAACCTTGAGGCTCTGGACCGCGAATTCCAGCGCCGCCGAAGTCGAGTGATGCTGATCATCCGGCGCGTAGGGTGGGACTAAATTCGCGACATTGCGCACCACGAATATCTCACCCGGCGCCGAATTAAAGATCGTCTCCGGCGCCGCCCGCGAATCACAACACGCAATCATCATGGTCTCGGGCGATTGCCCCGAATCCGCCAACTTTCGGTAGCGCTGGTTTTCCTGGGAATATCGATTGGTGCGAAACTCCTGGTAACCATTGAGCAGAAAGCTCGGAAAAGAAGTCATTTGCGGAAAGCCATTTCGAATTACGATCCCGCAGGAATAGTGGAAAACGCCGTCCACGGGAACTGCTGGAATTCGAAAAAATTTCGTCATGCTCCGTGCCTCCTCGCCCCGGTTGACGCCGCGCCGAGATGCCACCCATACTCGAATCCGAGTCCCAGCCATTATCGTTCAACCATAAGATCCGAGAGCCCGCGCATGAGCCGCTACGCCGACAACCCCGCCGCCGTGCAAGCGTTGGTCCGGCCAACGGAAGTTCATCGCGACGTCTATGTTGATCCGGAAATTTTCGATCTGGAGATGCGGCATCTATTCGCCAACACCTGGGTTTTTGTTGGACACGACAGCCAGGCACCCAATCCCGGAGACTATTTCACCACCGAAATCGGTCGCCAGCCCATCGTGATGGTTCGTCACCTCGATGGCGAAATCCACGTGCTCTATAACCGCTGCGCCCATAAAGGCACCAAGCTGGTTATTGACCGTACGGGAAACACCGGGAAGTTCTTTCGCTGCCCGTACCATGCCTGGACCTACAAGACCGACGGCACGCGTCTCGGGATGCCTCTTCGCAAGGGCTATGACGGCACTGGGCTTGAAAAGAGTGCCTCGGGGAACGACATGGCCCGGGTCGGCGCGGTCCGAAATTATCGCGGATTTGTTTTCGCACGGTTAGCGCGCGAGGGAAAGGGTTTCGAGAGCTTTTTCGGCGAGAGCCTCAGTTCCATCGACAATATGGTCGATCGATCGCCAGAAGGACGGCTGGAGGTCGCGGGTCCGCCGCTGCGCTTCATGCACCGGTGCAATTGGAAGATGCTGGTCGAAAACCAAACCGACACCTGCCACCCAATGGTCGCTCATGAAAGTTCGGCCGGGACGGCGGTCAAGATTTGGGAGGACAGCAACCCCGCCGAGGGGGACCCGAAACCCATGGCGGTCCAGGTCATCGTCCCGTTCATGTCGTCATACGAGTTCTTCGAGGAGATGGGCATCCGCACCTGGCCCAACGGCCATGGCCATACCGGTGTCCATCACTCCATCCATTCCGATTATTCCGCGATCCCCGGTTACTTCGACCAAATGAAATCGGCCTATGGCGAAGATAGGGCCCAGGCAATTCTGGGCGAGAACCGGCACAACACGGTCTATTTCCCCAATATTATGGTCAAGGGACCAATCCAGCAGCTCAGGATCTTCATTCCACTCGCCGCCGACAAAACCCTGGTCGAGAGCTACATCTACCGTTTGGTTGGCGCGCCGGACATGCTGTTGGAGCGCACGGCCATGTACAACCGGTTGATCAACGCGCCGACCTCGATCGTTGGGCATGATGATCTGGAGATGTACGAACGCGCCCAGGAAGGCCTTATGTCCGATGGCCTTGAATGGGTGAACGTCCAGAGATTGTATGAAGACGGCGAGGATTTCGAGACCATCGCGGTCGAGAACGGCACCACCGAGCGCCAGATGCGCAATCAGTTCAACGCCTGGACGAAATATATGACCGTCTCGATGGAAGGCCCGCGGTCGTGAGCTACCCATCCCGCGATGACTTGATTGATTTCGTCTACGCCGAAGCCCGAATGCTCGACGAGGGTCGGTTCGCGGAATGGCTCGGTTCATGGGCGCGGGACGGCTTCTACTGGATGCCGCTTGATCCCGATGCCGAGGACCCGAAACTGGTCACCGCGCTTATGTACGAGGACGACTTTCTCCGGAAGCTGCGGGTGGAGCGGTTGGAAGGCGCGCGCACCTTCTCGCAAAAGCCGCGCAGCCGCTGTCATCATGTCCTGCAGCGACCGTTCGTTGACGTCATCGACCATGAACTCGGCGTTTTCATCACCACAACGCCGTTTCATTATGTGGAGACCCGGTTGGACGAGCAGTTCCTGCTAGCCGCCACCGCGCGCCACGAGTTGGTCCTCGAGGCCGACGCCCTTAAGATCAAGCTCAAGCGGGTTGATCTGCTGAACCCCGACGCGGCGTTCGGTAATATTCAGTTGTTTTTGTAAAGTTCGCGCGGGCTTTATGAAAGGGAGCGATTGTTCCGGCCTTTTCCGCTTAGATTTATCGTCTAGCCGGGTCACGTCCGGGCATACGGGTCTCGATTTTTTCGACTGGAAACGTGGACGGTGCAAATGATTCACCATTGGTCGATAATTAAAAAAACAATCAGCTTAACCCCCGGAGACGAGTAAAACTCCCGCTCCAAATGGACTTGTCTCGACGGTCCTCGAACTTCGCCAGCGGAACCGCCCATGGCCTCCTCCTCCAAACGCCAACCCTATGACGGGATCGTCGCGGTCTCGCCAGCGACCGTCCCCTATCAGCGTTTTTCCAAGGAAGCCGCCCATTGGTGGATCGCGCGGGCCCTGAAACAGTCGCTCGACGCGGCCTCGCTCACCCCGGGCGATGTCGACGGATTGATCGTCTCCAGTTTCACCTTGTTCCCCGATTCCGCCGTCGGCCTGACACAGCATCTAGGCCTTACGCCACGTTGGTTGGACGACATTCCCATGGGCGGGGCGTGCGGCGTGGTCGGGATCCGACGCGCGGCGCGGGCGGTGCAGTCCGGCGATGCCGACGTCGTCGCCTGTGTCGCCGGCGATACCAACCATGTCGACAGTTTCCGGCGCATGCTCTCCAGCTTCAGCCGCTTCGCCCAGGATGCCTCATATCCCTACGGCTCCGGCGGTCCAAACGCCTGTTTCGCGTTGCTGACCGATCACTACATGCGCCGCTTCGGCGCCAGCCGAGAAGATTTCGGACGGATTTGTGTCGCCCAGCGTGAAAACGCGCTTCGCAATCCGCACGCGGTGATGAAAACGCCGCTGACGATGGAGCAATATATCGGTGCTCGCGAGATCTCCGATCCCATCGCGCTGTTCGACTGCGTCATGCCGGTCGCGGGGGCCGAGAGCTTCCTGGTCATGCGCGAGGAGGACGCCAAGGCAACCGGCCTGCCGTATGCCCATATCCGCTCGACCATTGAACGCCACAATGCGTTTCCCGAGGACGCGATCCAGATGCGCGGCGGATGGGAGATGGATATCAGTGAGCTCTATGCCATGGCCGGCCTCCAGCCGAACGCCTTGGATCTGGTGCAGACCTATGATGACTACCCGGTCATCGTGATGATGCAATTCGAGGATCTCGGCTTTTGCGCCAAGGGCGAAGGCCCGGAGTTCGTGCGCTCCCATGACCTCACCATCGACGGCGACTTTCCACACAATACATCCGGAGGCCAGTTGTCCGCCGGGCAGGCCGGCGCCGGTGGCGGCTATCTCGGCCTGGTCGAGGCCATGCGACAGGTAACCGGCGCCGCTGGCCCAACCCAGGTTCCCGGCGCTCGCAATGCGCTGGCCTCGGGCTTTGGCATGATCAATTTCGACCGCGGCCTGTGCTCCGGCGCGGTAATCCTCTCGGGGAGCGAGACATGACCGACCCGCTTGCCCGCCCGCCCAAGAAGGACCCACAGGTCCGCACGCGCGTTCCGACCCGGCCCTCGCAATTCAGGAGCCGGGCCGCGTTCGGCATCGCCGCCGCCGCCGCCGAGGGACGGTTCATGCTGCAGGTCTGCGCGGAGTGTAACGCGGTTCAATATCCCCCGCGTGATGCCTGCGCGAGTTGTCTGGCCGTGGACCTGCCCTGGCGCGATGTCTCGCCCAAGGGCCACCTGATCGCCGAGACCACGGTCCGGACCAGCACCAGCATCTATTTTCGCGAGCGGACGCCGTGGCGCATCGGCACGGTAAAGCTCGAGATAGGCCCCTCGGTCATGTGCCATGTCCACGGTGACCTCGCCATGGACGCCGAGGCGCGGGTGATCAGCGTGCTCGATAAATCCGGCCAGGGCGTGCTGTTCGCTGTGCCCACCGATACGACGCCGAACATGGAGGATGACACCCAGATGCGGGAAATGACCTGCGACCCCAAATTTCGCCGGGTGCTTATCACCGATGCCCGTAACGAAAACGCCCCGGCGATCGCCAAGGCACTGGCCGATGCCGGCGCCTCGATGATCTTTATCGGCGAAGCCGAGAGCTGGCGGCCCTATCCGCATCAGGCCGCGTTGCGCGCGATTCCCAATGTCGATGTCCTGCCCATGGATGTCACGGATACCGCGTCGGTTTATGAACTCTGCGGCGAGATCGGCGGCAAAACCGACATTCTGATCAACAACGCCCGTTTCGTGCGCCCCGGCGGAATTCTCGATCGGTCCGACGTCGGGTTCGCCCGCGAAGAAATGGAAGTGAATTATTTCGGCCTCCTCCGTCTGGCCCAAGCCTTTGGCCCCGCCATGCAAGGTCGCGGCGCCGATGGCGATAACAGCGCCGTGGCCTGGGTCAATATCCTATCGGTCAACGCCTGGTCGAACAGCCCGGATTACGGACTTTTCTCGGCTTCCAGCGCCGCGGCGTTATCCCTCTCGCAGAATCTGCGCGCCGATCTCTGGGATGGCGGCGTCCGGGTTCTTAATATCTTCACCGGCCCCACCGAAGATGAGTGGCACCAACCGCTGCCACCGCCCAAGGTCGCGCCCGCCGCCATCGCGCGGGCGATGGTCGGTGGCTTGAAGGACGGGCTCGAGGATGTCTTTGTCGGTGATGTGGCCAAGGATCTTATCGACCGCTGGCGTGCCGGCCCGAAAATCCTGGAGCGCGAGATGATGGAAAACCGGGGAGCGTCATCATGAACCAACAAGCACCTGGATCCACCAACCTCCTCGGCGAGCTCGCCCTCTCAATCTCCAGCGGCGCGATTAAGATCGTCGACCTTACCCATACCCTGGACCCGGATTTCCCGGTCATCATCCTGCCACCGGAATTCGGCCAATGCGCGCGGTTCCGGATGGAGGAAATCTCCGCCTACGATCACCGGGGCCCGGCCTGGAAATGGCACAACTTCACCTGCAGCGAGCATACCGGCACTCATTTCGACGCCCCGGCCCATTGGATCTCCGGTCGGGACTTGCCGAATAACAGCGTCGACACCATCCCGTTGGACCAGTTCATCGGCCCGGTCTGTGTCATCGATTGCAGCGAGGGCGCGTCCAAGGACGATGATTTCGAGCTGACCCCCGAGGTTATCCAGGCCTGGGAATCCGACCACGGCGAGATCCCCGCCGGCTCCTGGGTTTTGATGCGCACGGATTGGTCCCGTCGCCGCGGCGCCGAGTATCTGAACATGCGCGAGGACGGCCCGCACTCCCCAGGGCCGACGCCGGACGGGATCCGGTTTTTGATCGAGCAACGGGATATTCGGGGCTTTGGGACGGAGACCGTCGGCACCGACGCCGGCCAGGGCAACCACTACACGCCGCCGTTTCCAGCGCATTTCTTCCTGCATGGCGCTGGGAAACTGGGGTTGCAGTGTCTGAACAATCTTTGGGAGTTGCCGCCGACGGGGGCGATGCTGATCGCGACACCGCTGAAGATCAAACAGGGGACGGGGAGTCCGCTGCGGGTGGTGGCGTTGGTGGAGGATGGTTAACCCCGCGACCAAGCCGTCGTCCTGGCGCAAGGCAGGGTTTCGTTCGGGAAACCCGGCATGCCGTGACTATTATCAGCATCCAAAACTCGTTGGAATATGATGATTTAGCATGCGGTCAAATCCGAATCATGGCCCCGCCTTTCGCCAGGGCGACGGATAGGCGGTTCAAGAAATCCGGCGACGGGGCCGAGCGCGGAGGGCCGGCTTAGCCAAACGCCGGAAACGCGACACCCGCCATGCATGTCGGGGGCGGAGAAGACCGCGAACCCGCTACACACGGAAATCATCCCTTTGTTTTCATCCCCCCCTCCGCCCTCTAGCCCCCGCCCCCCCTTCCCGCTATAGTCTCGCCGCGCTGGCGAGCGTGTTTTTCGCGCCGTCCGCCGAGTACCCAGAACCGCCTCGCGAGGGGCATTGGAGACCGGGCCGAGGCACACCTCGTCCGGCCACGATCATCGCTGAATTGGAGAGTGAGCATGACTGCTGGCCAGGACACCATGAAAACCAGGCGCACGCTCAGCGCCGGTGGCAAAAGCTATGACTATTACAGCCTCGAGGCCATGGCCGATGGCGGTTTCCCCGAGATCCGCACCCTGCCCTATTCGCTAAAGGTGCTGCTGGAAAACCTGCTGCGCTATGAAGATGGCCGCAGCGTCACCACCGAAGACGTGAAAGCCGTCGCCGCGTGGCTCAAGGAAAAGAAATCAACCCGCGAGATCGCCTACCGGCCGGCCCGCGTGCTGATGCAGGATTTCACCGGCGTTCCCGCCGTCGTCGACCTCGCCGCCATGCGTGACGCGATGGTCGAGATGGGCGGCAACCCGGAGCGGATCAATCCGCTCTCGCCGGTTGATCTGGTGATCGATCACTCGGTCATGGTCGACAATTTCGGCACCGCCGAATCCTTCCAAAAGAATGTCGACCTCGAGTTCGAGCGCAATGGCGAACGTTATGAGTTCCTGCGTTGGGGCTCCGAGGCGTTCCGTAACTTCCGGGTCGTGCCGCCGGGAACCGGTATTTGCCATCAGGTGAACCTGGAATATCTGGCCCAGACCGTCTGGACCAAGGAAGAAGACGGCAAGACCATCGCCTATCCCGACACCCTGGTCGGCACCGACAGCCACACCACCATGGTCAACGGCATGGCGGTGCTCGGTTGGGGCGTTGGCGGTATCGAGGCGGAAGCCGCGATGTTGGGTCAGCCGGTTTCGATGCTGATTCCCGAGGTTGTTGGCTTCAAGTTGGACGGCAAGATGCCGGAAGGCGCGACCGCGACGGATCTGGTGCTGACCGTAACCCAAGCACTGCGCGCCCAGGGCGTGGTCGGCAAGTTCGTTGAGTTCTTTGGCCCCGGTCTGGATGAGTTGACCCTGGCCGATCGCGCGACCATCGCCAACATGGCCCCGGAATATGGCGCCACCTGCGGCTTCTTCCCGATCGACGCCGAGACCATCTCGTACCTGAAGTTCACCGGCCGCGAGGATGATCGGATCGCCCTGGTCGAGGCCTATGCCAAGGCCCAGGGCATGTGGCGCGATGCCTCCAGCCCGGACCCGGTGTTCACCGACTCGATTTCGCTGGATCTGTCGACCGTCGTGCCATCCATGGCCGGCCCGAAGCGTCCACAAGACCGGGTGTTGCTGTCCGAAGCCGCGTCCGAGTTCAACAACAAGGCACTTAGCGATCTCGGTACCGGGCATGTTCGCTCGGTCGCGGTCGAAGGCGCGGATTATGAACTTTCCGATGGCGACGTGGTGATCGCGGCGATTACCAGTTGCACCAATACTTCAAACCCGTCGGTACTGATCGCCGCCGGCCTCGTGGCCCAAAAAGCCAACGCCTTGGGCTTGAAAGCCAAGCCCTGGGTGAAGACCTCTCTGGCCCCCGGCTCGCAGGTGGTCACCGACTATCTAGTCAAGGCGGGCCTGCAAAGCGAACTCGACGAGATGGGCTTCAACCTTGTCGGTTATGGCTGCACCACCTGTATCGGCAACTCCGGTCCGCTGCCGACGCCGTTGGCCAACGCGGTTGAGTCCGGCGATCTGGTCGTCACCTCGGTACTTTCCGGCAACCGTAACTTCGAAGGGCGGGTGAGTCCGCACGCCAAGGCGAACTATCTCGCCTCGCCGCCACTGGTTGTCGCCTATGCCATCGCCGGCTCCATGACCAAGGATCTCTATACCGATCCCCTCGGCGACGACCAGGACGGCAACCCGGTATTCCTGAAGGACATCTGGCCGACCAACAAGGAAATCGAAGACGTCATGCGCCGGAGCCTGTCGCGGGAGATGTATCGTTCCCGTTACGCCAATGTGTTCGAGGGTCCGGAAGAGTGGCGCGCGGTTCAGGCCACGCCGACCATGACCTATGGCTGGAACTCCGGCTCCACCTACGTGCAGAACCCGCCCTATTTCGAGGGCATGCAGGCCGAACCAAGCGAGATCGAGGACATCCTCGGTGCCCGCCCCTTGGCTTTGCTGGCCGATTCCATCACCACCGACCACATCTCGCCCGCCGGCTCGATCAAGCAGGACGGCCCGGCCGGTGACTATCTGATGGAACGGCAGGTTCGCCCACTGGACTTCAACTCCTACGGCGCCCGACGCGGCAATCATGAGATCATGATGCGCGGCGCCTTCGCCAATATCCGGCTTCGTAACGAGCTGACCCCGGATATCGCCGGCGGCTACACCAAGCATCAGCCCTCGGGCGAGCAGATGGACATCTACGCGGCCGCCATGAAATATCAAGCCGAAGGCGTTCCGTTGATCGTGGTTGGCGGCAAGGAATACGGCACCGGCTCGTCCCGCGATTGGGCGGCCAAGGGTACCTACCTGCTGGGCGTCAGGGCGGTGATCGTCGAGAGCTTCGAGCGTATACATCGCTCAAACCTCGTCGGCATGGGCGTGCTACCGCTGCAGTTCACGGACGGCGCCAGCCGCAAGTCCCTTGGTCTGCAAGGCACCGAGACCTATGACATCACTGGGATTTCCGGCGGGATCACACCGCGCATGGACATCCCCTGCACGATCACCTACGCGGACGGATCGAGCAAGGACATCACCTTGCTGTGCCGTATCGATACCGCGGACGAGGTCGACTACTACCGCCATGGCGGCATCCTGCAATATGTCCTCAGAGGCATGCTGAAGGCCGCCTAAGACGCGAAGATCAACCCCGGGCCGCCATAAACCGGCGGCCCGGGTTTTTCCTGCCGTTTTCGGCGTTCTCGCTCCACCAATACACATATTGGGCGGCACGCCCACAGGATTACATCCGGAACACGCCGAACTTCGTCTCCTCGATCGGCCGGTTCAGCGCCGCCGAGATCGACAGGCCGAGAACCGTGCGGGTTTCCGCCGGGTCGATGATTCCGTCGTCCCATATTCTGGCGGATGCGTAGTAGGGGTGCCCCTCGCGCTCGTACTGGTCGCGCACAGGTGCCTTGAAGGCTTCTTCTTCCTCGGCGCTCCAGGTCTCGCCGCGGGCCTCCATGCCATCGCGGCGTACCGTCGCCAGCACGCTGGCCGCCTGCTCTCCACCCATCACCGAGATCCGGCTGTTCGGCCACATATACAGCATGCGCGGCGAGTAGGCGCGGCCACACATGCCGTAATTGCCAGCGCCAAAAGAGCCACCGATGATCACCGTGAATTTCGGTACCCTGGCACAGGCGACCGCCGTCACCAGCTTCGCGCCATCCTTGGCGATCCCACCGGACTCGTATTTTCTTCCGACCATGAAGCCGGTGATATTCTGCAGAAACACCAACGGGATCCCGCGCTGACAACACAGCTCGATGAAATGCGCGCCCTTTTGCGAGGATTCCGAAAACAAAATGCCATTATTCGCGATAACCCCGACCGGATAGCCGTGAATATGCGCGAAGCCGCAGATTAAGGTCGATCCGTACAGCGCCTTGAACTCATCCAGCTCACTACCATCGACGACACGGGCGATGACCTCGCGCACGTCATAGGGGATCCGGGTATCCGTCGGCACGACGCCATGCAACTCGCGCGGGTCGTAAGCCGGGTCCACGGTATCGCGGATTTTGATATTCGGCTGCTTCACCCGGTTGAGATGACCGACGATCCGGCGGGTGATCGCCAATGCATGGGTGTCGTCATTGGCATAGTGATCGGTAACGCCCGAGATACGGCTGTGGACATCGGCGCCGCCCAGATCCTCGGCGTTCACGACCTCGCCGGTCGCGGCCTTGACCAATGGCGGGCCGCCGAGAAAGATCGTGCCCTGGTTGCGAACGATCACCGCTTCATCACACATCGCCGGAACATAGGCGCCGCCGGCGGTGCAGCTGCCCATTACCACGGCGATCTGCGGGATCCCCATGGCCGACATCGTGGCTTGGTTATAGAAACTACGGCCAAAATGCTCGCGGTCCGGAAACAACTCATCCTGATGCGGCAGGTTCGCGCCGCCAGAATCCACCAGATAGATCACCGGCAAATTGTTTTCCCGGGCGATCTCTTGGGCTCTGAGATGTTTTTTCACGGTCAACGGGTAATAGGTCCCGCCCTTGACCGTGGCATCGTTGCAGATAATGACGACTTCCTCGCCGGCGACACGGCCAATGCCGGTCAGGATGCCCGCCGAGGGCGCCTCGCCGTCATACATCCCGTGCGCCGCGAGCTGCGAGAACTCAAGCCAGGGCGCGCCGGGGTCGACCAGGGTGTTTACCCGATCACGCGGTAGAAGCTTGCCGCGATCCAGATGGCGCTTTTGCGAGCGTTCGCCGCCACCAATCTTGACCGCCTCGAGCTGCGCGCGCAGGTCCGCGACCAGGGTTTCCATATGGGCGGCATTATCTCGAAACCCCTGGGAGCGGGTATCGATCTGACTACGTATCGCGGGCATCAGCGAGCGCTCCTACCAGGGAATTTCACCACCATCATAGGCAAGGAACCGACCATTGTCGGCTTGGGTGAAACCCAGGATCTGGCGCTTCATGCCGGTCACGCTTTGAGCTGGTGTCACCGGCGCGCTGGCGCCTCCCATGTCCGTGCTCACATGGCCCGGGTGAAACAACACCGCCGTCACGCCCTTGCCCGCGAGTTCAAGCGACATGCAGCGCACCGCCATGTTAAGCGCCGCCTTCGAGGCTCGATAGACATAGGCGTTCGGGCTTGTCTCGGTGATGCTGCCCATGCGTGACGTGATGAACGCCATCTGCTTGCGTTCGCCCGCCAGAACGTTGTCGACGAAGGCCTCGGCCATGCGCATCGGGCCAAAGACGTTGGTGTTCATCGCCCCCGCCCAAGCATTGTAGTCAAGCGTGCCAAACCCGGCGCGCTGGCCGATGACACCGGCGTTGTTCATCAGCACATCGATCGGCCGCTCGCCAATCGTCGCTTTCAAGGCCGTGACGCTTTCCCCGTCATCGACATCCAACGGGTGGACCTCGACACCAGAGATAGCGCTCAACTCCGTCGCGCCGGCAGGTTTCCGGCAAGCCGCGATCACGGTCCAGCCATCGGCGGAGAACTGCCGCGCGAACTCAAGGCCAATTCCGCGACTTGCACCGGTGATGAGAATGGTTGGCATGGTCTCTCCCGAGGACGATGGGGTTGCAAACAACAAGAAGAAATTCGACAGGTCTACTTGGTCCCGTACATTCGATCACCGGCATCGCCAAGACCGGGCATGATATAGCCATGGTCGTTCAATTCGCGGTCCAAGGCGGCGGTGAAGATCGGCACGTCGGGATGCGCGGCGGCGAAAGTCCGAACACCTTCGGGCGCGGCCAAAAGACAGACGAAGGCTAGCTTTCGCGCGCCCGCCCGCTTCAGTCGCGCGACCGCGGCGACGGCGGAATTCCCCGTCGCCAACATGGGGTCGACCACGATCACATCGCGCTCTTCGAGGTGATCCGGCATTTTAAAATAATACTCCACCGGCTCCAGTGTCTTGGGATCCCGGTACAGCCCTACATGGCCGACCCGCGCGTTCGGAATCAGGTCGAGAATGCCGTCCAACAATCCGTTACCGGCCCGCAGGATCGAGACGATGCAAAGCTTCTTACCTTCCAGAATCGGCGCCTTCATGGTTTCCAACGGCGTCTGGATTTCGATGATTTCGAGCTTCAACTCCCTCGTGACCTCATAGGCCAGCAATAAACTGATCTCGCGCAACAACTGACGGAACTTCGTCGTCGGCGTATCGACCCGGCGCATCAACGTGAGCTTGTGTTGTATCAAGGGATGCTGAACCACCGCGAAACTATCGGGGAGCGCCTTTTCAGAAGTCATCGACTCTTCCTTTATCGTCTGGGTCGGAAGACACCATCTTAGCTGGGTTATTTCAACCATGTTCATGTCTCGTCGACTCATGATCCCGTGTGACAACTTCCGCGAAATCTGGCAAAAAGACATTGATTTCAGTATACCGAACCCTGTCCCCGGGAGCATAGCGAAGCCATGCCTGAAGGTCCCTCGAATCAGACATCAAAATCCAAGGCCCCAGTCACGGAACTAGACGCGCTTGTCATCGGCGCCGGTTTCGCGGGCCTCTACCAGCTGCATTGCCTACGTGACCGTCTGGGCATGACCGCCCGGATCGTCGAAGCCGGCGACGGGGTAGGAGGCACCTGGTATTGGAATCGTTATCCAGGCGCGCGTTGTGATTCGGAAAGCCATTCCTACTCCTATTATTTTTCCAAGGAACTGTTGGAGGAATGGGAATGGTCGGAGCGCTATCCGCAGCACCCGGAGATTGTTCGCTATCTTAACTTCGCGGCGGACAAGTTCGACCTGAAACGCGATATCCAGTTCGGCACCCGGGTCACCGCGGCCCGGTACGACGCGGATTCCAACAAGTGGACCGTCGAGACGGCCACCGGCGATCGGTATCGGGTGACATATCTGATCACCGCGGTCGGCTGCCTCTCCTCGACGAACACCCCCAAGTTTTCCGGTTTGGATAGTTTCGAGGGCGATTGGTATCACACCGGCCAGTGGCCGCATGATGGCGTCGATTTCACCGGCAAGAGGGTTGGCCAGATCGGCACCGGCTCCACGGGCATTCAGGCCGCTCCGGTTATCGCCGCCGAGTCCAAGCATCTGACGATCTTCCAGCGCACCGCCAATTACAGCGTGCCCGCGAACAACCACCCTTTGAGCGCCGACTTCAAAAAAGAAGTTCGCGAGAAGCACGAGGAAATCCGCAAGGTCATCCAGACCACCCCGAATGGTCACCCCTTTCGGATCTCCGAGCGCAATGTATTCGACGTCGACGAAGCGGAACGCCAGGAAATCTATGAAGAGTTCTGGAAGGTTGGCGGCCTGCGTTTCCGCGCGAGCTTTCAGGACATCGTATCCGACAAAAAAGCTAACGATACCGCGGCCGAATTCATCAAAAACAAGATCCGCCAGACCGTGAAGGATCCGAAGACGGCCGCTCTGTTGACCGATATCGATCATCCCTACTCCACCAAGCGTCCGCCTATCGACACCGGTTACTTCGAGACCTTCAACCGCGACAATGTCGACCTGGTCAACGTCAAGAACAACCCGATCAAGGCGATCACACCAAAGGGTGTGCTGCTTGAGGACGGCACCGAGTACGAGCTCGACATCATCGTCTGCGCCACCGGCTTCGACGCGATGACCGGCCCATTGCTGAACATAGACATCCAGGGCCGAGATGGGCTGTCACTTCGCGACGTCTGGGCCGATGGGCCGCAAACCTATCTGGGCCTCCAGGTCGCCGGGTTTCCAAACATGTTCACCATCACTGGCCCCGGCAGCCCGTCGGTGCTGTGCAATATGCCCGTCGCCATTGAACAACATGTGGAATGGATTACCGATTGCGTATCGGACCTGCGTGATCAGGGCGTCGCCACCATCGAGACGACCGAGGACTCGATGGAAAAATGGATCACCCATGTCAACGAGGCGGCCCACGCCACCCTCATGCCTTTCGCGCTTGGGACCTGGTACTGGGGCGCTAATGTCCCCGGTAAACCGCGGGTTTTCATGCCCTATGCCGGCGGCATGACCCGGTATCGGCTGATCTGCAAGAACGTCGCGGAAAACAACTATGAGGGTTTCAAACTGAGCGGTGAAGGCGACACGGCTGTTCCGTTCATGCCGGCCGGCGACTTTACATTGGCCGCGACCGTTCCGGGCCCGGGAGTCTGACGCCGAACTAATTCACGCGATCCGCGCGGTCACCTCGAATTCCACCCGCATCTCCTCCGTCACCAGATCACAGATGACGGTGGTATTCGCGGGCCGGGAGGCGTCGCAATTCTCCTTGATGATCGACTTGATCCGATCAAACTCCTCGCGGCTGGCGACATAATACCAATTTGCGCTGAGGCTGACTCGCGAGGGATTCCCATATTTAGTGTTTTGTGATTCATTCATGGAAACATGTTGGGGGTTTCCATGTCCGTTCCGCTACCGCTTCGAGAGGATTACGATGGTTCCGCGCTTCGCGAGCTTGCGAAGCGGTCCGGCGACGCGAACCAAACCCGGCGTCTTTTGGCCCTCGCGGTGATCTATGACGGCGGTCGGCGTGACGAGGCGGCGCGGGTCGGCGGGGTTGGTCGCCAGATCGTGCGAGACTGGGTGCTTCGGTTCAATGGCGAGGGGCCGGCGGGTCTGGTTGACCGCAAGGCGCCGGGCCAGACGGCGAAGTTGGACGCCCTTCAGCGCCAGGCCTTGGCCGATCTAGTCGAGCGCGGTCCGATCCCGGCGGTGGACGGAGTGGTACGCTGGCGCCTGGTGGATCTCGTTGGTTGGGTCCGGGAGGCATATGGGATCACGGTATCCCCGGCGACAATGAGCCGGATGCTGAAGGCGATGGGCTATGTCAAACTGTCGGCGCGGCCGCGCCACCATGCCCAGAACGAGTATGCGCTCGAGGCTTTTAAAAAAGTTTCCCCGACGCGATGGCACTGGTCCAGGCCACGCTCCCGGTCGGCACGCCGATAGAGATCTGGTGGCAGGATGAAGCCAGGGTTGGTCAGAAGACCAAGATCACCCGACGTTGGGCGCGCCGGGGCACCCGGCCATCGGCGCCCAAGGATCAACGCACCAAGTCGACCTATATCTTCGGCGCCATCTGTCCGGCGCGCGGCACCGGAGCGGCGGTGGTCATGCCGCGCTGCGACACCGCCGCCATGCAATGGCATCTCGACGAGATCGCCACCCAGGTGGCGCCCGGCGCGCATGCCGTCGTCATACTGGACCAGGCGGGCTGGCACACCACCGACAAGCTCGACCTGCCAGCCAACATCACGCTGCTCCCCCTGCCGCCGCGATCGCCGGAACTCAATCCGGTCGAGAACGTCTGGCAATACATGCGCGAGAACTGGCTCTCCAATCTCGTCTTCGCGTCACAGGATCAAATCCTCGACACATGCAGCGAGGCTTGGATCAAGCTCACCCAGGAACCGTGGACCATAATGTCCATCGGAACGCGGGACTGGGCGCATGGGTTCTAATCAATGAAAATTGGTATAAACGCGAATGCGCAGCATGTTGTCGAGCGAGGTTCCCGCTTGCTCCAGCGCCGCCGAAATCGTCGCGAAAGCAGCGACCGCCTGTTCCTCCACGGTTGGCGGGAAGCGTCCGGCATTCACGTCATAGCCGGTGGTCCCGGACACATACACCATGTCGCCATCAACCACGGCGCGTGAATAACCAGCCATCTCCTCGAAGGGAGAGCCGGAGCTTATACGGGTTCCAATCATGGGGATCTGTCCTCGATATCGTGGTTGGTGGCTGTCGGTCGCGCTTCGCGACCCGAGGCCTCATATCACGGGTTACACCGGCCTTTTGAACGCCGCCCTCAGGCCCTCGATCTCCTCGCGCATGGCACAGCCCTCGAGATGGTCGTTGACCACCCCCATGGCCTGCATGAAGGCGTAGCAGGTGGTTGGACCAACGAAACTCCAGCCCCGTTTCTTCAGCGCCTTGGAAAGCGCCGTCGATTCCGGCGTCAGATTGAGTTTCATCGCCGCGGCATGATCAAGAACCGGCGGACGGCTCTCGGGGTCCGGCTCGAAGCTCCAGAAAAACGCCGCCAGCGACCCAGCCTCCTCGCGCAGCTCGATCGCCCGCTTCGCGTTGTTGATGGTGCTGACTATCTTGCCCCGATGGCGGATGATACCCGCATCAACGACTAGGCGCTCCACATCATCCTCGCCATATTTCGCGACTCGATCAAATTCAAAATTATCAAACCCTGATTGAAAGTTAGAGCGTTTTCTTAATATCGTAAGCCAACTCAATCCGGACTGAAACCCCTCCAGACAAATCTTTTGGAATAACGTCCTGTCATCGGCGATCGGGCGTCCCCATTCGGTGTCGTGATAATGCCGGTAATCGTCCTTATCGCCGCACCACCAACAGCGCGTGACACCGTCCGCGCCCTTTTCCAACCCCTCGGTCTCGCTCATCGAAACTCCCGCCTCACCATGTTACGAATGCCGCCCAGTGGCGCCAAGGCCACTCGCGCGCGTCACGCGGTTTCCTTGAACAGCTCGCGCCCGATCAACATCCGACGTATTTCCGAGGTTCCCGCTCCGATTTCATAGAGTTTGGCGTCCCGCAGTAGCCGGCCGGTCGGATAGTCGTTGATATAGCCGTTTCCGCCCAGGCACTGGATCGCTTCCAGCGCCATCCAGGTCGCCTTTTCCGCGGCATAGAGGATCGCGCCCGCCGCGTCCTTGCGGGTCACCTCGCCCCGATCGCAGGCCTTGGCCACGGCATAGACATAGGATTTCGAGGCATTCATGGTCACGTACATGTCCGCCAGCTTGCCTTGCATGAGCTGAAACTCGCCAATCGGTTGGCCGAACTGTTTGCGTTCATGAACATAGGGCACGACCACATCCATGCAGGCTTGCATGATGCCAAGCGGACCAGCCGAAAGCACCGCGCGCTCATAATCCAAACCACTCATCAGCACGTTCACGCCGCGGTTCAGCCCGCCGACGATATTATCTTCCGGGACCTCGCAATCCTCGAACACCAGCTCACAGGTATTGGATCCGCGCATGCCCATCTTGTCGAGCTTGGGCGAGGTGGAGAACCCCTTCATCTCCTTCTCGATGATAAAAGCGGAGATGCCGCGTTGATGCGCGTCCGGATCGGTTTTGGCGTAGACCACCAACGTGTCCGCGTTGGGGCCGTTGGTGATCCACATCTTGGTGCCATTTAGGATATAGCGGTCGCCCTTCTTCTCGGCCTGTGTCTTCATGCCGACCACGTCGGAACCGGCGCTGGGCTCGCTCATCGCCAGAGAACCGACATGTTCCCCCGAGATCAATTTCGGCAGATATTTCTTTTTCTGCTCCTCGGTGCCGTTCAGGCGGAGCTGATTGACGCAGAGATTTGAATGCGCGCCATAGCTGAGCCCCACCGCCGCCGAGGCACGGCTCATCTCCTCCACGGCGACCACATGCTCAAGGTACCCCATGCCGGCGCCGCCATATTCTTCCTCGACGGTAATCCCCAGCACGCCAAGATCGCCCATTTTACGCCAAAGATCCTCTGGGAAATCATTGGCTCTTTCAATATCGGCGGCTCTTGGCGCAACCTCGTCGGAGGCGAAGGAGCGGACCGAATCCCGTAACATGTCGGCGGTCTCGCCCAGGTCGAAATTAAGGCTGGGATAATCGTTGGGGATCATTTCTCTCTCCGTTTAGGCCGGATCCAGGGCGGGTGCCGCCGTTGGCGCATCGTCCCTTCCCTCCAATAACATAAGCGTCACCAACGCGGTCGCGACAAGTTTTTCCTGGCCGTCGGATACCGCGAAGACGTCGGCGCGCGACACCACCAAGGTTCGCCCCGGTTTCACGACCCGCCCACGTGCCAGAAGACTCTCCCCTGTTGCTGGTGACAGAAAGCTCACCTTGAACTCGACCGTCAAGATACTGAAATCCGATGGCGCGAGAGTAAAAGCGGCATAGGCACCGGCGTTATCCGCCACGGCGCCGATCAGACCGCCATGGAAAAATCCATGCTGTTGGGTGAGATGCGGGGCGTGCGATACCGCCACATCGACCGCGCCCGCCTCCAGCAGGGTGATGCCGGCGCCGACATGGCTCATGAAGGGTTGGCGCGAGAAACTGTCCAGGACTCGGGCCGCGTAATCCGGGTTTGGGGTGTCATATATCGTCATCGTCGGCAGTGTCGCGACATGGGCCGGGCTTGGCAACCAAGACCGCCATACCCGAGCGTGCAATAGTCGTGGAGAATCGAAACGGAGTACCTCATGCGCCTCGCGATCGCAGGATTTAGTCTCGAATCCGTCACCTTCCTACCGGAACCCACCAGCCTGGCCGAGTTCGAGCGGTTGGCGAAACGTGGCGAGGATCTCCGCGAATCCTTCGCCCGCACCAACACGGTACCGGGCGGCTTTCTCGATGCCTGCGAGGCCTTGGGCGTCGAAGCCATCCCGTTGGTCTATTCCGAAGCCGGCGCCGCGGCGGCGGCGAGCGAGGAAGCTTTCGATGCCTTTCTGACCGAGATCACCAATGGCGTGTTGGCGATCCAGGACCAGATCGATGGTCTACTGCTCGGATTGCACGGCGCGTTGGTGACGGTCGGCGGGCGTACCGATCTCGATTTCCTCGCCGGGTTGCGGGAACGAATCGGTGAGGCTCCGCCGATCGGCGTCGCCTTTGACCTGCATGGCAATCTCGACCCCGCTCTTACCGGTTTTGCCGAGGTCATGAGCGCCTACCATGAAAGCCCCCATGTCGACATGGGTGAGACCGCGGCTCGGGTAGCGACGATTCTGGTGGGAAAACTGCGCGGCGAGCGCAACCCGCGCACGGTGCTGCGCAAGGTACCGATTACCCTGCCCTCGATTTTCACCGCGACGCCGGTTGCCCCGCTCTCGGCCATCATGGCGGAGGCGAGGCATCTCGAGGCGGAGACTCCGGGATTAATCGATTGCTCCGTCGTCATGGGATTCGCTTACGCGGATGTCCCGTGGATCGGAATGTCGATCCTGGTGACCAGCGATGACGACCCGGCCATCGCGGAAGCCGCCGCCGAGCACATGGTGGAATTGATTTGGGAGCAGCGCGAGGCGTTGTATCCCAAGAGCAGCGTGCTAACCGTCGCGGCGGGCCTGGAGCGCGCGAAGACCATAGCCAAGGCGGCGAATAAGCCAGTGGTGATCCTGGAGCACGCCGACCGGATGAACGATTCCACCTACACGCTGCGCGCCCTGTTGGAGACACCGGACGTAAAGGCGGCGGTTCCTTATATCTGGGATCCACGTGCCGCGGCCGAAGCCGTCGAGGCAGGCACGGGAGCCGCGATTTCCATTGTCGTCGGCTCCCACAGCTCGGATAAGGCCGGCGGGCCGGTGACCCTCGACGGCACGGTCGAATGGGCGGGCGAGAAAGCCTTTCCAATGGGAGGCAAGATGGGACGGGGCCGGCCCGTCGATCTTGGCAAGACCGCCGTGATACGGGTCGGCGGCATCGTCGTCTGGCTGATTTCGGCGAATCTCTCGGCTATCAATCTCGATCCGTTCGAGCGGTTCGACATGGATCATCGGGATTTCGACATTGTCGTTCTGCGGTCGAAAACCCATTTCCGGGCGGTTTGGGAAACCGAAGCCGCCGAGATCATTATCGTGGATACGCCGGACTGGGGGCCCGCGCTATTGGACAGCCTGCCCTACCGGCGGGCGCGCCCAGGGGTATTTCCAATTACCTGACAAGGCATGAGCCCCGGCACCTATCGGTTGCCAGCCGGCGTTAACGAACCTGTCAGGTGTTTGGTTTCACCAATCGTCATCGTGACGAACGCCTCGTCCGCCACGCCTTGTAATCGCTTCTGCCGCGCGAGTTCCAGCGGCGGTTCGCCCGGTCCTTCCGCAGTCAAGGGGAAGGTACCCCAATGCATCCCGATGGCAAGCTTGGCGCCGACATCCTTCTGGATCCGGATCGCCTCCTCGGGGTTGACGTGATACGGCTTCATGAAAGAGGGCGGCGCATAACCGCCGATCGGGATCAGCGCCACATCCACACCGCCGGTCGCCTCTCCGATTTCCTTGAATTGAATGGCATTATAGCCGGTGTCCCCGGCGAACCACAGCCGCCCCACGCCGAACTCCAGGAACCAACTGGCCCAAAGCGTCTCTCGCCGGTCGAAAAGCGAACGCGCCGACCAATGCTGTGATGGCATCGCCGTGATGGAGATTGCGGGAAACCGCGCCGCGTCCCACCAGTCGAATTCGCGGACCCTTTCCTGCCTTATTCCCAGCCCCACGAACCAAGGCTTCAACTTCAATGGCACCAGATAAAGCGGCCCATCACCAAGCGTCCGGATCGCCGTCTCGTCCAAATGATCATAATGATTGTGGCTGATAACCACATAGTCAATCTTGGGAAGTGCCTTATAATCAACGACATGGCGCACATATCGGCGAGGTCCGGCAAAACCGACCGGCGACGCCAGATCCCCGAACATCGGATCGGTCAGGATGTTGACCCCATCCTTTTGAATGAGAAATGTCGAATGCCCGAGCCAGCTGATCCGCAATCCATCGACCGAGCGCGTGACATCCGGCAATGACAGGGTTTTCACGGGCACTTCATCCGCCCGGCTTTCGTGGTCGGCCCAGTCGACATCGCCAAAATACCGCATGCCCAGAAAATCAAAGAAGTTCTTCTTGGGTTCCTCGATATAGAGGTTCCTGAAACCGTCCGTCGTGTGGTGTGGTTTAGCCGGATCACCCGCCTGATGCTGTGCCGAAAGCCGCGGCGCGCACCCGGTGCTGGCGATCAAAATCAGCACCAGGACGCCAAGCATTCGGCCAATCCGGCGTTCCGAGGTCATTGGCGCTTATCCAAGGCGATATCCATGTTCTTGTTCGCGTCTGATCGAACACGACCCTCTGGCCGGACCTTGCGGGAGAATCCACCGCGCGAACCCACGGCTGGTGATGTCCCCGGCCGCGCGCGGATCATGAATTAAATAACAAGCCGCTAATGAGCGCGAGAGATATTATTTCGTTTCCGGGATAAGGACCACGTCATCCGGATGGCTGAAATTCAAAAGCCGGCGCCCCTGCTCCTCGACCATGTCCGGATCAAGGCTGTCCGGGCGAAGCATCCGAACCCGACGTTCCAATCCCTCGCGCTTCCCTTCGAGCGTCGCGAGCGATCCTTCCGCCTCCGAGATGAGCACGTCTAGCTGGCGCCACGCCAAGGCGCCGTGATCACCTTGAATGGAGTGATACACGAAATACGCGGCCAAAAGGCAGCCCAACATTGGGCCGACCATTGTCCTCGCGCGCCGCTTAATATCCGTGACCGCCATGGATTTCTCCGATTCGCCGGATTGAATCACCACCGAATCGGAGGGTCAACGTGAACGAAACGCGAATCACCACGGCAAATCGCTCCGATCCCCGCATGTGTTGCGGAAAGGACTCACTTTTTCGGCCACCTGGGATGATATCCGATTGGAATTGCAGTCCAATCAGACCCGAAGCGTGCTTTGCCCGGCATAGGCCGCCGCCGGACCCAATTCTTGCTCGATCCGGATAAGTTGATTGTATTTCGCCGTTCGGTCGGAGCGCGAGAGCGAGCCGGTCTTGATTTGGCCGGCGTTTACCGCCACCGCGAGATCGGCGATGGTCGAGTCCTCGGTTTCCCCGGACCGGTGCGAGATCACGGTCGAATAACCGGCACGATGAGCGGTCGATATACACTCCAGTGTCTCGGTCAGGGTGCCAATCTGGTTAACCTTGACCAGTACCGAGTTCGCCGCCCCTTCTTCAATACCCCGGCGCAGGCGTGTCGGGTTCGTTACGAACAGGTCGTCGCCGACGATTTGAACCCGCTCGCCAATTTCCCGGGTGAGCGCCGTGAACCCCTCCCAATCGTCTTCCGCGAGAGCGTCCTCGATCGACACGATCGGATACCGCGCGCAAAGATCGGCATAGAGCTCTATCATTCCACCAGAATCGAGCGTCCGCCCCTCGCCGGCCAGAATGTATTGGCCATCCTTGAAAAACTCCGTCGAGGCCGGGTCGAGGGCAATGGCGACATCATCGCCCGGCTTGTAGCCAGCCGCCTCGATCGCCTTCATCACGAAACCCAAGGCCTCGTCGGCATTGGAAAGGTTGGGCGCGAACCCACCCTCGTCCCCGACATTGGTGTTATGGCCGGCATCCTTCAGAGCGGCCCGAAGCGCATGGAAAATTTCCGAGCCTGTCCGCACCGCGTCCGCGACCGTCTCGGCCGAGACCGGCATGATCATGAATTCCTGGAAATCGATCGGATTATCCGCGTGCGCGCCACCATTGATGATGTTCATCATTGGCGTGGGAAGCACATGAGCGAAGGCCCCGCCGATATATCGGTACAGCGGCACCTCCTGATGCGCCGCCGCCGCCTTTGCCACCGCGAGACTGACTCCCAGAGTCGCGTTCGCGCCAAGCCGAGCCTTGTTCTGCGTACCATCGAGATCAAGCATCGCCGCGTCGATGGAGATCTGCTCGCTGGCGTCGCGGCCAGACAGCGCGTCGAAGATTTCGCCGTTAATCGCCTCCATGGCCTTGGTGACGCCCTTCCCGCCATAGCGCGTCTTGTCGCCGTCCCTGAGCTCCAGCGCCTCGTAAGCTCCGGTCGAGGCCCCGGACGGCACCGCCGCCCGCCCCATGGCGCCGCTATCCAAATGAACATCAACCTCGACCGTGGGGTTTCCCCGGCTGTCGAGAATTTCACGGGCGAGGATGTCGATGATCGCGCTCATGACGGGGCTCCGGGCGGCTCTGTTTTTCGTTGGCAGACTGATACCGTCGATACCGCGATTGAGCAACGACGAAGCCATGATCGCCTGATGTCTATCGCGGCCAGCGAAAAAGCCGCGTTGATCTCGTTGACAGATAGGGTGCGGTTACGCTCCCATCCAAGCCTTGATTCAATTGGAGTCACCTCTCAATGGCCAAAAATCCCCCCCGTTCGCCCGCCTTCGATCCGCTCGATGTGCCGGGCAAGACCGGCTCGGGCTACCCGGATCCGCTGAAGGCGATCGCCGAACATCGCCTGAAACGCAAATTGGGCGACCACGGAGGGCTTAACAATTTCGGCGTTAACATGGTCACGCTTCCACCCGGCGCTGGCTCGGCGCTGCGACACCACCACGCCTTGCAGGACGAATTCATCTATATCATCTCGGGAGAGCCAACATTGGTGACGAATGCCGGCGAACAAACAATGTCCGTGGGCCAGTGCGCGGCGTTTCCCGCCGGCGCCGGTGATGGACACAAACTGATGAACAATTCCGACGCGGACGTGATCTATCTGGAGGTCGGCGATCGCACGGCCAACGACACCGTCAGCTATCCGGACGATGATCTGCACGGCACATTCGCCAATGGTGCCTTCACCTTCACGCGAAAGAACGGCGAGTCTTATTAAGACCGGGAGGGGATCGTGACCGGACCCGACGAAGCACGTGACGCTCAAGCGCCGCTGGCGCCACCCGCGTTGACATGCCTGCTCGCCAGCCTGAACGAAGTCCAACAGACCATCCGTGCCTATGATACCAAGGCGCAGATCATGGGCGTGGGGTTTATCTTTTCGGTCACGATGATTGGCCGGCTATTGGAGAACCTGCCGATCGCCCGGGAATACGACCTGGGCTATCTCGTCGTCGGCTTCTTGTTACTGGTCGGCCCGGTGGCGTTATTTGGATCGGTTTTATATCCATCCCGGCGTTCGGCGCCACGAACCGATCAAGGTGCCGCGGTGGTTCGAGGGTGTTTCTATTTCGCGGGCGATGATGGCAAGGATTTGCAGGGCGTATTGGAGGATATAGACAAGGCCGACTGGAAGGTCGAGTTGGCCTACGAGATCAGCCGCCTCTCGGCGCTACGCACTCTGAAACGCAGACGTTTTCTGACCGCCTTGTTCGCGGCCGGCGGGAGTTTCGCGCTGATCTTGCTGGCGAATATGTTGAAACTGGGAGGAATGCTTTAACGACACCGGTCTTTGACCACCGATGGCCGGATAGCCATATGAGACCGGCTGTCCATTCACCTTTCAGTTATTGAGCGGCCATCAAAAACAACGTCGGCCGTATCACCATGGCCGTGACCACCCCAGATGGCTTCAAGCGGACACTCGGACTAAAACGTCCCGGCGTCCCGCCAACGTTCGACTGGTGGCAACAAGTACTCCACTCCAGTCGCGTCGTTCAAGGTCATCACCACGTCGACAGCGATCGAAATTCGCGAACCGTTGGTGTTATTCGGATCGGTCCCGTGAAAGGTTTTCGACGGAAAAATCACGATATCGTCCTCGGCGACCGGTAAGTCCACCATTTCGCTGTTCAACGGGGACGATGTCTTGAGGAGGCCCTGTTTTAGCGAATGAGGTTCGAAAAGGCCGGGGGACAATTCGTTAAGAGGATCCGGCATGTGAAAGATCAGATTACCGGTGTTCTCGTCTTTCACCGGATAGTAGACGACCGAGATGTGGGACTGGTTGTGACGGTGACGACGAATGCTCTGGCCCCGCTCGCTCACGGTTCCCCAGGACCGGGTGTATCGTAGCGAAACCCGGCCGGCATTAACCGAGAGCATGTCGAGATAAGCTTGCAATGCCACATTCACCGCCTTGAACAGGGGCGCGAATTCAAGCTCTTCGTGCAAAAATTCCCATCCGTTCTTGTCCCCGGTCCAGGCGGAGCGGCTTGATTGCCCAACCTTCGCGCCATCGCGGTAGCTCTGGGTAATGAATTCCCCAAGGCGCTTGCGATAAGCCGGATCGAGACCCAAACGATCCTTGAACACGGTCAAGGGAAAGCAATTCAGGATCTCCGGCACTGGTCACCCACCCTCGGCGGGTGATCGACGAACCCGCAACGTCATCTCGAGCTGAACAGCGGAACCATACGGGCATTGCAAAACGCCGGTCGCGGTCCGTGAATGCGGCCCTATCTCGTCGCCAAAAATAGCAACCAGTAGGTCCGATGCGCCGTCGATCACCTTGGGCTGTTGGGTGAAATCAGGCGCGGAGCGCACGAAACCCAGAAGTTTATCGATGGAGACGACACGATCCAGAGATCCCAGCGACGCCTTGACCTTCGAGAGCATGTAAAGCAGCGCCTGGCGCGCGCATTCCTGCCCCTCTTCAAGAGTCACGTCGGCTCCGACCGCGCCCTTGATGTCACCAATTTGCCCCGAAACATAAAGCAGGTCGCCAGCTTGCTTAACCCCGAGATAGTTGGCCACGGGCTTGAGGACCGGCGGCAGGGTGATACCAAGTTCGGCGAGACGTTTTTCAGGCATCGCGGGCTCCGGTTCGATCTTTGGTCGTCGCCGGCAGTCTATCAATCCGCGTCGATGGGATTCCAGACCGGATTTTTCTTGGCCAGATCGTCGAAGGCCTTGAGCGTCGCCAAAAGCGCCGGAATATCCTTCAGATGCACCATGTTCGGGCCGTCACTGGGGGCGCTGTCGGGGTCCTGGTGGGTCTCCAAAAACAGCGCCGCCACCCCGATCGAGAGCGCCGCGCGCGCCAGCACCGGCACCATGCGGCGATCACCGCCACTGGAGCCACCAAGACCACCGGGCTGCTGCACCGAATGGGTCGCGTCGAAGACCACGGGATAACCGGTCTTGGCCATTTCCGGCAAAGCTCGCATGTCCGAAACCAAGGTATTGTAGCCGAAACTGGCGCCCCGCTCGGTCAACATGATATTGCGATTGCCAGTCGCTTCAAGCTTCGCCGCTACGTTCTTCATGTCCCAAGGAGCGAGAAACTGTCCCTTCTTGACGTTAACCGCCTTGCCCGTCTCGCCAGCCGCGACCAACAGATCCGTTTGCCGGCAAAGATAGGCGGGAATCTGTAGAACATCGACCGCTTCGGCGGTTGGGGCGCATTGCCAGGGTTCATGAACATCGGTGACCACGGGGCAGCCGAACCGCTCTCGTATGTCGGCCATGATTGGCAGGCCGACTTTCATTCCGAGGCCGCGTCCGCCGGTAATACTGCTCCGGTTGGCCTTATCAAAGGACGTCTTGTAGATCAGTCCAATCCCAAGATTTTCACAGATCCCGGTGAGCGCATCCGCCATCTCGAAGGCATGTTCCCGACTTTCGAGAGCACAAGGACCAGCGAGCAGGGTAAACGCAAGATCATTGGCGATCTCAATCGCGCCCACTTTTACCCGGTGATGGGCTTGCACACTCATTAGACCAACCTCGACTGATCAACGGCCGCGCCGATGAAACTGGTAAACAAGGGGTGCGGATCGAAGGGCTTCGATTTCAGCTCCGGATGAAACTGCACGCCGATGAACCAGGGGTGCGCCGGATTTTCGACGATCTCGGGCAGGTTCTTATCGGGAGAAAGGCCGGAGAACCGAAGGCCGGCTTCCTCCAAACGCGCCTGGTAGGTGTTGTTCACCTCATAGCGATGCCGATGCCGCTCGCTGATTTGAGCGGCGCCATAGATCTCCCGCACCCGCGAGCCCTCCAGCAGATCGCAGTCATAGGCTCCGAGGCGCATGGTCCCGCCAAGATCCGTGTCGCTCGCCCGCTCCTCGCGCACATTGCCCCGCATCCACTCGGTCAGCAGGCCAACGACTGGTTCCTTGCAAGGCCCGAATTCGGTGGAGCCAGCCGCGGCGATGCCGCCCAGATTGCGGGCGGCCTCGATAACCGCCATTTGCATGCCGAAACAGATGCCGAAATATGGAATCTGGCGTTCCCGCGCGAATGTGACAGCCGCGATCTTGCCTTCCGCCCCGCGCTCACCGAAACCTCCGGGCACCAAAATGCCATGCACCCCTTCGAGATGGTGGACCGCGTCCTCGCTCTCGAAAATCTCTGAATCGATCCAATCGAGC
>JGI24922J38493_100251_pt1 | contig 37481 bp, 32 predicted proteins | sample LinPFosplate10_FD_38493 | JGI IMG/M metagenome (IMG submission 38493)
TGCAGGTCGACTCTAGAGGATCCCACATTGGCGCCAGCAAAAACAATGATTCGATCAATTGTATTTGGGCCCGACAGAACACATGTCTTGTATATAGATTTCATAGAGGTCATGTATACACAATGTACAGACTATTGTTTTACGATTTTGCTGCGTAGTGCTAATACGACAATTATCAAACAATAAATGTCGTAATATTTTGAGTGTATAATTGGTATCTCTACATATCATAATACGGGTTGTCAGTAATAGTCATACCACAATAGGTTTGGTTGTTTTTCTTGTAATCAACAGGATTATGAAATCCTACCTCTTTTGCCTCTTCTAGAAGGAACTTGAAGTTATCCCAAAACTCTTTTTTATGACCTACACTCTTTGACGCTATATGCGCAAGTTCATGTGTATATACAAAAGTTAATGTGCTTTCATCAATAAGTTTTTCACTATGCTTAGTTCGTGCAAGACAAAATGCCAGTTTTTCTCCTTTATTTTCACTATATGCTGTCAGTTCACTTGTAGGAAGTGTCTCTTGAACCTTTTTTGGATCAAATCCTTTAACTAATCGTTGAACACGTTCATCATTCGGATATTTTTTTCCAAGTCCATTTACAAAGTCATGTGCTTTTCCAGTGACTGTTGCAAGAAGATCTGCTGCTTCTTGACTTTTTAAACGATTTCGTACACAGTATTTATGGCCATCTACATCTGATATGATACATTTGAGTTTAAATGTCTCACTTTCCGAATAAATCTTGAGACATACCAATAAGATAAAGACACCTATCACATAAAATAGAATGTCTTGACGAAACAAATATGGTATCATTTGTGATATAATATCTGTATATAATTATTCATACCCAATATATAAGATAGGTTTTCTAAAGAACATATGCAAATATTGCAGTAAGCACTATATATAAAGTTACCATATAGATCATGTCATATATAGTAGATTGTATATACGTGTTTGGTTTATACCATACAGCGCTTGTATTTGTTTCAACATCATTACCGACAACATCTATTGTTCGTATAAAACTTGTTAATAAAACCACCCCAGCAACAACTGCAATGCGCAAGAGAGAATGATTTATATCTGCTGTATATATGATTAATTGAGCAATCATTAAAATGCCAACACCAGATAATAGGTCATTTGTCAGTGTATGTGTAGTGTTTATGTAATAATGTTTATCTACCATATTTTCATTTTGAAGAATAATATGCGGAGTTCTAAGTATGTATACTATTGCAATAGTTGTCACTATAAAAGCAATTATAAACGAGGCCGATAGTTTGGTTGTTAATGTAAAGAGAGATACCATGTTATCTAAATGATCCAGTACTTATATTTTACTCATAAAATATTATTTATTTGCGTGTCTTTCTTCTTCCTCCAGATATATCATCTATGCCCGGAAGGGTGGGTGTATGTATTTTTGCGCCAGTATCTGTTGGTTTTTTATACATATGATAAAACGCTGAACCAGGTCTTGCTCCTGCCTTTGTTAATGTTTGAAATAGATCAGTTTCTAACATGTCTTTTTGTGTATGTCCTTTCTCAATTAGAAATCCAACAGCAAAGTCTATTGCTGTCCAACCGTTTTTATTCTCTATATTTGGGTCAGCACCATTGTTTAATAATATTTTCACAATTTGAGAATGTCCATAGTCACTTGCTACTATAATAGGGGTATTACCAGCATCATTTTGCATATTTACATTAATTGTTCCAGATAATACTAATGTTAGAACTCTTTTAGTGTCTCCTTCAATGGAATATTTATAAAACATCTCATTTATATCAGTTTGCTCTGTTGTCCCAATGATATTATCCTCTTTGAGTTTTTTCAATCCTTCATATAATTGTTCTTTTTTATTGTTAGGTGCTCCACCTCGTTTCCGATTTGAGCGCGTTTTTCTTTTAGAATTTCTTCTAAATCCTTTAGTGTTTTTGGTTGATTTTCGATGTCTTCGCGTTGCCATTACTATATATTTACATTAAAAATGAATATATGGTATGTAAGTTCTCACCTATATATCTTAGAGTTGTCCAAGATTTTTTAGTTCTCTTTCCTGCTTACGATTGTAACCTTTCAATCTCGCTGTTTCACTCTATTTTCTAGAACGACGTGTTTTGGGAGAACTACCCTTCTTACGGGTATTCTTTGCTTTTCTGCAATAAGTACGCTTTGTTCCCGAAGCAACCTTGCAACCTCTAATTTTTTTGCACTTGTTGGGCTTTTTTACACTCTTCTTACGACAAAGAGAAACAGACATTATATTGTATAATCAGAAAAAAAGGGTTTTAGTTAATAGATTACAGGTATAAGAATATTTATTTATTTATTGAATAACACCGTTGCAGTCAGGAATATCAGGAATGTTATTTTCGAGTTGGTATCTAGATACCAACTATATACCCTGCTCCTAGACCAGTATTAGTTCTAGTCAAAGCTGGTCTAGGAATAGTGATTGGAGATGGAGGGAGATGAAGTTGGTCTAAACCATTAGCCAATGAATCCATGATCTCGTCATCAGTTGCATATGACGTATCAATACTTTGCGAATCGTCTATACTTGTGTTAGGAAGACATGATAGAACATTGATATTTTGACCAAGAGTTTCATTGTCTTTACGAAAACGTTCAACCTCGCGACAAAGCACTGCTTCGAACTCAGACGAGAATCCCTCATAGTTAGAGATATTTTCAAGGATAGGAGGAACAATATGTTGATTAACTGGAAGTTTAATACGTTGCATTTCAGCGTATTTCAATCTCATATTGCAGTTATCATTACGAAGTTCCGCGAGATATTCTTCCAAAGGCGTCATATGAGGAAGATTGCCTTGAATATTATCACAACGCGCACGCATGTGTGCAAGTTCTATCTCAAGAGAACGCACGTAATCAACCGATACTAACCCAAATGCGTCAGGATCTTCTGGATTAATATCAGAGATATCATCTACGTGTTCTACACAAACTGGTATTGTGCTGAGGTCTGTTTCTTGTAGTGCTGCAGCTTCTTTCTTGGCGTTTTCCGCCTCGACGTCATACCATCCCTTCTTGCTGACACCATCATATTCGCGGCGGTTTTTCACAAGTAGCCAGAACACATGTTGGTTTCTGGAATATTGTAATTTTACGGTTTCTCCTGCATCAACTTGACGCATTTTTTCAGCACCTTCTCCGAAAGGGTACATGCTCTCAAAGAATACATGTGCGCGGTTATATTTGTCATTATGATGAACAAGTTCCACGTGACGCACACTTCCAATCTTCTTACGATAGAAGGTTTGTGCGACCATCTCCTCTGTGATGTTTTTGTAAATGCATGGGATATAGATAGCGAATGCGGACATAGTAGTAAATAGATTACTGGTAATTGTTGTATGCACTAGCATGTACACAATGATTGGTTTCAATTCTTATAGTGATAGTAACATATCATATATCATATGTGATATTTTACATATTTAAAATGCATTAGTTAATAGATGAATATTATCTAGTTTAAAAGATAGCCTTGCGCATGGTGTCAGGTTCAATAGTAGATTGTTGCCATGGTCCAACATTTGCACGTGGGTTGGGTTCTTCAGAGCGAAGTTGTAAGTTAGCATTTCTTAAAGGAGCGTTATTTTCACTTATACCGACGTGGTGTCCAGCGCTCAATAAGCCATCGTTATTTACATTTGCAGCGTTAGGAGAGAAATCGGTAGAAGAACTCTTGGGGAGTAAGTCTGCTGGGTTTTGTTCGGCACTACTAGGAGCAGCATGACCAGTAACAACTGGTGCAAAACTTCCAGTGCTAGGTTTATTCATGTCTTCTGTTGATAACTTAGCCCCGCTGTAGATTGCTGCATTCTCGGCCAAGTTTGTATGACCTTCACCACCACCCATATGCTTTTCAGTGAAATAATCAGAAAAAGAACTAGCAGTATAAGCAACCAAAAGTAGCACTATAATGACACCAAGGCCATAGTCGGACATTAGCTTCTTGAAACTTTGCATTATATAAAATACTAATAATAAAATTTATATGATGCTTACATAATCGTTGCTTATAACCTGCCTAGATATTCTCCTAAATCATTCTAACTATTTAGGAAATATCCTAATACCTTTATCATTTTAATTATCAACTACATTTTCTTCTTCTTGTTCGTCACTATTATCTACCTTTTCGTCTAATTCTAGCTCAACTGAACCCATAGAGCCATCTTCATTACTTTCCATATTAGGAGGCGATATAGACAACGTATTATTCGCACTTTTGATTAAAGTAGGTGGAGTAGGATGGGAATCGCTAAAGACATCATCGAAAGTAACTAGTGATGACCCATTTGTAGAAAATACAATATCTTGTAATTTTGCGTTTGTTTGCATTACATATGTCTGAAGTCGTATCAAATGATTCTTTAAGTCATCAATATCATTTGTTATAGTATTTGATATATTTGATGGTGTAGACATAACTGTATTAGTAGTATTAGTAGTATTAGTAGTATTTGCTTCTAAAGCCTCAATCCTAGAAACAATCGATGTGAAAACCTCAGAATCGACAATATATTTATCAGACGTGTTATTGTGAAAATCTTGTATATCGTCAACAACTTTGGTAGTTGTTTCTGCAAAAAGTTCTAGATTATTTAGACGTTCTCCAATTCGATGTATAGCTTGAGGTAATGACATCTTTACAGGAGGTGTTTTTTGAGTAGTCATGTTAGTCTGTGGTTGAGGTATCGGTTCAGTAGTATTTCCTGGAATAGTAGAGTTAGAGTTTCCAGATGCACGCTTTGTTCGTGCTGATGCTAGTGATCGCGATGAACTCATGTATTGTATTCATAACATAAAATCTATTTATATAGCTTGTTGTATAATGAAGTATATCAATACATATATAGTAAATAAAAATCTAGTGGTACCACATACATGTCTGATCCTATAGTTAAATCCGAAGGGTTTATGGGTGGTTCAAAAGATGGATTTATTGCTCATGTGTTTGATTTTGATGAAGATTCCAAAATGGAAATGATGAATATTATTCAGTACACTTTAATTGGTATAATTCCTATAGTTCTCCTTAATAAGACTATGCAGAAATATGTCCCAGAAGCAGATGATGAGAAAGGTAGTGCAGAACTTTTAGCAGAGGTAGCTATTCAGTTAATTGCTATGTTTATTGGTATGCTACTAACACACCGTATCGTGACATTTGTACCTACATATAGCACGGTTAAATATGAAAAAGTATCGACCATTCAGATTGTTTTAGCCGTTCTTATGATTACTTTAAGTCTCCAAACAAAATTAGGTGAAAAGGTAAGTATTTTGTTTGATAGGATATCTGAAATGATCATGGGCAAAAGCCGCGAGGGAATGGAAAATGAAGAGAAAAAGAAGGCCGAATCCGATAAGATTCAACAGGGTAACCAAAATATGATGACATCCCCCGGAACCGATGGTTTTACTTTACCTCAACAACCTGGAACAACTAGCATAAATAGCTTACCATCACAAGGTATGCAAAATATGCGCGAATCTATGGAATCAGCACCACAACAACAGTTTGGAATGACAGATAACTTAGTGGGAGGTGGTATCGAAGCATTCTCTGGATTTTAGATGTCTAGATAGTATGCAATAATATAGATGTATTCATGTATTTCATGTATACATCATCATTCTAGTATTCTAGTATTCTAGTATTCTTGTGTTATTATAATGGATGACGATAACGATGATCTAAATATGGAATTACTCACCAAAGCAGTAGAGAATGAAAGCAATGCTCATATTCTCAACTTAACTGATGAAAATGTAACTGCATCTAAGGTAAGCATTATAAGTGATATAGTTCCTGACGAAAATGAACGTCAAGATATATTAGAAAAGCTTAATGGATACGTATATATCGATGAAATTCATGAAGTGCGCAGTGGTACCTATATAAGATGGCTAAACGTGGGAGATAATGATAATATTACTTTGGAAAAAGGAGGCATTTTTTGTGATGTTCGATTTTCTGATTATGGGATGGCATTACGTTGCAAAACGTTCCGAAATAAATATTATGAAGTAAAGATGGATAACATCATATTGTTTAGAAAATTAACTCCACAAGAACGAGTCCTTCTGTGTGCGCTTACCTATTTAAATAGTTGATTTATGTATTTTTCGCGTTAATTTCTTTCATGCGTCTTTTCCTAGATTTCCTAACTTTTAAAGTTTTCTTTTTCTTCTGCATGGTCACCGATTTTGTCCGTTTCCTACATTTAAATGAACCACGCTTAATATTCTTTCGATTAAAAATAGTATGAGTGCATATACCAATTGCACGCGCCTCTGATGGTTCGGGTTCTCTCCTAACCTTTTTTATACAACCGCACAATTTAGTAGCCATCAATAATTCCGCAGTCCGTTTTATTTCTTTATTTGTCTTAGGTATAGGTTCGTCGTAATACTTTAGGATGTTTCTATAATCATCTAATGAAAGGTCAGTATATTCCATATGATATTTTGATTATAACGATACTTTGTAATTAGTATAATGTATTATTTTATATCCACTATAGTTATTAATATCTATACGAATAAATCTGTATACATATTATGCTAAAAATGACCAAGAAACCGTTACTAAGAACACGGTCTCGTGATAAAAAAAGAGTTGTTGTCTTCGATTTAGACGAAACATTAGGGCATTTCCATTTAATTCGTCTTGTATGGGAATCTATACACGATTTTATCAATTACAATGATATTCCTTATATGATGAATCAAAACGATTTCAATCATTTATTTGATATATTCCCAGAAATGCTTAGACCAGAAATCATTTCTATATTACATTTCTTAAAAGAGAAAAAAACAACTGGCATATGTAGCGGAGTCATGGTTTATACGAACAATAAATATCCAAAAGAATGGGTCTATCTAATTATTCGATACATTGAATATAAAGTTGGACATAAACTATTTGACAATATTGTATTAGCATTCAAATTAAACGGACGAATACAACAAACTGGACGCACCAGTAATGAAAAAAAAATAGACGATTTTGTTGCATGTTGCAAACTTCCACAATCTGTTGAAATATGCTATTTTGATAATTCGGAATACAATGGAATGCTTGTAGAAAATGTATATTACTTAAAAGTACGAGCATTTTATTATCCATTTACCGAAAAAGAGATTATTAAGAGAATACATAATAAACCTATATTAAAACAAGTTCTTTGCACATCACAACAACAACATATTCAAATCTTTACACAATTTTTTATTAAATATCTAAAAAAAAATAGATATCGTTTTGAAGAAAAATCGTTTTTAGATTATGAAATGGATAAAGTCATCTCAATACGTATCAAAACACACTTAACTGACTTTTTTGAAAATATGGATGTTCAATCATCATAATATAATACAATAAAAATCATATACACATAAATTGTATCTGAATATTATATTAATGAAAGATGTGGTATGTGGAGTTATGTTGGAAACAACTGGGGACGAAAACCGTATTTTAATGGGTATGAGACATGACCAAGATAATGTATGGGAGTTTCCCGGAGGCAAGAGAGAACATGGTGAAACATTAGAACAGTGTCTGAAACGTGAATGGCGTGAAGAACTCAACTTAGAAATTTCAATTGAAAAACTTATTCATACTAGGGTATTTGATGGATTTATTTGTCATTTCTTTATTGGTAACATACCCAACTTAAGCACAATGTCTGCAAAGGTACATCAAAAGGTTGGGTTGTTTTCTATAGGAGCCGCACGTAACCTAAAAATGTTTGATGGAGATGAAGTAATTCTCGATGCGCTACAACAAGAAGATATATCGACAAATTTGTTATCTTCGATTAAAGTACAGTCAATCCAACAGACACATTATGAGTCAATTGCCCGTATCTGAGATAAATCATATTACCAACGAACGTATATACGAACGTACACAACCCTCGGCACCATTACGCCCATATTATCAACCGAGATCTCAACACACTAAATACACTAAGTTCATGACACATACCGAACCACTAGTTAGTGATGAACCAATTGTATCTCACCCACCATACTCGCCATCTAAAGTATTCTACCCAGCAAGCCGCTCAGCACCTTGGTCTGGATTTGCTAACAATATTGACATTGAATCTGATATGCGAAACCAGTTTTATGGAATACAAAAGTCTCCACAGGCAACCTATGTTCCTGATAGCAGTAGCGATCTATACACTCTACAATCATTTGCACACCCTGATAGAGAGAACATTCAGCAACATGTATTATTATTCGAAGAGTCAAAACATGCATTGTTTAATCCTAACACAAAAAACATATCAAATGCCACCTTTAATAATTCTACTCGTCATGATATGTTAGGCGTAGATACACGAACATAATTATTTTTGTATGTATAATGTAATGGATACATACAAAACCCAGCACAATGCTTTTAATATGGCCATTATTATGGTATATATACTCACAGTCGCATCTATCTTTGGATTATCTTCGTCTGCACCAGCATACCTAAATACACTAAATACAGTTATTCATATTTACATTGGAATTTTCTTATTATATAGATTCAATCCTTTTATAAAGACACAAAATACTTTTTCTGAACTCGACCGTAGAGTAGCATTTAGTGCAGGAGTGTTCATCGCTATGACCAGTATTTTAGGCATGACTATAAACACATATTTAAAAAAAACAACAGAACATACAAAAAATCTTATAAAGCCTCATTAAAATAAATCTTTCGAAATCGTTCTATACATTTATCAGTGATACGATTTGTCTTAAAGTATTCTTCTTTGTGGGTATCTTCTAATAAACTAATAATGAAAAACAGCGAATAAATACCACATTCAGTATCCTCATACTGATGTTCAAATGGATGATTTTCTTCAAATCTAAAATGAATTGGTTTGGTATTTTTTATTGATAATTGTCTTCCTTGAAGAGTTACTTCTTCTACAAAATCCTTAATTTTTCTAGGAATACGATCTCCAACACTATCAAAGAAAAAGATAAGCCCCCTTTCAATGTTAATGAAGAGAGAAACCCAATGAGATCCTTGCTTATAATGGGGATCAAGATTAAATACTATACCTATCTTCTTCTTTCCATTATTAATCTCATTTGCAAGACTAAAATGACATAACTCTTCCCATACACATTCACCATATCGCTTATATGTATCATAATCAATGGGTGATGGACCAATAAATGTAAAACATTTGTATTTTCTTTCATATTGCTTCATAACAGCAGTAATATCTCTACTACTAAGCCATTGATTAGGGTTCTGTTTCCATTCATGTGGTGCAGCAGGTGCGAATGCGGTGCGTAATTCATTCTTCATATCATTACTTGAAAACTGCTGAGATAGCCAGCATGATTCCTTATCACACACATCGCTCAGTCGGGATTTTAAACTCACCCATGTTTTACGTATATTTCCATCCTTAATTTTATCATCTGGATGACGCTTATTCCACAAAGTCTTTAATTTACATATTGACTTATCCCGAATACATGTGTAGTTTCGCTTATTCCCTTCAGGACCACATTGCATCTTTTTTAACTTTCTAGTATGTTTCTTTGCTCGACTTCGATGTTTTTGTTTCTTGGTGTTTCGTTTTAATTTACTCGTCATACTATGTATAGAGATATTCTTTTGAAAATAAACTACAGGTATTTTATTTTCAAAATCTAATATGTTATTTTATATGATTAAAAATATCCAATAATTATATATTATGTTAAACCTTTTACCACTAATAAATAATAAATATTTAATATGTCAATATGCATTAACTAACAATCTTACAAAAATAGATTTGAAAAATATGCTTTCATGCTCTAGAGATTATACAATACAACAATTTATAGAATTAGGATTATTTACAAATGATGATATAACCAGTTTGTTTTCATCAATAGAAGATATTCGATTATTAACAAGGAAAGCCTATGGCTCACAATCAATTACACAACTTATTGAGTTAGGATATTCGAGAAATCAACTATATAATTCAGGATTTTCTATATGGAATCCAGAAGAAACACTCATTGCATCTAATAACAAGTCAGAACACGTTATTATTAAAACGAATAAAAATGGAAATATTATTGCTATTGGTAATCCACTATATAAAGATGAACACCAAGGTACCGTTGGTCAAGTTGTTATATATAGCCGTTTAAATGATTCTTGGTCTATTATGAATAATTTTATTGGAACAAGTGAATCACCAATAGGTTATTCTATTTCACTATCTTTTGATGGAATGGTTTTTGCATTTAGTGCTCATTGCTATAACGGAAAAGATGGAAATAATATTGGACGTGTTTATATATATGAATATGGATTATATAAGGGTTCTTTCTCATCGTTTCCTCGTGGATTACCAATTGATGGTGACAAAACAAATGATAAATCAGGATTATCAATATCATTAAATAGTTTTGGAAATATAATCGCAATTGGATCACCATTTAATAATACAAATGGTGATAAAACTGGTCATACAAGAGTATATGAATACATTAATTCAACATGGATACTCAAAGGAAATATCATTTATGGTATAAATACGGGAGACTTTTCTGGAGGTTCAGTTTCATTAAATGGTTCTGGAACAACCATAGCAATAGGTCCATATAATTCAATAATGAATAATGGTAATGTATATGTTTATGAATATAATAGTAATATTAAGTGTTGGTTTCAAAAAGGAAAAACTATTCAAGGAAAACATGGCGAGGTATTTTCGGGAAATTCTATATCATTAAATAGTATTGGAAATATACTTGCAATTGGAAGAATACATACTATAAATAGCAATAAAAAAACTGGACAGGTGTGCATATATGAATATTATGATTCACCCTCATATATTTCAACTATATCTAATCGTGGTAATAAATATGATAATGATTGGGAACTTATAGGAAATGATATTCACAGTGATAACAATTATAATTGCACATCATATTCTATTTCATTATGTACTACAGATAACCCAAAAAATATTTTTATTGCAATAGAGACATTTGGAACCAACTGTGTATCTCAACTTGATATTGGATATGTGCGTACATATAAACTGAAAATTAATACAACACATAAGAATGAATGGGAACAATTTGGGGGTGATATTCATGGTATTATACGTAATAATTCAGAAAGTTCTGTTTCGTTAATATGTGACGGGTCAATCCTTATTATAGGTTCATTTTCATCCAGTTTAAACACACGAAATGCTACAGGAGAAACTACAATTTTTAACTACCATAGTATAGATTATGAAACACCACTCATCGAATCCGAATCCGAATCCGAATCCAAATCCAAATCCAAATCCAAATCCGAATCCGAATCCGAATCCAAATCCAAATCCAAATCCAAATCCGAATCCGAATCCGAATCCAAATCCGAATCCAAATCCAAATCCGAATCCGAATCCGAATCCAAATCCAAATCCGAATCCAAATCCAAATCCGAAACCGAAACCGAAACCGAAACAAAAATGAAACAATGTAAAAACATTGTTGGGAACCAAAAGCTTCCCACAAGGATTCGGACTCTAGGATTGTCTTTCACTTGAGTAATTAAACAGCATACATACCACTAGCGATTGTGAATCCACCTAGTAAGGTCGTTTGTGTTCTTTTATAGACAACAACAAACATTGTTGATAAATAATTTATGTTCGAGATTTTATCATAACATGTATATGATAAAATATATGTATATTCGATTATGGAAGTGTTTGTGATAACTCAGTCTGACTATCATAGATTTCAGTTTCTTTATTACTTGAAAGAGTAGTAATTACTTTATTTTCTTCTATATCGACTAATATATTATTTGATCTAGTAGAAACCAACTTTGTAATCATTGTATGCATCTCATCTAACTTTGTTTCTATTGCATTAACACGAGTTTGAAGAGCAATTATAGGAGACGGTTGCTGTATGGGTTGAAGTGGAGGTTGAATAGGCTGAGGAGGTATCTCTTGGGGAGGTATTTCTTGAGGTTTTGGTAACAATACATTTTCAACATGCACAGAAGGTTCAGGTAAAAATGTTACAGTTTTCTTTTCTGGATGAGGTTGAATTACCTCGCTAGGATTAATGGTATTATTCTTATTTTCCAAATTTAGCCATTCACGGGCACGTTGTGTCTCAGAAACGTTTCGAGGGACTGCTGCATTTTCTTGCTCTGTTCTATTTTGAAGTGTACGTGATAACATATCTTCCATATCCTGATTTTTTAATGGCTCTACTACAGTATTATCGGTAAACTTAGTATCTGCAACTACTTCAGTAACTCGATATTGATCAAAATCATTCTTCATTTTATCATATTGATTATCAAAATTAGATAACCTCTCTGCTTTGAGTTCTTCAATTGTAATTACATCATTCTCAACAGGAGTTGTATTTGTTAGATTCAATCGTGGAGCAGGAGATGGGTTTTCTTTGAATCCTCGAATAAAATCTGCAATAAAACTTTTATTTAAATCAATAAGTGGCATTATTTTATTAGAACGAATGCAAATCTCAACATATTGTTTCAAATGTGTAATATAATGTTGACGTAATTTAATACGGGTATCATTTGTTGATGCAGCAGATTTAAATGCTGCATTTTGTATGATTATATTCCATAACATTTCAACATTAGAAGATGTAACAAACTGCGATATTTCGACATTAGAACCTATTTGATTTATCACATCGCTATTTGATGATGAAGATGCTACAGAATGAGATTCTGTATATGAGTTGAGGGATTGAATGGATGTAGACATTTGTTTACTTGTATATAAATTACAACATCTAAGTTATATACATTACATATTTTGATATTTATTTATTTGCATCCAATCACAAAAGAAGTTATTTCAGGTGCTGGGAATAATCGTTGCATATACGTATCCATCACCTCTTTTCTCTCTGAATTGGATATATCACTCTTTAACTTGCGAAAAAGCCATGCATTCACGCTGGTAGGACTTAATGTCTCTGCGATAAGATTATTCACCATCATCAGACCATTGTAGTCTTCTAGTAACACATTGTATAAAGTATATCCAGTATAGGGAATCTTGTAAATATCACGAGGATACATGTTTTTATCTACAAACTCACGAGCCTGAATCATCTGATTATTAAACATAATTTTATGATTTGCTGAAATGATTGTGTCGCGGATAGGAACATTTTTAAAAAATGTATTTTTATGTATCATAACCACATAGTCTTCAATAGCAACTGTTTCTGTTATACCTTCAATCTTTTTTCCGCGAATTGTATGTTTCTTAGGATCAATCTTGTCGATATCTACCTCGCCCTGATCCGTGAGGACGGGCGTACCCGCTGGGAAACAAATGGGTGCAGGTATTACATTTAGTGGCGTATATACATATGTCATAAATCTATTACCCGTTATTCCTGAAACATCCCATCCAGAAAGGTCTTGATTGAACGCATCTGCGTCTACAAACATATCTGTCATATTCTCCACATTAGTCGTAGTCCAACCACTGATATCATGATTGAATGTTGTAGCACCATGGAACATAGTGCTCATATCCGTCACACTAGTGGTATTCCAATCTCCGATATTACTATTAAATGTATTCTTATTAGCAAACAAAGCACTCATATTAGTAACAAGGCTCACGTCCCAAGTGTTAATATCTCCATAACTGCTAGTAACAGTAGTTATATTAGAAGTAATACCAGAATCAACTGCAGTTATCCAATCAGTTATAGCGGCATCAAGTGCAGCTCTATCTGCTGGTTTAAAACCGTCAGGGGCTTTTATAATATTAATGGTTGTGCTAACTGGAGAACCAAAGAAACTACCAGTACTAGTACCTATAGAACTCTGTAACTCTCCATCAATACTTACCCTATTGTAAAGAGTCACCTGTAAAGAAGAGGAGGCGTTTGCAAACGCTCCCGATCCAATGGTAATATTACCTGAACCAGAAACACCTTTGAAGGTAACATTTGCAAGATTAGAACTGTTAGAGAAAGCACCAGCACCAATACTGGCAACGGACACAGGTAAGCTAATAGATGAGAGACTTGTGTTAAAACCGAATGCATAATCGCCAATTGTTTCAAGAGAACTAGTTCCTGTAGCGAAGGTTATGGTTGAAAGATTGGAACAACCATATAAGGCGTAAGCTTTAATGGTTGTCAGGCTTGTAGGAATAGTAACACTCATCCCATTGTAACTGGCCATCGCTCCATCTCTAAGTACTACCACTCCGCTGGGAATAGAAAAATTAGTCACTGAGCTTCCTAGAGGATATTGAACCAGTGTATGCTTAGTATTAGCACCATTAACTTTATATAATACATTACTTGCAACAGTGAAATTAGTATTATTATTATCTAGAGCAATAGTGTTAAAAACGGAACTCACACTAGGCATAGTATATACAAATCCCTCAGGAATAGATGCAACATCTCTTCCTATTGTGATACTAGTAAGATTCATCATACTATCAAATAGTAAACCATCTATGGTAGTCACGCCATCACCAATTTCAACATGCGTTATAGTACCCATGTAACCTTTAAGAGTTTGAAGTGCGGTGCTGTCACTGCCATCAAAACGTGCTTCAAAAAAGTATGGTGGTTGAGTAGATTGACCAATCGTTTCGTAACCTACTACTTTGAATGAAGCAGGATAACCTGCGGCCATCCAGTCATCAATTGTAAACTTGCTACCAGTATCTACTGAACCTGTGTAATTTGGGTTGGTAATAGTTATAAGTCCAGTTCTTTGTGTTAGATTAATCACTGTAGACGATGGAGATCCAAAGAACACACCAGTAGCACCATTCGTAAGATAAGTCACTGGAGTGATGGTAGGCGATACCTCGTAAAAGTCCGTTATTATATTGATTTTTTGTCCAAAAATCATATTTACATTTGTTAGAGCATTGTTATTCCTAAATATGGGGTACAACGAACTATGAAAAAAATTAATCCCAGTTGTCCAATCTTCAGAACCATCAATGTTAAATGTTGTAAGTGACTGGCATTGGTCAAACGCACCAATATAAACATCGGTAACTTTGTTAGGTATCGTAAAGGAAGTAAGCGAAGGACAGGCAGCGAACGCATTACTCCCGATTTGTGCGAGTTGACTTCCAGGAGTGAAGTTGACGGATGTAATGGCGAAACATTGAGCGAACGCATCATTTTTAATGTGTGTAACGCTTGTAGGAATAGTGACCGTAATTAGAGTGCTAATCCTACCAAACGAACTATGTCCAATTACTTCCACTCCAGTGTCTATATCATGATTAGACGACGCTGTACTTGCCGGATTATATTGAATCAGTGTATGCTTAGTATTAACACCACTGTCTGAAACAATATTAATTGTATTGCCCATACCAGTGTGATGCTGACATCTATAATATAATGTATTAGGTGCATCGTAAGGCACAACAAAGGTAATTGTGCCACTTGTGGCACCATTATTAGTAACACCATTATTATATGTATTACTTGAATCATATGAACCCCAGTTATCAGTGGTTTGAATCCAAAAAGGGTGTCCGGTCGTATTAATATTTAAAGTATATGTTGAACCTCTAGTAAATGTTAGGGCTGGATACGATTGACTGTCAATTAGATATCTGTTGGTGCCACTCACGGCGCCAACAGAAACGTTATGAGTAGTGGCGGTATTATTAACACCACTAACTTTATATAATATATTACCTTCAACATAGAAATTAGGATTTGCACCATCTACAGTAATGTTTGTCAAATTAGGCGTCATTTTTGTAAGTCCATAGGGAATAGTTGTAACATCTTTTCCTATTACGAAACTAGTAAGATTGGATATATCTAGAAACAAATCAGGGCCGCGAACCTCAGAAACACCATCACCAATTATAATAGATGTTATACTATCAACCGTTGCGCTATTAGTTCCATTAAAAATGCCATTCGTAGGATCATACTCATTCTGATCATTCGTTATTGTTTCATAACCTTCTATTTTGAATTTCATAGGACTACCTGCAGTCTCCCAATCACGAATTGTAAATTCACTACCAACTACGATTGTTCCGGAGTAACTTGGGTTACGAATAACTACATGATTAACCATTGCTGATAGAGTAAGCGTTGAGTTGTGCCCTGAATTATAGAAATCGTTATTTCCTCCGTTCATGAAACCAGTAGTCGAAAAATAGGCATCGCCGTTGATTCTCTGGCCCTTTGTCATAGTAAAATTTATATCAGGGCCACGAATAACACTTGGTCCGTTTCCGTTGTCGACAACTCTGGAGAATATGTCGTGAGATAAAGCCCCACTATAGTCCGGGAAGAATGTGACCGCGTTGGTCGGGTCGAACGTTGTGATAATACTGGCAAACCTAAGCCCATATGCCCAATTTTCAGACTGTTCAATGGTAATTGTCGAAAGACTCCAACAATCTCTAAATGCTCTTTCAGCAATAGCAGTAACTTTTCCAGGTACTGTAAAGGAGGTAATACCAGAAGCTTTAAATGCAGATTCACCGATGGTTCTGAGATCGCTGCCTGCAGCGATGGTTAGGGATCGAAGATTCGCGCAATCCAAGAATGCACTAAGATAAATCGCTTGGACGGATGCGGGGATCACAACATTATTAAGATTTATGCATCCATTAAACGCCTCAGTTTTAATATTCTTGAGAGTAGTATTGGCTGTGCCGAAGTTAATTGCTGCAAGATTGGAACATCCCCTGCACATGCTATCCGGTATGTTCGTGAGTCCGATGTCACCATCGAAAGAGATGGTTTGAAGGGCGGTGACTCCCGCGAATGCGAAGGTGCCGATGGTGGTGACGGAGGTAGGGATTCCGATGTAACCGATATTATCGGCATTAGTAAATGTTTGACCAGAACTCTGACCTGCACTAGCGATGCTCGTCCATCCACTTGCTAGGTTAAAATATGCGGGCGAGCCCGCGTTCACCCACTCTGTCTGAGTAAAATTTGTGGCAGTGGCAGCGATAGTTTGCAATTGTGATGCGGGGAGTTCATAATATGTTTGAAATACGTACGAGTTCTCGGGGTTCTGTGTGCCAGAGGAACTGGTAAGGTTAGATATCATTGTTGATGCATTACCACCATCAGTGGCTGATATAGTCTGGAGAAAAGGCGAACTTCCAGTCTGATTATATTCAGCGTAATAAGCTGAATCAGTAGGAACAAACTCAACAGTAAATACAGAACCAGCACCAGCACTATTCAAGGCAGTTTGTGCTGTTGTGTCACCACTCGCAGCTGCTTGTGCTGCAGCTGCTTGTATATCCCATACATAATCAGCCTTATCACTACCAGAGGGTGTTGTAAATGTCTCCTCAAGAAGATGTGGTCTATAGCCTGCCGATGGGTTCTGTGGGCCTCCTACGTACATTAGGTTATATGGTGCTGGTCCCAAAGTACTAGGTCCAAAAAGTGTCATTTTAAAAGTTCCAGCTGCATAGTTGGTTGCTGAGTTCTTATAAGTACTTACCCCTTTCAGTTCGAACTTGGCTAGTGGTTGATTTGACTGCGTTGTAAAGGATTGCCAACCGGTATTATAGACCGACCACGTTCCAGCATACATGTCAACATTTCCGCCGATATTAGAGACATCTGTTACAAAGACTCCAGTAGACATGCTTGGTTATAATTAATAGGAATAAAATAAAAAAAACATATAATTATCCCTTTATATTTAACACTATTTACAACTTTCCAAAATAAGACGTCATCTCGTTTAATCCCTGCTTTTGATTGTTCGCTTTATGAATAAACGAATCAAACAATAGAGTTTTTATTTCTCTACACCTAAGTGTATCCAAACGGTCCTGAAACTTCTCTGGAGGAACACTCTGTCGTAATGATGAAACATCAGCACGAAACCGGTTTAGTTTTGACCTCTTGTTCTGCATCATCCATATCTTCTCCAAGACCAAAGCGAATACTTGTTGTACTGGCTTCATCACTTGATTTGTAATGTAGTGTGCATAATCAATCTTCAGATTGTTCTCGACAATATATGTGGGGTTTTCTATTTTGTCGCCTTGCAGCGCACCGCGTGCTGGGTTGTGAATATATACATAAGGAATACGATCCCCAGATGCGGGTTTATTACCTGGGTCACGTGCCGTCATCCTATCCGCAAGCACCTTGTGTGCGATCTGCTTCGGGTTCTTATAATCCGACCGTATGGATTTGCTAATGATTAGTTTGTCCATGGGATATTTTTCATCTACCAAGTTCTGAATACTTCCCTTCAGGAAATCAATCGCAGGCTTGAGGTTATCGCCATCCTTCATCAGAATATCGATGATTCCACCGTAGATCTCCTTCACGATGGGTGCGTTGTCACGACGTTTCAATACAATACCCATTTCCTTACGCTTGCCCTTGTTCGGGTCGTGTTCGTATAACATGCCTACATACCGCTTCTTGGACAACAGACAGAAGGGCATGAACGTCTTCTCATACTCCAGATCGTGAGGCTTCTTCAGGAACTTGGACGCCAACGCGCCCGCCTCTTGGGAAAGTTCGATGGTGATCTCAAGCGCATCTTTGCCGCGAATGGGTTTTCCGTCTAGATTTTCTAGGTTGAATGTGAAGAATACGCTGTCCGTGTTATGCACAATCATGTTTCCAACACCAGCCGCAAAGTGATGATTGTCTGTTGTTAGATCATACACATACTCATCTCCATAGTCGGGTAAATCATGTATCTTTTTCACTTCGTCGGGACACTTTCGTTGTTTCCCTCTTGTCGCGGTGATGCGATATATGTCAAGTTTGTCAGTGCGTGTATTCAGTGACGTTTTATACCCAATACTATTTGCTAACCAACAGATGTGTGCAGAACTCAACTGTGATTTCTGATCGATACGAGTATATCCCTCTGGATCTTTATCTCCATCCGCGTCATAGAGACCCTTCCAGAATGCTTCTCTGATTTCTTGTCTCCCATTCATGATGAAGGTTGGAACAATCTTGGATTTTCCATTGTACATGGCTTTTCGATAAGCATCTACAAACCTTTTCTTCTCACCATACTCTTCTGTATTGAAACTAATCTTGTATACTCCAGAAGATGCAATGGTGTTATAAGTAGTCCATGTGTAGGTTGGATATACTCGACGACATAAATCCATATATTTTTCTAGCAGGGTTTCATTCGCGTTATTCAATGCCCACGACGCCTTTTTACCGGACGGACAGTCGTATGCGCCACAACTACCGTCTCCGAAGAAGAACCCATATATCATCGCCTCTTCCACTGTTACATCGGTACCCATATGAATGTCATCATCTGCAACCATATCCACTGTACGATGCAAACACTTAGTTCCAATCTCAATGTCTTTCGGAGATACTTCAGTTCCATCGTTTAACAGCAGGGAGTGGTCATCAGTTACATCTACCACACCAGTATGTGTCAAAACTCTCATCATCTTCTTATGTGACGCAAGTCGATGACGTATCACACGATGCAATGTCGTCCAACCAGTCTCTGTCCAAGACTCTACATCGAGTAGTTCGCAAAACTCCTTATCTTGCTTCCCTTCTTCTCTACATATAGACCATCCATTATCATCACCATATAGTTCAACTAGATCGGATATTGTACAAATAACCATCTCACCTCTAACACGTATTTGAACAGGCGTGTAATTTGCGACGCTATCTCCATACACATACTCTGCCTTGGTGCGAACTTTGCCGTGATTGAGTGTATCCATCACAGCATCCCCATACACCTCTTCAATCACCCGTTTCGCATAGGTGAGCAACTTGCGCCCCGTGGCTGTGGTCGAGGCTGCAACGTCTTTTTCGTAAAACGTGCTCGTGCGCGCTCCGCATTGACCATATAGCGAGTTTGCCGTCAGTTTGTAGGCCAACTGACGCTTATCAAGAACGCTCTTCATGAAGTCGTCTGTTTGTTGTGGAATAAGTTTGCGAGTTGCCTTACGCGCTTTGAGCAACTCCTCGAGGATAGAAGGCATGATGGCACGTTTTCCGTTGGGGAACTGTGCGAAGCGACACGTTTTGCTTCCACACTTCGTTTTGGTTGCGGCTGCACTTGGGGATTTACGAGCGTACTTGTAGGTGTCGTAGTCAATATCCACATAGGAATAGCCTGGAAGATTGTCGTAAATGAAATCACCGTTGTCGTCGGTTTCACCTGTCTCTGCAATGAGTTTTCCATCCAAGTTATATTCGCGCGTCCATACTTTACTGTCATGTGATAGGTTTTCACTAATCATCGATGATGGATACAGCGATGCATAATCCACGCAAGCAACTGGGTTGTCCATGTATAGATCGCTCTTAGGGTCCAATACAATAGCACCCTCGTAGCCACCATCGTTCTCCTTCTTCTCAATGTCAGGAATGAGTGTGTCTTTCTCCCTACATTTCTTGCCCACGTAACTTGTGAGTTTGATACCCTGTCCGCGCAAGATTAGGAAGTTGATAGGAACACTACAAATATTGGCCATCTCAATCATGCCAGTTAATGCATCTACCTTGGTCAGTAGATACTGAACCAAGTTGCAATCTTGAATACAATACTTTGCAACGATTGCGCGCTCAGCGGAACCCTCGTTAGTAAGACGAAAGATATCTTTGGGAGTTACATCATCCTTAGCCAATGCCCAACGTACCTTCTTTGCTTGATTGGGAGTCACGCGCGCCGAAACGGTGAAACTCTTAGTATCATTGTCAATATGTGTTACTTGAAACTTGGCACCACCATCGTAATAGTCGGTAGAGTGACCAATCTCCTCAAAATGTACATAACTTCCCACAAGAAGACCTGCCATATTCTTGGTTTTGACTGTGGTCTCGTCCATCGAGGTCGAATGCGCTACGTCGGATACGTAGTCTCCGATGAAATGACCCGCAACGTAGTCCAACTTGTAAGATACCAGATTTTCCTCACGACGGAAGTGGTTATATAAATCCAACTGAATACGTCCAGGCATTTTGATATACCCCAGTTCGTGCGTTCCGCTCGCGATAGTAATATTACTGTGTTCAATATTGTACTCGCCTGTCTCTTTATCGATAGTGCCACACAAATGATCTTTTAATTTTGACATTTCCAAGAATCTATGCGCACATCCCAACTCGCGTGCGCGTAAGAACATGAAGTTATAATCAAAACCAAATATGTTGTAACCGATTATGATGTCAGGGTCCTCGCGCACGACAAAGTCGCGCCACGCCATCAATACTTCACATTCTGTATTATAACATTCAATCTCAGTGTCTTCCATGTCTAGGTCATCACATGTGTCGAGTGCGATACAGTGATTGTAATACGGTGCAGCGTCTCCATATTCTTGTAGAGTTGAACCAATAAATGTTACCTTATCACCTTGAACCGCAGGCAGATACATATCAAAGAGTAATATTAAGTTGGATAGTTTCGTATCACGCGCCGCACCGGAGGCCAATAAGTCGGCGAGTGTGCTAGGATTACCGTCGTTTTTTGGTTTGGCTTTGTCACCAGTCTTTTTTACGGCGAAACTATGCGAATGCGTCGACCATTCGTCTCCGTCGTCGGCGTCGATGCCTTCGATATTCGCGTTGTCTATTTCATTTTTAGCATCAACTCGTCCAAAGGCAGTTTCGATACTATTCTCTTGAATCCTATTTGCATGACTAATGTCTTCAATGTGATGTGCTAGTAGTTTTTCAACTGCATTATTGATTTTTTTTATTGTTGGTTTCTTTCCTTTTGTATAGATGAGATCTACTCCATGACCAAATGCAATATCGGCATCATCACTTCCTGACTCAGGTGTTAATCCAAATGCAGTTCGAGTTGCGCAATGAATTACGTCAGTGGTATTGAGTGAAGAGATGGCATTAGAATCACCATAAAGATCTAGTACATTTGTTGCTAATTTTTTGTACCCCTTCACAGGAACAGGGAAATCGCCATGGCTACTACTGGCTTCAATATCAAAACTCAATATTTTGAGTGGAACTCTATCTTCCTTTTCACGTAGAGGTATAATCTCTTTATACATAATTTCGAACTCATGGTCACATGTGGTTTCATGTGCTTCTTCAGGAATACAATATGTTTTACTACGTGGCATACGAATCCATCCTGATGGACTGATATTACGAATGTGAAAGAATCGTAATAAAGGAGGAATAAATGACTCATATATCTCAGTTTTTACAGGACGACTATGAATAGATATATATAATCCACCTACCAAAAGGCGTCGTTCAGAATCGTACCATGCATTTTTCATTTTGTTAAGAGCCTGTAAGTTCTCAAACTTGCATAAAAGGAATGTATTTTTCTTTCCATCATCAAACTCATATAATTTCTTGTGATGTACAATATCACATGAAACCAAATTGTCTTTATGGTAACTTCCTAGTCGTCTCCTCATATCTGCAACAAAGCACATTTTCTCACTTTCTCCCCAACCATCACCTACCTTTACATAGAAGAATGGTTTAAAGTCTCCCACTGTAATAGAACACGATTCGCCTGCTTCATTTTTACCGAACATTTGCACTGTAAATAAGTTTTTAGTTGGTGTATTTTTCTTATATTTGTTACCATCACTTGATGAATTATCATCACTGCTATCTTGATCAGCAGCTTTGTTGTACAAGTGAAAGTCGAAGATTCTAAAATCGTAGTCCATGATATATCTCTTTGATTATGTATTTAACCCGTAATGATTATTGATATCTAAATATAGCATGGATTTATTCTATTCAATTTCTAGTAATTTATTTACGTATTTTTCGACTACGACGTGTTTTTCGTATTTTTCTTTGTGTTTTTCGTAGTTTTCTGTGTTTTCTAGTCTTTTTTCTACGTGTTCGACGTCTTCCACCGCCCGTCAGTGTTGTTGGAGTATTCTTTACATGTTTATTCATCCAGTTTGTAAATTCTTCTAGGGACCGACCGCCATCATACTCTGTTACATTTGTATGAATATGTCGAAAGGTGGGAAACCCTTGAGGCATATCACCTAACAGAGACCCAAACTTTCCCAATACGTTATTTGATATAGCAAAGGCAGATGCATCTGAATGTTGATTAACTATTTTTTCAAACTCTAACCATGATTCTTTGGATTTTTCACACCAACCACAACCGTCCATATACATAAAAATAAATAGATGTTTGTTTGTTGCGAGGGAAGCCTTTACATTTGCGATTTTGTCGGCATCATCCGTGTGTATTGTGTAGTCTGAGTCCATAAAATTATTGGAAGACATGTATAATTATCTATATAATACGTGTCTAAAAAATATTATACTTTGATAATATAGATACGAATATCTTATGAGTTCTATACTACGAATACTCGTTATAGTTATAATTATTATGCTTGGAATGCATTATTGTATGACAATGCCTAGTGAAAAAGTTGTCGAACCTTTTACAAAAAGGTCACCTATCTGTCCTGATGTGCTTATTCAAAAAGACGGGAAAATTGTTCTTTTTGCATCTAATTTACAAACAGTTCCTGGTGTAAACCCTTTAGTGTTTGATAACTTAGAGGATTATGTAGAATTCATAAAGTGGCAACGTAGTAACGGTATTACATGTCCGGTATTATTTTTACAAAACACCCACAATGCGCAAGGTGGTACAGAATATCGTGTGCGACCTGATATTCAAGATCCACAAGGTGGTTTAGCACCAAGTCTCCCAAACGGCAATCCACCTGATCTCACACAATTAAATGGCGTAAATGAAACATCATATTTTAAACAGGGGGGTGGTTCTATCACTGGAGAGAAAGCACTAAACACTGGTCCTCAAACAATGAATTATGTAAATGCTGAACCAAATGAGGGCGACAACGATATTCAAGGTATGACACAATCATCTTTTTATCAAGGAACTATTACCCCAATGGATGAGCAACTTGCTAAACAAAAGGCATTGGAACAAAGTCCTAGTGCAATGGATACATCATGGGCTGGGAAAGAATATACCAACTCTCTTATTGAATCGGGTGCATATAAAGGACGTGTATAAAAGAATACAAACCCTAAATAACACGTAAAATAGGAACATTGTATGAATGTTCCTATTTTACAATATAGTGTAGTACACTTATTTAGTATCGATATAATCTAATGCGGACTCAAGTGATTTTCGCGCTTCTTCGAAAAGACGAATCTTCTCTGCTGTGTCATCAATACGTTTATCGTCACTCATTTTTACATTTTTGAGTTCTGCTAATGCATCTAGTTTCAATAGTTCAAAAAGTTCATCTGATTTTTGAATAAGATCTTCATAATCTTTACGATATTTAGAAACTTGCAACGAGTCTTCTATTTTGTTCGCTAATATTTTTACATCAGATGCTAATTTGGGAACATCACTTGGACTTGTTCCCGAACTTCCAAATCCTTCAAATCCTTCGACTCCTATCGCGCTATTGTTAAGTATATCATTAACATATACTGCTTCTAAATCCAAGTAAGAAAATACTAAATATAGAACAATAATTACTGCAATAAATATAAGTGAAATCTTGAGAATAGTTTGCATGCGAATCGTAATATATTATCCAATCATTATATTTTTTATGTAACATCGTAATTAAAGTTGAGTATTTTCTAATGCTCGTGCGCCTTCATTTAGAACACTAAGTTTCTTTGCAAGAGCAATATATGCTTTTTCTGTTGCATCTTTATCTTTTTGTTTTTTTACAATTGGTCCAAAATCAAAGAGTGCGGATACTTTCATCGCATTAAAATAATCTTTTCCGTAAACAATTGTGTTTTTATAATCATCTTTGTATTTTACGACATGTAAGCTGTCATCCATATTAGTAACCTTTTCACTCATTTCATTATTAAGTGCCTCAATATTCTCATCTGTTCCAACAAACCCTTCGATATTTTTTGAAGATGATGGACGTTCGCTAAGGTATCCTATAATAGCACTAGTAACAATAACAACTAGAACATACATAGCTATTTGACTATATATCATGATTTGGTTTGTATATATTTTACCTATATTTTATCTGAAGTTGTATAACGTTAGATAAAGTACAAGTTTAACTATATTATGGTGAAATGTGTTGAAGTGTATCGCCTTGAAAAGTAACGGAACCACTACTATGGTATGTTATTGTTGAACCATTTGTATGTGTAATAGTGGTACTCCAGTTTGTTTGGGTTCCATATCCTTTCGAAGGAAGAGTAGGTATTCCGTAGGGGTTTCCAAGAGTAGTATCAATATCAATACTAGATTGTCCATTTTCATTTGTTTCAGGTTGGGATACATCTTCCTCTGTACTAGGTGTAGTAGGTATATTAATACAGCATTCTCCAGTCTTTGTACGACTCGAAAAATAGCCTGCAGAAATATTAGGGTAATTGCTAAATCGAAGAGTACCTTGTTTTAAATTTCCTCCGATTGATCCTCCACTCTCTCCTGTTCTATTCGCAATTGTTGTCTTATATGCTGCCTGTCGTCTAGCTCTAGGCATTATGTATTGTCATCTTATTAAAATTGATTATAGTTTAAACCTATTGACTATATCATATTATCCGCGCGTGTATAGTTAATATTTACACTACTATGAATTTTGTCGAGGCTGTTACATATGGAACACCCATGAAAAGCAGTGAAGAAATGAAACAAATCATTAATGATGATGATGTAGACCGTCAAGGAGATACGTTAGTATTCAATCCATATAACTCGCTAAACAAAGAGATAACTCTTAAAGAGGTTCAAGCCATCCTTATTGAATATGGTATTCCTGGGGTTGTTCATAACTTAGAACTCTATAAGCGTGCATTTGTTCATCGTTCCTATACGCGACGACCACATATTGAAAATACAGAACAAAACATTGTTGTTGTCGAACGTCCAGCAGATTGTCTTCCTCTCAAAACAAAATCAAATGAGCGTCAAGAGTTTCTAGGTGACGGAGTTCTTGAACTTGTTGCCAAGTATGCTCTATATAAGCGATTTCCTAAAGAAAATGAAGGCTTCATGACTGAAAAGAAAATTGCTATGGTTAAAAATGAAGCCATTGGACGTATTGCGTATGAAATGCGACTACATCGTTGGCTTATATTATCAAGAAATGCTGAAGAGAAAAAGACACGCACCAATCTAAAAAAACTAGGTTGTTTATTTGAATCATTTATTGGTGCTATCTTTCTGGACTTCAATAAGATTACTATATCAGATGAAGATGGGTGGTTCCAAAACATATTCACTACTGGCCCTGGATTTCAAATGGCGCAAAAGTTTGTTGAATCTGTATTTGAACGCCATGTAGATTGGGTCGACCTTATTAAGAACGATGATAACTATAAGAACATTTTACAGGTAAAAATCCAAAAAGAGTTCAAGGTTACCCCACACTATGTGGAGTTAGAAGTAACAGAAGAAGAAGGATATCGTATGGGGGTATTCTTATGTGTAGGAGAACAAATATATAATATGGACATAACCAATGCTGAATCGTATGAAAGTTTTGGTAGTTTTACTGCAATATCTGCAAAATTAAACGAAATGGAACAATCACAACGTAAAATATTAGTATTCCTCGGAGAAGCCACACATAAAATCAAAAAGAAGGCAGAACAAGTTGCATGTCAGACAGTTATTCAACAATTGGGATCATAATTAGCATTGTTTCAAGATAACATGTTGTTTCTTTTTACCATATAATTCTTCTTTAGCGGTATGCAATACTCTAACGAAGAATACTATCTAGCGGTACAAGCCATAAAACATTATATCTGCAAAGTGTATAGTAGTTATATACCAGATCTAACGATGTCATTAAAAACCATAAAAGACAAACTACGAGTAAAACCTAATCTTGTTCCACGTTCGGAACGTTCTCGTATAAAGGTTAGTGTTCCAATCACAAAAGCATTTTCAGTAGAAGGTCCAACTGTTACATTGCAAACTACTGGTGCAATAGAACATATTGATATTGATCGTGATGAAATGATGGAAAAATTACAACGTGCAGGAATCGTACGTGTATTTCAAGAAGACGACCAAGCAGATCGAACGCGTGCTATTATTGCTGAGTCTGTAGCATGGCCACCAGAAAAACCTACGAAAAAAACCATGAAAATAAAGGTAAAACCCGTCTCACGTCTAGAAGGTGATACCAATGCAAAAGACGGCGAAATAGAAGAACGTAAAACAGAAAAACCGCCAAGCGGAACGATAAGAAATAAACGTCAGGCGTGGGAAGATCTAGAAAAAGCACCAAGAGTTGTAAATGCACCGGCGTCTAAGATAAATACATATGAGATGCGCGCACCTTCATATTACATGAATAACCGTTCAAAGTTTGTTAATTTTATCAACTCTTATTTTTCTGAGTATCGTGATGATATCATTAATGAATCAATCGCACTCACTTGTGAAGATATGGACGGATCTAAAAGTGAAGGAGATGAATTCAAACTACTTATTCATCAAAAAGTTGTTCGCGATTATCTTAACCTCCATACACCATACAGAGGACTGTTACTTTATCATGGCCTAGGCTCAGGGAAAACATGTTCGTCTATTGCTATTGCAGAGGGTATGAAAAGTGTAAAACGAGTTGTTATTATGACTCCTGCATCTTTACAAAGAAACTATATAGAAGAAATCAAAAAATGTGGTGATATACTATTTAAACGTGAACAACATTGGACATGGACCCCACTCATTAAAAGTAATATTGATGCAGTAGAGGCAGGAGCCAGTGCAATTGGAGTATCTTCTGCATATATTAAAAAACGTAAAGGTGTATGGCTTGTTGATACTACAAAATCATCCAATATTGATACCCTTACACCTAAACAAATAATGCAGTTAGATGAACAGATTGACGATATGATACGCACTAAATACAATTTTCTAAATTATAATGGTCTTACTCGCGACCATATGCGTGCAATCAGTAATGATTTTGAGACGAATATATTTAGCCATTCTGTTGTAGTGATCGATGAAGCTCATAACTTTATTAGTCGAATTGCAAACAAACTTAAAAAGGAAAAGGGAGTCGTTCATGATTCTGATGGAAAACTTGAGGCTCATCCTATTGCACTTTCACTTATTTTATATGAAATGCTTCTATCAGCACAGGACGTGCGCATTGTTATGCTAACAGGTACCCCTATGATTAACTATCCTAATGAACTTGGTATTCTTTTTAATATCTTACGTGGATACATAAAAACATGGAACTTTCAACTGAAGCCAGAACATGGATACAAAACAACATCAGAGAAAATTACCAATCTATTTTCTAAAGAAAAACACATGGACTACTTTGAATACGCAAAAAATGATGTCCTCACGGTAACAAGAAATCCATTTGGATTTATTTCAGAAAAAACAACTGGTGTTCATTCTGATACAGATAGACCACCACTCAATGATACACAATTTCGTAACCGTATTATACAGACACTAGAACAAGGGTCTATTCCTGTAAATAGAGCGAAAACTAACGTGAAATTATTTAAATCATTTCCAGATGATACGGATACATTTAATGAACTGTTCTTAGGAGAGAACAATCAAGTAAAAAACCCCGAGTTGTTTAAAAAACGTATTCTGGGTCTTACCTCTTACTTCAGAAGCGCACAGGAAGGACTTCTTCCCAGATATGAACCACTTACAGACTTCATCGTTGTAAAAATACCTATGAGTGACTATCAACTTGGTCTATATGAATCTGTGCGCGCCACTGAACGTAAAGAGGAAATGAAAAAACGAAAACCAGTCAAACACAAAAATACTGAAGATTTGTTTGATGAACCATCGTCTACTTATCGTATTTTTTCGAGATTATATTGCAACTTTGTAATGCCACTTCCACCCGGACGACCATTACCCAGTGATAATCAAATAGAAGACTCATACACAAAAACTATAGGAGAAGGAAATAAAAAGGGGACCAATGAACTCAGAGGTAATGCTGGAGAAGAAATAGAAGGTGACGAAATTATGGAAAAAGGAGCGGATGCCACATACGCGCAACGCATTGCATCAGCAATAACTCAACTTTCTGAAAATGGAGAACAGGTTTTTTCTACAGAAGGCTTACAACAATATTCGCCAAAGTTTTTGCATATGTATGATAATATCGTGGATACAGACCACCCTGGATTACATCTAGTCTATTCACAATTTCGAACATTAGAGGGGATTGGACTTTTTAAACTTATGCTTGATCATCGAGGATTCACACAATTTAAAATCAAGAAGGGTCTTGATGGAGTATGGACATTGAATATTGCGGATGCTGATCGTGGAAAACCAACTTATGCATTATATACAGGCACAGAGAGTGCGGAAGAAAAGGAAATGATACGCAATATATACAATAGTGATTGGAACCCCAACTTACCCATCACACAAACACTTCGTGATATAGCAAATAATAATCATATGGGTGAAATTATTAAAGTTCTTATGATCACAGCATCAGGTTCAGAGGGTATTAATCTACGAAGCACGCGTTATGTTCATATTATGGAACCCTATTGGCATCCTACTCGAAAAGACCAAGTTATTGGCAGAGCACGCCGCATTTGTAGTCACAAATCATTACCTGAAGATATGCAAGACGTTCACGTATTCATGTATCTTATGACAGTTACAGATGAACAACTAAATACAATTGCAACAAAAGACATGAAATTGCGAGACAAAAGTAAGTTAAAGTACCCAACTAATTCCGATAACGAACAAATGGACTTCCGTGTAGTTACTAGCGACGAAGCACTCTTTGAAATATCTAATATTAAAGAAAACATCATCACCGGCCTTACACGACTTATTAAAGAAGCATCTATTGATTGTGCTACTTATACTAAGAAAGGAAACACTGAACAGATTCAATGCGTTCAATACGGAGAACCTAGAGACACAGAAATGTCCTATGTTCCTAATATTACAAAACAACCTCCAGATGAAGTCCAACGACAAAACAAAGAAACATTTCAATGGAGAGGAAAAGAATATTCAGATGGAACAGGTAAAAAATATATTCATCGTCAAATCGACAAGAATACTGCAAACCTGTATGATGTTGAAAGTTACTATCAAGCATTAGAAGGAACCATACCTGAACCACGCCTTATGGCGATTGAAGAAAAGAGAGGTGATGTATATGTCATTAAACGTATAACATAATAACATCATTGAAAAATGTACTACATAAACACATATAAGAGATTATGTAGTAGTGATACTGAATAACTATAATGAAATGTTTGATTAATCTAAACGCGTATCGTCATCATTTGATGTTTCTGTATTTGATACAGAATCACGAATAGAATCTGTTATAACGTTTGAAATCATATCTAACCCATGTGAAGATAACGCATTGTGCATTTCTGTAAAGGCTCGATTTAAAGCATCATCTGTATTTGGATTCGCTGAGTGTGAGACTGATGATGCTGATGATGTGGATGTTTGCATCTGAGGATATGTTTGATTAAAACTCCATATAGGTGAAGTTGTAGAAATACTGGGGATACCAAACGTTTGAAGACCTAATACCGTCTCTATATTTATTCGAGGTTGATGAAATGTTGTTTGTGATGTTGTGGATGGAGGTGATTGTTCTGATGTTGGTGGCCTTTCTTCGGTAGTAGTCCCTTCTTCGACCGGTTCTAATGGTATCAACGCTGGCATTTCAGGATCAGTATCATTTGTATCATTTGTATCATTTGTATCTTCTAATAAAGCATTAGCATCTAACGCAGGAAGACTATCATCATTGATTTCTGTTTCAGGTTCATCATTACCTGGTGCCGTCTCTCGAATATCATGACGACATACTGGACATCGAACATTATTGCGAAACCATCCAGTCAAATGAACAATATCAAATATATGTCCACATTGTATAATTTGCATAACATTATCATTAGGTTCAAATGGAACCAATGTAATAGGACATTGACTATTGTTAGGATTATTAATACTATTAAATGGAATAATACGAGTTGCTGCAACAATTTCTTCTGATGATGGATACACTGGAACGTTATCAAAGAAATTAAACGGACGCATTTGTATTGATTGATTATTCTGTCCGCTCAATGGAGTCCATTGAAACTCTTGAATAAAATTAGTAAATGGAGTTGTTGTGGTTCTTCTCTGAAGAATTGGTGGGGTTACAGTTGGTGGATTTACAGTTGGTGGATTTACAGTTGGTGGATTTACAGTTGGTGGATTTACAGTTGGTGGATTTAAAGCGTTGATATCAAATAATGGCGGTCTTGGTTCAGGATTTTCTAAATCACTTGTTCCAGATGTTTCATTCACATGAGAAGTTGTTGATGTAGGAGGATTATTTTGAGTTACATGCGTTGAATTGTTTGCACTAGATGTTGTATAACTTGTAGTTTGATAAGGTATTGTCACATTATTTGATGTTCGACGCGTAGAACTTCTTGAACGCGTATTTGATGAACGTGTTGTGGTACGATTACTTTGAGAATTATTTCTCCTACTTGTTTCATTTCTCCTACTTGTTTCATTTCTCATATTCGTTTCATTTCTCCTACTTGTTTCATTTTCAGAATTACGATAAATACGACGAAAACTGGAAATAGGAGTTTCAGTAGAACGTGACCGATGTAACAATGGTATTGGCGAATTTCGAATATTACGAAGAACATCTGTTAATTTTTCATGTACTTCATTTTGGGTTCTAGAAATGTATTGTATTTGTGTATTCAACTGTTGTGCAATCGACATATAATGATCTATAATCTCCCAAGATTCTGATTCAAACATATTAGTAGCCATTATGTAACTAACTATAATTTCAATATATATATAACGTACATATTCGTTTATACTATTGTTTATACTTGAAAATATTATTCAAAATATTTGGTAAGGTTACTATGACAATTACCAAATAGATACAAATGCAAAACAGTTTAGATAATGATATTCAAGTTAAATATACACAAATAAATATTACATATGATTTCTATACAATATCATAGTCCTGATAAGTATGCAGGAAAAGGCCTTACAGGACTTGTAAATATGGGAAATACATGTTTTATAAATAGTTGCTTACAAATACTCTCACATACATTTGAACTAAATGATATATTAGATTCGTCTAAGGTTATGGCTCATATTAATAATAATTCTGATGCATCACTTATGAAAGAATGGAACCGTCTTAGACAACTTATGTGGAAACAAAATTGTGTAGTAGAACCAGGGAAATTTATATATACTATGCAACGTGTTGCTAAAATAAAAAGGATGGAACTTTTTACAGGATTCTTACAAAATGATATATCAGAATTTATGTTGTTTATTATCGACTGCTTTCATAACAGTATTTCTAGACCAGTTGATATGAGTATTGATGGAACTACTAATACAGATATTGATAAGATTGCAGTAAAAGTATTCACACAAATAAAAGCAATGTACTCTAGAGAATATTCAGAAGTATGGAACCTGTTTTATGGTATGCACATATCACAAATTGTTTCTTGTAAATCAGGAAAGGTTCTATCACATACACCTGAACCATTCTTTACAATCAACCTTCCTATACCGCATACAGGTAAAGTTATGACATCATTGTATGATTGTTTTGATCATTATGTAACAGGTGAAAAACTTGAAGGAGAAAATGGAATACGAAATGAAGACTCGGGAGAATATGAAGATATTATAAAAAACCTTACTTATTGGAGCTTACCCACTATCATGGCAATTGATATTAAACGATTTGATGTGTCAGGTCGAAAATCACAACGTCTTGTAACATTTCCGATAAATGGACTTGACATGAGAAAATATGTCATTGGATATCAGAAAGAAACCTATATATATGACCTATATGGAGTTTGCAATCATCACTCGGGTTCAACACACGGTGGTCATTATACTGCATCAGTGAAAAATGCAAACGGAAACTGGTATGAATATGATGATTCAAATGTGTCTGTTATTTCAGAACCCAACTCTATGATTACATCCATGGCATACTGCCTGTTCTATCGAAAAAGGGGTGTATATTCTACATAGAATAAGTTATAGTTGGAAATGCGTACATTATTCTATGCAGATATTATATCAACAGTCCTCGATATATAATGGTGGCTACTTCGACATCAACTCCAAATACTACCTCTACAGGTCAAAACTCTAGTACTTCTGCATCGACCTCCACAGGTCAAAACTCTAGTACTTCTGCATCGACCTCCACAGGTCAAAACTCTAGTACTTCTGCATCGACCTCCACAGGTCAAACTTCCAGCACTTCTACATCCACTACACCACCCAATGTTTTTACTGATCCAATGTACGTGTCGATGTTTGTAATATGCTTAACAATCATCACCGTGATGGTGTACTATGTCTCTTTAGGAAATGGTTCAAGTCCTGTTAATTCTTTTGATACAACAGCCACATCTGGTGCATCAACTAGTGAAGTTGGTTTAGGTACATATGCATTTCTCGGTGTTATAATTATAATTGCATGTCTATATGCTGTATATTATGTGCTAAAAACATATTATGGATACGATATCACTACTCAGTTTTTCAAAGGAACCACACAAGCTGGTCCAGAGTTTGATATAGACTTTAACCAAACTAATGAAACAACACCCACCCCTACGCCTGCACCCGCACCTACACCTGCACCCCCATCTAATACTAATGAAGTGTTTAATATTCCGGATAACGTATTTGACTATTCAAATGCCAATGCAATATGTAAAGCATTTGGTGCAGAACTTGCCACATATGACCAAATCGAAAACGCTTACCAAAATGGGTCAGAATGGGGCAATTATGGATGGAGTGCAGGCCAAATGGCATTCTTTCCTACACAAAAAGAAACGTATGATACATTACAAACAATCCCAGGACATGAACATGATCGCGGGCGCATTGGGATTAATGGAGGGTATATCGCTAATCCAGAAGTCCGCTTTGGTGCCAACTGTTATGGACAACGTCCCGCAATGACATATGAAGACAAAGAACGTATGATGGATACAGTCCCCTACCCGCAAACTGCTGAGGAAGTTGCATTTGACAATAAAGTTGATGAATGGAAAGGATATATTGATGAAATCATTGTCTCTCCTTTTAACAACAACCAATGGAGCGAATATAATTAAGGGACAACAAGTATAATAACACCCAATAATAGCGTGAGTTATTATACATTTCATATGGAGAAGTGGGGCATCGATCCCCATACCTCTCGTATGCTAAACGAGCGCTCTACCATCTGAGCTACATCCCCGTGGGCAAACCCCCAATATATATATTGATAAAACTTTATGAATAATAACGCATCTAGTTCTTTAGTGACTTACGATCTAAAACAATGCCCTTACATACTTTACTCACAATACGTGCTTCTATGTCTCCATCAGATACTTTCAGAATATTCGTGATTAACCTATGGTACTGCTCACGTCGAAAATCTGAACCACGAAAGTGGTCTGGATAAGTATCACGCCAATCATCTACAACGTTACCTAACAAACGACCTACTTTATATACTGAGTTATTAAGGATTTGCATAGCAACCTCATTACGCTCCCACCCTGTATCATTCTTTACACATACTGTATTACGTCGCGCATCTGTACAGTGAATCGGTCTCTCTGTAATTGACATGTCCTGTATAGACTCCATGATCTTACGAACTACCGTAGCCGCATACCCATCCTTATCCATTCGGTCTAAATCTGTTACCGTACACTCAATTGTATTAATTACATCTTTCAACGTGTACGCATCTTTGCAGTCTTCGTTGAGAAACACATTCAAATTAAACTGATTATTGTTTGTTGTATTGTTATTAATTATTTGTGATTCTTTCAAACTTATCGCTTCAACCAACTGTCGTGTTTGCTCGTGTGCTGCTTCCGCCTGCGCTGCTATTGATTGCACCACCTCCGCGTTTGATTGTATCATAGTAGTTATTAGACTATGCATATCAGTATCACTACTATTAACCTGAGCCTCTGTAACAAAGGTTTGTGAAATAGGGACTATACGATTAACTTTGTTGGTATTCTCAATATCATATAATATATCACATCGTTTTTTATGATACCATAATGCACTGCGACTTGCATACGTATTTCCACAAACACAACTATACGAGGTGGTTGATTCTTCTAGTTTTTGGGCTCGTTTTTGGGCAGTCTTGTTCGAAAGTACCTTGGATATATGCTTGTCTGTTAGCATGTGACGGTCATAATCAGATTTATATTTACACACGAAGTTACATGCGATACATCTGAATAACTCATCAGGTGGTTTCTCAACTTTCTCTGCCTGATTTACCATTTTTAAGTGTTTTGCAGTGGTTATATGTCTATCGTATTTGCTTTTTGCACTGCATGTAAATGCGCATATTATACATTCATGATTACCTGTTTTTAGGCTCGTTTTTTCGAACATTTGTTCTAATTTTGTTCTAAAGTACATACAGACAAAAACCAGCAGAGGACTCCGTGTTTTTCGATAATTTTTTTCTTATGCAGCAAAACATAGAATGTACCCCAATGTTTGTCTGCATAAGAAAATTTCAAATTTAAATTCGCAAAGCTACTCAAGAAATTGAAAGTCGACATTTATTTTTGTCAACTTAGACTTTGTAGAGAGACTTTTGAAAAAGAAAAATGAAAATTTTTGTGGGACAAAGTTCCCACAAAATCTATATTTAAAATTACTTTGAGTGAATTTGTAAGGGGACTGGGTAAAATCCCCATTTGCGATACATTGTATTTTTGTATTTCCTATATACATTATTAATCATTGATAGCCAATAAAAACCTATATCAATCAACTCCTCTATACTCTCTGAATCAGTTTCATGAATATGTATTTTATATTGATGTCGTACATTATTCCATATGATTGTTCCAGCATTACGTCGATTAACAAGTTTTTTGTTATTGAATTGTCTTTCTAGGTTGTTCGTGTTATATATGTATATATGACTCCATAAACCATATGTATGTCCCATATTTATACATACGCGGAGTTTGGCTCGATATAGAGACATAATATTAAGTCGCTGCACTGAAGACGCCATTATACCTATACTGTATTATGATATATGCATATACTTATATCATTATACTATCTATTATCGTAACAACTTAATAATCTCCTGTAGGGAGTAGGTCTGTTACGAAAATATTTGAGAATCCACCTTCAACATCATTCACTTCTTCCTTTGGATTATTATTCACATACACATTGTACTCTATTGAACGTGTAAATGATAACTTACTTGATCTATTATATTTTCGCAGAATATCTACCATACCTGCACGAACACAATTCTCAGTATATCCATAACAATATATGTTTTTATCATCACCTTCGATTCTATAATGGTAATACTTATTATCAATCTCATTGATATCAATACCCAAATCGGTTAAAAATGAATAAATCTTATACTCTTCTTTATCCAAAACATTTGTAGATGGGATAGTTCCATATTCTAGATTTTTTACATCGCTTTTTGAGATTCTGAGTCTCCATTCACCCTCTTTGGTTTTACTAACATAACCGTGTAATTTGATAGCTTCCATGGTGTAATACTATACATACTTTTATAGACTCTCTTTATATACATATTACCATATAGACTTAAAATTGAATATAATCTTATAAAATAATCTACATATCATATACATTATGTCATCCTACGATATTCCTCTTGACGGTGAGCTCGACGAACTAGGGATCTATATTGATCATGTTCTTCCAACGCTGGAAATCAGCGCACAAGTAGCTACTATAGAACGATATTTGAAACGCACTGGTTCTGATACGGTTTCGTTTATTCGCGAAGGCGATACAGATTGTCTATTAATGTGTCCAGATAATTTACAACAGACACCTGCGGTTCAGTGGTGTATCGCAGACGACCTCGTTACAGCCAAAGAACGAATGAATATATTACGAGTTCATTTCAATGCATCTGGAATGCAAAATCAAACAATTAAATATGTAGCAACATCATGTAAGAAATGTGGGAATACAGATAACTTAAGTTGGTGTGGCGGGTGCCATAAGGTTCGATACTGTGGTCCCACATGCCAACGTGCAGATTGGAAGGATCATAAAAAAACATGTAAATGGAAAAAGAACTAAATATACAAAATGATTTAAATATGTAATTATCTTTTATAATATTACCATTATTCATCATGGACATAGATATTTCACACTCATTACGACGTAGCAAACGAATAGCAGAAAAGACACAACAAATAAAAAATGAAGATTACATAAACCATATTTATACTCTACACGATGTTTCAGGAGATTTACTTGATATGACATGTGCATTGTGGGATCCCCGGGTACCGAGCTCG
>JGI24922J38493_101072_pt1 | contig 37236 bp, 40 predicted proteins | sample LinPFosplate10_FD_38493 | JGI IMG/M metagenome (IMG submission 38493)
CGAGCTCGGTACCCGGGGATCCCACTCTAATCATACTGCTTCATAAATTGAAGAATACTGTGGATAATTATCATCAAACCATTCCTTGTATGATTCCTCGTTGTTGTATCTATCCACATAACTTTGCAGATCTTTTGTTTCATCTACAAAGGAAGCAAGTGTAGATTTACTTTCTTCTACCACTACTGTCGGTTCTGCTTTTATTTCAGGTTCTACCACTACTGTCGGTTCTGCTTTTATTTCAGGTTCTACCACTACTGTCGGTTCTGCTTTTATTATTGGTTCATCATATGCCTTTTTTACAATAATTGTAATGTTTTCTCTATCTTTTTGTTCTTCAGCATTAACGATAATATCAAAATTATAATCTATATCTTTAAAACTTCCATGTGATTTTGATGGAGTCCAAATAAATTTTCCAGTAACAGAATTAATTGTTGCCTCTTTAGGTGCATCTTCTAAACTATACACTGCATTTGTAATTGAGTCATCATTGATACTTGCTGTAAATGTAATTGTTTTTTCAACTTCAATTATTTTATCCCCAATTGAATTTAATTGTAATATGGCCTTTGTAGGCTGTAAGACTCTACTTCCATCATATTTGAGATCAGTTGTTATTCCGTTTTCTTTTTGAACAGTAAATACTGTAAATTGATAGGTTCCAACTGCTGAAAACACATCCTTTACACTTTTTGGCATTGTTTGAAAAGCCCCTTCTGAGTTAGACATTGCACCTAAAAGATAACTTTCTTTTCCATTGGGATTTATCCTGACTATATTGACCATTTTACTTCCTTCATCTTCATTTCCTACAAATACTATTTTTTCATCAATGGTGTAGAGATCTTTTCAAATTGAAATTTCAGTTATATCTGCATAAACTGGCACTAACATTACCAAAAACAACGATAATGCCCCAATTACGGCTAATTTCATTTGCATATTTTGTATTAAATTATTTATTTTTAAAAAATGAACATAGTTTTTTGTTCTTTATGGCAAATAATTATTCACAAAACTTACAAATCAAGTAAAAATCTCATGTATACTGTATTTTCGTTCCTAATTTCCATATCATGAAATGTGGGTGCTTTTATCTCTACTTTGAAATTGTGTTTTTTCAAATCAAGAGTTTCTCCAAATGCTTTTGCATTAATTTTATAGGCCTCTTTTTTTTCAATATCAAATTCTATTCTTTTTATTGCAAATCCTTCCGTAATCAAAATAAATGGGATTTCTTCTAACCAACTAAAAAGAAGGTAATACAGATCTTTTCCTTGAGCTGAAAATTCCTTAGTTTGTTTTTCTTTGACTTTATCTTGATCCAGTGTCAGATTAATCACTGCATCTGCTGTAACTGCAAATGCTTCTTTTAGATCCTTTCCTTTAACTTCAATTATTGCATCTGTAGCATGATCTAGAAATTTATAACTCAATAGTCTTTTCCAAATTTCTCTAATTATTAATTTAGGTGGTATATTTTGAATTTAATTAGATAAACTAATTGCAATATTTTAAAATTAGAACAAATTAATGTTATTTTGTGAAAGCTACCTATTTTGATGGAAAACAAATTATTTTAGATAAGAATTTTCCAGATCCTCCATCTGATGAAACATTAGTTCGGGTTAACCTTGCTGGTATTTGTGGAACTGATCTAGAAATTTTAGATGGATATATGGAATATACTGGAATTTTAGGTCATGAATTTGTTGGAACTGTGGAAAAATCTAGAAATCCTACGATGGTCGGTAAACGTGTAGTAGGTGAAATTAATGCTGGATGTGGTAAATGTAATTCTTGTATGAATGGAATACAAAGACATTGTCCATCAAGAACTGTACTTGGTATTTTAAAACGAGATGGCGCTTTTGCTGAATTTCTTTCATTACCTGAAAAAAATTTACATGTAATTCCTGATTCAATTAGTAATGAACAGGCAGTATTTGTAGAACCTTTAGCTGCTGCTTTTGAAATTAAAGAACAAGTGTCTCTAAAACCTGAATGGAATGTTGCAGTAGTAGGTGATGGCAGACTAGCTCAATTAATTATTCAAGTTATAAAATTAACATGCTCCAACATTACATGTTTTGGTAAACATGAGAGTAAACTTGAGGGATTAGTTCAATCTGGTATTAAAATAAAAATTGGAATTGAATCTACAGATGAAAAATTATTTGATCTAGTAGTTGAAGCTACTGGTAGTAATTCTGGTTTTGTAGATACTATGAAACTTGTTAAACCTCGTGGTATTGTAATTTTAAAATCAACTATTGCATCCCGAGAAAATCTTGATCTAACTCCAACTATAATAAATGAAATTACTTTAATTGGCTCTAGATGTGGACTATTCAAACCTGCTATTGATGCACTTGCATCTGGAATCATCTCTGTTAATTCTATGATTGATTCTACTTTTCCTTTAGAAAAATTTGAGGATGCAATTGTTCATGCAAAAAAACCTAATACTCTGAAAGTGTTCTTAAAACCTTGATTTTAGATTAACAAAGTTGTATGGAATTTAACTCATTATGACTAGTGGTGCTCAAAAAGTGAATTTTTTTCCATTAAACCTTTTAATTCAATTTCAAAAGATTAGCTATATTGAGCACTGCTGAAATCTCTATTATTTTACCTACGTATAATGAATCTAAAAATATTCGTGGAATATTAGATCACATTAAGAAATCTTTTCCATCTAATCTAAAACTTGAAACTATCGTTGTGGATGATAATTCACCTGATAATACTGCAAAAATTGCTGAAGATTATTTTCACTCAATTAAGGAAAAATCTAGCCATACAATTAATGTAATTAAAAGAAAAGCAAAAAATGGATTAAGTTCTGCAATCCTTAATGGAATTCAAGAATCTTCTGCAAACACAATTGTTGTTATGGATAGTGATTTTTCCCATCCTCCTAATATCATTCCCAAGTTAGTTGATGCAATTAAACAAACTAGATGTGATATTGCAATTGCTTCAAGATATGTCCATGGTGGTTCAATTCAAGGTTGGCCAATAAAACGAAAATTAATGAGTAAAGTTGCAACATTAATTGCAAAAAAAGGATTAGGAATAGAATCCAATGATCCGATGTCTGGATTCTTTGCTTTTAAGAAAAATATTCTTGATGGATTAAAGTTTGATGCACTTGGTTACAAAATGTTATTAGAAATTTTAGTAAAAACAAAAGGTGTTAAGATAGAAGAAGTACCTTACACATTTATCGATAGAGAATTAGGTTCTAGTAAACTTGATACTTCAATTGTTATTGATTATTTCAAGTCTGTTTGGAAATTATACAAATATGGAAGAACAGTTGAAAAAGATGAAAAACGAACATCTGTTAAATTCCTTTCAAAGGCTGCACGATTTTTTACTGTTGGTGCTTCTGGTTTAGCAATTAATTATCTTGCATCCATGATTTTTGCATCAAATTCTGATATGTGGTATCTTCATGCTACCACATTTGGTATTATATTTTCTATTTCTAGTAACTTTTTACTAAACAAGTATTGGACATTTGACGATAGAGACTTTTCTCCAAAACGAACTATTATTCAATATGGAAAGTTTGCTGGATTCAGTTCTATTGGAGCCTTAGTTCAACTTGGTATTGTTTACAATCTTGTAGACCAATGGAGTGTATCTTATCCAATTTCACTAGTATTGGCAGTAGGTGTTGCAGCATTTGGTAACTTTTTGTTAAATAAAAGATGGACATTCAAAGAAAAAGTTTGGAGTTAGATTATCAAATCTTATTGTTGAAATATTTCTTCACATCTAATATCTAGGCATAAAATAAAGTAATTTGTCTAATCTATCTCTCGTAAGGTAATTTAGTAAGATTTCTTTGTAAAAAAGAAATGGAGCCATTTGATTCATTTCTTGTATTTATTGCAGATTTTTTAGGTGAATATCTCTATGAGGGAATATTTCTTGCAGCATTAATTGAAACTGTCATACCTCCAATTCCAACACTTGCAGTATTTCCAACAGCTGGATTTTTGGCATCACAACAAGGAATTTCCCTATTAGGTATTATTCCTATGATTATTCTTGGTGGACTTGGTGCTACAATTGGGACCTCTATAATTTATTTAATTGCATTAAAACTTGGACGAACTGTTTTACTTCGATATTTAAAAAATTTTAGAATTACTGAAAAAAAATTGGAACGAGTAGAAATATGGTTTGAAAAGTATGGTGACAAAGCAGTTTTGATTGGAAGACTTGTACCCGTAATGAGAGAAATGATTTCAGTGCCTGCAGGATTATTAAAAATGAAAATTCCTAAATTCCTTTTGTTTACATTTATTGGTTCTTGTATTTGGTCTTCAATTACTATATTATCTGGATATTATTTTGGTGAAGCAATTGGTCTTACTAAATAATTTAATTAATTTAAAAATTTCCTAATGTTTTTTGTTTTTTTTCTTCCCAAACTAATTCTCGCATACCTAAATTTTTCCCTAAAGAATTAGCCGTTGCAGGTCCAAACCCTTCAAAATGATTATTAGCCATTACCATTGCAAGTGGAATATTTGAAATTTTAACTAACTTTTGTGCCCAATTTTTAACTATTTCTGATTTATCTTTTCTAATTTTACCAAATTGGTTATCTGGAATACTTCTATCCCCAATTAATCTAACATAAAGATAATTTGATGTTGTTGGCATTGGATTGTTTATTCCTTTTATTACATTCCAAACAAGACAATGTTTTTTTTGTTTGAAATATTTTAATGCATCTTCTGTAAACCATGATTCATGTCTTCCTTCAATTGGATACAAAAAATCCTTGGGTAAAATATCAAATAGTTCTTCTAATCTTGGTTTTGCTTCATTAAATGTTAATGATGGTGGTAATTGTAATACTAGTGCTGAAACTTTTTCATGAATTGGTATAAGTGATGATAAAAATGAAAAAATCTCTGAATTTATTTTCTCTAATTTTTTTTCATGTGTAATTATTGATGGAAATTTTGCTGTAAATTTAAAATGTCTTGGAGTATCTGTGTTCCATCTTCTAACAATTTCTTGTGATGGTATTTTATAAAATGTAGAATTAATTTCAGTAATACTAAAAATTTGTGAATAATATTTTAACCAATCAGAACTCTTTAGATTTTTTGGATAAAAAGTTCCTGACCATCCTTGATAACTCCATCCAGTGCATCCAATTTTAATTTCCATATTTTTTATCTATATTCACTTCCACAATCTCCTATTACATCAAACAAATCATTTGATTTTGAAGTGATTGCAGATATTGATGAAATATCTTTTTGATCTAATTTTAATTCAAAAACTCTATCATTATCTTCCCTGTGATTTGTAATTCCTAATCTTGCTCCAATTATTACTCCTGCAACTTGTGGCTTATTTAGAATAAATTTTGTAGCAACGTTTGCAATACTACAATTATGTTTTTTTGCTATGTCATTTAAGACTAGAAGTAATTCTTGAAATAACTGCCATCCGCCCCATGTATCAATCATATTTTTGTATTTTTGTAAACTTGCTGTGGTTAGATCTCCTCTAGTTGGTTCATCTGTATTGAGATATTTTTCTGAAAAAAACCCTCCTAACAATGTTCCATATGTGAGAATTTGAATTCCATGTTTGATAAAAAATGGAACCATGATCTTTTCTGGTCTTTGATCTAAAATTGAATATTGAACTTGATTTGATATTATTTTAAAACCTTTTTCAATAATAATTTTAATTCTTTCAGTATCAAAATTTGTCAGTCCTAAATGTTTGATTTTTCCTTCATTTTGTAATTTTGATAAATGTTGTAATGCATCAATATAACTTGAATTTTGATAATCCCACCAATGAAATTGAAGTAGATCAATACAATCAATATTCATTTTTTTTAATGATTCTTCAATATAGTGTGTAACAATACTATTACTCATTGGACCTGGATTTGGAACAAATTTTGTAAATGCCTGAACATTTTCTATTTTTTTATTAAAATCCCCAATTAATGATTCTGCAGGACCGTAAATATCTGAAAGATCCCATGTTGTAAAACCTAATTCATGATATTTTTTCATATCTTCAACTGCTAGTTTAGAATCAATCTGGCCATGACTTCCTGCAACTTGCCACATTCCATTTAGAATTCTACAAATTTCCAAATCTTTTCCAAGTATGATTTTTTCCATAATTACTAATTGTACCAAAAATCTATATAAAAAATAATTCTCTTTTGTAAATTATTATTTCAATTAGTTCAAAAAATGATTTTTTTATTTTACAAAGATCTATAAACTAAGAAAAAAGTTATTGTGATAGATATGGTTGAAATTAAAAATTGGTGGGATGATTTTCCTGAACTTGAACAAGATTTAGAAGAAAATATTGCATAATACTATAGAAATATCTAAATCACAACCATCTGACAGATAATTGACTTGGAATTACCTCGTGGAATGAAAGATTTTACATGGTCTGAAACTGCAAATATTGAACATATTAGATCCCATTTTAAACAACTGTCCAATCTTTATGGATTTTCATTTATGGATCCTTCTCCAATTGAATTATTATCTACTCTTGAAACAAAATCTGGCCCTGCAATTAGAGATGAAATTTATTATTTCAAGGATAAAGGGGATAGGGAAATTGCATTAAGATTTGATTTTACAATGGGCTTAACAAGATATGCTACTTCTCAAAAATCTATGAAACTCCCAGCAAAAATTTCAAGTTTTGGTGGGGTCTTTAGATATGATGAGCCTCAAAAAGGACGTTATCGCTATTTCCATCAATGGGATCTTGAAATTTATGGTAAAGCAAATTTAGAATCTGAATCTGAAATTATTGAATTAACTTCCAGACTGTTTGATTCATTATTACTTAAAAATATCACAATTGATGTTAATCACAGAAATCTTGTAGAATCTTATATTAACAAAATTTTTAATTCAACCGATTCCAAATTGGTAGGAGATATGTTACGTGCAGTTGATAAAATTGCAAAAAAATCAAAAGATGAAATTATAAAAGAATTTGAAGATAGATACCCTAAAGAAAAATTGGAAAAAATTCTAGAATTTTCACAAATTAAAGGATCGATAAAAGAAATTGAATCTATATTTGATGTATCTCAATTAGAGTCTTGGAATGAAATAAAATTATTATTTGATTCTTTAGAAAACAGAGGAGTATCTAATGTTAGAATTAATTTTGGTATAGTTAGAGGACTGGATTACTATTCTGGAATTGTCTTTGAAGTGTTTGATAAAAATTCAAAACTTGGTGCTTTAGCTGGTGGTGGAAGATATGATACATTAACTAAAGCATTCAAAAGAGATGATATTGGTGCTACTGGTGTCGCAGGTGGAGTAGAACGAATTATTTTAACAATGCAAGAGCAAAATATTATTTCAGAAATAAAACAACCTAGAGTTTCAGTTTTATACATTAATGATGATATGCAAAAAGTTGCACATTCTATTACCTCATTACTTCGATTAAATAATATTCCAACTGATATTGATTTGGCAGGAAGAAATTTAAAAAAACAAATGGATCTTGCTAATACTTCTAGATATACAATCATTGTTGGTCCACAAGAGTTAGAACAAGGAAATGTAGTACTCAAAGATATGAAAACTGGAACTGAGGGAACTATTTCTTTAGAAAAATTAACTGATGATCCAAAATCTGTTTTTAGTTTAGAAATGCTCTAGTTAAATTCATTATTTCTGAACCACTTGTCAATGAACCTACCACAACACAATGATTGTTTGCTAAAATTCCTGATGAGACATATGGTACGCCACCATTTATTGAAGATTGTTCTATATTTACGCCCAACACATCTGCTATAATTTCTATATCTTTTTCTTCTGCTTCTGGATGAATTACAGCTCCTGTATTATTTGCTTTAAGTGCAACTCCTGATAAATGAGATCCTGATATCTTTTTTTGAAGTACTTCTACGCCCAACACATCTGCTATAATTTTACAATTTTCTTTTGATAATGCTGGTGAAACAATTGCTCCTTTATCATTAGCACAAATTACATTTCCAAGTGCATTAAATTTAGTATCTAGAACTCCCACTTCCAAATCTGTTTCATTTTTTAAATAATCATATTCATCTTGATATGCCGTAGTTGGTAATAGGAATCCTTTATTGTTCATAACTGATAAAGTTCCAATTAATCTAGTGTTAGCAATTGCTGTGTACATTATTTCAATATTCAAATATTCTTCAAGTTTTTTTGCTTTAGTTTCTGCAAACCCCATTGGAACTAACCCAATTGTATCATTAACACTGATGTATACACCAATGTTTGGTCCTCTATACACATCATACTTGATAATATCCATATCCAAACTTTTGATCGTTCAACGTTATGAACGTAAGGAAATCATTCCTGCCTAATTGATCTATTTTCTTTCATCTTAATTTGTTAGTTCTAACTAATTCTATCTAGCTTTAAATAATAACTTTAATGAAATTTCATTATGCCTATAGCAGAAAATTTCCCTGAAGGATTAACTCCAACTGGAAAAATTACTTTAGATGATGGAAATTTTCATATTATGTGGGGTCCGGGTAAAAAAACTAACACTGATGGTTCACAAGCTGAAGTGTTTGCAGATTCTGATGTTGTAGCAGCATATGCTGCAAGAAACGAAGAACAAGTTCCTCTTGGTGTTAGTGGTACAATGGTTGCAGTAGATTGGGATTCCTGTGTTGCAGATGGTGCTTGTATTGAAGCATGTCCTGTACAAGTATTCCAATGGTACAGAACTGAAAAAGATATTCCGGCAAAAGATGTTGTTGGTCAAACATTTGCAGGAACTGGTAGTGATATTAAAGATGAGCGTAAAGATCTAACTGATAAAGCAGATCCAATCCGAGAACATGATTGTATTTGGTGTATGGCATGTGTATCTGTTTGTCCACCACAAGCTATCAAAGTTGATCAATCAAATGTTGAAAAACATGAAAGTGCAGCTAAATCAATGTAAATAAATTATTTTTAGTTTAGTCTTGACTAATTTTCTCTAGCTTTAAATAATATTCTAAAATAATTCTAGCATGGTAGATCTACAAATACCTGAAGACTTTTGTCAACAAGGAGATCCTAAAGGAAAAACAAGCCACTCTGATGGTGAAAATTTCCATTATATCTGGAGTGACGGAAGAACTGATGGTGCAGCATTCTCAAACGATGATGTAAAGGCAGCCTATGAAGAAAGAGGAGAAGAACAAGTTCCTCTTGGAATTCATGGTACTACAGTTGCAGTCGATTGGGATTCATGTGTAGCAGCTGGTTCATGCATGAGTGTATGTCCAGTCCAAACATTCCAATGGTTTAGAACCGAACAAGATATTCCAGCAGCAGACTGTATGGATGCAACCTTTGAAGGTACTGGTTTAACCGAACAAGATGAAAGATTAGACTATACTGACAAATCACAACCAATCCGAGAACATGATTGTACGATTTGTATGGCATGTCAAGAAATTTGTCCTGAAGGAGCAATTCTTATCGAATCAGCTAACCAAGAATGGCACGAGAAAGCAGCCGGCACATATGTCGTAATGCCTTCAAGTGGCGGCGGACCGCACGCACACGATTAAAGAATTTTTTTCTTTTTCCTTATTTTTCAATTTTATATCAACAGATTTTAATCACTATTTTCAAACATTTTTTGCCGAGGTCGCTTAGTTCGGTAGAGCGCGGGCCTTGAGAGCCTGTGTGCGCAAGCACGCGGGGGTTCAAATCCCTCTCTCGGCGTTTATTTTTCTATTTTTGCAAGTTCTGCAAGCATTGCAGATAATTGAATTTCTGAATTGGCTCCAACTAAAATTCTATAATCATACTTTGCAATTACTTCTAAAATTTCTGATAGTTTTTCATGTTTTGATTTAAAGACTGCTGAATTGATGTATTTTAGAAAATCTGAAACTGACATTCCATAAACTTTGATTAATTCAATCATTTTCTCTCTTGCTTTTATTACATCCCCTGTTAATGCAATTTTTAGAACTTTATCCACATCTGTAGTTTTAGTTAGTCCTGCTGATGATTTCACAGTTTCTTCAGTAATTCCACCAAGACTTGCAGTTGCTTGCATTAGGTTAATTGCATGTCTTAAATCACCTTGTGAATAATCATAAATTGCTTTTAATCCTTTTTTGTCTGTTTTAATTTTCTCTTTGTTTGCAATAACTTCTAATCTGCCAATAATGTCTTTTTCTGAAACTGTAGTAAATTTGAATGTGGCACATCTACTTTGAATTGGATCAATAATTTTTGAAACATTGTTTGCAATTAAGATAAATCTACAAATTTTAGCAGTATCTTCTATGATTCTTCGAAGTGCTGTCTGGGCATCTGAAGTCATTTCATCTGCTTCATCTAAAATAATAATCTTAAATGGTACATCTGATAATCCTGCAAATCCTGAGAATTTTTTTACTTTCTCTCTTACCATTCCTATGCCTCTTTCATCTGATGCATTTAGCTCAAGTAGATTTCCTTCAATATTTTCCCCTAGAATTTGTCTTGAGATACATAATGCAGTAGTTGTTTTACCTACTCCTGCAGAACCTGAAAACATCAAGTGAGGCATATCTGTTGGATCTTTAATTAGAGCCGTCAGACTACCTATAATTTCTGTTTGACCTACAATTTCTGAAATTTTCTTAGGTCGATATTTTTCTACCCACATACCTGTTGCAGACATATGAGTACCAAACTTCCAATCCCATTAATAAATCCGAATTGGTTATTATGAAATACTATCAATTAAAATCAAAATTCATTCCTAGTATTGCTAGATTAAGCCTGTGATCAATTAGGATCAAATGATCTCACTAAATTGTTAACAGAATTGATCGATCCGATACTTGAGGATCTAAAAATGATAAGTGATCTCATATGAAAATTGAAGAAATAGAAAAAGTACATTCGATAGGATATCATCTAAAAGATGCTAAAGTTACTGTAAATCAAGATTTTAAGTATAATGTTGCTGGATTAAAAATTGAAGGCATTCAAGGTGACACTAATAACATGCCTCAATGGATTGGAAAAATTTTGAATGATAGTGGGATTGCTACAATTGATATGCCTGATATGATCACTGAATTAAAACAAGCATTATCTAAAGAAAAAATGGTTGGAGAATATCAATTATCAACGTTAGAGTCTCATTTCTATATTAAACTAAAACAATCAATGAAAGAATTGAATCGAGATGATTTTGATCATGTTGAAAGTATATTGTTGGAATTATTTAGAATGAGAAGAGGTAAAATTGTAAAGCTTGCAGATTCTATCAAACTAAATTCTGATATTTATAATCAATTAACCGTTGAAGAAAATATTTTTTACAAAACTATCTATGATAATAGTAAAGAATTTGAAAATCAAGTGAGGGGAGAAAAAAATGAGTAGTTCTCAAACTAGTACATTTACAGATTCTGCATTATCTGATAAAGTAAAAGAATTTCTTACTAGATTCAAAGATAAACAAGGCAATTACAAGTACGTTGATGCAATTGATGCAATGATGCCAAAAAATGCAAAATACATTGTAGTTGATTATAATGATCTTGTAACTGAACCTCACATAGAAATTATATTTTCTGAAAATCCAGATAGAATTTTTGATGCTTTTGCAAGAGCAATAAAAGAAGCGTTACAAACAAGATTTCCAGAATATGCTGAAAAAATTAAGGAAGAAGTTCGTGTAAGAATAGCTAATTTTCCACTTGAAAGAAGTTTAAGACAAATCAATGCTGAAACAATTGGAAACATTACAAGTGTTTCAGGGATGGTTGTTAGAGCATCTGAAGTTAAACCCCTTGCAAAAGAATTAATTTTTGTTTGTCCTGATGAACATACTACCAAAATAATTCAACTAAAAGGAATGGATGCAAAAATTCCAATAGTTTGTGATAACCCTAGCTGTAAACAAAGAGATTTTGAATTAAAACCAGAATCTAGCAAGTTTATTGATTTTCAAATTCTTAGATTACAAGAATTACCTGAGGATTTACCTCCAGGACAATTGCCTCATTACATTGATGTCACTATTAGGCAGGATTTAGTTGATAATTCAAGACCTGGCGATAGAATTATTCTTACAGGTGTAGTTAGAGTAGAACAAGAATCTGTTGCTGGCGTTCAAAGGGGTCATAGTGGCTTGTATAGATTACGAATTGAAGGAAATAATATCGAATTTTTAAGTGGTCGAGGTTCTAAAACTGATAGAAAAATTGGTAGAGAAGAGATTTCTCCTGAAGAAGAAAAACGAATTAAATCTCTTGGTCAAAGTTCTGATGTTTATCAAAGATTAATTGATTCATTTGCTCCTCATATTCAAGGTCAGTCATTAATCAAAGAAGCTATTTTGTTGTTGATTGTTGGTTCTAACCAAAGATTGTTAGGTGATGGTAGCAAGATTAGAGGTGACATTAATGTATTTTTAGTTGGAGATCCTGGTACTGCAAAAAGTGAAATGTTAAAATTTTGTGCAAGAATTGCTCCACGAGGTTTGTATACTTCTGGTAGAGGTTCAACTGCTGCAGGACTTACAGCAGCTGTAGTTCGTGATAAAACAGGAATAATGATGTTAGAAGCAGGTGCAGTTGTACTTGGTGATCAAGGTTTAGTTAGTATAGATGAATTTGATAAAATGAAACCTGAAGATAGAAGTGCTCTACACGAAGTTATGGAACAACAATCCGCAAGTATTGCAAAAGGTGGTATTGTAGCTACACTAAATGCTAGAACGTCTATCTTAGCTGCTGCAAACCCAATGTATGGAAAATATGATCCTTTTAAAAATATCACCGAAAATGTAAATTTACCTATTCCGTTATTGACAAGATTTGATTTGATTTTTGTAGTTAGAGATATTCCTACTAAAGAAAGAGATACACAAATTGCAAAACATATCATTAGAAGAAATACAACTTTGGGAACTGATAAAAAATCTGTAATTGAAGTTGATTTGTTAACAAAGTATCTTTCATATGCAAAACGTGGTACTCCTGAATTAACAAAAGAGGCTGAAGCCAAGATTCTTGATTATTATTTACAAATGAGAAATGTAGAGTCTGAAGAAATGATTACTGTGACCCCTAGACAATTGGAGGGAATTATTCGCCTTTCAACTGCTCGAGCAAGATTACTCATGAAAGATAAGGTTGAAGAGGAAGATGCTGAGCGTGCAATATTTTTAATTCAAAGTATGCTTCAAGATGCAGGTGTAGATGTTAATACTGGTAAAGTTGATCTTGGTGTTTTACAAGGAAAACCAAGAAGTGAAGTTTCAAAAATGCAATTATTTATGGATATTTTGAAAAGTTTAGAAGGTGATAACAAAGTGGCAGTTGAAGAAAGAACATTTGTTCAAGAACTTGAAAAAAGTGAAAAATTTACTGAAGAAGAAGCAAGAAATTACATTAGAAGAATGCTTAGAGAAGCATCTATTTATGAATCAAAACCCGGTCATTATAACCGAGTATGAAAATAGAAAAATTAAAACTTCCAGACTCTGCAATTGATTTTTTAAAATCACAAGGATTTGAAAAATTATATCCTCCACAAGCTGATTGCATTAAATCTGGATTATTGGATGGAAAAAGTATTTTAGTTTCTGCACCCACTGCAAGTGGAAAAACTTTGATTGCAATGCTTGCAATGCTTAATTATCTTTCAAAAAATAATGGTAAGATTATTTATCTTAGTCCGTTACGTGCATTGGCTGCTGAAAAATTTGCAGAATTTAAAAAGTTAGAAAAAATTTCAATTGGCAAAAAAATTAAAACAAGTATTTCTACTGGCGATTTTGAACACATTGAAAAAAATTTAGAAAATAGTAACGTGTTAATTTTAACAAATGAAAAAATGGATTCCATTATTCGACATGGTGCTGAATGGGTTGATGAAATTGGTTTAGTAATATCTGATGAAGTTCATCTAATTGGAGATGAAAGTAGAGGCCCTACACTTGAAATGATTTTAACTCATATCAAACTATTGGATTTAAAACCTCAGATTGTAGGTCTTAGTGCAACAATAACTAATTCTGATGAAATTGCAAAATGGCTTGATTGTAAATTAGTTAAAAATGATTGGCGTCCTGTTCCTTTATCTGAAGGGGTCTATGATGGAGGAAAAGTAATGATGAGTGATGGTGAAATATTTGAAGTAAAGCCCAGTTTACGAGGAATTCCTATCGATTTAGGCGTTCAATGTGTTCAACAAGGTGGCCAATCTCTGGTATTTGCTGAAACTAGAGTACGTTCAAAATCTCTTGCAACAAAAGCTGCAGACATAGTTTCCGAAATGCTAGAAAAAAAAGAATTAACATCATTAGAGAAAACATCAAAACAAATTCTGGCAGAAAATGAACACACAGAAATTGTAAAAACTTTAGCAATTCTTGTTAAAAAAGGAGTTGCATTTCATCATGCTGGATTAAATCAAAAATGTAGAGAAATAGTGGAAAAAGAATTTCGTAAAGGAACAATCAAACTTTTATCTTCTACACCAACGTTGGCAGCAGGTGTTAATCTTCCTGCAAGAAGAGTTGTGATTTCAAATATTAATCGATACAATGCAAAAGTTGGTGCAAATAGACCCATTAGTATTTTAGAATACAAACAACTTTGTGGAAGGGCTGGAAGACCACAGTATGATGATTATGGAGAATCCATAATTGTTGGAAATGGAAATGCTGAAGATTTAACTGAATATTACATTTATGGTGAACCAGAACCGATTATTTCAAAAATTACTGATGATAAATCCCTTAGAACTCATATTCTAAGTGTAATTGTTACACATCCTGGAATAAAAAAAGAAGAACTTCTTAAATTCTTTTTACAAACATTGGGTGGATTACAATCATCTAAAACAACTCTAAGTTTTGCAATTAACATCGCTTTACGTTTTCTTTCTAGTCAACAATTAATAATTAAAAAAGATGAAAGATTTGCTGCTACTCCATTTGGAAAAAAGACATCTATGCTTTACATTGATCCTTTAACTGCAACATCTTTTAGAGATACCATAGATAATGTATCACAACAACGAAAACATACATTTGGATTTTTACATTTAATAACAACTTGTGAAGAATTTTTTCCTAAATTCTCACTTCGAAACAAAGATTATGAATCTACTAGTCTTATGATTGAAAATCATTCTTCAGAATTAATTGAACCTATTTCAGAATATGATTGTACTCGAAGTCTTTTAGCTTTACAAATGTGGATTACTGAATCTACTGAATTGTCTCTTTCTGATACTCTGGGAATCGAGGCTGGAGATATGCATAGGATGGTTGAAAATGCTAATTGGCTTTCTTATTGTCTACGCGAAATTTCTAAACATATTGAAAGACCTGAACTACTTGAAGAATTTGATGATTTAAGAAAAAGAATAGTTTATGGTATTAAAGACGAATTACTTGATTTAGTTCGTGTAAAAGGCATTGGGAGAATCAGGGCACGTATTCTCTTTAAACATAACATAAAAAATCTGGATGACTTGGCAAAAATCCCTATAAATAAATTAGCAGAAATTGATAAAATTGGTTTAACTATTGCAAATAACATAAAAGCTGAATTAAAGAAAGTTAGATATTGATTGAATTAATTATTCCTGCAATATCTTCTTGTATACTTGCATTTTTTATAGTATTTTTTACTACTCCGCCATTAATCAAAATTTTGGCAAAAAAGAATTTTACAGTAAAAGATATGAATAAAAAAGAAAATGTAATGATTGTAAGACCTGGTGGTCCATCTATAATATTGGGAATTGTTGTTTCTGAATTGATTCTTTATGGATTTTTTCAACTCAATGAAATTTTTGCAATAATAATTACAACTACCGCAGCATTTCTAATTGGATATGTTGATGATAGAAAAGTTATGGGTGGTTGGTTTAAACCAGTAACTCTTGCAATTGCCGCACTTCCAATTATTTTACTTGGTGCATATGATTCAGATCTTGCTTTTCCATTATTTGGTGATGTACAAATTCCACTACTATATCTTGGATTGATAATTTTTATGATTCCTATAACTGGAAATACCATTAATTCTATTGATGTTTTAAATGGTGTATCTAGTGGTTTTATGGTTATTGCAAGTTTTACCTTGTCAATCTGTTTGTTTATTTTACAAAATTATGAAATTGCTATCATTAGTTTACCTTTAGGGTTTGTTTCATTAGCATTTTACAAATATCATAAAATACCAAGTAAAATTTTTCCTGGAGATTCTGGGGCATTAACATTTGGAGCTATGTATGGTGTAATTGCAATTGTTGGAGGTGTAGAAATTATTGCAGCAATCGCACTATTACCTGCTGTAATCAACTCATTTTTGTTTTTATCCAGCGTAAAACGAGTAGTTGAACATAGACAAATTAAAGGAAAACCTGTAGAGCACACTGCTGATTTTAAACTAAAGTCAACTAATGATAAAACTGCACCTGTAACCTTAGTAAGATTAATTCTTTCATCTGGTCCTTTATCTGAAAAGCAGGTTGGATTTGTAATTTTTAAACTTGCAATATTTTCAGGAATTTTGGCAATTATTACTGCATTTTTGATGGGTGTTTCTCTTTGAAATCTAATCTTTATGGTTTTTTATTTGTAATGTGGGTTTTGATAATTTTTGGTGGTGGGATTATTGTTATTTTTTTGGGCCCAATTTCAATTAGTGGATATGGTGAATCTAATTGGTTAATTGGATCTATAATTAAAGGAATTATTGCAATTATTCTAGTTATAATTTGGATTTTGATTTTATCTAAATTAAAAAATTGGATTTTTAAAAAAGAATTAAAGTTTTAATTGTCTATCCATTTTTTCTGCTTTTTGTCATATTCTTCTCTACTATACCTTAGAAAAGCTGGACAACCTGCAACAACTGTATTTTTTTCAACATCTCTTGTTACAACTGCTCCCATAGCAACAACACTGTTTTCCCCCACAGTTATCCCTGCTTTGATCACTGCACGTGCACCGATTATTGCGTTGTCTTCAATTGTAACTCCTACCATTTTGTCACACATTGGATATGGATCATTTGTTAAAACAGCTGCTGGACCAATGAATACATTTTTCCCAATTCTGGATAATGGTGGAATGTATGCTTGTCCTTCAATTTTTGTATTTTCACCAATCTTCACATTACAATCAACATGTGCAAGGGATCCAATCTTCACATTATCTCCAATTTCAACATCATCGCCAACGTATGAAAAGTGCCAAATTTGGACATTTTCACCAATCTTTGCCTTTTCAGAAATGTAATTTGTAGTCATTACCTTACAAATGCCATGGATTTGCTTGTGTAATAATTTTTTCAGGCAACTTGTCCTTGTATTTTTTTAAAAATTCTATTTCATGTTTTTTATCTCTTAGATCATCTGGAAGCATTATTGGAATTTCTTCCATAATAGGATAAAATCTAGAACATTTTGCACAAAATATTGCTCCTTCGACCACAATATCTTCTTTTTGATTAATCTCAAATAATTCTAAAGGATGATTCTTATCTATTGGACATGCTAGTATCTCCATCATTGTTTTATTCATTTTAAATCCAGATAAATTGGAGTTCCTTTTTGACTAGATAAAAGTGCCGCTTCCGCAATTTTTGTTACATTCACTGCTTGTTTTGCTTTAACTATTTGTTCAGCTTTATTTGCAATGACATCTAAAAAATTTTGAATTTCTCTTAATAGTGGTTCTTGTTTTTCATTTTGAATGGTTTGAGTCTCATCATCTTTTTCTACGATAATTTCCTGAGAAATAAAATCTGATGAAATAATTGCTTCTGTACATACTGCGTTAAATTTTCTGAGTTTTTTTGGTGTTATCCAATTTGATGAAATAATTGCAACTTTATCATTTTTATATCCTAACATAATACTTGCAAAATCTTCATGTTCATGTTTAATTTTTCCTGCACGTGCAAAAACTACTTGAGGCATTTCATTAAACAACCAATTTGCAGTATCTATATCATGAACTGATGTATCATAGATAATTCCAACATCTTTGATGTATAATGGTATTTTATTTTCTCTGTGAAATTCAAGCATTACTAATTCACCAAATCTTTTTTCATTAACCATTTTTTTTACAATATCTACTGCTGGATTAAATCGTTCTATGTATCCGCATGTTAAGATAACTTTATTTTTTTCTGCAAGTTTAACCAATTTTTCACCATCTTCAGATTTGTATGTCATTGGTTTTTCTACAAAAACATGTTTTTTTGCTTCCAATAATTTCATTGTAATATCTACATGTGTTGATGTTGGTGTGACAACAAATGCTCCATCAAATTTTTCAGAAATTAATAATTTATCTAATGACTGATAGTAATTTACAGAATATTTTTCTCCATATTCCTTACTTTTTTCAGGATTTGCATCGCATATTGCTACAAGTACCCCTAATTCTGATAAAATTCTGGTGTGGTTTTTACCCCACCCGCCTGTCCCAATCTGAACTATTTTCATTTAATAGACCTTAGTTAACCAATGAGAATAATCTATATTTTTGTTCATTACTATGTCCAAATATTCTTGCATCATTTTTTTTGTAATATCCCCAGGTTCCCCTGTTCCTATTTTTTTAGAATCCATTGAAATAACTGGTGTGATTTCTGCAGCTGTACCTGTTAGAAAAATTTCATCTGACATTATTAATTCACTTCTTGTAAAATCTCTCTCAATTACATCGATATCTAAATCTTTTCCAATTTTGAGTATTGCATCTCTTGTTATTCCTTCTAATGCTGAAGATGATAATGATGGTGTGATTAACTGACCATCTTTTACGATGAATATATTTTCTCCAGGTGCTTCACTCACATTTCCGTTTTGATCAAGTAGAATCGCTTCATCTACTCCATTTCTTTTTGCTTCTTGTGTTGCAATTATTGAATTTAGATAATTCCCTCCCATTTTTGCTTGTGTTGGTGTAGAATTATCTGAAAATTTTCTCCAAGATACAACTGTTGCAGTAATTCCATTTTTGTTAAATAAATCTCCAAATGGAAATGTAAATATTGCAACATTTGTTGGAGCTTTTTCTGTTACATGAAGATTTATTCCATAATCGCCTATGAAATAAAATGGTCTAATGTAACATGATTTTTTTATTTTATTTTTTTTACAAATACCAATTACTGCATTAGTGATTTGTTCATCTGTAAAATTTAATGAAATATTATAAAATTGACCTGATTTTCTAAATCTCTTTACATGTTCTTCTAATCTAAATACGTGAAGATTTTCTCCATTCCAATATGCTCTAATTCCTTCAAAAATTGAAGTTCCGTAATGAAGAGCATGAGTAGTTATTGGAACTTGGGCTTTTTGTGTAAGAACATATTTTCCATCAAACCAAACATATTTTGAAAGTGGAAGTTTCATACAAAAGTTCTAGAGAATCTCTATTAATCTATTTTTATCATTTAATTTTTTTGTGAAAATAAATTTTATTTTTTTGACCATCCTTCTTTAGGAAATTTCATTCCTACAACTCTTGTAGTCATATCTTCAGATGATGCAAATTTTACAACTGTTTTCCATTCCTCTTCAATTATTTTGGCTATACATTCAGGAACATCCTCCTTCCATGATGATTTTTTACCCTTTGCTGCATCATACAATTTTTCTTTTACTGATGTTGCAGAAAGAGATTTTCTTTCACCTATTTTTGGTTTAAGTCCATAAAATTTTAACATATAGCCTTCAGCCTTATCCCCTGTATATGAAAAATATTCTCCCTTTACCCCTTTGAGAATTTGTTTTCTTAATCTCCATGATTTTGGTGTCAATAATGGTGGCAGATATTTTTTAAATGGTGCAAAAAATGAATAATCTTCTGAAATTTCTATTGAATCTCCAAAAACTGATGTTAACATTTTTTTCCTTGATTTAAAATTAAATGGGAAACTTTTACTGTTTACTTCATTTTCATCATTTTTGAAAATAACTGGCATTACTTTTACAATATCTGCCTGTTTCTTCAATTCCTTAATGATCTCTATGTGAGCATTAGTTACTGGATTTAGATGTGCTAGATATAGTGCTGTGATCAATTATGATTTCTAAAATATTCTCATATTTCAATGATTAAGTTTTTGAATGATTTTATCCGTATGATTCGTATTTGACTTCAAAACTTCCATCTTCACGTTTATCGTGTTCTGTAATGAATCCTTTAGGTTTCAAAAAGTCCATAACTCCATCGATTGTACCTTGCCATCCACAAACATAGAAAATTGTATTTTGCTGAGTAATTTTTTCACCAATTACTTCTTCTAATGGTGATAACCCATTGTCCCTAGGTCTTAGAAATGTTTCAACTCTTCCAACTTGACCTGCCCAACTTCTGTTAAACCATTCTTGTGGTCTACTGATTGCTGCTCTGTATTTAAAATTCCATTCATTTTTTCCTTTTGTAATACTCTCATCTTCAAGACTTGTCAGTAAATCTTTGTAACTTAATTCATCTACATAACTTGCTCCATGCAAAACAATGATTTCTCGTTTATCTTTGGTATCATGAAGATGCTGTGCAAAACTAACAAATGGTGCTAATCCTGTTCCTCCTCCAATACAAATTATTCTTCTTGTATCTTTTCCCCCATTTGGAAGCTCATTACTAATTCCTAATGCTCTACCTGATGGTTTTAACCAAAGAATTTCATCACCTTCTTTTACATTAAATATTTGTGTAGTTAATCTTCCTGGAAGTGGTTTTCTAACCCATCTAATTACAAATTCAATGTATTCTTTATTTTCTGGATGGGATGCAATTGAATATGCCCTTCTAACAATTTTTCCATTTTCTGTTGGATTTGGTAAACCTAATGTTAGAAATTGACCCGCTTGGAAATCTGGAACTGGACTCTCTTTTGGAACAATTCTCATTACTAGAAGATCCTCTTTTAATAATTGAACATATGTGACAGTTGCTTTGTTATCTACGACCATAACAATTCAATCAACATATTGAAGTTTAAATATATTGTGCTAACTATTTTTTTCTTACCTTAATCAAATCGCTAAACGTTAATAACCAATTTAAAAAATAATATTCAATCAGTATTCTGATAAATGGGCCGGTCGTCTAGTCCGGTAGGATAGGTGCATGGCATGCATCGGATCGAGGGTTCAAATCCCTTCCGGTCCACTTATTTTTTTAATTTTAATAATAGATTTTTTATTTGCTGATCATTATTTTTTAAAATCTCTTTAATTTTGTATTCTGGTATGATGATGCCTAATTGGATTGTTGCTTGTAATGCACTTTTTTGTACTTCTAAATTGGAATCTAATACTGATTCTAAAATAATATTTGAAATTTTTTCAGCTTTAAGATATCCTAATGCACCAATTGCGCAAGATCTTACCATTCCATGTTTATCTCCAACAAGTTTTATTATTTCTGAAATTGCACTTTTTTCATTTTTATTAGCTAATACCAATGATGTAAATCCTCTGATGTTTTTATTTGTAGAACTAAGATTATCAATTAAAATATTTGAAATTTTATTTTGATTTAATAATAATGCATTAAATGCTTCTCCTCTAACTTGAGTATCTTCATCATTTAATCGTAAAATTATTTGTTTTATAATTTCTAAATTATTTGTATTATCTAGTGTTTCTAAAACTTTGATTTTATTTTCTTTATTTCCTGATTCTAAAATTTTTATGATTTCTTCCAAATTACTTACTAATTTTTATTTTCTACTTAAGAATCCTTAAACTTTTTTTAATTTTTAATGGAATTTATAAAAAATTCATTTTAACTTTAAATTATCGTTAAATGTTAAATTAATTATGTCCACTGAAACTAGAGACACCGTATTCATTGGTAAAAAACCATTGATGGCATATGTAACATCGACGCTAATTCAATTAGCAAATGTACCATCCGTCAACATCAAAGCTAGGGGACTCAGCATAGGTCGTGCTGTAGATGTAGCTCAAATTGTTGCACGAAAAACTGAAAATGCAGGATATTCTATCGGAGATATCAAAATTGGTTCAGAATCCTTAGAATCCGAAGATGGTAGAACTCGAAATGTTTCAACAATAGAAATTGAAGTAAAGAGAAATTCGTCTTAACTGCACTTTACTTAAAATTTTTTATTTTCTTTTTGAAATTTTGTATTTTGTTTCCATTTTTTTGAATTTATCTAATTCTACTAAATTATTGAATTGATCAAAATTTACTACTTTTTGTTTGTATTTTGCTGTAGTGCCCGTATTTTTTAATTCTTGTAAAATATTCATTGTCGCAAATGTGTTGGCAAATAATACTGACAATGGGTATAAAATTATGTTAAATCCAATTTTGTTTAATGTTTGTGCTGAATTCATTGGTGTTGCTCCACCTTCAATCATATTTGCAACTAATGGGCCTTTGATTTCTTTTCCAATTCTCTTCATTTCTTCTAATGATCTTGGAGCTTCTATGAATATCACATCTGCACCTGTTTTTTTATTTTGAAGTCCTCTTTCAATGGCTGTTTCTAATCCTTCTGTTGCCCTTGAATCTGTTCTGGCAACAATTATGAAATCTTTACTTTCACGTGCATCAATTGCAGCACCCAGTTTTTCTGTATATTCTTCTTGTGCAATAACCTCTTTTCCTTGCATGTGTCCGCATCTCTTGGGCCACTTTTGATCTTCTAGAAATATCCCTGCTGCACCTGCTGATTCTAATTCTCTAACTAATTTCCAAACACTTAGCGCATTACCATAACCTGTATCTGAATCCACAATAACTGGAACTGAAACTGCATTAGATATTCTTCTTGCATTATCAATTGTTTCAGTTGCACCAATAAATCCATAATCTGGCATTCCAAATAATGTTGCAGATGTACCATAACCTGTTTGGAACATTGCATCAAATCCAACTTTTTCTGCAATTTTTGCACCAATTGCATCATACACACCTGGTATAATCAAAGGCTTTTTTGATTTTATTAAATTTTGTAATTTTTTCATAATCTCTATTTTTTTTGAATTATTTATGATTTTAAATTTTTATATCAAAATTATTTTCTTAATTATTCTATTTTGATTTTTTTACTTGCTGATTCTATTTTTGTTTCATTTATTTTACTTAATTCATCTTGAAGAAATTTTTTATATTTTTGAGTTTCATCCTCTGTCATATTTGCAATGTTTGAACTTAAGATAGATCCCATTGATGAAATTTTTTCAAGTAGATCTAATGCAACAAATCTTCCAACATTACCTAATCTGAACAAAACTTCTAGTTGTTTTTTTACAATATCATTTATTTTATCAACATCTTGTGCTGTTTCTAATCCTTCTATTGTTAATTGATATCTGCCATCTTTGGTTTCTTCAATTAATTTTTCATCAAGCAATCTTCCTAATAATGGATAGATTAATCCTGGAGATGGTTTCCAAATTCCGTTACTTTGTTCTATTGCATAATCAATTATTTCTTTTCCAGTGTATGTTTTTTCTTTTAACAATTCTAAAATGAAATATCTTGAAAATCCTCTGGGAACTGAACTTCCTACTCTTTGAAACCATTCAGATATCATCACTAGTGATATCACTAGTGATATATTTTAATATTTCTTGATAATTCTGATATTACTTAATATTTAATCGAAAAATACTCAATTTGACTTAAAATGACTAATTCATTAGAATTTGATCTGATTATTTGTGGATCTGGTTTAGCTGGATTGAGAGCTGCAATTGCAGCTGCAAAAAAGGGACCGCATTTGAAAATTGGAATTGTTTCTAAAGTACAAGTAATGCGTTCGCATTCTGTTTCTGCAGAAGGTGGAACTGCTGCAGTACTTTTTGAAGAAGAAGGTGATACAATTGAATCTCATGTTTATGATACTGTAAAAGGAAGTGATTTTCTTGCAGACCAAGATGTTGCAGAAAGACTTTGTGTTGAAATGCCACAAGAAATTCACCAACTAGATCATTGGGGTATGCCTTGGTCTAGAAGAGATGATGGTAGAATTGATCAACGAAATTTTGGTGGTTATAGTTTTCCTAGAGCAACGTATGCATCTGATAAAGTTGGTTTCTTTGAAATGCAAACTTTGTATGATACATGTCAAAAATTTGATAATATTGAATATCTTAACGAATGGTTTGTAACATCAATTATTCATGATGGAAAAACATTCATGGGAGTTACTGCAATTGAGTTATCTTCTGGTACATTTTACACGATTAAAGGAAAAGCATTAATCATTGCAACTGGTGGTGCAGGACGTTTGTATAGTTTTTCAACTTATGCTCTTTCTTCAACTCCTGATGGATTGGATATGGGATTCCGTGCTGGTATGGCATTAAAGGATATGGAATTTGTACAATTCCATCCTACTGGAATTTTACCTTCTGGAATATTGATCACTGAAGGTGCAAGAGGTGAAGGTGGATACTTGCTTAACAATAAAGGAGAACGATTTATGAAAACTTATGCCGCTGGAAAAATGGAATTAGCTCCACGTGATATTGTTTCAAGATCAATTATGACTGAAATTCAACAAGGTAATGGATTCAAACATGAAACTGGTGTTGATTGTATGAAACTTGATATTCGACATCTTGGTGATGAGAAGATTAAGGAAAAATTAGGTGGCATTAGAGAAATATCTATTAAATTTTCTGGAATTGATCCTGCTAAAGATTTGCTTGACATTAGACCTGTTTGTCATTATATGATGGGTGGTCTACATACTGACATTGATGGTGCAACTGAAATTCAGGGTGTTTGGGCTGCTGGTGAGGCTGCATGTAATAGTGTACATGGTTCAAATCGTTTAGGTGCAAATTCCACTTCAGAATGTATTGTTTGGGGTAAAATTACTGGTGAATTGGCAATTGAATACATTCAAAATAAAACAACTTCTAATCCTTGGCCACATCATTTAGTTGCTCTAGAAGAAAAAAGAATCTATGATGGGATATTTCGAGGAAATGGTGATGTTAATCCTTATGAAATTAGACAAGAACTTACTGATACTTTAAACAACAAAGCATATGTTTATAGAAATGAAACTGATCTTGTTGACGGCTTAAAGAAAGTTCGTGAATTAAAAAAACTTGCTTGGAAACATGTTGATGATAAAGCAAAAGAATACAATACTAACTTTTCAAATGTTATGGAACTTGATTCTATGTTTAGAGTTGCAGAGGTAATTTTAGTTGGTGCAATTAATCGAAAGGAATCTCGTGGTGCACATGCAAGAACTGATTATCCTAAACGTGATGATGCTAATTTCTTACATCATACACTTGCATATTATGATCCTAATGAACCAATTATGAAAACACATCCTGTAACAATTACTAAATATCAACCAGTAGAGAGGAAATATTAGATGACTGAAGACGAACATCGTGAAGGCATTAAAGGAATGGTTAATCCTGGTCGTTATGGAATTGAACGTGTTGCATATCTGTTAATGCGTTTAAGTGGATTGGGATTATTGGGATATTTTATTGCACATATTTATGAAACAAGTAATATTTTACGAGGTCGAATGGGTTGGGATGAATTTCTTGCATTAACCCAAACTACTGAAGGACATATCTTTTTGGCTCTTGTAATTGGAATGTGTGTTTTTCATACTGGAAATGGCATTCGAATTATGTTGGGACATGGTGGTGTTGGTGTTGGTAAACCTGCTAGACCTGATTATCCCTATGAACCAGCATCTCAAAATTATCGACATAAAATAGGAATTTACTCCTCTATTCTTCTTGCAGCAGTTGCAATGATGTATGGATTGGCAGTAATGTTTGGTGAATAAAATGAAAGAAAGTACAATAATGAAAATTCACTATGGCACTGCATTAGCTGCTGTTGGTTTAGTTGCAGTTCATATTTTGATGCGTCTTACAACCGGATTTGCTGACTCTTTAGAATATGAAAATGTTTTAGCTAATTATCGTTCTATTCCATATGTTGTAATGCTTGAACTAATTTTGATTTTACTTTCAGTACATGGATTTAATGGATTACGAGTTATCTTGTTAGAATTAAAACAAGGTAGAGTATATGAAAAAGCTGTTTCATATGGTTGTGTGGTGGCAATGATTGGATTAATTGCATATGGTTCAAGAACAATTATTATGACAAATATCGGGATGGTATAGAGATGGCTCAAGTATCTCGAATTGCAGATGAACAAGTGTCTACACCCTTATCTTCAGCAAAATCTATTATTCTTAGAATTTCTAAATTTAATCCAGAGTCTGATGATTCAAGCAAATTTATGGAATTTACAGTTCCTTATCAAAAATGGACTACTGTATTAGAAGCAATTCTTGATGTCAAAAAACATTTTGATCATTCTGTGGCTGTTCGTTATTCTTGTAGACAAGCTACATGTGGATCTTGTGGTATGTTGATTAATGGAAAGCCTAGACTTGCATGCTTTACTAAAATTAGTGAATTAGATTCTGATGTTATCACCGTTGAACCTATGAATAATTTTCCAGTAATTCGTGATTTGGCAGTTAGGTTTGAAAAATTATTTGACACACATCAAAAAATTAAACCTTATCTAATTCGTGATGATTCTGAATTAGAATCTGATGAAAGAGAATTTTTACAATCTCCTAAAGAAGTTGAACAATATATTCAATTTGCTAATTGTATCAAATGTGGATTATGTAATTCTGCATGTCCAACAATGACTACTGATTCTTCTTTTGTTGGACCTCAAGCATTAGCACAAGCATATCGATATGTTGCTGATAGTCGTGATAAGGGAAAAGACGATAGATTAAACATAATTGATGAATCTCATGGAATTTGGAGATGTCATTTTGCTGGTTCATGTAGTCAGGTATGTCCAAAAGGTGTTGATCCTGCAATGGGAATTCAATTTCTTAGAGGATATTTGTTAGGATTTAGAAGTTAATCTGTTTTTTTTGGAAGTTCATTTACTTTATTTGGATTAGGACTATTGTTAACCTGATTATTGATTTGTTCTGCCATAAAATGATTTGATACATTTACTTTGACATCTTCTACACCGTCTACCTTCAAAAGATAATCATGAACATCTTGACAAATTTTGAAACCAAATACTGCTGGACAAAAAGGACTTGTTAGATGTAAATCAACTTTGACATTACTATCATTGATATCTACCTCATCAATTAACTCTAATTCTACAATTGATGTGTTAATTTCTGGATCTACAATTTTTGATAATTCATCAAAAATTTTGACCCTAAGTAATTTGATATCTTGACTCATGTTGGCAAAAACATTCATGCTATATATAACCATTTTAGAACATTAGGTGATGTATCGTTCACGACTTGGTACTGATTTAAGCAATATCACTCTAGATTATGTTTCATCAATAAATGATGATTCTGAAATTGCCTTGTATGATATTGTTGGAAGTCAAGCACATACAATTATGTTATTTCAAAATAAAATTATCACAAAAAACGATGCAAAAAAAATTTTATCTTCTTTGGAAAATATGAAAAATGAAAAATTTGATTCTTCGTCTGGATCTGAGGATATCCATGAATTAATTGAATCATTAGTAATTAAAAAAGCAGGTATGGCAAGTGGTGGAAAAATGCATACTGCAAGATCCCGAAATGATCAGGTTGTTTTAGATATTAGAATGAAAATTAGAGATGATATTAACATCATTTGTAATTGCTTACTTGATACCATTGAATCTTTTGTTTCTATATCTAAAAACCATCAAAAAACCATTATGCCCTTTTACACTCATCTTCAACAAGCTCAAGCCGGTTTGTTTTCTCATTATCTTTTATCTCAAGCAGATGTTTTATCAAGAGATTTTCAAAGATTATTTGGAACTTTTGAAAGAATTAACCAAAGCCCTCTTGGATCTGGACCTGTTGGTGGAACTAGTATTACAATTGATAGACATAGTACTGCAAAAATGTTGGGTTTTGATGACGTTGTTGAAAATTCCCTTGATGCAACAAGTACACGCGATTTTGTAGCAGAATATGTTGCAATGATTTCAATTTTAATGACTAATCTGAGTAGAATTTCTGAAGATTTTATTATTTGGTCCACATCCGAGTTTTCATTTATTGAATTATCTGATGAGTTTACATCACCTTCAAGTGTAATGCCTCAAAAAAAGAATCCTGACATCTTAGAATTAACTCGCGGAAAAACTGCAGAAGTTATTGGAAATTTGACTGCAATTTTAACAACTATCAAAGGTTTAGCTTCAGGATATGGACGTGATTTACAACAAATTAAGTCTTCTATTTGGTCCACATCAAAAATATCTATCAGTGCATTGTTGATTATAAAATCAATTATTCTAACCATGAAAGTGAATAAAAAACAAATGAAAAAAGTAACTGAATCTAGTAATCTAATTGCATTAGATATAGCTGAGAAATTAGTTAAAGAAGGAATTCCATTTAGAGTTACTCATAAAATTTCTGGAGTTTTGGTTCAATTAGCACATAATTCAAAAAAACCAATTTCAAAATTAACTACTTTAGAAATAAAAAAATCTGTAGATGGAACTAAAGTAGATCCTAAAATTGTATCTAAAATTATTTCAACTACTACAGTTGTTTCATCTCTAAAAGATAGACAATCTTTTGGTTCTTCTGGATATGACGAACAAAAAAGAATGATTTCTGATAGAACTCAAAAAATCAATATTTGGAGATCTGATATGTCTAAAAGAGAAAATAAAATTAAATCATCTACTAATGAACTCCAAAAATTAGTTGATGAAATTATTCAATAAATAAAGAATGAATGGGTCTATAGTGTCATCTAACTTCAATTTCTGGAATTGTGCTTCTTGAAATACGCATGCGTACTTACATTTTGTAATTCTATTTGAACAAATGAACGATCATTTGAACGATTTTGATTCTATTTGAACAAAACTAATTCTATTTGAACGGAATACCTCTAATGCATTTATTATGATAGTTTGATATCATTTAGAACCATCTTGTAATGACTTATGATTTTACTATCTTCTTGGTTGGTATGATGATGTCTGATAATATTTTAGCTACATTTTGAATCTGTATAATACATCTATTTTGATTAAAATCTGATTATATCTAATTTTTATATTTTAAAATAGATTTTTGAATTTTTATGCGTAATTGAGTCCAGATAATGAGATAAAATAGAAGCGGGTCTATAGGGATTCGGACCCTAGACAACCGGATTAAAAGTCCGGTGCGCTACCTGGCTGCGCCATAGACCCACACAAAAAATGTTTAACGTGTATAATTTAGGCTTTTACAAATTCATATTTTATGACAGAAACTTTTAATCTGGCATCTTGATTCATTTTACTTGTGCCCTTGTAGTATAGCCCGGTCTAGAATTCGGCCCTGTCACGGCTGAGACGCGTGTTCAAATCCCGCCGAGGGCGCCATCTTTACTTCATAAAACCTTGTTTTTTCAATAGCGATCATAATATTTCTTATTTTAAAGTAAAAATTGTATATTTTCCTTACAAGAATATTAAAATTCAGGGAATTTTAGGGAAATTTGTTGTCTGAAGAGAAAAAAGAATCTAAAGTGGAAGTAAAGTCTACTGAAGAATCTGTATCTGAAAAATCATCTGTTGATAATACTGAAAAAGATCAAGAGGCAAAAATAGAAGCAGAGTCAAAGGCAGCTCAAGAAGCAGCAGATAAAGTAGCAACAACTACACAAGCAGTTGCTGATGCAGAAGATGCAGTACGATTAGCTATTGAAAAAGCAAATGCTGCAAGAGCAGAAGCTGAATCTGCAGCAGAAGAAGAATACAAAGCAATTGCTGCTGAAATTAAAGCAGACACTACAAAAAAGATTGATTTTACATTCAAAAGAAAAGGTGAAGAAATTTTTAGACGAGAAATGGGTGAACCTGAATTTTGGTTAGATAAAAAAGATAGATTTCCAAGACCTATACTTTCTGCAGATGAACAAGAATCTATCACAAGAAAAGCTGAAATTCCTCATGATCAAACTCCTGAATATAACCCCCAACATGTTCTTAGTCCTGAATTTGCTGGTGTTTCTAATTATGAACGTGGTGTTGATTCCTTTTTAGATGAATTGAAAAATAAACTTGTTACATTAAAAAATAACCCTGAATCAACTGAAAGAGAAATACTTGCAACAGAAAAAGAAATCACTTACTTAGAATCAATACATGAAAATTTCTATATTGGAATGAATGTCTTCCGAACAGCAAAAGGTGGACGGGATAAAATTAACGCATAGGTTGGTATGATGAGATGAATCACGTAATTTTTGATGTAATGAATGCCCGAGTAACTTTTAAAAATGTTCCAATACATGAATTATCTAAATTTGCTTTCAAAGATGTGGGAGATGCATGTGAAGCATTTAAGAAAATTCCTGGTGTTGATGAATGTATCATTGTTCAAACTGCCAGTCGAATTGAAATTTTTACAGTAAGCAATATTGAAACTCTTGATTCTCCTGATGCTCGAAGAGCTGAAGCTAAAACTCTAATTTTAAATCAAGTAAAAGATACCTGGATCTCTTTAACCTCATTAGAACAAATTGATATTGATCATTTTGATCAAACTATTGAAGTTTACAAAAGTGATGATGTTTATCTTAATCTTTTACGATTAGGATCTGGTATTGATTCTTTTGTTGTTGGTAAACATGAAGTTTTTGATGAAATAGTTCAATCATTATCTCATGCTAAATCTGCTGGAACTTCTGGAACTATTCTCAATAAATTATTTGAAAGTATAATTCGATTATCTACTAGAATTAGAGATACTACTGGAATTTCAAAAGATATTATTTCTCTTGGTGATATTGCAGTAAAATTAGTAGATGAAAAAGCAGGACTTGATTCAAAGAAAAAAGTATTGTTAATTGGTACTGGTAATTCTGCTGCTTTGGTTGCAAAAACTCTTAACAAAAAAGAAATTACTTATGATGTTACAAGCAGAACTTTACAACGTGCAACTGGATTTAGTACTATTGTTGGCGGAACTCCTATTGCTTTTGATGATGCTTTATCTACTTTTGATAAATATGATATAATTTTTGTTGCAACAACATCTGATTATTTCTTAATTACATTTGAGAGAATTAGACTTAGAATGGAAGAAAAGAAAAAAGGTACATTGATTTTAGATTTGTCTGATCCAAGAACTGTGGATGAAGGAATAACTGCTCTTCCTGGAATTAAATTATTATTTAGAGATCAAATTGCAGAAATTTATGAAGAAAGCATTAAAGCTAGATCTAGTATTGTTCCTGCAGTTGAAAAAATTATAGAAAAAGAATTACCAATATTATCCGCTAGAATGAAAAAACTTGATGCTTAGTATTTTTTTATAATCCTTGTTTTCTTAATAGAAATTGCATTACTGCTTCTTTTGAATAATCTATTCCATGAACATCTTCTGTATGATCTCTAAATTGTACAATTACTTCTTCTATTTCTCCATCTACAACAAAATCGCATTCAAAACCATAGTCATTACACTTTAGTTTTGCCATATTTTCTGAAAAATATTATCGTTATAAAAATTAAGATCTTTGTTAATAAAATTAATAATTTTTTTTAAATTTTTTTATCCGTATGATTCGTATTTAATTCCAAAACTTCCATCTGATTTCTTTTCATGTTCAGTGACAAAACCTTTTGAATCTAAATAATCAATCACACCATCAATTGTACCTTGATATCCACAAATGTAGATGATTGAATTCTCTGGAGTTAATTCTTCACCCACCATTTCTTCTACTGGTGACAAATTTGTTTTTTTATCTGGCTTGAAAAATGACTCTACACGACCTACATGACCATTCCAAGATCTATTGAAAAATTCTTTTGGTCTACTAATTGCAGCTTTATATCTAAAATTCCATGTGTCTCTTCCTCTTTTCTCACTTTCTAATTCTAAATCTGTTAGAAAACGTTTGTAACTTAATTCATCAACATAACTTGCCCCATGTAAAACAACAACTTCTCTTTTATCGTTAGTATCATGGAAATGTTTTGCAAATGCAATAAATGGTGCTAAGCCTGTTCCTCCTCCAACACAAATTACTCTTCTATTATCTTTTTTACCACTATGTAATGTATCACTAATTTGTAATGCTGCTCCTGTTGGATCTCCTAAACTTACTTCATCTCCAACACTTAGATAAAATAATTCTGTAGTTACTCTACCTGGAAGTGGTTTTCTAACCCATCTAATTACAAATTCGAAATAATCTCTATTTTCTGCATGTGATGCAATTGAATATGCTCTCCTAACTATTTTTTTTTCTGCTGGAATTGGAAGTCCAATTGTTAAAAATTGTCCAGTTTTGTATTCTGGCATTCCATTTTCAGGAACTAATCGTATGATCACTAGATCTTCTTTTAGTAATTCCCTGTAGACAACTTTTGCCTTCATTTCAGTTACCATACAAGGAGGTTTCTCGTTACTTTGGTTAAATATATTTCTCTTATGTAATAATCTTAAAAATGTGATAATGCCTATGATTCTAATTCATTTGTGACATTATTTCATCAAGAATTTTTTGATTTGCTGCAGCAATGAATGAGACCCTTGTTTCATAACTTAGATCTGCATCAAGTGGATTCAACTCTGCATCTAATAGTAATCCTCCTGCTTCTTTTACAATGATATATCCTGCTGCAATATCTTGAATTCTTATTTTATTTCTAAAATCAATAAAAATATCCATTAATCCTTTGGCAAACATTGCCATTTCTAACGCATTTGCACCAAAATGTCTTGTATGATTATGATTTTGAAATATTGGATACATTTGTTGCATTAACTCTGTTGATGCACCCGATGTGTTAATTCCTACTATTTTGTAAATTGGTTCTTTTTCCTGAACTTTGATTTGTTTTTCATTAAAAAATGAACCATGATTTTTTGAAGCCCAATACATATCACCATTTGTTAAATCTGTAATTACTCCCTCTGTTATTGAACTAAGTTTATTTTCTGTTGCAAATGCTAATGAGCTACAAAAAAAAGGTACTCCACGTACTGCATTAGCTGAACCATCTATAGCATCCATTATGATGTAACCTTTTGGTTTGTCTGATAATTCAACCCTGCCACATTCTTCTCCTAAAACAATACATTCAAAATTAATTTCTTTTAGATAATCTAAAACAGTTTTTTCAGCAATTATATCTATATTTCGTGATATGTCTCCTCCTGCACCTCTTCCAAAATCTCCTGCAGCATCTTCTGTTCCAGCAAGATCTTTCACATTTTGATAAATTTGATTTGAAGCTTCTTTTAGAATTTCTATAACTTCCACAAAAAATAATTTTTTTGTCGTAATTTAAGTGAAGAAAATTTTTATTTTGAAAGCATAAATAACAACAAATCAAATTGTGTTTGTGAGTGGAAAAGATGAATCAATTTTTAGTAAAAGTGCTTTGATGGGAACTACACCTGGAAAACAAATCATAAAACAAGGTTTATTCAAATCAAAAGGATTCAAACAATTCAATCACTATAAGCAAGAAGCTGAAGATACATTTCCTGCATTTGCTCAAAGATTTGCAAAAAATCTTTTTGATCAAATTAATTCTGATATATCTCCTAATACTACACAACAACAGTTTGCAGAGGAAGTTGGTTCTACTGAAATTATTTTAAACGCTTCTGAAATTGAGCCTATAAAATCTAAATTACAAAACTTTGATACTTTACATGATAGAGTTCTTAGAATTTTAAATTCAAATTTTGTTAAAATGACATTCCCTGTTTTTAATGGTCTTTTTGATGCATCTACAGATTATTTCAAAGATGATAAAGGTACTACAATGAGAGAAGATATTGTTGATGGTCATATTATTGCAATTGATCTTAGTGAGCCCATGGATAGGATTGTAGACAAAGATGAAGATTTAGAATATTTAGACGATTACAAATTGATGAATCCATATATTTTGAAACTTGCTAGAGAAAAGATTTCCAAAGGTGGTGAAGATGTGTTAAAAGAATTTGAAGAAGGTTTCAAGCAAGCAAGAATTGGACAATATCTTGATACAAAACTAAAAGATAAACCTACAGAAATTACTAAAGAAGAACTAATTGAAAGTTATAAAAAATATCGTTCTGTCATGGGAACTGCCGGTAGAAATATGGCATTGAATCGTGCACCTTTAGCTGATATCTTTTACACTGGAATGGCAAAAGCAGCAGAATCTGTTGGATGTGGAAATGAAATTGAAGATAGTATTAGAGATAGGGCTGCAAAAATTCCTTCTTGGCCATTATTCTATTCTTTAAAAATGAATGATGCAAAAAGTGGATTTGAAGAAACAATGAATCATAGTGAATCATATTTGCGTGAAGCTAGAGATGCTCTTGAAAATTTACCAAATGAATTTTCACATACCAAATTTTTAGAATTTCTATTTCTTACTGTTGAGCATTATAATCAATTTTGGTATAAAAAATTACAAGAAGAAAACATTTGGTCTGATTTGAACAAAAATCTTCCAACTAAGTGATAAAATTGATGTGGTCCGAAAAATATCGACCTCAGATTATTTCTGATATGGTTGGTAATGAAGAACCGCGTACAGCAATTATGACATGGTTTGCAAAGTGGAAAAAAGGAACAAAACCTCTCTTGATATTGGGACCTCCTGGAATTGGTAAAACTACTATTGCTTATCTTTTAGCAAAACAATTTGATTATGATATGATTGGTCTTAATGCCAGTGATGTTCGAAGTAAATCTCGCCTTAATGAGATTCTTACACCTGTTTTAAGTAATGTTAGTGTTTTAGGAACTCCTATGATTTTCATTGATGAAGTTGATGGTATTCATGGTCGTGGCGATTATGGAGGTGCAGCAGCACTTGTTAGTATTTTAAAAAAACCAAATGTGCCAATTTTACTTGCTGCAAATTATGATGATTCAGATAAAATGAAAAGTATTAAAAAAGCAGTTACAACAATATCTTTTAAAAAAATTTCACCTCGTCTTTTACGTGTTTATTTAGAAAATATTTTAAAAAAAGAAAATGCTACATTAAGTCCTGGTTCTTTAATCAAAGTTATTGATAAATCTCAAGGTGATATTCGTTCAATGATTAATCTAACTCAATCTTTGATAACTGGTTTTAATCCTCAAACTGAAACATCTTTTGAAAAAATTAACATTGAAGATGGAATTAATGCATTTTTCAAAGCAAATTCAATTGAAGAAGCTAGAAGTGTTTTGTATTCAATACAAATTGATCCTAGAGAAAAAATCAATGCATTTTATTCTAGTATTGTAACTAGTGATTTAGATAGTATAACTCTTGCAAAATATTTGGAAATTATTTCAAATGCTGATATGCTTTTTGGAAAAATTATGAAAACTCAAAATTGGAGATTGTTACGTTATCTTAATGATATTCTAATTAAATTATATCAAAAAGATGATCGAATTAGATATTCTAAATATAACTTATCTTGGCCTTTGCTCAATAGAATTCGTTGGGATGGTGCAAAAATAAAATCATTTTCACATGTAATGGCAAAAAAATTACATTTGTCTTCTAGTTCATTTGTGGCATTATGTTTGCCCTATGTTTTATTTTGTATTAAAAATAAAACTTTGGAATTGGAATTGGAAGAAACTTTTGGTGATATTATTGATAAGGAGATTCAACTATTATTATGAGTTGGATAAAAATTCCAATGAAATTTCCGGGAACTTGTATTATTTGTAATGATAAAATTGAAATAAATGAAATTGGACTCTGGTCTAAAGGACTTGGTGTTAAACACGAAAAATGTGCCCAAACCAATGAATTACAATGTATTGTATGTGGCTCTCCATCTGGATGTTTACAATGTGAATTTCAGGATATTTGTGATATTCAAAATGTGTCTCAATTATGTATATGTAAGAAATGTAGTGATGAAAAAGATGCTTTTCAATCTTATCAAAAATCATCTAACAAAAATTATCCTATTTTAAATTCATCCAAAACATCATAATCTCTAATATTCATAATTATTCCAAATTACAGGTATTTCAAACTAGATTAATATATGAAAACTTACTGCTTCAAATCACTATCATGCATTCTGAAAAGATTGATGAATATATTAAAAATAATACTGCTGCGTTACAAGGCGGTGGGCAAGATCGTATAAAGGCTCAACATGATAAAGGTAAATTAACTGCTCGTGAAAGAGTTGATCTTTTACTTGATGAAGGAACTTTTGTTGAAATTGATCCATTAGTAACTCATCATTATCATGAATATGATATGCAAAAAAAGAAATTTTTCACTGATGGTGTAATTGGTGGATATGGAAATGTATCTGGACGACAAATCTTTGTTTTTGCATATGATTTCACTGTATTAGGTGGAACATTAAGTCAGATGGGGGCTAAAAAAATTAGTAAATTAATGGATCATGCTTTAAACACTGGATGTCCGATTATTGGAATTATGGATTCTGGTGGTGCTAGAATCCAAGAAGGAATTATGAGTCTTGATGGATTTGCAGATATCTTTTATCACAATCAATTAGCTTCTGGAGTTATTCCACAAATCACTGCAAGTGTTGGTCCTTCTGCTGGAGGTTCAGTATATTCTCCTGCAATGACTGATTTTGTTATTATGGTTGAAAAAATTGGAAGTATGTTTGTTACTGGACCTGATGTTGTTAAAACTGTATTAGGTGAAGAAATTTCATTTGACGAACTTGGTGGCGCTATGACTCATGGTTCAAAAAGTGGTGTTGCACATTTTGTTGCTGAAAATGAATATGATTGTATGGACTATATCAAAAAATTAATTTCCTTTTTACCTCAAAATAATACTGAACAACCACCTAAACTTACCACTGATGATGATCCAAATAGATTAGATCATAATTTAATTAACATTATTCCTCAAAATCCTCTACAACCTTATGATATGAAAGAAATTATCAATTCCATTGTTGATGATCATGAATTTTTTGAAGTTCATGAATTATTTGCACCAAATATCGTAATTGGATATGGTAGATTAAATGGCAATGTTGTTGGAATTGTTGCTAATCAACCGATGCATCTTGCTGGTGCGTTAGATATTGATTCATCAAATAAAGCATCCCGTTTCATTAGATTCTGTGATGCAGTGGGATCCTCTAGAGTCGACCTGCA
>JGI24922J38493_100158_pt1 | contig 37058 bp, 29 predicted proteins | sample LinPFosplate10_FD_38493 | JGI IMG/M metagenome (IMG submission 38493)
TCGAGCTCGGTACCCGGGGATCCCACGGCCCTGCGCTGGTGGAGCGGTTTATTCTCCAGCGATCACTGACTTTATTTTCATGGTACAAGACAGTTCGTATATGTTTGTTACCGGCCCAGATGTCGTTAAAACAGTGACCCATGAAACGATTACCGCTGAAGAGTTGGGTGGAGCGCTTACTCATTCTAGCAAGTCAGGTGTGGCCGATCTTGCCTTTGAAAATGATGTAGAGGCTCTTGCCAAACTACGCCATTTTTTCAATTACCTGCCAGCCAATAACAAAGAGAAGCCCCCGGTATGGCCTACAGTTGATCCGGCCGACAGAATCGAAATGTCTCTGGATACTATTATCCCTAGTGATCCCAATAAACCCTACGACATGAAAGAAGTCATTTTAAAGGTCGCTGATGAAGGGGTTTTCTTTGAAACACAGGTTAGCTATGCGAAAAATATTATTACCGGGTTTATTCGTATCGAAGGATCAAGTGTCGGTGTAGTGGCTAACCAGCCCATGGTCTTGGCGGGTTGTTTAGACATAGATGCATCCAAAAAGGCGGCGCGGTTCATCCGTTTCTGTGATGCCTTCAATATTCCAGTACTCACGTTTGTTGATGTTCCAGGCTTCATGCCGGGCACTAGTCAGGAATATGGTGGCATTATTAAACATGGTGCAAAATTACTATACGCTTATGCCGAATGCACTGTACCCAAAGTAACGGTTATTACTCGCAAAGCCTATGGCGGCGCCTATGACGTAATGGCATCTAAGCATTTGCGTGGAGATGCCAATCTGGCGTGGCCGACAGCAGAGATTGCGGTAATGGGGCCTAAGGGAGCGGTAGAAATTATCTTTCGCAAAGATATTGGTGATGAGGAAAAGATCGCTGCGCGTACCGAAGAATATCGTAAGAAATTTGCTAACCCATTTATCGCAGGTAAACGCGGTTATATCGACGATGTCATTATGCCTCACAGTACTCGAAAGAGAGTGGCACGTTCTCTGGCAATGCTTAAAAATAAAAGTGTTGAAAATCCCTGGCGCAAGCACGGCAATATTCCGCTATAAAACCTCATTGATGAGAACAGAGCTATGTTGAAAAAAATTCTAGTGGCGAATAGGGGTGAAATTGCCTGTCGCGTTTTTGCTACTGCTAAAAAAATGGGTATTGCTACGGTCGCGGTCTATTCTGATGCGGACCGTGACGCGCTGCATGTACAAATGGCTGATGAGGCTGTCCATATAGGGCCTTCCGTCTCCGCCGAAAGTTATCTGGTGATCGACAAAATTGTTCAGGCTTGTTTGGACACCGGTGCCGATGCGGTGCACCCTGGGTACGGTTTCTTGTCTGAGAACAGCAAATTTCGCGATGCCTTAGATGCTGCGGGAATCATATTTATTGGTCCAGGTAAAAAGGCCATTGAATCTATGGGTGACAAGATCACCTCTAAGCTTATTGCGCAAAAGGCGGGAGTTAATTGTATCCCCGGTTATACCGATGTTGTTCGCGATGCTGATCATGCGCTTGAGGTATGTGCCGAAATTGGCTATCCCGTGATGCTTAAAGCCTCTGCCGGCGGTGGTGGCAAAGGCATGCGCGTAGCGATGAATGAAGATGAATGCCGCGATGGGTTTGAGCGCGCTACCAACGAAGCGCGCTCTAGTTTTGGTGATACGCGCATCTTTATCGAAAAGTATATTCAGCAACCTCGCCATATTGAGATCCAAGTGATCGCAGATGGCCATGGCAATGTGATCTATTTAGGCGAACGAGAGTGTTCTATTCAGCGGCGTCACCAAAAGGTGATAGAAGAGGCTCCTTCGCCATTCCTAAACGAAGCAACACGGAAAAAGATGGGTGAGCAGAGCTGTGCCCTAGCGCGAGCGGTAGACTATCAGTCTGCTGGAACGGTCGAGTTTATAGCTGATGCTGACATGAACTTCTATTTCTTGGAAATGAATACTAGGCTTCAGGTAGAGCATCCGGTGACCGAGTTAGTCACTGGTCAAGATCTAGTGGAGTTAATGATTAAAGTGGCTGCGGGTGAGGTGCTACCACTGGCGCAGCAGGATGTCAGTTTAACTGGCTGGGCTATGGAGTCACGAGTCTATGCCGAAGACCCGTTCCGCAATTTTCTACCTTCCGTTGGCCGCCTAGTTCGTTATTCTGAGCCTGACGGCGAGGGTGTTCGAGTTGATAGTGGAGTTTACGAAGGGGGCGAAGTGTCAATATTTTATGACCCGATGATTTCTAAGTTGATCACCTATGGTGAAGATCGCAGTCAGTCAATCGACCGCATGGTAGATGCCCTCGATAATTATTATATTCGTGGTGTGAATCACAATATAAGCTTTTTGAACGCCTTGATGGTGCACCCGCGGTTTATTGCTGGTGACCTGAGCACTAATTTTATCGCCGACGAATTTCCTGATGGTTTTAATGCTGACTTAGTCCCGCAGGCTGACCCAGCTATTGCGTTGGTTGTCCTAGGTGCTGTTAATCAGCTTGAAGAGGAACGAGCTAGCTTGCTGTCTAACCAGCTAACAGGTCATGAGCATGTAGCAAACCGAGATTGGGTAGTGGTGGTTGGAGATCAACAGTCAACGGTGAGTGTTGAGCTTACAGAGAGCGGATATTTGGTAAGTTTGGGTAATTTAGACTATCAGGTCGAGACAAACTGGAGTTTGGGTGAACCCCTTTTTAAGGCAAATGTTAACGGTAAAGATATCTCAGTACAGGTAGAGCGCAGCGCTAAGGGTTATAGGTTGTTATACCGAGGTGCGGAGATCAACGCTCAGATACTCTCTCCAAAGGCTGCAGTGCTTTCCGCCCATATGGTTTACAAAGCTCCTGCTGATATGTCGAAATTTTTACTTTCACCAATGCCTGGCTTACTGGTAAAAATGGCTGTTCAAGAGGGGCAAGAGATTAAAGAGGGCGAGGAACTAGCCGTCGTTGAGGCCATGAAAATGGAAAATAGCCTTCGTGCTGTTCAAGATGGTATTGTGGCTAAAATATCAGCTATTGAGGGTGACAGTTTGATGGTTGATGAAATTATTTTAGAGTTTGAGTAGCACTTGAATGACAGATAAATCCCAATCTTTAGCAGATCAGGTTCGAGCAGGTGATCGCCGTGCGCTAGCCAAAGCGATCACCTTGGTTGAGTCGACAAGAGAAGATCACCGAGAAGAGGCATCGACCTTACTTGAAGCCCTAATGCCTTATTCCGGAGACTCTATCCGTCTCGGTATTTCTGGTGCGCCAGGCGCGGGCAAATCAACGTTTATTGAGGTGTTTGGCAATCATATTATAGAACAGGGGCACAGCGTGGCGGTGTTGGCTGTAGACCCATCTTCTGCCGTCACAGGCGGATCTATTCTTGGCGACAAAACGAGAATGGAAACGCTCGCGTTTGCAGAGAAAGCGTTTGTTAGGCCTTCACCAGCTGGAAAAACCTTAGGCGGTGTGACACGGCGAACGAGAGAATCCATGCTAATCTGTGAAGCCGCTGGATTCGATGTTATCTTGGTTGAAACTGTTGGGGTCGGGCAGTCAGAGACTGCTGTGGCGGACATGGCCGATATGTTTTTGTTACTGTTATCGCCCTCTGGAGGAGATGAATTGCAGGGAATTAAGCGTGGCATTATGGAGTTGGCCGATTTAGTATTGGTTAACAAAGCGGATGGTGATCAGAGCGCAGCAGCGGCCCAAACACAGTCTGACTATAGATCTGCTATTCATTTTATGAAGTCACGCTTTGACCATTGGCAACCTCCCGTCATGACATGTTCTGCACTGAAAAACCAAGGCATTGAAGATGTCTGGGATAAGGTAACTGAGTTTAGTTTGGCGCTTTCTGAAAAGGGGCAATTAGCGAAACTTCGTGCTCAACAATCCAAGGCCTGGATGTGGTCTGAGACGGCCGAATCTCTCATTGCTGACTTAAAGGCGGACCCTAATGTTAAAAATTTAGTCCCTGATCTGGAGGCTGCGGTACTAGAAGGAACTTTGCCAGCAACCATAGCGGCTCAAAGACTGGTTGAGTCCTATAAAAAAATAGATTAAGTTTATACTTTCTCGAATATATAACTAAAAGTTGACCCCTATGTCTGAAAACACCAGAGAGACTGAAAATTTCACTTCAATTGTCGAAGCTAATACCCATTACAGCAAGTCATTTAGTCAGTCTGAATTACAGCCACAGCCAACCAGGCATATATCCATTTTAACTTGCATGGACTCTCGAATGGATCCCTATAAATTTGCAGGCTTACTCGATGGCGAAGCTCACATTATTCGCAATGCCGGCGGCAGGGCTACAGAGGATGCAATTCGCTCGCTGATTATTTCCCACAAGTTTCTTGGCACCCTCGACTGGTTTGTCATTCACCACACCAATTGCGGTATGACATTAGTGACCGATGACGTGATTGGTGAATTATTGGAGGGCGATTTAGAAACCGCGGTGCTTGAAGAGGGTGTTTGGGTTAACCCCAAGAGAGAGTCAACCGCCAACACAAAACCTGGGTCTGCGGTAGGTAAAGCTATCGACTGGCACACCTTTACTGATCTAAGAGAAAGTGTCCTAAAGGATATTAGCACCATCCGGAATCATGACCTTGTCCCTAACCATATCAATATTTTTGGCTTTATTTTTGACGTCAAAACAGGCAAATTAACTCCCGTTAACTAAATCACAAATTGGCGCTAGGAGGTCAGTATGAAAGGGTTTGGACCGGGGTTTTTGGTTACCGCGGCCTTTATTGGGCCTGGAAGTATTGCCACTGCCAGTGTTGCTGGGGCAAATTTTGGTTTTGTACTACTTTGGGCCTTGCTGTTTTCTCTTATTGCTACCATCGTGCTGCAAGAAATGGCAGCTCGGCTAGGGTTAGTCTCTGGCTCCGGTCTATCTCAAGCACTGCGAAGTACCTTTAGTAATCCTATAATAAGCCGCTGTGCGGTCGTCCTGGTAGTTTCGGCGATTGGCATTGGTAACGCCGCCTATGAGGCAGGTAATATTTCAGGAGCCGCGCTTGGGCTAGCAACCATCGCACCCTTATCGGCCGCTTGGTGTGCTCTTGTTATCGGTATTCTTAGTGCGCTGCTGCTAGGTACGGGGGGCTACAAGCTCTTAGAGCCGGTATTGATTATCTTGGTACTCACTATGAGTAGCGTCTTTGTGGTGACCATGGTGCTTGTAGATGTTGACTATGGAGCGCTGTTCAGGGGGTTAGTGACCCCGCAAATACCTGAGGGATCAGCACGGACGATTATTGCCCTTATTGGGACTACAGTTGTGCCCTACAATCTATTTCTCCACGCCAATGCGGTACAAGAAAAATGGCGCGGTGTGGATCTGGAAACTGCTATTGGGCAATCACGTAAAGACACTATGGTTTCGATCGGCCTAGGCGGATTGATTACCCTTGCAGTGATGAGCACCGCAGCGGTCGCATTTTTCCAGACCGGCAACCCATTCTCGGCTCAGTCTTTGGCAACTCAACTAGAGCCAGTGCTGGGTAGTGGCGCTAATTATTTTTTCGCCCTTGGTCTTGTGGCGGCGGGTTTAACGAGTGCTATTACAGCCCCCCTAGCTGCTGCCTATGCTGTCAGTGGGGCATTGGGCTGGCCCTCTGATTTTGCAGACCGTCGCTTCCGCGGCATCTGGTTAACGGTGCTTACCATTGGCACTCTGTTTGCTGCAGTGGGCACCAAGCCTATAGCTGCCATACTCTTCGCTCAGGCCGCCAATGGCCTGTTATTGCCTATTATCGCTGTGTTCCTGCTTATTATTATGAACCGCGGCGACTTGCTAGGTGATCACCGCAATAAGTGGACTGCTAATGTTATTGGTGGGACAGTGGTGGTTACTGTTACGGCTCTAGGTGTCTTTAATATTGCTAAGCTTTTTCTTTCATAGGATCATTATCTGGCCTAGGTAAGCACCCATAAAAGACACTATTTTTAGTAACCAATGGAATCTAACTAGCTTTTAATTTACTTGCATGCAACAAGCAAGTTTATTAAAATAACTGGCTGAGCAACATTGTTGCCAATTATGATGTCCCTCATAACCTAGGAATGCACCATGTCAGTTACTTCTAAGCGCGATACAACTATGCAGACTGTGAATAAATCAAATCCACAAAAATCAGTGCCTCTTCGATTCGTTACTGCTGCTAGTCTGTTTGATGGGCATGATGCTTCTATTAATATTATGCGTCGTATTCTGCAGGGGGCGGGGGTGGAGGTGATTCACCTGGCTCATAATCGTTCGGTTGCCGAGGTCGTGGCAACGGCTTTGCAGGAAGATGTGCAGGGTATAGCTATTAGTTCCTATCAGGGTGGTCATGTGGAGTACTTTAAGTATGCCGTGGACCTACTTAAAGAAGCGGGTGCTGAGCATATTCGTATCTTTGGTGGTGGTGGTGGGGTGATAGTTCCCGCTGAGATTACCGAGTTACAGGATTATGGTGTGGAGCGTATTTATTCACCCCACGATGGCCAAAATATAGGCTTAGTCGGCATGATCGAGGATATGATTGAACGATGTTCTCTCAGTTCAGGATCACCGATAACAGTTCAATCCAAAGACCTTAATGTCGCCGATAAAGGTCAGCGTAATTTAGCGACTCTAATCACGGCTATTGAGCGTGAAGAGTTGAATGAGAAAGAGTTAAAGTCATTACGAGAGCAGGCGCAATTTTTGACCAACACTGTGCCGGTCCTTGGTATTACCGGTACTGGTGGAGCGGGTAAGTCTTCACTGACTGACGAGTTAATTCGTCGTTTTCGGCAGGACAGCGCAGATCAGCTAAAGATTGGAGTGCTGGCTATTGATCCCACTCGGCGTAAAACGGGTGGTGCGCTCTTAGGTGACCGTATTCGTATGAATGCGATTTATCATCCAAACATCTATATGCGTTCGATAGGTACTCGCGGTGCGGTAGGAGAAGTGCCAGAGTCACTTACTGACATTATTAGCGCAATGCGTCTTAGTGGTTTTGATTTGGTAGTGGTTGAAACACCCGGTATAGGCCAGGGTGATGCGGGTATTGTACCTTATGTCGATGTCCCTATTTATGTGATGACCCCAGAGTTTGGCGCTCAGAGCCAGTTAGAAAAAATAGATATGCTGGATTATGCTGAGCTTGTGGTTATCAATAAATTTGACCGCAAGGGTAGTGAAGACGCCTATCGTGATGTGTGCAAGCAGATGCAGCGCAACCGAGAGGCCTGGAGTGAGCTACCAGACTCTATGCCAGTGTTTGGTTCGATTGCATCGCACTTTAATGATGATGGGGTGACTGCAGCTTACCAAGAATTGCTAAAATTATTACAGGCCAGAGGCCTCTGTCAATTTGACCAACACCTTGAGCCTGTCAGTTGTCGAATGTCGTCTGAAAAATCATCTGTAGTGCCGGCTGACCGTCAGCGTTATTTAGCCGAGATTGCAGATACGGTGCGTAATTATCATCAGCATGTTGAGAAGCAGGCAACCTTGGCACGTCAAAAACAACAGTTGGCTGCGACCAAGAGTATGCTTAATGATTCAGGTGCTAAGGCACCTTTAGAGATTGATGAGCTTATTAAGGACCGAGAAAAAACGATGGATGGCCGAGCTGCTGCGCTATTAGAGAATTGGCCTGCAGTGGTGGAGGCTTATTCTGGTGATGAAAAAATCGACACCTTGTCAAATGGTAAGCAAGTGACTACCACATTAAATAGCATATCTCTTTCTGGAAACAAGATTTCTCGAGTTTCATTGCCGCGATTGAAGGACCATGGAGATCTATTAACGTGGTTAATGTTAGATAATCTTCCTGGTGAATTTCCTTACACGGCTGGCGTTTTCCCATTTAAGCGTGAGGGAGAAGACCCAGCGCGAATGTTCGCTGGTGAGGGGGATGCGTTTAAAACTAATCGTAGATTTAAAGCCCTTTCTGAACACAGTGAAGCGAAAAGACTGTCTACCGCTTTTGACTCGGTCACACTCTATGGGTGGGATCCGGGTGAGCGGCCTGATATCTATGGCAAAGTAGGCAACGCGGGGGTGTCTATCTGCACCTTGGATGACATGAAGGCACTCTATGATGGATTTGATCTCTGTGACCCTCGAACATCGGTGTCCATGACAATAAATGGACCGGCACCAACAGTGCTGGCTATGTTTCTTAATACCGCCATTGACCAGCAGGTGGATAAGTTTGCCACTGAGCATAAACGTCAGCCCAATGATAATGAATATGAGAAACTGCGCGCTAACGCTCTGACCGCTGTACGAGGAACGGTACAGGCGGATATTCTTAAGGAAGACCAGGGGCAGAACACCTGTATTTTCTCTACCGAGTTTAGTCTGCGTATGATGGGTGATATGCAGCAGTATTTTATCGATAAGGACATTCGCAATTTCTATTCGGTCTCAATCTCTGGATACCATATTGCAGAAGCAGGGGCTAACCCTATTTCTCAGTTGGCCTTTACACTGTCTAACGGCTTTACCTTTGTTGAGGCTTATCTGGCCAGAGGCATGAATATTGATGATTTTGCGCCTAACCTGTCGTTCTTCTTTTCTAACGGCATGGATCCTGAGTACACGGTCATGGGGCGGGTGGCACGACGTATTTGGGCAACGGCTATGCGAGATCGATACTCGGCTAACCCACGAAGTCAAAAACTCAAATATCATATTCAAACCTCGGGTCGTTCTCTCCACGCCCAAGAAATGAATTTCAATGATATTCGCACGACCTTACAAGCCTTGATCGCCATTTATGATAATTGTAATAGCCTGCACACGAATGCCTACGATGAGGCAATTACCACCCCTACGGAGGAGTCGGTGCGCAGAGCGTTGGCTATCCAGCTGATTATTAACCAGGAGTGGGGCCTCGCCAAAAACGAAAACCCGAGTCAAGGGGCTTTTATTATTGACGAACTCACCGCCTTAGTTGAAGAGGCCGTGTTGCAAGAGTTTGAGAAAATCTCTGATCGAGGCGGCGTCTTAGGTGCAATGGAAACAGGTTACCAGAGAGGCAAAATTCAGGAGGAGTCGATGTTCTATGAGCACAAAAAGCACGATGGAACGCTGCCTATTGTGGGGGTTAATACCTTTATTAGTGAAGCTGAAGAACAAGAAGTGGAAATCAAGTTGGCACGATCCACCGATGATGAGAAACAAAGCCAGATCAAGCGTTTGAGAGTGTTCCAGAGCGAGCATGAGGCTTCATCTGAACTGATGCTTAAGCAACTTCAGGATGCAGTCCGTCGCGGTGATAATGGTTTTGAGCTACTGATGGATGCAGTACGTTGTTGCTCTTTGGGCCAGATTACTAATGCGTTATTTGATGTCGGCGGCCAATATCGCCGTAATATGTAAATACTCTTAACTAGATCCATGTATGGGAAAAGAGCATGACTAAACCGCTGCGGCTAACCCAGGTTGAACGCAAAGAAATATCTGACACTAAGATGCTAGAAGTAGCGATCGACTTAATTATTGAACAGGGCACTGCACAGCTAACGCTAAAGGATGTGGGTGAGCGGGCTGGTTATTCAAGAGGCTTAGCTGGTTATCGATTTGGTAACAAGGCGGGCTTATTTGACTTTGTATTGCGCTCTGTGGGCGATGAATGGTTAGCCGAACTAACTTCTGTGACCAACCATAAAAGTGGCTACCAAGCTATTGCAGCTGCCCTAGACGCTCACAGTAAATTTTGTGAAGACGCGCCCAAGCATGTTGAGGCCTTTTATCGTTTGTGGTTTGAATCTTTGGCTCCAAATTCTCCACTCAGACCGGTGATTATGGGTATTCATGGTCGTCGACATAGAGATGTTATGGGCTGGATAGAGCATGGCATTGAGGAGGGCTTAATAGCACCGTTGGTGTCACCGAAATTGATAGCAGATCAGTTTAGTGCGGCGGTCATTGGCATTGTCTATCAGTGGATGAGTGACGCAGAAAATATCGAAGAGATTCGCTCTCTCCATAATGGCTTAAAGAAAATGATGAAGATAATGCTGGTGAAGGCAGATTAGTTACTTTCGGCATATAGTAAAAATATGAGGTAATAAAAAAGCGACCCTAGGATCGCTTTTTTTGATGCTGCTCAAACTAACACTTTAACCACACTTTGATTCGCCGCAGTTAAGGCAGGTCATACACCCGTCCATTAGGATGGTGGCTTTGACGCTACATTTTTTACATACCTCGGCTGTGGGTGGGAAGTCATTAGCTTCTTGTGGCGAAGCACTAGCCTGTTCAAAGTCAGCTCGCTTTTCATCCATAATTTTCTGCTGATGCTCGGGGATTTCCGGTTTTGTCATCATTCCGATCTTTTGCAAGTGGTCTTCGATTGCCCAGCCTATTTCTGCCACCAGTGATGGCATGAAACGACCACCTGATTTAAAGTAACCTCCTTGGGGGTCAAAGATGGCTTTCAACTCTTCAACAAGGAAGGTGCAATCGCCTCCTTTACGGAACACAGCAGAGATAACCCTTGTTAAGGCCGCAATCCATTGGAACTGATCCATGTTTTTGGAGTTTAAAAATATCTCAAAAGGTCGACGCAACTCATGGTCGGTACCCTCATTTAAAACAATATCATTGATAGTGAGATACATAGCGTGATCTGACATCGGCGTTTTTATTTTGTATGTACTACCCGCCAAGGCTTCGGGGCGTGAAACCTTTTCATGCATCTGAATAATATTACTATCTGCTTCTGCGGCAGTCTCTATGGCTACGTCTTGCGCTGTAACGACTTTGTAGCCGACGATCTTTTTCTCAATTTTCTTGTTCATTATTGTCCTCGCAGTACTCTGCGGATGTAGTTTTAGTTAATTAGAATTTACCGTAGTAACCTTCTTTCAGCGCATCGAATAGATTGGCGGCGGTGTGGGTTTCACCGTCGTACTCAACTTCTTCGTTACCTTTAAATTCTACGGTAGAGCCATCTTCAAGAGTAAAGCTGTAAGTGGTGTTTGCTAAATCACTTTCCTTTACCAATACACCTTGGAATGCCTCTGGGTTAAAGCGGAAGGTGGTGCAGCCTTTCAGTCCTTTTTCTGCCGCATATAGATAGATGTCCTTAAACGCTTCGTACTCACAATCGGTTGGCACATTAATAGTTTTGGAGATTGAAGAATCAATCCACTTTTGTGCCGCAGCTTGCACATCAACATGCGCCTTGGGTTCAATATTCTCTGAACTCAGGAAGTACTCAGGCAAGACTTCTTCGGCGTCTGCACTAAAGGGCATGGCCTTAGGGTTCACCAGAGTGCGATAGGACAGTAGTTCATAGGAAAACACATCGACTTTCTCTTTCGACTTCTTGCCTTCACGGATAACATTACGAGAGTAGTGGTGGGCAAAACTGGGCTCAATACCGTTACTAACGTTGTTCGCTAAAGACAGAGAGATAGTACCTGTTGGCGCAATGGACGAGTGATGACTGAAGCGACAGCCATCTTTAATAATAGACTCAATAAGCTTGGGATCAGCTTTGGCTACCTGTTGCATATAGCGACTGTATTTGCCTATTAGTACCTTACCCTTAATTTTGTCGCCAACCTTAACCCCATTCTTCGCTAGGTCCGGTTGTTTGAATAAGAGTGCAGCGGTGACATCAAATTCGTCTTCCATAATTGGCGCTGGGCCTTTTTCACGCGCTAGCTCTAAACCAGCAGAAAGACCTGCCACGGCCATATCTTGAGCCACACGCTCGGTGAACTCTAATGAAGCAGGATCACCATATTTCATACGCAGCATTGTCATCGCTGAACCTAATCCTAAAAAGCCCATACCGTGACGTCGTTTGTATTCAATTTCTTTGCGCTGTTCATCAAGGGGTAGGCCGTTAATTTCGACAACGTTATCAAGCATACGCGTGAACACGCCGACTACCTCTGCGTATTCGTCCCAGTCGAAAAATGCTTCTTCGGTAAATGCGTTACGTACAAATTTGGTCAAATTAACAGACCCTAGCAGACAGCTACCGTAAGGAGGAAGGGGCTGTTCTCCACAAGGGTTAGTCGCGCGAATATCTTCGCAAAACCAGTTGTTATTATTCTTGTTAACCTGATCGATAAGAATAAATCCTGGCTCAGCATAGTCATAGGTTGATGACATGATCGCATTCCATAGCTTTTGAGCGCGGATTGTTTCGTAAATACGGCAGGCCACCAAGCCTTGTTCATTAGTCACATAACCTTCTGTCGTTGGGAAATGTTTCCAAACGACATTATCGCCTTTCATATCAATACCACCCTCGACTTCCTTGGCACTAATAGGAAATGTTAGATCCCAATCGCCATTCTCACGCACCGCCGTAATAAACTCCTCAGTAATCAATAGAGAGAGATTAAACTGACGCAAGCGCCCGTCTTCACGTTTGGCACGAACAAAATCAAACACATCGGGATGGCTAACATCAAAAGTTGCCATCTGAGCGCCCCTTCTGCCGCCTGCGGAGGACACGGTGAAACACATTTTGTCGTAGATATCCATGAACGATAGAGGCCCAGACGTGTAGGCGCCAGCGCCAGATACGTAGGCCCCTTTAGGGCGCAACGTAGAGAATTCGTAACCAATACCGCAACCCGCTTTTAGGGTTAAGCCAGCTTCTAGATTACGTTCTAAAATGCCGAGCATTGAATCAGGCACTGTGCCTGAAACTGTGCAGTTAATGGTCGAGGTTGCTGGCTTGTATGCTCGAGCACCTGCGTTAGAGATAATCCGACCTGCTGGAATGGCACCATGCTGGAGGGCCCAAACAAAACGTTCTTGCCATTTTTCACGTTGAGCTTCGTCCTCAACATCTGATAATGCTTTCGCAACTCTCGTATAGGTAGCATCTATATCAGCGTCAATAGGATTTGACTGCTTGTCTTTAAGACGATATTTTTTATCCCAGATATCTAAAGATGCATCCTGCATGACGATTTCTTGAGAATTTTTGAGTGGTTTAATTGTTTTTAGTTTTGGTGCGCTCATTGTGTGCCCTTTAGTGCTTGACTAGCTAAAGCTGCCTAACAATTATTATTAGGCCAATTTTCTAACCAGATCATCTGAATTTGTGTTTAAAATATTCCAGATTTATCCTTGAAACTGTTGAGTGAGTTTATCCTACATGGTGTGTCTTGCAAGCACTAATCCACCACATCTTGTGTTTATTTTCATTTTTAATCGTTTCTTGATTTTATAAGTGCCTGCAAAAGTTGTGGATAAATCGCCCTAGTAGCGATACATACTGGGGTTGTTGAATTTTCTGACTATACTAGGTAAATGGGTCACAATTGGGAGTTCCCCATACAACGTCCGAGCCGGAGCGTAAAACGTACAATCGTTGTGCGTTGTCCATGACTTGGCTAAAATGGACTGCTGATTAGTTTTCTTTCAAACAGTGGGGATAAAAATAGTCTCCGCGATCTTTTGAGGTTTTTAATGGATATTTTCGATTTCTCTGATGGCCGCGAAGGCTACTACGGAGAGTATGGCGGCGTTTTCCTTCCGGAAATCCTACATGCAACTATCGAGGAGCTGCTGGCTTGTTTTCGTGAATGTAAAGCTGATCCAAAATTTTGGCAAGATTATGTTGCCCTGCTGCAGAATTATTCTGGCCGCCCCACACCGATTACTCATCTAGAAAATTTGTCTCGAAAACTCGGTGGCGCACAGATTTATGTAAAACGAGATGACCTTAATCATACGGGTTCCCACAAGATTAATAATGTTATGGGACAAGGTTTACTATGCCAAAGATTGGGTAAACGTCGAGTCATCGCTGAGACCGGAGCAGGCCAGCATGGTTTTGCCACTGCGACCATGGCAGCCAAATTTGGCTTTGATTGTAAAATCTACATGGGAGCCGTTGATGTTGCTCGACAGCGCCCAAACGTTTTTTGGATGGAAAATCTTGGGGCCGAAGTCATTGCGGTTGAAGACGGCCAGAAGACATTGAAAGATGCTGTCAATGAATGCATGCGGGATTGGGTAACCAATATGGCAGACACCCACTATATTTTAGGCACAGCTTGTGGGCCACATCCTTTCCCAGAAATGGTGAGTTGGTTTCAATCTATTATCGGAATGGAAGCACGGGAACAGATATTAAAACAGGCGGGAAGATTACCTGACCGTATCTATGCCTGCGTCGGCGGCGGATCAAATGCCATGGGTATTTTCCAGGGCTTTTTTGATGACGACAATGTTGAATTAATTGGCTGTGAAGCCGGCGGACATGGAGTTGGTTCTTACATGCATTCAGCAAGATTAGCCTATGACGACGCCTCTGTGGGCGTTGCGCAGGGTTACAAAACCTATTTCTTGCAGAATGATGAGGGCAATATGAATAAAACTCATTCGGTGGCCGCTGGTTTAGATTATATAGGTATCAACCCTATTTTTGCCCATCTCTGGGAACAAGGTAAGGTGCGCTTTGAAGCGGCCACCGATACTGAGGTAAAGGAGGCTTTAACGTTAACCATGCGTACTGAAGGGCTTATACCAGCCCTTGAAAGTACGCACGCGTTTGTCACTGCCATAAAAGAAGCGCCAAGTATGGGTAAGGATGAAATTATTCTGATTAATCAGTCTGGTCGTGGTGATAAGGATATCTTTACGATTGCAGATGCCCTTGATGATTCTAAATGGAAAACTTTTATCGCAGGCAAAGCCGATCAGTATCGGTCGGAGAACAAATAATGGGACTGCAAACCTACATTGCTGAACGCAAAAAAGATAAAGACTTACTCGTGATGGCTCATGTGGTATGCGGCTATCCTTCTTTTGAAGACAATATGCAAGAGCTAGAAATCATGGCTGAGGCTGGTGTGGATTTGGTGGAGCTTCAGTTTCCTTTCTCTGAACCTAGCGCAGATGGCCCTCTGTTTGTGAGAGCCAATGAAGCATCATTGAAATCGGGAACAACGATTGATCAATGTTTTGAATTTATGTATCAGGCTAGTCAACGCTTTCCGTTTAAGATTCTGATGATGGGTTATTACAACACTGCGTTCAAAATGGGCGAAGAGGTCTTTGTAAAACGTATTAAAGAGGCAGGTGGCGTGGGTTATATTTTGCCCGATCTGCCTGTGGAGGAGTTCGCTAACCTTCATCGCTTATCCGAACAAGAGGGAATTGAGCCCATCCTATTAATGACCCCGACCAGCACAGATAGGCGTCTTGCAAAACTAGGAGCGGCCAGCCGCGGAATGGTCTATGTGGTAGCACGTAAGGGCGTTACGGGTTCGAAAACAACGATGGGTGATGAAGTCCTAAGCCTTATAGCGCGTTGTCGTCAGCATACTAAGTTACCTATTGGCGTGGGCTTTGGTGTTAGTTGCAAGGCAGATATGGACTTTTTGCGCGGCACTGCAGACCTCGCCATAGTGGGAACCGCGGCCCTTAAAACCTGGGAATCCTCAGGTGCTGAGGGTCTAAAGGTCTTTTTTGCCGAGCTAATGGCCTGAAGTCATTATTTTGTCAGAGACCACACTCATAGCGATAAACGCCAATCATTGATAATTTCATTTTTAATGTCCGACAATGCTGGAATACGGCCAGGTTGATAATCCTTTATGCATACCAGATGAGCGCCGACCTTAGAGCTAATTGGCCCGGCCCAACAGGGTAAGGTAGCCGCATTACTTAAAGCGTCTAGTTTGTCAGCAAAACCAATACCAAATATCTCATCAACTTCAATAGAACTAGCGCTCAGGTAAATGTCTTCAGGTAGGTTGGTATCCGGTAAAAGTGGCACTCCCTCGGCTATTCCATCTTTGAGAGCCTTTTCAGCTACCACAGAGCTTTGCCCGCCGTACTTGGCCGTATAAAAAACACGGTAGAGGAACACGAATTGCGCCATTTCTTTGTAATCAGACTTATGGTTTTGATAGAAGGCATTGAGTTGCTCAGGCGTTGGATTTTGGCTGGTCGTAATAGCCTTGATAGCACCAGATAGTTTTGCATTTATAGATGAGTCATTAGCTTGAGGGTCGATATCAGGGCCAATATCAGTGGCATCTGCTGTTAGAGTTTTGAGGAACTTGTCAGCAACCTGCTGATTAATTGTGGCAACGTTAGGCTTGTACTGTTCACTGTTTTCGTTATAAATCTCATCAACTTTCTGTGTAGGTATTAGTAGCCAGTAGAACCCAATACCAATGGCAGTAACAACGAGTAGTAATGATATTTTTTGAATCATGGTTTTCGGTTCGCTTGGTACATGAAATTGCAACAGACTTTATTGTTCAAAAATTTTAAGCCAGTCACCAGCCTTGGGTTCTCCGCTGGGGTAATGCCCATTAATAATACGTAGGGTATCTATATCAGCGACACTGATACCTAATGATTTAGCTAAGACATCATAGGTGGTCGCTTGTGTCGCTCTAACATATTTTACTACCTTTGGTTTTTGTCCGGCTATTTCTGCTCGAGAAATGGGTCGAAACGTGTTGATGGCGGTCAAGAAAACCGGATCAAACTCCTCGAAGTCATTTGAATCTAAAACCTCGCCTTTTAAAATATAGGCATTTAATTTGTAATAAATAACCGCTATCCGTGTCGAAGTTTTGGGATTGTCAGTATTTAGTATCCCGGTAAATCCTTTTAAGCGCGCCGGTGATATTGATTTACCTCCGACGAGCATAGGCACGCCGAGATAGTTGTACAAATATTCCTCAGGGCTCTGTGACGTTCGAGCTATTGGTTTCAGGCTTAGGGTTGCTGCGCCTCCCTCATGTGAAGCTGAAACTGACCGCTTGTTATTATCTTCTGCTAATGTCCAGTCTTTGGGAAAATTGAGACGAATTTTTAGGTTCATATCGGAATATCGTTCAGGTGCAGTAGTTTTCGCGAGGAAATTAACCCCCCACACTAACCCATCAGTAAGACCTCGATATCTCTCTGCTCCATTATCGCGCTGAGTATCAGATTTAAGTGATTCGGCTTTAGTCACGACTGTACGTAGGCGTGCATCATTGCGCGGGTGCGAAGAAAAAACACCATGATAGGTTGGTTTAGATACGCCTTGGCCCTTCGCACGTTTTTTTTGTGCTGACTCATTATCCTTCATGATCGACAGCATGCTTAACATTTCAGTGGGGTCATAACCGAGCTTTGCCATGTATTCAGCTCCAGTCTCATCAGCCTCCAGTTCATTGCGACGGCCATGGCTTTGAATCATTGAATTGGCATATGCCATAGTAGCTTCGTAAACCTCGTTGCTATTGGACAGTACCGCAGCCAAGGTGGACAGGATTTTCGCACCGGTCATTCGCTCTTCTTGGCCAGTGACATGACCGCGGGTTACATGGCCGACTTCGTGAGCGAGAACGGACACTAACTGAGCCTCATTACTGACATAGTTAAGAAGTCCACGATTGACATAAATATAGTTGTCTCTCGTTGCAAAAGCGTTGAGGGCCTCATCGTCAAGCAAGGTAAAGGTGAATTTCTTGCCGGCCATTTCAGACACCGCAACAATTTCTTCTCCCAGCGTCTTTATATAAGCTTCGAGCTCTGGATCAGCATAAAGGGGTGTACTTTTTACGGTTTTTTCGTAAATGTCAGCTCCTGTCACCTTTGCCTGAGCTCCCGAGGAGCAAGCTACGCATAATGCTAGTAGCAAAGCCGCTAGAATTGCCGAGGATGAATGTAACCTGGAGAGTTCTTTCATGATGTCATCTACTCAACTGAGAAAAATAACTTAAGCTGATTACCCAAGCTGCCACAGGCATCATTTTTTACTGGTGTTAACAGTGGTATGGGAGCGACAGCACCAATTAAATAGGAAGTCCCTTCAGAATCTACGCGTAATTTCCCTTTCTCTACGAGTTCATTGAGGTCCCAGACGGTTGCCTCATAAACAGAGAGTTTATCCCATTGTGCGAATCCAAAGCAGCCACCGCCGCCAGGGCCAATAGCGCAGCTCATAGACCCTCCTTTACCTGTTGTTTCGGTGGAGCCATCTACCCACACCAGATAGCGTATAGACAACGAATCCACTTTAGCCTTAACGCTCTTTTGCTGCATTAAGCGTTTTAAACGCGGCAGTCCTTTGGGTGCTGTTCGCGGCTCGAACCATGGATAGATCGCATCAATAAATTGTTGCTCGGGAAGTACCTTAATATCACCATTTATCACCTTATCGGCGACACATTCAATGAATTCTCGGTCTGTTTCATAATGGCCTGCATCTCGCCGTCCGAGGATAACAACTTTTTCATCGCTATTTATGATAATAGGCTGATCCGTGGGACGATACTCATCGATTGTTGTGGTCGCTGAGCAGCCGCCCAGAAGCATCATGAGGAGTCCTAGTTGGGCTCCAAGCTTGCCTATGGCCTTTGTCATAATGTCTGGGACTCCTGAGTAATATTTTGCCTCGACAACCAGTCGTTTATAGCGGGGATACGATAGAAGTCGAGCATCAGTTTGGCTCCGGCGTCACGTAATGCGATGACTGTCGCCTGCTCAATAGCCTTCTCTTTGGATGCCATAAATGAATCTGGCGTTTTCCCATAGGCGGGCAAAAACCAATTGGTTATTAGAGCGCCATCTTTTGATTGAATATCCAGGTTATATTTAATCCATACTTCAAATACGTTGAGATAGTTGTCAGAAGGGGTTGATACCTGAACCTCAAGAACAGAAGGTGTGATTATCAGATCGGTTCCTGCCGTGATTTGATCTAGGGATGTCACAAAATCAACATTGTCGAATAGCCCAGAGAAGGCGCTCTTGAGCAAATCAACTTGGCTTGCACCTATATCGATTCGAGTATTTTTGTTAGGTGTGCCGACATAGGTGACGAAGCTATCTTCGATAAGAATGGATGCATTGATAGGTTTAGGTTCGGACAAAACTGATGGGAATGAGGTCGTTATTTGTACAGATGCCGACGAACTGCAACCCCCTAAAAGCGCTATTAGAATTAGCACGCCTATTTTCTTCATATCTAATGCTCTCATATTAAAACAACGCTCGTGTTATCTTTAGTTTATTGCAGACTATTTAAACCAATAAAGGTCCCACCATTGTTATAACTCAATTCTCTCATTAAAGCCGCAAAGCGCATCGCGGAGGCGCTTGGTGAGACGCCTGGCCTCAAATGAACTGGAAATCCAATCGCATGTATACGAACCAGTCTATCACTACCGCGATTGGCTTTATTCAGTCGATCAATTTCTTTGACAACTCTTCGGATCGAGCTCCCTTGAAAGTCATCACCTAGCGTATAAATACTAATGCGTCTGCCGGGGTTATAAAACACTTTTATTGCACTCTCGATACCTTCTACAGGGCTTGAGTTACTAAAAGGTGCCCAGTTCGCCAGTTTGGTTGTAATGTTAGTTCTCATTTTGGGGCTATCGGGGATCCATTGGTTTTTATAGGCACTAAACATATATTGACCCATATCATTTAAAACCTGAATACCCTTAACTTCAGGGTACACGTCAAGGATATTGAGCATCTCAATTTGAACTTTCTGCCAGGCAGCACTTTGCATGCTGCCAGAGGTGTCAATTACAAATATAATGTAGTCACTGTCTGCTGGAATGCCGCCCACAAGTTTATTTTTCTGTTGGAATTCAGGCCCAAGAAGCCTTTGCATCTCTTCGGTTAACACCTGCAGCACAAGCTGCAATTGCTCTCTTTCTCTAATTTGGGATTGCGACAGTTGGTCAGACTGTTTAGCCACACTGGCCAGTTTTTCCTTCAATCGTGCAACCCGTTCGGAAAGTTCGGAAAGTTGTTGTTTACGCGACTTTAAACGCTGATCTAAAATAACGGATTCACCCCTTATTTCAAATAAGCGCTCTTGATAACTTTTGACTGACCCGAGTAACTTCTTCTCGGCATCTTCTAGAGCCGAAGGATCTCCCACTTTGGCGATGACTAGTAACAGCACGATAGCGCCAAAACCACAGCTAATGACATCCAGAAAGGAAATACTCGCCTCTTGCAGTTCTCTGCGCTGTTTTTTCATTAAAAGATACCCTCTAAATATCTCATTACGGCCAATCCCTGGATGGTGCTATAAACGCGCCTTCAGTATCTAAAGCTAACTGCCAATAAAGTGCCGCTGCCTCAGGGTCACCTTCCATGGGAAATAAAATAGTATTAACCGAAATACCCACAGGAATCTTAGTAAGCGCAACGTTAAAATGCTTACGTCGTTGACCACCAGTAACCATATATTTTTTTGGCGCGGCTTCACTCATGGTGGGCAGACCATCTGTGAGCAGAAAAATATTATCAGGCTGCTTATCAAAACTGGATAAGACACTAAATGCATTGACTAAACTGGTACCGGAGTTAGGGGCATAATCACTAAGATCGCGTACTGATGTTTCAAGGGCCAAAGAGTCCGCAGCATCAAGCCATATACCGTCGCTATCTGGGGTGACTGGAGTTGCTTCTGCATTAAAAATATAGACCTGATAGCGACTACTTGGTGGTAACTGTGCCAGTAACCATTCCACCGTGCGCATTGTCCACTGCCATTTCGTTGATTGTTTTTTTTGGTCATCGTTCATATTTCGTCTTCGCAGCGCATTTACCACCGTATCGGCTAACATACTGGCAGACCCGTCCACTAAGATAAGTACCCGCTCACCGCCTAATTTGAGGCCGGTAAGATACTGTCTAACCCCATCGCCACTGAATTTTCTCACTGAATCACCAAATTCAATCTCTTCCATCTGAGCAGTTTCTTCCTCTAACTGTTCAACTTGCTGGCGAAGCTTGTCCATATTATTGGGATCTTCTTGGATACTGTTCTCTTGCTCCTCCAGTTCTGTAATGACTCTTGCGGATAAGCCCTGTGCTTCCACTAGGTCTAATTTAATCTTCTCTAAACTATTGAGTAATACAACTCTCTCCTCCGTGGCCTGTTGAATATCCATTTGTAATAGATCAACCTCAGCTGCGAGACTTTCATCTGGGGTTATTACTTCAGTGGCGTTGTGGCGCAGGATCAAAAACAGGAGTGTTACAGCACCAAAACCACAGGCCATGATATCGAGAAAGGACAAGCTGAAGGCAATATTGCGCCGTTTTTTAACCATGGTTAACCTCGATTAAGTTAACTTGATGGCCCGCAATGACAATTGAACCGCCGGGCTGAGAGTTCTTAGGTAGTGAGACCTTATTGCCGGGTTGTTGATAGAGCACACAGAATTCTGAATCTTTGATTATGACAGCTAGCGTCGCGTCTTTATCTGCCCCGATTTTGAAAGAGAGCTGATCATTCTTGATATAAAGGCTAACCGCTGTTGTCAGCGACCATGCCTGATTGTTATGTAGTAAGTGAGTTGCACAGCTCGATTGATGGGTTTTATTGATCGTTATTTCGTCTAATAATAACCCCATCTTTAATGATCTAATACGATGCAATTGCTCACTTTCTAAAGCGATTTTCTGTTGGACTGAAAAACAATTTTGGCATCCCTGATTAGCGCTGAGTAGCCGTGCAGCTGCAAAGCGAGATGCTAGCCGGCTAATAATGGCTCCACTATGCGTAAAAACCACGTCAGTTTTTTCAGCGCTTTCAAGAATTTCAGTCAGATTAGACAGTCGACTTTCAATTAATTCTTCTATTTCATTTTTATGTAATATCAAGGGAAGCTCTCCCTTGGGGGAGTTTATGCTAATGGTGATGTCCGGCTTAACTGCTAAAGTCGATAGCCAAGTGGGTATCTGGTCATAAATAGCTTGCTCGCCCTCGGAATTGTGCAAGGGGTCATAGCGGTAATCGGTGACTAAGCTGTTACTGATATGTCGGGCAACTGAGTTGTAAATTGTCATGATGCCAAGATCGGGAATAAGTTCTTGCTGCAAGATGTCTATTGAACCTTGATCACCCTTATTTTGAGGCTGGATAAGACTCACAACTGTTTGATGAAGCTGTAATTCCACGATCCAAGTTTGATTCTGACAATCCAATCCAGCGGCTAGGGCGCTATCGATTACGGCGTGCAGTTGACTTGAAGATGCATCAACTAACCCTGTTAGTAATGACATTTGTTCGTCGGAGAAGCTTCCGGGAACACTAAGAATTAATTTTTCCGGCGCGTCAACCGCACTCAAGAGGTGCTCAATTTGAGCAAATGCAATATCAGCGTTATGTCGTGCCCAGCGTTGGCTGCTAGGCAGTGGTAGTTGATTGAGTTGACGCCAGTACTGATTAAAGCTCGCCTGAGGTGAACGCCACGCTATGCTTCGCGCGACTTCACCGGTCTCAATGCCTTTGCTTGTTAATTGGGCAAAACCAGGCTCACTGATGCACTGGCCCTGCTCGGTATGAATGAGCAACGCCTGATCATTGAGTTCTAAAACAGCCAGTGACATCTGCGGTCCGATACTTATTTAGCTTTTAAAAAGCGAAGTAAATTATTTTCGCAATAGGATTGGGAATCTAGCACCAGACGCTCTTGTATCAACTGCAACTGGTGCATATAGAACATCACAACCATACTAATGAGAAGAGCAATAAACGTTGAATTAAAGGCCACGCCTAGACTACTGGTAACGCCAGCGATATTACCTTGCATTGCCTCATGCGCTTGCCCTAGTGCAGCACCGATTCCACGCACAGTACCGATAAAACCAATAGAGGGTATCGCCCAAGTGATATAGCGAATCATTGATAACTCTGAGTCAAGCCGATCATTTTCTGTATCACAAACATTACTGACCGCCTCCGCCGCAAATTGCACACTATCGGTCACTTCAAAGCGAGAAAGAGCGGTTTGAAGTGCACGCGGCAAAAGATAACCGCGCTGTATTGCAGGCAGCGACTGCAGTGGCCGTGCCAATTGACCTGCGTCATCTGGTAATACCCGAGTACCCTCGGCAATACTTACGAGCGGTAAGTCGAGCATCGATTTTTCACGAATAGCAGTGCGAGTTTTGTAACCCATAATAGATAGAGCCCAAAACATTAAAATAAAACAGGACTCCTGTTCTAAATCTTTAATCACAATAAAGAAAGACCGAGGTACTTCATATTCTTCTCCCGCGGCAGCCATTTCTGCATGACGCTGTATCGTGCTCTCAGCATTGGGTCTGACGACGGTAACAAAAATAGTATGGATAATAATAATCGACAACAGCAACGCAATTAGCTGGAAAAACATTTCGTTGGTTGTTTTATCTGTCGGGCTTTTCATTGGCTATTCCCTTGTTTCTCTTGGCTGTGAAATTTATATTCTTGGGGTTAGATATCATAAGGAAGTGGGATTGGGAAATCTTCTGAGATCTCCTCAGTCGGTTTAAAGTCAGTAGCTTCTTGGTCTTCTGATGATACCTCAGTGTCCGGCACCTCTAGATTTGTCCCTGATGAATCAACCACCACCAAGGGATCTGCGGGCTCAGTGGGTTGCTGGCTATAACTCAACAAGGGCAACATTAAGAGTGCTAATACTAGTCTCATGGCGTGACTCCTGGCTTATCAACATAGCGCGCTAATCTAAAGCCTACATCGACTCGCCCACTACTACCAGCCTCACGGAAACTTAAGCGAAGGTCTGTGCGAGACCCCAATGCCCAACTCGCTCCGCGAATCACGTGTCTGTTCCCTAACTCAGCTCCTTTTGGGTCTACTATAGGCTCTCCTCGATGGAGTCGTACCTCATAATAATCATTAACCCATTCTGCGACATTACCGCTCATATTGTAGAGACTTTTAATATTGGGACTAAAGCTACCGATATTGGCGGATACTGCATAGCTGTCATTGTAGTTTGCGATGGTAAAAGGGAGAAAACCCAACGCGCTTTTGTCTGCGTAATTAGCGACGGTACCCGTCGGAGGGTAAAGGCCATTTCCCCAAGGAAACACGATGGTGTTACCCTTATTATCAATCTTGGCGGCCCAAGCCCATTCGGCCTCGGTGGGTAGCCGATAACCGTGGGACTGCCAATCAGAGCCGATGACGTCTCCGTCTTGAATTTGGTAAAAACTTGGCAAGCCTTCCTTCTTACTCAGCCAATTACAAAACAGGGCAGCTTCTTCCCAATCTAGTTTGACTGCAGGCTGATTCCGCATATCCAGACTCATGCCTCTTATGGCGCCTGAACTATGTTCCTCCTTCCAGCGTCGAAATTGAGCATTACTAATTTCTTTAGATCCTAAATAGAAGGGGCGCTCTAGCCGAACTAACCGTTCAACTTCGTTAGCCCGACGCCCCGGTTGTCTGCGGGGGGCACCAAGAGTAAAGGATTGGTCAGGTTGGAATAACCTTAATTCAGAGTCCACCGAGCTTTTGATGACCTTAGGCCGTGACGACCAGTAGGCTTGCTGCAGTGTTAGCAGCTTAATATTTAGATCTTGCTGCTGGTCTGGGCGCGGAGTGATCTGTACGGTCTGTGTTTCGTAACCGGCTATGCTAACCTCTAATTTATGGGGTTTTGCGGGTAAAGAGAGGGTCTGATTGCCTGCCCCCAGTGAGCGTCCATTCACTGTTATTTTTGCATTCTCAGGGTTAACCCTCACAGAAATACTACCAATATTGGGCTTTAACCTAAGATCAATGACTGAGATCTTTTCCGGCTCGGCCTTGATCGTCCTGTTGGCTTTTAAATATCCATCAAGGAAAAACTCGAGGGTTTGATTGTTAAAGGGGGGGATATCCACCGTTAAGGGCGAAAGCCCTAAAAATACTTTATCTAAGGTGATGGTTGCTCCCTCGGGCATCGTTGCGATCTTGAGTGTGCCATCTGAGACATCTAATACCACTAGGGGGTGTTCAGCGGTAGTACCCGCTTTGAGGGTAACGGCTTTGGTGAAGGTTTTGTAACCAGGGTAATCTAGTGTGAGTTTACTGCCGGTTTCCAAAACCTCTGTCGTCATTGGCGTTTTGCCTACGGGCTCTCCATCTATACTAACCGCAGCGCCCGAGGGCTTGGACGTGAATAGCATCTGCCCCCAGGCTGGCTGCAATACCAGGCTGATCTGTTGCGTAATATCTAACCCTTGAATATCAACTTCTTTGGCGAGAGGAAAGTAGCGACGCTTACTAAACGTAAAACGGTGAAGACCACGATCTATGCCCATTAGTAACCCTGGAACCGTTGCTAGAGTTTCCCCGTCCATCGTGACAGTTATAGTTGATAGGTCAGAAGTGACCTCTAAATTTCCGGGAAGTGGGCTCAGTTCCAAAGCGACCTCTTGATTATCTTCGTCGCTCACGGTCAGTGCGTAATTCAACGGGTAGTAACCAGGATAAGTAGCCGTAACGGCGTAATCACCCTTTAGCAGGAGGTAGTTGTCACCAATATGGAATGACAGCCCTTTAATCTCAATATCTGCATCCATAGGATCAACATTGAAAATAACCGCTTTGGCTGAGTAAAGGTAGCCCATAATAATAATGGCAGCTGTCACAAGCCCCATTAGGATCTTCATTCCTAAGGAGACAGGAGCAGATTTTTGCTCCAAACCCGTAGCTATCGGACTGAAATCGACACTCGTGATGGGCTTATTTTTATTGTCTTGATCCGTCATATTGTGTTGTTCTTTGTTAGGCCAAAGTTCCTGATTAAAGAAGATCAATTCTTGTTATTTAAAGTATACGCAATAAACAGGTTTCAGATCTCAGCTTTTGTTCGTAACTGTCACAAACCCAATGGGTCCAAAGGCTTCAGAGACCCCTAGTCTTATATCTTTTCTGAGCAAATAACCACGATGGGTCCGGTTGGAGATTGCTCAGAAACTTCAAATTCTACCCGGCTATCTCTATAGCCAGCGCGTTGTCCTGCAGCAATATAGAGGCCAGGCTTCAATGAAATAGAAGTTTGTTGCAAGGTACCTAAATTAGCGACTTTATAAACGCTAATCTGAGTGAGATTGTCTGATTGAATAATGACCGCTACGGGTATCTGAGAAGCTTGCAGGGCTTTATCTAATTGATCAATTTGGCGGCTTAAGCGTGGGCCTGGGTTTGCAAACCCTTTGGCATCAGCAAGTAACGTTTGACCTTTATAGAAAGCGCGAGATTCAGCTAGTGAAAGGGGATCATCGAGGAGGGCGATAATCTGCCTATCAAGAGAAGCGCGCACTGAAACCGAAATCTTACGAACCTTAGCCTCTGTCAGGCTATTATCGGTTAGCAGCAGCCGTTGATAGATAGCTAAGGCCCCTTGCCATTGTTCTTGCTGGGCAAGCGTGCCTGCTTGGATCATCTGTTGATCTACTAACAACTGTGATTGTTCAGAGGCCACTTGATTTAGAGCTTGTTGCACACTTGGGTGATTAGGGTGAATAACACCAGCGTGGTTAAAGGCTGTTGATGCTTGCTCAAAGTCGAGTTTATTTAGGGCGACGAAACCATCGCTCATATGGTCCCTAAATGTTTCTTCAGTGATCGATTGTTTTGTTGTGAGAAGTTCGGCGGCAGCGGCAATGTGTTGAGGATCTAGCGCGACGGCTTTCTCATAGGCAGCCTTCGCAGACCCTAAATCGTTTTGCGCACTGTAGTATCGGCCCTCAGCCAGTAATGTAATGAGCTGGGAGAGGTTACTTGCTCGACTAACCAATATCTGAGCTTCATCATCATCGGGAGCTATGGCTATTGCGAGTTCAGCTCTATCAACGGCAAGCTCAGCATCAGAAGTCACACTAGCGGATTCGATAGCTTTTAGACTCAGCTTTTTGGCCTCGACGAGTTCTTGTTGTGCAACAGACTCAAGATCTTTCAGTTGATCTAGAGATAATTGATAAGTTTCAATTGCCTTTTGATAGTCTCCATATCGATATTGTTCATCTCCTTGATCCACACCTTGCAAGGCAAGACGAAATTCCAAGTCTCCCCAACGCACAACCGCTTGCTCTTTTAACCGGTCACGAACATTGATAATCTCAGCTAAAATTGACTGAGCATCTTGACGATACTTGGTTTTTTCGGCAGCAGCTGAAGGACTAACTGTGTTCGAAGGCGGGGTAAAATCGGTTTGATTATCATCCACAAACCAAGGCTCAGAAACGTAGTTAGGAAGCACGATAAAAACGACTGCAACTAAGGCAAGTAGCGTTATGACGACTAACCTTTGAGTTTTATTTTGATTATTCAATGAGGACTTATTGGTCATTTATTGTCTGTCAGGCCTTAGAGGGCACCTCGTTCCTGTGTGTAGATCTTTTGCATAAGCTCCTGCCATTGTGTGTACTGCGCTTGCACCGTACCGGTAAGGGTTATCGTTCGATCTTCTAAGGCGATCACTTGGGGTGCAATCTCCGCCTCTAAAGAAGAACCCATTTCAGCGACACTCTCATCATAGGCAGCAGACTGTTGTTTTTTCTCTAGACCTGATTTTAAGATAAAGCCACCCGCCGCTGCAGTGGCAGAGCTCGCATAGGCTTCGGTAGATGTCTCAGACTGACTTCGACCATAAATACCCGCTAAAATAGAGCCGATACCAGCAATAATGCGTTGATTGCCTTGTCGGTTAAGTTGCCGTGCCTTGACGACCGAATCGTAGGAGGATTGCCTAAACTCTTGGTAGGCAAAGTGCATCTGTTGGGAGAAACCATCGTAATAATCTTGCATCGTATCAATGTACAAGTAATCACGTTCTCTTATCTTTTTTACGCGTTCTAATAAGCCGTCATTTTCTGCGGGTAACCGCTGTATTTCCAAGATACCGTTTCGGCCAGGCGTAATGTACTCATTAAAAGCCTCTGGGGAAAATAGTTCGGCGAAGCGTAGTTCAGAAATAGTCCTCAGATCAGCCGCTTTTTTGTCAGAAAATTTCTCGCGATAGATCAAGACATCATTCGCTATCTGGATAAAAACATTCTGGAAGGGATCACCAATATTTGTTTTCGCCTTTCTATCATAAGCTAATTTACCCACAATCTTTTTATAGGTCTTAGCAAACCACTTTTTACCGCTCGTATCTTTTACCTCAACATCCAGCTCCAAGGCCTCGCCATCTGACTGAATAATCGTACCTGTGATATAGACGTCAGTAATAACTTGAGCATTAGGCGTGACTCTAATAGCGCCCCAGGCCCCACTTTTTTCCATAACCTTTGCGAGTTGATTGGAGAAATAAATAGCTTCAGCAAAACGAACTTCAGGGAATACGGTGTCATCTTCGTCGGTTAGGCTAAGGCCGTCATTGAGCGTGGGTATTCCCACATCAAGAAGAGCACTTTCGGCCATAGGACGCGATGGCGTTTTAATCGTCAGAGGGGTAGAGGAGGTAACTTTATCGATGGCTGCGATAGCACTTTGGGTGGTTACCATTAATGCCAGAGTCGCCACTATAGAGACGAGTAACAGATGAGACGGTAAACGACTCAACAAATAACCGCGTGCAAAAAGGTGAGGCATAAATTTCATTAACTGTCCCTTAGTTTCCATTTTTGATTCGTCGGTATTCATCCCATAATTTTTCTCGCAACGCGGGATCAGATTCTTGAGTGGCGGCAGCCCTTATTTGGCGCAAAACAATATCGTCCCCTTGGCCGTCATCGATATCGTCTGGTAGGGGTTGAACGACGATAGCTTCACCAGATTCTGAGCTATTATTGCCTGAAGATTGTCCGCCACCACCACTACCATCGCCACCCCCTTCACCATCACTGTCTGAATCAGGACCTGTTGCCGCTCGCTCCTCGATGTCAGAATCCCCCTCCGCAATGCTCTCCGCGGATTCATAGGGACGCTGGTCGCTATCAGACTCAATACTGCTAGCCCCGCTGGGACTCAGAATATCTATTTGCGCGGGCTTGTTAGATGATCCTTGTCCTGCGACAGTGCTATCAAAGTCGTCGAGCGAATCATCCAGAGATTGATCGAGATCCCCAAGAGAATCATTACTGCCGGGCGAACCAGGCGAACCAGGCGAACCAGGCGAACCAGGCGAACCAGGCGAACCAGGCGAACCAGGCGAACCAGGCGAACCAGGCGAACCAGGCGAACCAGGCGAACTAGGCGAACCAGGCGAACTAGGCGAACTAGGCATTCCTGATGACCCGCCTGATTGCGCAGGCGAGGGCATCTGGCAAGATGCAAGTGCCGTCAGCAAGGCCGCGAAGACAAATGTTTGTAACAAGGTCCCTCGACTAACGACGTTCCAAATACTGGAGAAATCTGTTTTTTTCAATCCTCAACTCCTATGACTGGGCGATCATAATTAACAATTAGGGTTGATTCTTGCGGCTGACGTTCGACAAGATGAGGTCTAAAGCGCTTGCCTCTAAAATATTTTTTCAACAGCTTCATTTCATTATCAGTCAAAGAGTCTAATTCGTTGGTCAGGTCAAAACCTGAAGCCACACCACTCTCTGAAATAAGCATAGAGACTTGCACACTCATCGATTCATTCTCACTAGGGATAGAGTCCTGATTCTGCTTCTTTATACCGAACTCTATGATTTTTGGGCTACCAAACAAGGACTGCCGAGAATTTTCAGCATTTTCATCTGAATCTAAGGTTTCATCAGCTAGCTGATAGGTCTTGATAGCAGATAATTTTTGACCAAATAGTAAATACCAGTCGCCAAGATCGGCAATCACACTAGCCTGATCATAAGCAGTGGAGTTATCTTGCTCTATGGTCGCTTGGGCCACTCTTTCTAAAGCAGCCTTGCCACGATGAAAGTGACGATACGAGGTTCTAGCTTCACTTCTTCTCCTCGAATCTGGGCCAGTAGATACAGTGAAGCCTGTCTCGCTAGGCTCACCATGTTTAGTAATGTGATCAGCAATAACGTAGTGAAGATCTGCGATACGCCGGTAGTAAGAGGAGCCATCAGTATGATCTAGAGAGACATTTCCATCCAAAATAGAGTGCATTTCGTTGGCTAGCCGTTCAGACATAACTAGGTTGCTATAACCTACCTTGGGTCGTTGCTGAAAATAGATATTCATATGCCAGTCGATCAAGGAATTGATCACAGGGACCATGCGACTGTCGGCACCGCCATAGTTTTTTGCACTTATTTGATACACCTGATTAAGCGCTTTTAGTGATTTTTCTTGGTTGCCAAGATTACTCTCAGTATCCGCTATAGAGGTCAGATAGGGTGTTTGAGAGAGGCTATTTAAACCAAAATTAACTCGCTCTATTTGCATTCCACGCTGAAAGGCCGCTAATGCGTCGGAATATTCCGTTTTTGATGCGTAAGATGTCCCAAGGCCTAGGTATAAGTCTGATAGTTGACTTGAGTAGGCGCCATGTTCTGCTTCTAAGCCGTCGATTGCTGTTAAATAGTCCTCGATAGTGTCAGTCTGATCCTGCTCGACCTGGCCTTTTGAGATTAAGGCAAACGACATTAATGTTAAGAACAAAAAGCCCTTAACTATAGTGAGACTATGTCTGTGTGCTAATAAGTTACTTATGCCCATGTCGTACATTCGTTTCTCCAACGACAACCTTTGAGTATCAATGATCTCAGTGATAACTCAGTTCCACACCACTTGTTCTAAAACACAATACTGCCAACCAAAGCTTTCACCTATAAACATACTACGAAACAAGGCGAAGGGATTCATTTTTTTTATGATGCAACCGTTTTAAATCAGGTGGAAAGTAAGCTTGGCGGCACCGAGCTTGATTAATACCCACATAAGAATGATTTATTGGCCTCTATCTTTCTACGACAATGAAGTGTGGTCAACGTTCCCGTTTATTGATCGGCATAAGAATGTCTGTAATTATCGTCCTTAAGAATGGCCAGAATATCTTCGTCTAGTGTTTTTTGGGGATGCTCAACAAACCGGCCTATCTCCTTTTCATGTCGGCTAAAAACAATAGTAGGAGTTCGTCTAATATCGAAATCTTGTTCAATTCTTGTAGGCGTGTCTTTGTTGAAGGACAGAGCAATGATATCTAGTCTAGTAGCGTCAAAAGAGAGAGCATCGAGTATCTTTAATAGTGCGGGCACTTCCCGCTGACTATCGTGACACCAGGTGCCCATAAAGACTGTGATCGAGACCTCGGCTAATAAGGGCCTAATTTCTTTTAGTATGTCGAGATTAACAGTATGGGCGCTATAGTGCTTATCGAACCACTGTCTATAGGGTTGCTGTTGGAGTTCTGCCAGGCCAATTTCACCCACAAGATGCTCCATTGAGTCTAATTCAGCAGTTTGAGCATTGGTTGATTGTAGAAAAAATAGAGATGAAAACACAATAATGCGGAGTATTTTTGACAACATATTAAAGTCCATTTTTACCTGCAATGTTACAATCATAATCGAGTTGAGTATCATAGCAACGCCTAAGTGTTCCGCTTAGGGCTTTAACTGCAAATTAGACTTGGGTTTGTGAGGCTTAATCAGCACCAGCGGTATTGGATTCGTTTTTTTAAAGGCAATAGATTTATGAGTAAACCATTAGAAGGGTTAAGAGTTATTGAATTAGGCCAGTTACTAGCAGGCCCATTTGCTGGTTGCATGCTAGGTTATTTTGGCGCTGAGGTTATTAAGATCGAACCTCCAGGCGGCGACCCTATTCGAAATTGGAGAGAGGTTAAAGATGGTACGTCACTATGGTGGCGCAGTCTTGGGCGTAACAAAAAATGCATTTCGTTAAATCTAAGAACTGATGCCGGACGAGATATTGTTAAGGAATTATTGAAAACGGCCGATGTCGTCGTGGAGAATTTTCGACCCGGGGTACTCGAATCCTGGGGCCTTGACCCTGCTAGTTTGCAAGCGGATAACCCTGACCTCATTTATGCGCGTATTTCTGGTTATGGACAGACCGGGCCCTACTCAGAAAAAGCGGGATTTGCTTCGGCTTGTGAGGCCATTAGTGGATTTCGTTTTGTAAATGGATATCCGGGGGAGGCGCCGGTACGACCCAACTTGAGCATTGGCGATACTGTTTCAGGGTTACACGCTGTTATCGGCATATTGATGGCATTGAGGGCTAAGGATCAGGCGAATAAAAAGGGTGAAAGTGGGGGTCAAGTGGTTGATGTCGCGCTTTATGAGTCAATGTTTAATCTTCTTGAGGCCGTGATTCCTGAATACGATGGCGCCGGTGTAGTAAGGCAGCCCTCGGGCACAACCGTAACTGGAATAGTCCCAACTAATACCTATAAATGTGCTGATGATAAATTCATTGTCATCGGTGGCAATGGCGATTCCATATTTATGCGGCTAATGAAAGCGGTAGGAAGAGCGGATATGGCAGAGGATGCTAAATATGCTACTAATGCTAGCCGTGTTGTGCATGAAGCCGAACTAGATCAGGTTCTTAGTGGCTGGTGTAAAACACAGTCGCTAGAAGAGGCGATGACTACACTAGAAGCTAATCGTGTCCCGTGCGGTCCTGTTTATAGTGCAGCCGAAATGATGACGGACGAACATTTTAATTATCGTGGTTTATTTGAGCAGGTAGAAATTAACGGTGAAGCTCTTAAAATACCTGCGATTATGCCTAAACTTGCAGGCACACCTGGCGGCACAGATTGGCCTGGACCTGAAGTGGCATCTCATACCGATGAGATTCTTGCAGGTTTAGGTATGGACTCTAGTGCTATCGCCGCCTTGAAATCCAGCGGTGTGGTGGCAGATTCAGCTTAAATCTCAACTCACTAAAACAACATTTAATTTCTCCAACTATCTGGGCACTACTATGACTATTACTTCATTCCATCCGCCGCGACGTACGTTGATGGGCCCAGGGCCCTCTGATGTGAGTGATCGGGTTCTTCAGGCTATGGCTAGGCCTACTGTAGGACACTTAGATCCTAGCTTCGTTGGTATGATGGATGAGACTAAGCAGTTATTACAGTATGTCTTCCAGACCCAAAATGAACTCACATTTGCAGTATCTGCGCCTGGTTCGGCCGGAATGGAATGCTGCTTTGCTAATTTGATAGAGCTGGGTGACAAAGTTATTGTATGCCAAAATGGCGTATTTGGCGGACGTATGAAAGAGAATGTCGAGCGCTGTGGAGGCATCGCGGTAATGGTGCAGGATGATTGGGGGACGGCCGTAGATCCTGTTAAAGTGGAAGAAGCCTTGATTGCCCACGCCGATGCCTGTTTGCTTGCTTTTGTTCATGCAGAAACTTCAACCGGAGCTCAGTCTGATGCCAAGACCCTAGTTGGTCTGGCCCATAAATACGACTGCTTAACTATCGTTGACGCAGTGACGAGCCTTGCTGGGACCCCACTAAAAGTTGACGAATGGGGGATTGATGCTATTTATTCAGGATCACAAAAATGCTTATCGGCGTCTCCGGGCTTGTCGCCTGTTAGCTTTAACCAGCGAGCAGCAGATAAGATTCAAAATCGCACAAGCAAAGTACAGAGTTGGTTTTTAGACCTTAATTTGGTGATGGGATACTGGGGTGGCGAGGGCAAACGAGCCTATCACCATACTGCGCCGGTTAATTGTCTCTATGGCCTTCATGAATCGTTAGTGATTGTCCAAGAGGAAGGTTTGGAAAACTCCTGGGCAAGACATCACAAAAATCATTTAGCGCTGCGCGATGGTCTTGAGCAATTGGGTATTAACTTTATCGTTCCTGAACAGGATCGATTGCCCCAGTTAAATGCGGTCACGATTCCAGAGGGTGTCGACGATGCTTTAGTGCGCACTCGCTTGCTAAACGAGCACGACCTAGAGATTGGTGCAGGGCTTGGTTCACTGGCAGGAAAAGTATGGCGTATTGGTTTGATGGGACACGCCAGTAGCCAAAAAAATGTCGACTTTTGCCTTAATGCCCTTAAATTAGTGCTTTGATTGCTAGTTAGTGGGTGCCATTAAATCTAACAGTGCCAACACTGTCGCTTCTATGCCTGCTGTCACTGCCGGCTCTGGTTGGATTTTAAATAAAGGACTATGGTGCGATGGCACTGCTGGGCCGGTACCCGCTATGGCGGCCGCAATATAATTTTTGTCTGTGCCACCAACTCTGAAGTAGACGCTTTTTATCTCAGGGTCTGTGGTAAAGAAAGGAAAATCTTCAGCTCCCATTCCCTCTGGTTGATGAGAGGTAACGCGATCTTCCCCCATTGCTGTTTGCCAAACATTCTTAAGGCGGCGGACCATTGCATCGTTATTAATGGTAGGCGGCACAGATTCTTCTGAATAAATAACCTCTGGTAACTTATCTTCTGGCAGTCCAGCGGCACGACCTAAGTTCTCTGCAATGCGTTTAATTCCCTGCAACAGTGTCTCTCGAGTTTTAATATTAGTATTTCGCACGGTCAGCTGCAGATGCGCTAGATCGGAGATAATATTGTGTTTAGTACCGCTATGAAAAGCTCCCACAGTCACTACACCAGACTGTCTGGGTGATAATTCTCGAGAAACAAGTGTCTGCAGTGCCATCACGATTTGACTACCTAGAACAATAGGATCCTTTCCCGCATGAGGGTAGGCGCCATGAGCCCCTACACCATGCACATAAATATCAACAGTGTCTGCTCCAGCAAAGGGGGAGCCTTCTACTACATTGATAACGCCTGCTTGAAGATTGGAAAATACATGGAATGCCAAGGCATAATCTGGCTTGCCAAAGCGCTGCCAGAGATTATCTTCCATCATGGCCCTTGCGCCCAAAACACGTTCTTCAGCCGGTTGGCCAATTAGCATTAGGGTGCCGGACCACTGGTCCTTTCTATCCACCATTTGTTTAGCGGTGCCGATCAGGCTAGTAATATGAACATCATGACCACAGGCATGCATTACTGGAAAATTCTTTTGTGTTACCGGGTCCAATTGAGTCGCGGTAGAGGCATAGGAAAGTCCAGATTTTTCTTCAACCGGAAGACCGTCCATATCGGCGCGCATCATTACCAATGGTCCTTCACCATTTTTCAATAGAGCAACAACACCCGTGCCGCCTACATTTTCAGTAACACTAAATCCGTGGGTTCGTAATTCTTTGGCAATCTTCTTAGAGGTTTTAAATTCGGCTAGGCTGAGCTCTGGGTTAGCATGGAATTCTTCAAACATATCGCCTAAGCGATTTTCATAGTCAGCTTGAATAGAATCTACCAAATCATCATTGGCATGCGCTAGGCTGGTCGTAGCAATGGCAAGAAGACTGCCAAGAGTTAAGGTTATCCAACCTATAGTTTTTATACTCATGCTATTAACACTCCTATTGTTAATGGTGATTTAATTTGATTAAGGAACCTCATACACCAGGGACGATATCACATTTCCAACTTGTTGCAGGCTCTGGCTACTGCATTTGTCAAAAGTGTCTTTTGAGGTGTGCCAGTAGGCCGGGAATGGGTAATGAATTAGATCAACAACCGGGATGCCGGCATCTAGAAACGGTATATGGTCATCTTGAATATAGGTACCGTCTTTATCTTTAAAAACAGTCGCATTTTGCGCCTCAGCTATTTCCCAAATTCGATTTAATAGTTGTACTGCTTTCGTCTTAGAGTATAACTCCTTTGGAATGGATAGGTTCTTATCGCAGACCATATCAAGAATCACACCGGCGCTAGGGCGATAAAAGGGGTTGCGCGCGATAAATTCTCTGGCACCAATTGAGAAGGGGAGATTGTTGATATTGCCCATGTCCTCCAGGTCAAAAAACACTAAGTCTACGGTCACCGGGGGTGGGTTGATGGCAAAAATACGTGCCAGCTCCAACAATACCGCAACACCGGATGCACCGTCATTGGCGCCGGGAGTAGGGATCTTTTGTTTAGCGAGACTCTCTTCTTGGTCTGACCTAGGTCGGGTATCCCAGTGAGCGCCTAGCATGATACGACCCGCATTTGCTTTGGTGGTTTTGTTGATAAAACTGGCCCAAATATTCGTGCCGTTCAGGCCATGGGCTTTAAATGGCTGAATAGCTACCTGATCGGCGTGGGTCTTTGCCGTTTGTTGAATATAGAGAAGGGTTTTTTGTTTAGCATCCAAATTGCTTGGCTCACGAGGGCCATGGGCCAGTTGGGCGGCTATATTTTGCATCGCTCGGTGGCCATCAAAAGACGATTCAGTACCTAGAGATCCGATCGATACCGTCAGTAAAAAGGCTGATAAGACTAAATTCTGTATTCGTCCCATAAACTAGGCTCTGAGTGTCAGTCTGCAGGGTTATTTGTTGGCTCATCAAGGCTAGGTACTGCAATCAGAAAGTAACCATAAATGATCGCGATGATAGGGCAGAGTAGATTGAAGAACGCGAAAGGTGCATAGTAAAAAGTACTTACACCTAAGGTAGCAGTCATATATGCGCCACAGGTATTCCAGGGCACCAATGCAGAGGTTAGAGTGCCTGAATCCTCTAAGGTTCGAGAGAGATTAATGGACTTTAGCTTTCGCTCTTTATAGGGCTCAATAAACATCTGTCCTGGAAGAACAATTGACAAATATTGATCGGCGGCCAGAATATTAGTGCCTATGCAGGTACCAACAGTGGCGGCAATTAGGCCTCCCGTAGATTTAACTTTGCTGAGGACAGCCTGAACCAGCCGAGCTAACAAGCCTGTTCGTGCCATAGCGCCGCCAAAAGCCATGGCGTTAACAATCAATCCAACTGTTCCGAGCATGCTCTTCATTCCACCTTTCGATAGCAGTTCATCTAAATTCGGGTTGTCCGTAACTGAGGTAAAGCCTGCAAACATCGCGGTCAACAAGCCTTTGAAGGCCGACGCGAATGGGTTTAGGCTAGCGTCGTCTGCTAGGGCGACTACAGAGTCCCATTGAAAAAGAAGCGCAAAAATACAGCCTGCAACCGTTCCGCATATCAAGGTTGATAAAGCAGGTAACTTTTTTATAGCCATACCGAGCAACAATAAAAGAGGTATTAGCATAAAGGGATTTATGTGAAAGGATTCTCTCATTGCATTTTGCAAGTTAACAATATCTTCTATAACGACACTTGAGCTACTACCTAGGCCCATAAAGAGATAAATAATCAACGCAATTAAAAAAGCAGGAACAGTAGTCCAGAGCATATGTTGTATGTGATCAAACAGATCGTTACTGGTAACGGCCGCCGCTAAATTTGTGGAGTCAGAAAGAGGGGAGAGCTTGTCGCCAAAGTAGGCGCCGGAGATAATAGCGCCGGCACTGACGCCTAGCGATAAGTCGTGGGATCCTCTAGAGTCGACCTGCA
>JGI24922J38493_100524_pt1 | contig 36918 bp, 44 predicted proteins | sample LinPFosplate10_FD_38493 | JGI IMG/M metagenome (IMG submission 38493)
TCGAGCTCGGTACCCGGGGATCCCACGATTGCGAGATTGAAAAAAATTTAAAAAAAATTGGACGATTTTTACTCAAAAATAACACTAAATTATAGTGCCATAATATTACTTTTTGGTAATAAAAAGCGCAAAGTCTTATGCAACAATAAATGTTGAAAATTGAAATAAAAAAATTGAAAAAAATCGGAATTTTTTCTTATTTTTTGGACTAAATCGGTGAGGCGATTAATTGCGTTTCATCCAAATCATTTTCAAGTAATAATTCACCTAAATAAATCAACACTTCAGCCGGCGCACAAAGATAGACATCCGATCGCTTAACAACCTCTAAATCCAGCGCGTTAAATATTTGCTTGGCCACCTTGTGGCATTCATTTTTGCTGGATCGATCAAACTCACAAGCAATAGGGCTGTAAGTATAATCATTCATCACCGCCTGCCAAGATTTAGCATGATTATCTAAATACGGCGCTTGTTCATCGCTAGGATAGGCCCAGTAAAAATACACAGGATTATCCATTTCTAACGAAAAAGCATGCTCAACTAAACTTCTGATCGGTGCAAAACCAATGTCCCAAGCAATAAACACCATTGACTTTTTAGACAGCTCTTTTAATACAAAAACGCCTTTCGGTCCTTCCAGATCAACCATAGATTTGTTCTTGATTTTTTTGCTGAATAATGCTGTCGCAAAAGCATCTTCGGGCGAGTTTCTAACGTGGAATTCTAACTCCATGCCATGACAAGGGCAGGAGGCTAAAGGGTAGCGAGAAGTCACACCTTTAAAAGACAACTCTACATCTTGCCCCGCCATAAATTGCAAAGTCTTAGAGCGAGGTGTTCTTAATGTAATAATGGCTAAATCATCATTCATAAAAACTATTTTTTTAACCTTGGTTTCAATGTTTTGAATTGGAATTGATTGAACATCTCCAATCAAATCAAGCTCAAGCTCAATGTCTGAAGCAGGGGAGTTGCAACACATTAGGAAATCCCCATCGAATTTTTCCTCATCAGAAAGAGTAAAATCATGGTGTTTAATTTGCTTAATATCACCAGTCACTAGTTTTGCCTTACATGCTCCGCAAGTGCCATTACTGCACTCATAATGCATCGCCAAACCGTGGCGCAAACCGCCTTCTAATACAGAATCGTTTGATGAGCACTCATAATTACGATCATGATTTTTAAGACGAACATTGAATAATTGCGGAGACATGCTTAAGCATTATAGCTTTTTAAGGTTTGATGCTAGTCCATTTAGAGTGGAAACTTCAAAGAAGCCACAGCACCATCTTCCATGAATCGATTCTTCAAACTAACTTCGCCATTATGAAGGCTCATGATCTTCTTCACGAATCTCAATCCTAGGCCGTTACCGCGTTTTCCTGTGTCAGGTCTGGGTGAGGAGAAAAACCTTCTAAACAGCTGTTTTTTGGTGTGTTCAGGCACGCCAATTCCTTGATCAAGTATCTGGATTATGATATGTGTATTTGACTCACTTGCTTTAATCCCAATGGTTGATCCTTTTGGCGTGAAGTCTATTGCATTATCAAGAATGTTGCCAATGGCTTGTTCGGCTAATAGCTTTTCGGCTTTAATACTAAAATCACGATCAATGTCGTATTCAATCTTAATGCTTCTTGAAGTGATATTGCCGATTCTACTCGGTGCTGCAACCACTTCTTCAATCAATGTTTTAACATCAACTTTTTCAACGTTATCCAGCACGTCTCTTCTCTCAATGCGAGACAAATTAAGCAGACGATTAACCAGCAAATCCATCTTATTGTTTGATTCAAGAATGTTATTAATAAAACGCTTGCGCTGTTCATCATCCATTGGCATTAGAAGATTCTCAGCAGTTGCTTTAATACCTGTGATCGGCGTTCTTAACTCGTGCGCCATGGTGTTGATGTACTCCTCAACATACTCACGACCTTCAAGATCCACACGCAGTTTTTCAATGGCTTTTGATAACTCTGCAAACTCAACTTGGCGTATTTTGGGTGCAACTACATTTTCCCCCTTAGATAGAGCTGTGGTGTATTTAATAAGTTTGTTGGTGCCTCTTGATACTGCAAAACTTGCGCCAGCACCGAACAGTAATGAGATCAAAAACAGATAGATTGCGTATTTATTAACTTGCTTTTTTTGCTCTAAAACAAATGGTTTGAGGTCAATGGTTGATTTGACCGTAGTGAGTACACCAAATATTTGATTATCATGATAAATGGGCGCAGCAACGTACATGGCTTTTTGATCAGAAGTAGGCTCTTTAACAGCAGGATCAAAGGCACTGGAGCGCTTGCCGTATTTACCTTTTAAGGTATCGTAAACATCATTCCATTGAGAATAATCCTTACCTTCACGTTTACCAGTAGAATCATAAATAACAATGCCTTTTTTGTTAGTGATGTAGACCTGAAGGTTAGGATTCTTTTTGGTGACAGAATAAATATCAGCATCCAGTTCTCGATCAAGATAACCGCTGATTAATGTATGAACTTTATTAGTATTGATTTGATCGTATTTAATATTGTTACTCACCATTTGTGCCAGCAAGTTTGAAGCATCAATCATCACCTCTTCAGCAGCTTCATCAATGCCCTTAGTTAGGCGATTACTCATCTTATCGGTCACAACCCATACAATGCCACTACTGATAACAAAATAGGCAATAAACAGCTTTAGGCCGATGGATAGTCTCATAATACGAGTGAGTAGCCTAAACCACGATGGTTTTCAATGTATTCATTGTCAGGATCAATTTTATTCAATGACTTTCTAATCAGCTTGATGTGGGTCACAATCGTGCTGTCACTAGAGCCCGTTGGACGATCGTACATTACATTGAGTAATTGCTCTTTTGAATGAATGCGATTTGGGTTTCTAACTAAGTGCAGTAGTATTTTGCATTCTGCTTTAGTAAGGTCAATGACTTGATCATGGAGCAAAATTTGATTCATGTCCTCATTGATTGTAAACACCTGTTTACTTTTGGATTTTGCAGTAGACTCTTTTGCAATTGAAGCTTGTTTATTAGCACGCCTCAATTGCGCTCTAATTCTAGCAACCAACACTCTTGGATTGAACGGCTTAGTAACATAATCATCCGCACCTAAACCCTCAAGGCCTAAGACAATATCAGCATCAGCATCCCTTGCAGTGATGATGATAATTGGAATTTCAGAGTCTATTCTGATCTTACACAGTACATCAAAACCACTTATATCGGGCAAGCCAATATCAAGTAAGACCAAATCAACGGTATTGTTGTTAAGGTAATCAAGTGCATCATTTCCCATCTCGCGCCAGTTAACTTTAAATGAATCACTTTCCAGTGCAAAGCTAATACTTTCAGCAATGACTTTATCATCTTCAACGAGCAGAATGGTTGGCATAACGTGTTATCTGGTTTTTGTTAGATGTGCGTATTGTAATTTATAAATACACGACATAAAAGTCTCTTCATTCAAACTTCATCAACTCTTCATTTTTAAAACATTTGACATTCATTGTTTAGCCCTAAACTGTGCTCATTGTTTTTAGTAAATCGGAGAAAAAATATAATGCGTAAACTCCTCCTCCTTGTTGCGTTATTATCAACGGGTGCAATGGCACAATCAACCTTATACATAGGTGATAAAGTCAAAATACCAATGCGCTCAGACGCTTCGATTACTAAGAGCAATATCATTACCAAACTGGGTATTAATACACCCGTTACTTTAATTAAGAAGCAGACCAACGGTTGGTCGCAAGTTAAGCACCAAGGCAAGCAGGGTTGGATCATTAGCAGATACCTAACCAACATCAAGCCTAATGGTGATTTTAAAAAACAAGCAAAGCAAATTACCAAGCTAACCAAGTCCAACCAAGTCCAGCAACAGACCATTGTTGAGTTAAAGCAAGATCTCAATCAGCAGCACCAATCAGTGGCAACGCTTAAAGCAGAATCCACTAACTACGGCGCACAAGTGTTAGAGCTTTCTAAGCTACGCAATAAGACCAATAATCTTGATCAAACCAATACCGATTTAATGGCACAAGTAAGGCTGTTAAAAAGCCAAGCATCTGCCTTGCACAGCACCGATTTTTTAACCATTATTAGCACCCTTGCTTTACTCTTGGGACTGCTAGTAGGATTTTTTACATCCAGAGCAAATGCCAATAAGGTAAGCCGTATTTATTCGATTTAACGAACCTCGACACAACTATCATCTCCTCCTCCTTTGATAGTTGAGGTAACCGACCTAGGTTAGTGGTCTCTTTATCCACTAGCCAAAGTCTTTTTTATAAGGAACACAACATGAGAGAAGAAGTTAAACAAAAACATTGGTCAGAATCCAGTGTATTTCCAGTTTTTAGATTAACAGCACCAAGACACAACCAAGAGTTCATTGTGCTCGAAGGCGATACTGAAGACACGCTACTGTTTGGCCCAGGAAGGGCGCCTAATAGTTTTTTACCAGGCGATCTAGGCACAGTGGTTATCCATGCCTATCGTCATTTTTCCTTTTTACAAAAGATCGTTCTAAACGATCAAATTATTCTTAACGACCAGCTAGGTACTGAATACCAATATTGCGTGCTTGATGTTAGTATTATCGATCTGAACAAACAACAAATCGAAATTGCAGAAGTGGACGAACTTAAGCTTGTTACCCCATGGCCTTTTGATGGGGCCACTAAAGACAACTCATTGCGCTATATTGTTACCGCCAGAAAGTATGAAACCTACCAAGACTAAACCCATTAAATTATTTAAGATGCTCAACATTACCGAGCAGCAGTTTATAAAGGCCAGAGATTGGTACTTAAGTGCTAAAAAATGTAACTTCACTAACAAAACACACAAACCACATTAGTAACTCATCTCCATTTTAGATAATGATGGCTTTCAACCAAAACGGAAGCTACCATGCAATACACCAAACCCTTAAGTATCATCGCCGTACTTGTTACTGCAATCTTGTTGTTTTATTCAAACTTCATTCGAGCGGACATCTCTTTTGCGCAGAAACCAAGTCAAGTACAAACATCTACGGTTAACCCTATTAATGAAGTTGAATCAGGCGCTATCATTTATACCTTGAGTGATAAATCTGTCCTCACCCAAATCGCCCTTGATACTAAAGTACAGATGGATATCACTGGCACTATCAATCGGGTTAAACTTACCCAAACTTTTACCAACCCATCTAACGACTGGGTGGAAGGTGTGTATGTGTTTCCACTACCTGCAGACTCAGCCGTCGATCATCTAGACATGATTATTGGCAAGCGCATTATCGAAGGCCAGATCAAAGAATTTAGAGAAGCCAAAAAGATTTATAACCAAGCCAAAAAAGCAGGTAAAAAAGTATCTCTGGTTGAACAGCAACGCCCCAACATATTTACCACCAAAGTTGCTAATATCGGCCCCGGAGAAACCATCACAATTGCCATTGAATATCAGCAAGCCGTACGCATTGACAACGACCAATTTTCAATCCGATTCCCCATGGTTGTTGGTGAGCGCTATATCCCGGGAAAAAAGATCAACACTCAGCCAAATGCATTAGGCAACAAGGCCAATACTCATCGTGTTAAAGATGCCAGCAAAATCGCCCCACCGACCGATACAAATGCTGACCGACCTGTAGCGATAAGCATTAACCTCAAAGCTGGTTTTGATACCGACAGCATTATTTCTCCATACCATCAGATTAGCATTGTAGAAACTGACAAACTCACCAAACACATTAGCCTTAAAAATACCCAGGCCAATCGTGATTTTGAACTCACATGGCAAGCGCACAAAACACTGACCCCAACCTTGGCCTTATTTACTCAGCAAAAAGGTGATGATCATTATCTGATGCTGATGGCAACTCCACCGGCTGATGAGGTTTTTAAACAAAGCCACACACCCAGAGAAGTTATTTTCATTATTGATTCTTCAGGCTCAATGATGGGCTCGTCAATGGAGCAAGCAACCAACGCATTGATTCAAGCCATCAACCGACTCAAGCCAACCGATCGATTTAACATCATTGATTTTGACTCTGATTTTGAAGTGCTATTTGATACCGCCATTCCCGCTATTGATATGAACAAACGCCACGGTATTCGTTTTGCAAAACATTTAGTTGCAAGTGGTGGAACAGAGCCTTTAGAGGCCATTAAGTTTGCACTTTTATCAAAAGATGAAGATTCAGACAAATACCTGCGCCAAGTTATCTTCCTAACTGATGGACAAGTTGGCAATGAAAAAGAGCTGTTCCGTGCTGTACAACAAAATATTGATGACGACCGGTTTTTCACCATCGGCATTGGCTCTGCACCGAATGATTACTTAATGACAAAAATGGCCGAATACGGCAAAGGCGCCTTTACCTATATTGGCGATATTGACGAAGTTGAGGTGAAAATGGGTGAGCTGTTCAGCAAGCTCGAATCTCCAGCCATGACTGACATTAACATCAACTTCCCGATAGACATCAATGCTGATCAAGCATTAGGCTCTATCGCTGATTTATACAAAGGTGAGGCTATCACCGCCGTTTACAAGCTTAATGCCATACCTAATAAACTCACCATTAGTGGCAATACGGCCAACGGCATCTTTAGCAAAAGCATTAGCATTAATGCGAACAATAGCACCGAGGGTATTAATGTACTTTGGGCAAGGCGTAAAATCGACAAGATGATGGATCAATATCAAGCCCAATACACAAAAATTGATCGTGATTTAATTCAAGCTGATATAACCAGTATTGCGCTCGATCATCATTTAGTCTCTAAATTCACCTCCCTCATTGCGGTAGATGTCACCCCATCAAAACCAGGTGATAAACCATTAATCATCCAAGCTATCGCCAAGAAGGTTAAAGCCGCCAAGACAGCCACAAATTCAACCTTGTGGCTATTGATTGGTTTGATAATGATGTTGCTTGCTATCTTTACGCGTAAACGCCAAACAATATGAGTAAGTCATTCTTATTTGGCATTATCGGCATCACCACGTTTGCCTATGGTGCGTACCTACCTATTAAGGCCGAGCTAGCCCAGTATCTAATTCAATCAGCATGGAATGTGTCCAACAGTACCGGTTATCAAGTCAAGCCTTGGAATTGGATGGATTCGCACCCCGTCATGCGCCTATCATCCACCAAGCACGATCAAGACTTGATTGTACTTTCAGGTGATACCGGCAATGTACTGGCTTTTGGTCCGGGATACAATGTTGAAACCAACTACCCTGGGCATAACGGTACTACATTGATTTCTGGGCATCGTGATACCCACTTTAGCTTTTTACAAGAAATCAGTATTGGCGATGAGTTTAAGCTTGATTCAATATTGGATAATAACGATTACATTTATGAAGTAAGCAATATCAAAATCATTGATTCTGATCAGCAAGACATCAGCACTAGTAATAATCAGTCAGAACTCAAACTCGTTACTTGTTATCCGTTTAACGCACTTATTGCAGGTGGGTCACTTCGCTACGTGGTAACGGCTGCTTTAGTCCTTGATTAAACTAGCACCCCATTCAGGTAGTTTTTCTTCATATTGCTTAACGATCAAACCGTCTGAATATCTAGCCAGTAGCTTTGGATTGGCATCTTCAACACTATTGTCATAGATATAAAGCCTATCTGACAAATTGATAGCTTTATAAGCATTCACAATTGATTTAGAATATCTAGAAACAATTTTACTAATTGGCACTTCGTGACCACCTTGGAGTACTCTTTGTGCAATTCTAGAGGCGCAAATTTTAGGTGAATTTGTACTAATAAAGAACACTCTTACAAAATAACCAAGCTCTTTCGCTTTAACGATGAAATCGATTTTTTCATCAGAAGAAAACACTGTTTCAAATGCAATACTTCTTCCTTCTTCCAAGGCTTGATAGCGCATTTTAGTTGCAAGTTTTGCAGCATTTAGCACACTACCTTTATCATTCCATCCTTCAAATTCTTCTTGTGCTAGATTGTCTGGATTTATATATAAGCAGTCGTCAAACCATTGATGCGCTAGCCCTTGTTCAGTAATTGTAGTTTTTCCAGATCCATTTGGACCGGCGACAATGATAAGTTTAGGCTTTTGTTTTGGCATTTTTATCTGCCTTGTGTTGGGCGATAGATTCGTTAATTTTTTTCATAAGATTATCCGATGCAATTTTATTATTTTTTTTTGCTTTTAAAATAGCGTCACTTAGTAACTGATTTAGCTCAGCTTCGGTAGGCTCTCTATCTAGGTTGACATTGTATCCCATGGCATTTATTTTACTTAATAGCGGTGTGCTGTGGAAAATATATCCTTCTGCCCAGATAGGATGCATAACAGCTTAAATTAAAGCGCTAACTTGGCGCTAGCTTTTATTCTGATTTAACCAACGGTCAAGATGATTGGCAAAAGCTTGTCGATCTGCTTGGCTGAGTGGTGCGGGCCCGCCTGTTTGTACGCCACTTGAGCGTATCACGTCCATAAAGTCACGCATACTCAGTTTTGACTTAATATTCCCAGCGCTAAATAACTCGCCTCTTGGGCTTAGCGCAAGCCCACCTTTGGTGATCACTTCATCTGCTAGGGGTATGTCGCTGGTAATCACTAAATCCCCTGCATTTAAGCGCTTAACAATCTCATTATCAGCCACATCAAATCCTGCACTCACTTGTATAAAACTCAAGTAACGAGAGGGCGGTAGGTGCAATGCATGGTTGGCCACCAAGGTTATTTGCGTTTGGGTACGATCAGCTGCTTTAAATAAAATATCTTTAATCACCACAGGGCAAGCATCTGCATCGATCCAAATTTGTGTTTGTTGTTTATCGCTCATTAATTCTACATCTAAACTTCATTTAAGCATTCGTATTGTTTTGGATAATAACAGTTTTTAATCAATAAAAACCATTATGAAAATCATCGCCGTATCAATCATTCTATTATCCAGCATCTGGATCCCCGCGTTGTTAGATCAACACTACCCAGTCGATGGTTGGTTATCTACGCCAATCAACCTTAGCTTTATTAGTATCTATTTGCTAGCATTCTTAACCTTGCTATCTTCTTTTACAAAAACAACAAAAGAGCAATAAAAAACAACAAATAATGCACCAACTCAACACACTTATTAAGTAATATTTAATCCATCAGTTAGGAGCAAATATGAAGCCAATACTAGCCCTGTTTTTATCGTTATTCATTACCCAGGCAACTGCCGTTAAAAACGTCGTTGTTTGTAAAACATCAATCACACCAGAAACTCAAGTTTTATTAAAAAGCCTTTCTTTCAATCAAGCACTCAAGCAAGCCAAGCAGGGCGATGCCCAGGCACAATACGCACTCGGTGTTATGTACGGCTCAGGCATTAAAGTTAATGAAAACAAACGCCACTCTATCAAATGGCTTACCAAAGCCGCCATGAACGACGTACCAAAAGCTAGGGAAAATCTATACAACTCTTACTTGTGTGGCACAGAGTTCTTCGCATCTCAAATTGCACGAGTGTAAAAATATTGGGAATTTTACGAATGGGTGTTTTTTAGTCATTTTCAACTCTCAATTATCTATTTTCAACTGAATTAATGGGCTTTAAAGGCTGTTTTATAAGGTTTTTGTGGGTTTACGGTGTCTAGAGAAGGGGTAGTAGGAAAATTTGGGAAATTTTATAAATGAAGATAAAAATGAGTGATAATGGACTTCATATTATTGAATTTACTAATAAAATGGCAGCGTCCCCATTAATTGATTAAGATTATTTACGTAAAGAAAGTGTTGAAAATTTTGGAGAATGAAAATGATTAAAGATAAAGATTATTATTTAGCAATTAATTATGACATTGTGGTTAGTGAATTAAGCCCAGAAGATGGCGATGGTTACTTTGCCTATTATCAAGATATTACTGGAGTAATGGGTGATGGAGCAACTAAAGCTGAGGCGATAGCCGATGTTAGGTCTGCGTTTGAGTGCTATGTTGATACTGCGATTAAAAATAAGGACTACATCCCTGAGCCAAATGATTTGCATAAAACTAAAAAAATTAATATCTCTATGACTGCTGATAGAGTTATGAGTTTAGATATTTATGCTAAAAAATACAATACTAGTAGAAGTGGCTTATTGTCAATTTTGACTGATAAGCTTATTAATCATGACATTACTTTGAATAGATAGTTTTAAATTAAAGGGGCGGTATCTATTTAATCTGTTGAATTTAAATCTAGGCAAACTTAGGTACAAAATTTTGACGATGTTTAAGTAGCTCTTTGGTTAGATCGATTGAATATTTCCAGTTAATATTTCTTTGAGGCATATGGTTAATTCTTTGAATAATATCGGTTAGATCGCAATACTCTAGACCGCCGTCATAATAGATGTAATGGGCATAGGTTTGTATTAGGTTGTTCATATTACCAAGTAGTTGCTTGCTATGGGTTTTGGTGTATTCCATCTGTTGATATTCGTTAATAATACGACCAATGGTTTGATCGTCAAACCCTTCAATTTGTAAATAGTGCGCTAGTCCATTGACAAAAACGGAGTGAATTTTTTTAGCATTTACCTTGGTGATGCCAAAGATGATAAAAGATAGTAGGGTTTTTTCATTCATAAAGACAAAGAATTTTCTTCTGTCAATGGTTGTGACATTGACATACCAGTTGCCTAGTGTGGTTTGAGGCTGGCTTATTTCACTTAGGTCTTTAGGCTTTAACCTGAGTTGTTTTTGAACTTTTGTAGTGCATCTTAGTTGTATCATAAGGGTTATTATATTCAATTTAAACGCCAACTTTTACAAGGAGATAAAAGCAACTTCATCAATAAAACATCTAGACTTCAGAAATAACCTCAAAATCATTTAGACTGCCTGTAACTGAAAAGCCAATAACACTTTGCGTATGTTTTGCGTATGTTAGCTTACAAGCGATTTGGTTAATACTAGCGCCAGAGCCAACAGCATCATCAATAATTAGTGTTGTTTTAAATTTCGCCTTATTATCAACAACAAAGGTGTTTTGTGCATTTTCTATTCTATCTTCTATTTTTTTCAAAGTTTTTTGTGGCACTCTAACATCGCCAATAACCTTAAGAATCTTGATACTTGCAAGGCTGAGTGTTAATTCAGATTCCAATACCTTCATAAACTGAATTTTCCTTGGTACGGTTGGTGGCACAAAAGCCACTGAGTCAATATTTTGATTTTTAATCATCTTAACAATTGCCGGCTTGATGGAGGCCGCTATTTCCTTCATTTTTGATCTATCTTCCCCTTGCTTTGCGTATAACAGTTTTTACCCCATTTTGGTTTTTCCAAAAATTTCTACCTCATAAAAATCAAAATAAAAGAGTTTGTCTACACAGCAATTTTTGCCAAAAGTTTTTCTTATCTTCTTGCTAGCATCTAGTAGACCATTGTCTTTTTTCTTTTGGTATTTTTCAGTAATTTTTCTAAATTCTTCAGCTTTTTTATTGATATCGAAATTACGCTTGTTACACCATTTTTCGAAACCGTTGATACCAGACAACTCTGTGCCTGCGGGCTCAATCAAAACATCTAATCTCGACACTCTTGAATTTTTAACTAAATATGTAAATTATTGGATAATTCTTCCAAGAATTGGATATAATTGGATATTATTGGATATGAAGTTAATAAATGATATGAATTTAACCTCTTTAATCATCACCCCGGAATTGCTTAAACTTATCACTGAAATTGATGAGTTTAAAGGCAGTTGGAAGCAAATTGGTGAAAACAACCCTGATCAGCTTAGTGCGTTGCGATATGTTGCTACTATTGAAAGTATTGGGTCGTCTACGCGTATTGAAGGCTCAAAACTAAGCGACCAAGAAATTGAGTCTTTATTAAGTAATATAAAGAAGCAGTCTTTTAATACTCGTGATGAACAAGAGGTTGCTGGCTATAGTGAAACTATAGAGACTATCTATCAAAATTATTCAGATATTCCTATTACTGAAAATTATATCAAGCAACTACACATTCAACTTCTAAGGCACTCAACTAAGGATGAGCGCCATCGAGGTGAATACAAAAAGCACTCAAACTCTGTTGAAGCATTTGACGGTAGTAGCAAAAGTTTAGGCGTGGTATTTCAAACAACGTCTGCATTTGATACGCCTTTTGAGATGCAAAACCTTGTTAAGTGGGCATCTCGAACGCTAGAAGATAAAAGCTATCATCCACTGATCGTTACCGCGGTATTTGCTGTTGTATTTTTGGCTATTCATCCATTTCAGGATGGTAATGGCAGGTTGTCACGATTGTTATCAACGTTGATTATGCTTAAGTCTGGATATGTTTATATTCCTTACTCTTCAATAGAAAGTGTTATTGAAAAGAATAAGGATGCTTATTATCTAGCACTACAACGAACTCAAAAAACATTAAAAAGTGATAAAGTTGATTGGACCCCTTGGCTTAACTTCTTATTATCATCACTCAAACGACAAAAAGATCATTTATTGAATAAAACTGAAAATCTAAGTAAGTATGATGAGCTTGATCACGAAAGTGCATTAATTATGCAATATGTGGATGCTAATGGTCGAATTACTATTATGCAAGCACAAAATATAATTACTACTATTAAAAGACCAACAATTAAAAATAGATTTAATAAACTTGTCAATAATGAGCTGCTAATTCGTCATGGAAAAACCAAAGGAACTTGGTATGCAATATCCTAACTTATGATGGGCGATACTGTTAAATCAACAACTTCATCAACAAAACATCTAATCTTCATTTTTGCTTAACGATCAAAAAATATAATTCAGTTTATTTAATGGGGTTATCTAAGTGGTTAAACTGAAATCAATACTATTGTTTTTATTATTTGTTACCTCTGCTTATGCAGACCTCGATAAAGCAGTAGAGCTCGCAGAGCAGGGCAAAGTCAATGAAGGGAAATTAGAGCTTATTAAGATAGTTAAAGCGGCAGATGCAGGTGATGCTAAAGCTCAGCTTGAATTTGGCATTATGTGGGCAACTGAGGGCTACTGGCTATGGCAAGATAATGAAAGAGCGATTAAATGGTGGCTTAAGTCAGCAGAACAAGGTCATACTCCTGCACAGTTGATGATGGGTACGGTTTATTTAGGCGGTATTAGAACTAAGCAAGACCTAGATAAATCAGATGAGTGGTTTGATAAGGCGATTAGTGCGGATGAGAGCTTGGTTGAGTTAATCGAGTCGTTAAAAGCAATGAATAAAACGGATAATTAAAAATGAAAATGATAAAACCAAAAATACTATTGGTACTATTAATAACTGGGTTAATTAGCGTTTCATACGCTGGCTTAAAAGATGTTAAAGAGGCGTTTGAGCGGGGCGACATAAAAGCGGCCTTTGAGCTGATACAGCCAATAGCTGAAGAAGGTAATGTTGTGGCCCAGTACAATTTAGGAATGATGTACGCTGAAGGAGATGGTACGGATGTGAATAATAAAAAGTCTGCTTATTGGTATACAAAAGCTGCAGAACAAGGCCACAAGAGGGCGCAGAATAGTTTGGCGCTAATGTACGGCAATGGTGAGGGTGTTGAGCAAGATAATGAGAGAGAATTTTATTGGTTTGAGAAGTCTGCTAATCAGGGGCATCACAGTGCCCAGTATAATTTAGCATCGCTGTATGAAAATAAACTTAAAGATTATGACAAAGCTTTGTACTGGTATCGTAAATCTGCAAGTCAAGGTAATTACGTTGCTCAGTACGCGATGGCTGAACTTTATATCGAAGGTGTTGGTATTGAGAAAGACCTTAAAGAAGCAAGGTATTGGTTATTTAGAGTAACAATGGGTGAAGACAATGATTTTACTGATATTGCACTAGATATTCTTGATCAGCTTAATGAAGAGGCAGGCGCTAAGGATAAGGATAACTTAATCGATAAAAGCTTAAAACATGCTGAAGCAGGTGAGTTTGAAGAAGCTAGGAAGCTGATTGAGTCATTAGCAAATAATGGAAATACTGATGCACAGTATTTATTATCAAGATATTACAGAGACAGCAAAGGTTTTAACCAGCCTGAAATTGGTGAAAAGTGGCTGTATAAAGCAGCCAATAATAACAATGCACGCGCACAATACGACATTGCTTGGAGGTATTCAGCAGGATGGATCACTGCTGATATTGAGCAAGTAATTAAAGCTGTATATTGGAATGAAAGAGCTGGCCTAAATGGCGATACTAGGGCGTATGGAAATCTAGCAGCTTTGTACGATAAAGAGCATCGCGATGTACTTTCTGAGATGGAGCAAGTTGCTTATGATGGCGATGCAATGGCGCAATACAACATGGGCTGGATTACTGCAAGAGGCCTATTGTCTGAAGATGGTTTGATGCAAGATCGTGATGTTGCTAAGAAGTGGTTTGAAAAGTCTGCTAAACAAGATTTTGAAGATGCAGTTTTGATACTAAAGCGAGATTACTAAAATAATAATTAAGCATTAACAATTCTTGCCATTGACACACATAATGAGATTTATAAAAGGTTAATTTTTAGCAAATCCACGACCCTTATTGACTTGTAAGAATTAGTCAAAAAAAAGATGAAATCTTTACCCAAAAATCATTAAATTTACTCTACAATTAATATAAATTCAGTTCGAATTTTAAGACTCTTTTTAAATTTATTGTTGTTTTTATAGATCAACTAAGGGGCTTTTATTCTCTGAATTTCAAGGTGTTTTTCTCAAACTTTAGGAGGTTTTATGGAAGAAATAAAAGATATTGGTGTTACTTTAGATGTGGTGTTGTCAATCCCCGCTAAGACTAATGCTGAAGCGTATGAGAAGCTTGATAGAATGAATGTATTAAAGCTATTGCAACTCGCTGTAGAGCAGTGTGAATTTAATGAGGCAAAGCACTCAACAAAACATTAAAAATAAAACAGGAGAATAAAAAATGATCAGAAGATCTAAAGGACATGCTGTCGTTGAAGTAATGAATATTGAATTAGAATTAAGGGCAGCGTTTAGTAAGCTTGTTAGTGCTATGGCGTTCTACAATGAAGATGACATTAACATGGATAAAGTTAAAGCGCAGTTCAAAGAAATGACGAATCGAACGATTCGTGATTTTAACCAAGATATGCTCACTTTCCCACCTGAGATGGACTCAGAAAGAACAATCGAGAGAAGGCATTACACTCGTTAATAATGTTAGGTGCAATTACTGGTGATGTTGTTGGCTCGGTGTATGAGTGGAACAACATCAAATACAAAGATTTCGAGCCTTTATTTAGCGCTGATGCGTTGTTTACGGATGATAGTGTTTTAACGGTGGCCCTGATGGATGCTATCTATCATGACAGAAGTTATGCCGATGTAATGAAAGAATACTTTGTACGGCATCCTAACGCCGGCTATGGGGACATGTTGAGACTCCCCCAATAAACTAGACACTTCGCTGTTGATTATAAAATACTTTTTCAAAATTATCTGGTGATTCGTAATCACAATAAGAATGTCGTCTGATTTTGTTGTAAAAAATCTCTATATATTCAAAGATTGAACTTCTTGCTTCATCAATGTTTTTATAAGTTTGCTCATTAACAAGTTCTCTTTTTAATGTGTTAAAAAAGCTTTCAGCTACGGCATTATCATGACACACACCTTTATTGCTCATACTTTGTTTGATCTTGTTCTTTTTGAATAATGTTAAATAAGCATAGGCCCTATAGGTTGCACCTTGATCTGAATGTAGTAATACTTCTTGCTCTTTTGGTTTGTTCTTAATCGCCATCTTTAGTGCACCTATAACCAAAGCTGTATCATTATGCTTTGACATTGACCAACCGACAATCTTGCGTGAGAACAGATCAAGAACGGTTGCTAAGTATAGCCAGCCTTGCCTAGTATGAATAAAGGTTGTATCACTTACCCATTTTTGATTGGGATGGTCTGCATCAAACTTCCTATCTAGAATGTTGGCTGTAAAGCCAACATTGTTTCTGGGTATTTTCACTTTTTTATGTTTAATGGATAACTTAGAGTAAATGCCGTTCTCATGCATCATTCTAGCTACCTTGTTTAAGCTGCATTGAATCTTATCTTCTTGTAAATCTTTATAGATTCTAGGCGAACCATAATTACGATGAGATCTTTTAAAGAAACGAATAATGTCTAATAGAATTGTATTGTTTTGCTTACTTCGATTGCTAACTGGCTTGGTGTTCCAGTAATAAAATCCACTCCTTGACACTTGCATACAGCGACACAATATTTTGACTGGATAGTTTATTGCCTGAGCGGCAATAAACTCAAACCTTAGCTGTTTTGATCCTCGAAGTAAGCCTGAGCCTTTTTTAATATCTCGGCCTCCATTTGGGCTAATTTAAGCTCTTTAGAGAGGCGTTTATTCTCCTTGAGAAGATCGGCATGTGTTGCTTTATGGTGACCAACCTGTTCATTGTTTGCGGTTCTTTTAAAAGCTTTATCTTGTTTTAAGTTCACTTGATCCCTCCATTTATAGATCATGTTACGGCGAATATCTAAATCTCTTGCAAGCTGCGCTATGTTGGTATTTGCTTGGCTTGCAAGTCTGAGGGTTTCTAGTTTAAACTCTTTGGTGAACTTCTTGGTGATGATGGTCATATTAGACTCCTAAATGGTTAAATTTAGTGTCCAGTATTTTGGGGGAGTCTCATGTTTCATCAATGGTGCAAGCACGATAAACAAGAAGGCTACAACAGCTGGGGCAATGGCTCAGCCATGCGTACTAGCGCCGTGGGTTTTGCATTCGACACTTTAGAAGATGTATTGGAAAGGGCGGAGCATTACGCTTCTTTTACACACAACCACCCTGAAGGCGTTAAAGGGGCGCAAGCAACTTCTGCGGCTATCTTTATGGCGAGAACTGGCTCAAGTAAGGAAGCAATTAGAAATTATGTGTCTGAGCAATTTGGTTATGACTTAGACAGAACGGTTGATGGTATTCGACCCGAGTATGAGTTTAATGAATCGTGCCAAGGTACGGTGCCTGAGGCGATTGTTGCTTTTCTGGATTCGACCGACTTTGAAGATGCGATTCGTAATGCTGTATCTCTGGGAGGTGATAGCGATACTTTAACCTGTATTACGGGTGGTATTGCAGAAGCCTTTTATGGTGGCGTGCCACAACACATTGCCAACCAAACCATGCATAAACTCATGCCTGAGATGAGGAATGTGATTGTCAAGTTTTACGATAGATACAACCCTTGTGATGAAATAAAAATGACATATATTGACAATATATGTCATAGATAATAAACAACACAGAAAAATATTATGGCAACAATGAATGTATCGCTCCCAAGCGAAATGAAAAACTGGATAGAGTTTCAGGCACAACATTCCGGCAGATATACAAACAGCAGTGATTATGTGCGAGACTTGATTAGAAAAGATCAGGATGCTAATGCTAAAATCCAGAAAATGCAATCAATAGTCACTGAAGGTATTGAAAGTGGTGTTGGATCTAAGTCTATGAAAGAGTTGGCGAAAATTGCTCGTCAGTCAATTTAAAACACAAGGAAATGAGTTATTCTCTATCTTCTAAAGCTGAAGAAGATATTGTTGAAATTTTTATTGATGGAGCTAAAGAGTTTGGCGTTGATCAAGCACAGGCATACCATGCGCTATTATCTAACGCATTTGAGCTAAAGGTTTGTATAGAATTTTGTATGTAATACAAGGTTTAGATCTTGTAATAACGGTTGTTAAGGTTGCGCATCGTAGGGACATTTATAAAAAACACTAAAGGAATAAATTGATCACACAAGAGGCATTGTATCTATTACGAGAAGAATCTGGCTTTATCACTAGCCCAATTCATGGATTAAAGCACTGGCGGACTGTTGAGCGCAACGGCCATTACCTTGCTAGCTTTAATGGCGCTGATAAGGCGGTATTGTCTTATTTTGCGTATTTCCATGATTGCATGCGTGAGAACGAAGGGCGTGATAAAGGCCACGGCCCTAGAGCGGCTGTATTTGCTATGAAGCATCGAGACACCATTCCGCTTAACGATGTGCAGTTTAAGCAGCTTACAGACGCTTGTAAGGGGCATACTTACGGCACACGCCCAGAATGCATCACTATTAACACTTGTTGGGATGCGGATAGGCTTGATCTTGGTAGGGTGGGGATTAATCCAGATGCCGAATATCTGCATGATGTTGAGGCCAAGCGTATTGCTGATGAGTTTGATTTTTCAAAGCTGATCAGCTTCACAGTTAAAGATGAATCTAAACAAGGTATTAACAAAGTAGTGTTTGATCTAGACAACACCTTGATTTGTGAGAAAGGCGAAAGCGTACGGTCAGGCATGTTTGAGCTGTTGGATTCGCTAAAGGCAAATAACATCGATATGAGTATTTGGACAGCTAGTACTAAAGCCAGAGCTGAGAGTATTATTGACCGATTAGATCTTAATCAATATTTTATTGATGTGGTATATCGAGATGATTACGATCCTGAAGCAACTTGGGGCAGATCTTTACCTAAAGATATTCGCTATAGCAATGGTGATTTGCTAGTGGATGACAGTAAGAAGAATATTGAATTTGTAGAGTCTATTGGCCTTAAGGGTTTTCACATTACGCCGTATATTAGTTATATTGATACGAGTTTGGATGAGATTGAGCAATTGCACCAGGTGATATTGCCAAAGGTGAAATTCAATCTTAAACGAGAAAATCAGTTGCTTAAGCGCATTAAGAAAATATTTGTTAAAAAGAAGTCAATACCAAAGTGGATTGAATGCTGATTGAATAAGCTAAATTATGTAAAAATAGGGCATGTTGTTTATTTTTAGATTATGTCTGGATTAATTGGATACATAGGTGCATTGGCCGATGACCTCTCAGCAGTGGCTAGTAAGGTTGCGGCTGCGTCGATAGACGATATCACCAATCAAACGGCTAAGTCGTTGTCTAAGACGGCGGGTATTTTGGTGGATGACACGGCCACCATTCCACAATACATTAGCGCTACCACTGCTAAAAGGGAATTGCCTGTTATTTGGAAGATTGCTAAAAAGTCTTTGCTTAATAAAGCCTTAATGATTCCTGTTGCTATTTTAATCACTTATTTTGCCCCTTGGGTCATGGCACCAATTTTGGTGTTGGGAGGCTCGTACTTGGCATACGAGGGTACGGAATCGCTGGGTGAGAAGATTGGCTACCTTAAAGCCCATGAAAGCACGCATGAACACACCATTCCCGATACGCAAGATTTACTTGCTGCTGAAGACGCAACGGTCGCTTCAGCGGTAAGGACGGATGGTATTTTATCCATCGAGATCATCGCTTTAACGATTGCATCGGTTACCAGTGAACCCATCACCACTCAAATTGGAGTATTGGTACTCATTGGCTTGATTGCAACGATTGGTGTGTATGGTGTGGTGGGCATGATTATTAAAATGGATGACGTGGGTTTTTACCTTAGAGACAATTACAGTAATAGCAAGTTGCTGCAGTTTTACGCTAAGGTGTTGATTCTAGGCATGCCTAAGGTATTAAAGGCGCTGGGGTTTATTGGTATGATTGCGATGCTGATGGTGGGTGGTGGCATATTAATGCACAACTTGCCTTTCTTGCACGAGGCTATGTACGTGGGCAGTTCGTTGCCAATGATACTGCCAGAATTGATGGAGTTTTTTGTGGTGCCTGTGAGTATTGCTTTAATGGTGGGAGTTGTAGTGATATTGGCGTTATCAAAAATAGTGCGCTATAATTAACTAAAGTAGGGCGCTAGGGGATTTGTAGAGCGATGATTAGATTTAAGCAAACATTTAAAGCATTATTATTGGTACTTTTAATTGGTACTGCCTACTCATCTGTGTATGCGCAGGAATACTTACATCCTAGCGTTACTCGGCTAATCGAAGCAAATGACAGCCCCACTGGTGTGGTGTTTGAACTAATTGAAAGTGATAAAAAAACATGGGAATGGGCTGCACCTATGATTAAGAGCCTAAAACAGCAGTTAAAAGAAAAATACCCCGACATTGAAATCGCCGTTGTGTCACACGGCAGTGAGCAGTTTCAACTGACTAGAAAAAGTGCTAAGAAGCAAAAAGCAGCCATTTCAATACTGGAAGACTTAGTGCGAAATGAAAACGTCGATCTGCACGTTTGTGGCACACACTCATCGTGGGTTGGCATACCTGCCAGTAGTTACATCGATATTGTTGATGTGGCCGTGAGTGGGCCTGCTAAGATTAATGATTATATTAATTTAGGCTATCAACCGATTCAATTGTACAAACCCAGTAATTTGAGATAGGGTGGTTGTTTAATTACCCTTATTTGACTTTATCATTCTATTATTTAACATAATATAAATTATGCGAAGTTATTAGAGTTGTTGAGCAATGATACTTGAGAGGGTTTTTATGTGGTCATCACGATCGTTTAATGCAGGAATATAGCTAAAGGTTTGCCCGCCTGCTTCGATAAAATAGCCTTTGTTCTCCTCTTCGATCTCTTCAAGTGTTTCTAGGCAATCTGCAGAAAACCCTGGGCAAATGATTTGCACATGACTCACGCCTTCACTGGCTAAAGACTCTAAGCTGGCCTTGGTATGAGGCTTAACCCATTCTTCTCGACCAAAAATCGACTGAAAGCAAAGCTGATACTCGTTATCATCCAATTTAAGTGCTTTCGCAAGTGAGGTGGCTGTGCTGACACAATGGTCGTAATAGACATCGCCATCGTCTACAAAACGCTGTGGAATACCATGAAATGATATCATTAGCTTTTCCGGCTTGCCAAATTTCACTTGATGCTCAGTAACGGAATCAGCCAAGCATTGAATGTAGCCCTTATTTTGGTAATAATCATTAATAAAAGCTAATTCTGGTGTTTTTTTCCAGCTATTAATCTCTTTATTAATAACATCAAGTGTTGAGCGTGTTGTTGTGTCGGAATATTGCGGATAGAGCGGAAAAGCGATAATTTTTTCACAACCTTGTGCTTGGAGCTTTTTAAGCGCTGAAGGAATTGATGGATTTCCGTAACGCATGCCAACCTCAAATACTAAATTATCATACTGACTGAGCAGTGTTTTTTTAATGCCTTGAAGTTGCAAATTAGTGATGTTTAGTAGGGGCGATCCATCGCCAAAATGATCCCAAATTTTGGCGTAATTAAGCGCTGATTTTGCTGGACGAATGTTTAAAATAACCACGTTTAAAGCCAACCACCAAATAAGTTTATTAGGTGGTTGAATAACTCTAGGATCTGATAGAAATTCTTTTAAATATCGCTTTAAAGCAGTCTTTGTAGGCTCATCTGGAGTGCCAAGATTAGAAAGTAAAATACCTATTTTCATGAGTTAATGCTTAAAATTTTTGTAAGTTTTGGTCAATAAAATCACGCACAAAATCATGCGTTTGTGCAGAGTGAAAACGAGCCACTTCTTTGCCTCTAATAAAGGCAATTACGGTGGGAAATCCACGCACTGAAAACTGCCCTGCAATTTTCATATTTTCATCCTCAGCTTCAAGCTTGGTTAATGAAAATTCACCTTCATTATACTCTGCTGAGACACTGTTGAGAATTGGCTCTAAAATCTTGCACGGGCCACACCAGTCGGCGGAAATATCTAAAACAACCAGTTTATCGTGGGATTCATCAATCACTAAGGTTTGAAAAGTCTCAATTGAAACTTCAATGGATGAGATATGACTCATTTTTAATTAGTAGGGACGGCGAATAACGGTGTCAAAGCGTCTGCGCCTTCTCCTTAAACGAGTAAATAATGCATTGATTGTAAATCCAAACAATAAGCCAAAGATTGCAGCAAAATACAAATTAATGTTGTTGCCTGATAGAAGCGTAGAAGGTCGATCTTGAAGGATGGTGTTTTGTTCAGAAAGTGTTTTGTTCTTCGTAGAAAGTAATCTATTCTCTTTAGAAAGGGAATTATTTTTTTGAGTTTTTTTATCACTTAATCCTTTTATATCAACGATTAAAGAGGATAGTTGTTGATTTTTAAGCTCAAAATCGAGCAGTTGTTTTTCTAGATTCTGGATCTTAATAATAGAATTATTGTCAACAATGGTTTCCACTTTAGAGGAGGATTTTGGCACTTCTCGAGTTAATTTAATTGATAAGATCCAACCTTGCACATCGTCTAAAAATACTTTTGACCAGCCAGAGTGATGCATGGTCATAAGAGCAAGTTTGGTATCTTTTTGTAAAACTTTAAGAACCTTGGATTCGTACGATTTATCCAATCGTAAATTTACATCATTTTGAGTGGTGTAGATATCAGAAGATGAAAAAAGAGTAAAAACGGAAAAAGCATTAAAAGATAAAAATAAAACAGTAACCAGTAAAATGTATTTTTTCATTGTTATAAATAATCAGAAAACTAACAGTAGTATAAGCAAAATTAGAGATAAATACACTGAAATAAGGTTAAATTTTAATAAAATCATTAAATATCAATGACTTACGTTAATATTTATAATGCTTTTATTTTTCAACGATTAGGGCAGGGCCTAACATCAGATATTGTTTTTACAAAAAAGCCTCTAAAATCTAAAATTTAAAGCTTTATACAAAAAATCTACCTAAAAAACATATTTTCAGTAATTTTTTAAAAATAAGGCTGGTTGTTTAATTTTTCAAATACGTCTTTTAACAAAAAAACCAGTCAAGCGATATTTTTGATTTGGACTTCTTGGTTTTTCAGGAATGGTTAATTCTAAAAATCCGCATTTTATAAGTGGATTTAAAATATCCTGTTTGAATTTTGTTTTGTTCGACCTTCCAAGGATTTTAATTAGCTCTGATGATGCACTTTCTGTTTTGCATTTTTTTAAAATTTGAACTTGGTCTCGGCTTATTTTTAGATAGTCCCCTCTTAGTCCCTTCTTAGTCCCTGACCTATCTTTTATTTCTTTATTTAATTGAGTTTTAGAATTATATAGATCTTTTTGCTCTGAATTATTTTTAGTACTTTTTTTATGCTTAAAATCTTCATTCCATTGTTGATCTTTACTGGATTCTGATGTTTTTTTATTTTTTTTCTTCTTACTGAAAAACACCATGACCTTAAAACTTAATCAAAAACAATGAATAAAGTTTAACAAAAAAATCTTTGTTTTGAAAAAAATTTAAAAATAAGAGGTATTTAAAACGACAAAATACCCTTTTTTATGTGTTTAACAGGCGAGATTAATTGTTTATTGGCTCAATATTTGATCTAAAAACAACTTTAAACGATCTGATTCGGGGTTATCGAAGAAAGGTTTAGGTTTGTTCTCTTCAATAATTTGCCCTTCATCCATAAAGATAATGCGGTCGGCCACCTTTTTAGCAAAGCCCATTTCATGAGTAACACAGATCATGGTAATACCTTCTTTAGCAAGCCCTACCATTACATCAAGCACTTCTGAGATCATTTCCGGATCAAGTGCAGAGGTTGGCTCATCAAATAGCATTATCTTAGGTGAGGTACATAACGCTCTAGCAATTGCAACACGTTGCTGCTGGCCACCAGAAAGCTGATTTGGATACTTTTCAGCTTGGTCCTTAATACCTACTCTATCTAATAGCTTCAAGGCTTTTTCTTTTGCCTCTTGCTTGGTTTCATTGTGCACCCAGATAGGCGCAAGGGTTAAGTTATTAATAATACTTAAATGTGGAAATAGGTTGAAATGCTGAAATACCATAGAAACTTCAGAACGCACTTGTCTGATTTTTTTAACATCGTCTGTTAATTCAGTACCATCAACTAAGATAGAGCCTTCTTGAAACTTTTCTAGAAAGTTAACACAACGAATTAAGGTTGATTTACCACTGCCTGAAGGGCCACAAACAACAATAATCTCACCTTCTTTAACCTTTAGGTTAATGTTGTTTAGTGCTTGAAAATCACCGTACCATTTGTTTAAATTACTGATTTCAATAATATCGCAACACAATCTATCATCCTTCGGGGTTTTGTCTAAATTACTCATTTTTTTTACTCACTCTTTTTATGTTTTATGTTCTGTGCTAAAGTGCACTTCTAATCTCTTTGAATATCGGCTCATGGAATATAAAATTACCCACATTACCATGGTTACAAACACATAGCCCTCAGTCTCTCTGCCTAGCCAATTTTCATCACTAGTGGTTAAGTGGACCATGGCCAGCATATCGAACAAACCAATGATTAGCACCAGTGTAGTATCTTTAAATAAAGCAATGAACGAGCCCACGATGTTGGGAATGGAAATTTTTAAGGCTTGAGGCAAAATGATTAGCGTGGTTTTTTGAAAAAAACTAAGGCCAATGGCATCCGCAGCTTCGTATTGACCTTTAGGGATGGCCTGCAGGCCCCCTCTAATGACTTCAGCAATGTAGGCAGCTTGGAACATGGTGATGCCAATCAGCGCACGTAGGAGTTTATCCATGCTCACGCCTTCGGTAAAAAATAGTGGCAATACAACAGAAGCCATGAATAGTATGGTAATCAAAGGCACACCACGAATAAATTCAATGTAGATCACTGAAAGAAATTTAATGGCTTTCATTTCCGATTGCCTGCCCAGTGCCAATAAAATTCCTAGTGGAAAAGAGGCCACAATGCCAACAGTAGCCACCACAATGGTAAGCATTAAGCCACCCCATTTATGCGTTTCAATAATACTTAAACCAAAGCCACCGTAGAGCAGAATAAACGAGATGAAAGGATAAGCAACAATCATCGTGGCAATAACCTTAAATCTGTGTTCGTAACTGCCTATTAAGCGCGCAATTAACACAAACAAAATGGCTAAACCCAATACGGATTGCGGACGCCAATACTGCTCTGGCGGATAAAAACCATAAGTGTATAAATTAATTTTTTCTATAACGTAGCTCCAACATGCACCTTCTTTGCCACATTGATCGTTTGGTACCTGGGCAAAGGTTGCATCAAAAAACATCCAGTCGGCCAGTGGTGGAATGGCCAGATAAAGTAAATACAAGGCAAATAGCGTTAGAGTACTATTAAACAACGATGAGAATAGATTCTCCCTAAGCCAAAGAATAAAACTTATTTGTGAGATTGGAGGCTCTTTCATCACCTGTACTTTATAAGTTGACACTGTTATCGTCCTTTAATGCTCATCTTATGATTCACAATGTTTAGAATTAAAGAAATAATAAGCGATATGGTTAAATACACCGCCATGGTCATTAGAATAATTTCAACCGCTTGACCAACTTGATTAAGTACCGTGCCTGCAAACGTACTAACCAACTCTGAATAACCAATGGCAGCGGCCAATGATGAGTTTTTGGTTAGATTTAGGTATTGATTAATAATCGGTGGAATGGCCACCCTTAAGGCTTGTGGTAAGACGACTAATTTGAGCGATTGTGCTTGTGTTAAACCCATAGCGGCAGCGGCTTCTTTTTGCCCTTTATCGACCGATTCTATGCCCGATCGAATCGCCTCAGCAATGTAAGTAGCGGTGTACACACTAAGTGCAAAAGCCAATGATAAAAACTCAGGTGAAAGATTCATGCCACCTCTAAAGTTAAACCCCTTAAGTGTTGGATAGTCAAAATGCAATGGTGAGCCTAATAAGAAATACACCAAAGATGGAAGCCCTATTACTAACAATAAAGAATAACCAGCGGTATGGGTTTTAATACCAGTGTTATCGTGCTTTTTGTTAAAAAATCGCCTCATGGTGATCATTAGAATGATGCCCGTAATAAGCGCAATCAGCACCCACACCAAGCCATCTTCAGCAATGGGCTTAGGCATGTAGATGCCTCGAAGGTTAACAAATACAGAATCAAAGAATTCAAGGCTTTTCTTTGGGTGTGGAAAACTAATCAGAGCAATGTTGTACCAAAATAGAATTTGTAAAAGAATGGGAATGTTTCTAAAAAGCTCAATGTACCCACCTGCCAATTTAGCAATTAGCCAATTGTTGGATAATCTGGCGATACCAATGATCAAACCAATGAGTGTGGCAAAAAAAATGCCAACAACAGAAACTACAATGGTGTTGATAAGGCCAACGTAAAACACCGTAAGGTTGGTTGAATTTGAAGAATAATCAATCAAGTATTCGGCAATATCGAAACCTGATTCTGCCTCTAAAAAACCAAATCCTGTAGTAATGCCTCGGCTTTCAATGTTGATAAACATATTATCAACGGCTTGATAAAAGAAATAAGCAATTGCAAATAAAGCAATCAGTTGAAATAAGAATGCTCTTACTTCGTTATTGTAAAGAAAAGAAAAGACTAACTTAACTTTAGTTGGCATTGAAATAATTAAGAAAAAAGCCGAAACAATACATTGAACTGGCTTTTATTGATCAGAATAATTGTTTATCTAAATGGTGGTGAATAAAGAATACCACCTTGAGACCAAAGTGCGTTCAAGCCTCTAGAAATATTAAGCGGCGTGTTCTTGCCAATATTACGTTCAAATATTTCAGAGTAGTTACCTACTTGAGAGATAATATCGAAAGCCCATTTCTTATCCAAACCCAAATGATCGTGCAACTTGCCAGAATTACCCAGCAAGCGGTTAATTTCTGGATTTTTAGTGTTTTGATCCACGTTATTCGAGCTAACACCTAGCTCTTCTGCGGTAATCATTGCATTGAGTGACCATTTAACAATATTAAACCACTTATCGTCGCCTTGACGTACTACAGGACCTAAAGGTTCTTTAGAAATAACGTCCTCTAGTACCATTGCAGACAATGGGTCTTTAAGTGTTGTTCTAAGTGCATAAAGTTGAGATTGATCGGATGTTAATACATCGCAACGACCTAACTCAAATCCTTTTACAGTTTGTGCCGATGTATCTGATACAGATGAATTATATTCCATACCATGGCTTTTAAAAAAATCAGCCAAGTTAAGTTCAGTGGTTGTGCCTGCTTGCAAGCAGAAGGTAGCACCATCAAGATCTTTAGCACTACTAATACCTAACGATTTCTTAACCATGAAGCCTTGACCATCGTAGTAGTTAACGCCTGCAAAATTAAGACCCAGAGAGCCGTCACGTGTAAGTGTCCAAGTTGTGTTTCTTGAAAGTATATCAATTTCACCATTTTGTAATGCTGTAAAACGTTCTTTTGCTGTTAATGGCACGTATTTAACTTTAGATGCACTGCCTAAAGTTGCTGCTGCTACTGCGCGACAAACATCAACATCTAAACCTTTCCAGTTGCCAGTAGAGTCTGCTGATGAGAAGCCTACTAAGCTAGTAGATATACCACAACTTAAACTGCCTTTAGTTCGTACATCGCTAAGCGTGTCTGCTTGTACATTACAAACCCCGATGGATAGTAACAATACACCAGAAAATTTTAATAAATCATTCATAGTAAAGAAATAGAACAAAAAAAACTTATATAAGTTTATCAATTATTTATACTGTATGGAGGCTTTTTGAAAAAAAGATAGTAAGCCCAAAACCAATGTTACTGAAGTAATGATCAATAACAACTTTAAGTGAACGAGTGGTGAATAAGAACTGTAAATTGACGCTAAAGCAGAACTTGCTGTTAGTAGTGCGAATAAAGCCAATGCTGATTTAATTAAACGTAATGCGTACATTTAAAAGACCTCCCCCAAGGTTTGATGTGTTAGTTAAGAAACTGCAATAGTACTTAACGAAAGAATAACAGCTGCTGCTGAATAAATAAACGTCTGTAATAATGTTTCCATGTTGCCTCCTTTGATTAGATATTAAAAAAAATTAATGCACACTTGTGCCGGTGTTTAAAAATTGCATCACAACGGAATTAGTAGATTTACCACTTTTAAGTGATGCCCTTCTAAGCCATTTTTCTGCTTCTTTATTGTTTACTTCTGTGCCATCTCCAAAAAGATAAGCCATCCAGACTTTGTATTGAGCGCATAAATTTCCTTGTTTTGCAGCACGCTGATACCAATAAAAAGCATGCTTAGGATGCCTCGCAACGTTGGTGCCTTTTTGGAAAATATTAGCCAGTGCGTATTGGGCATCTGCATCCCCTGTGTAAGCTCTGTGTTGAAGATCGATCGTGTCGAGTGTTAGGCTTGAATTTGCCAAAAGATGTTGGTGTGTTCGATTCATAAAAACTCCCCTGTTTTATTGTTGAATTGAGCGAAATATACCATGCTTTTTTTAGCGCTTCAAACTAAATATGTAAAAAAAACATGTAGCCATATTTATATATATAAATCAATAACTTATATGGTAATTATGTTTTTTTTAACTTACTGGTATTTTTTAACTATATTTATTTTTACAACTACTGGTAAAAATTAACTATAATAGGTAAAAATTACAAGTATTTAAGGAGTTAAAAAATGCCAATTAAAACCAAAGACTATTTGGATAAAGTGCGCAAAAAGACTGGTCTTTCGGACTATAAAATATCTCAAGAACATTTAATCAATCAGTCTAATTTAAGTAAATACAGCTCCGGAAAATCCGCCCTTTCTGAGACCCATGCTTGGCAATTTGCCAGTATTTTGGGAATCAATCCTGCTGAAGTGGTGGCCAATACAAAATTAGAACACGCAAAATTAAGTAACAACAAATCGAAGGCCGTATTTTGGCAGGAACAGTTAGAAAAACTTTCAAATGGCTCAGAGTCTTTAAAAATTGATATTTCTCAAATTAACCCTATTGTTGGCGATTTGAACAACAATGCTCAAAAAATTATAGAAGCGTCAATTGAAGCATCTAAAAACGACACTCATTTATTAATTTTTCCAGAACTCTCGCTGATCGGTTACCCACCCGAAGACCTTTTATTGCGTGAAGGGTTTATTGATCAAATAGAACAAAAAGTAGAATTCATTCGTAAACAAATACCCGATTCAATCTCGGTTATCTTTGGTGCACCTTGCAAGGAAAGCAACCGTTTGTACAACAGTGCTTATTTAATTCAACATGGGCGTGTGCGCACTTATCACAAACAAAAATTACCCAACTACGGGGTGTTTGATGAAAAACGCTATTTTGAATCGGGAGACGGTACTTTTGTATTTGAATGTCAAAATAGAAAAATTGGATTGGTTATTTGTGAAGATGCTTGGGAAGCTGAACCGGTTCGTATGGCTGTTAATCAGGGGGCTCAAATGCTCATCAGTATTAACGCCTCACCTTTTCAGGTTGGTAAACACGAACAGCGATTAAAAGTCATTAAACAAAGGGTAGTAGAAAACAATGTTGATTTTATTTACGTGAATGCCGTTGGTGGGCAGGACGAGTTGGTTTTTGATGGTGGTTCATTTGTCATTAACAAATCCGGCGACCTTACCCATCAACTGCCCTTCTTTGAAGAGCTGACCCACACATTGGACCACCTTATTCATCAAGACAACAGTCCCATTGAAAAAATAATTTACGATGGTTTGGTTTTATCAACCAAAGACTACATTGAAAAAAATGGTGTGTTTAATGGTGCAGTAATCGGCTTATCTGGTGGCATTGATTCGGCACTAACCTTGGCTATTGCCGTGGATGCCTTAGGCGCTGAGCATGTTCAAGCCATTATGATGCCGTATGAATATACCTCAAGCATGAGTCTGGAAGATGCCAAAGCACAAGCAAGTAGCATGAACGTTGACTATCATGAGATTAACATTCACTCGATGGTGGATAGTTTTAACACACAACTGAGCGATATTTTTGCAGGAGCCCAAGCTGACACCACTGAGGAGAATCTACAAGCACGTATTCGCGGCACCCTACTCATGGCGGTTTCTAACAAATCTGGCAAGATTGTACTGACCACGGGCAATAAGTCTGAAATGGCTGTTGGTTATGCTACGCTCTATGGTGATATGTCAGGTGGATTTGCACCACTTAAAGACATTGCTAAAACATTAGTCTATCGCTTGGCTCAGTACAGAAATACCTTATCTTACGTTATTCCAGGGCGTGTGATTGATCGCGAGCCATCCGCTGAGCTTGCACCGAACCAGATCGATCAAGACTCGTTGCCTCCTTACGATGAACTTGATGGAATATTAGAGTTGTTCATTGAGCAAAAGCTCTCCGTTGAGCACATTGTTAATAAAGGCTTTGATGAGTCTACAGTAAGGCGTATTACCTCCATGGTACTCAACAACGAATACAAACGTAGACAAAGTGCTCCTGGACCTAAAGTAAGTGCTAATGCATTTGGTAAAGAGCGTCGATACCCAATGACGTCTAAATTCCAACCTTAATTGAAAATCTTAAGTAGCCCCTCGGCTTTGTGCTTGGTTTCTTCTAATTCGCGCTCGGCGATGGAGTCAAACACAATACCTGCTCCTGCCCTTAAAGTAAGCACCTTACCTTGTTTGCTGATGGTTCGAATTAGGATATTGAAATCCATTTTGCCATTACTACTGACGTATCCAATTGATCCCGTATAAGCTTGTCTTGGCGCTTGTTCAAGCTGAGATATGATTTGCATGCACCTTACTTTGGGGCAGCCCGTAATCGTACCACCTGGAAACAATGCTCTAACAAGATGTTTAATGGTAATGCCTGGTTTTAGTATGCCTTTAATGTTGGAAACAATATGATGCACATAAGGATAGGTTTCAAGACCCATAACCTCATTAACCTCAACCGTGCCATATTCACACACCCTACCCAAGTCATTGCGTTCTAGATCAAGCAACATGATGTGCTCCGCTTGTTCTTTTGGGTGGTTAATGAGTTGCTGTTTAAGCGCTTCATCGGCCTCACCTTGTCCTCGTGGGTGGGTGCCGGCAATTGGTCTGGTTTCCACTTGATTGCCATTCACGCTAAACAAGCGCTCAGGTGAGGAAGAGATAATACTAAAATCATCAAACTGAGCCAATGCTGAAAACGGCGCAGGATTGGTTTGTTTTAAAGCTCGATAGATTTTCGCTGAGCTTACTTCATCGCTTAAATGGTATCGCCATTGTCTGGATAAATTAACCTGAAAAACATCCCCTGCCTTGATAAAGGCCTGAGTTGTTCTCACAGCAGATAAAAATTTAAGCTCATCTTCATTAGACAACGTTCCTGAAAATTGAGTAATTGGCACATCATCAAGGTGTTTTATATCCAGAAGCACTTGCTCAACTCTTTGCCGATCATCAGATTCATCCAGCAAAAAAGTTTGTTTAGCGGTGTGATCAATGACAATGGCCGTGGGAATCTTAACAGCAATGGCAATGGGCTGATCACCAGAGTGACAATGAGTTTTTAGAACGGGCTCTATTTGTCCAATCAGTTCGTACGATAAATATACAAACCAGCCACCTGTAAAAGGTAAATCACTTTTTACTTTTACATTCGGTATTTGTGACTCAAGTTCACCAAGAAAATCAAACCCGTCCAAATCGTTGAGTACTATTTTTTTGAGCGGATTGGCAAATAATATCGAATAACGATTGTTTTTATTGTAATTAACACTCTCTAAAAGAAATGGGTAGCGTTCAGGGTTTAGAGCACATAACGCATCTAACTGAACACTAGGAATTGGCAACACTTCCATTTAGACTCAGTGATTTGTATGACTCATAAGAATTATCGAGAAATGATAAATCTTAACAATTTTCTCGCTTTGATGCTCGAATTGTGATTAGGAAACTTTTTAATCATTGATTGTAGTAATGTAACAGCCTGATTTTTCTCACCTAACTCTGCGTGAACAATGGACAACTCAAGTAAAGAGTTGGCAAATTTGTGGTGTATCGGGTTTTCTTGTTGGAAAGTAATAAAGGTTTTTTTGGCATTTTGATAATCCTCTTTAGCCAGATAGGATTTAGCTAGCCAATAATGTGCATCAGGTGCATTATTGCTATCAGGATAAAGGTCAAGATACTCGGTAAACAACTTAATGGCTTGAGGGTATTGATCAGTCACCAAGAAGCTTCTGGCAGTGGTGTAGGCTTTTTTAGCTTTCTTATTGTTTTCCCTTACTCTCAACATCGTCTCTTCAACCACGTTGCTTGATTTTTTGTATTCCATTAAATGAAACAACTCTTCAATTCTTTTGGCGCTGTTTTTTTGCTGCTCCTCTAGCACTTCGATTTTGCCACTTAATTCGTTGTTTTTCTTTTTAAGTTTTTTGATTTTTTTATTATGGTCCATTACCACTTTTTCAACATTAATGCCGGCTGCATTAATTGGTGTTTGCAGTGCAAAGAGTCCAATCATAATGAAAGCAAAAAACTTCATGTTAAACGTAAAGGTTATTGGTAGATGAATTCTACGCGTCTGTTCATTTTCCAGCCTGCTTCATCGTGCGACTGTGTAATAGGCTTTTCTTCGCCAAAGCTAATCACCTCGACTCTTGAAGACAAATCGTAAAGACCCAGTACTTCTTTTACACTCAGTGCACGATTTTCACCTAAGGCTAGATTGTATTCACGAGTACCACGCTCATCAGCATGCCCTTCTAGGCGCAAGTTAACGCTAGAATTATCGCGCATAAAATTAGCGTGCTTAATGATTTGAGCCGTTGCACTTTCATCGATATCAAATCCATCGTATGAAAAGTACAAGATAAAATTAGTGCCTGTATTTTTTAGCTCAGTCACTGCCACTCGTTCAGTGCTAGACAAACTCGCACTTGCACCAACAATACTTTGAGACTCAAAGCTAGACTCGTCCAATGTTATGATGCTTTCTTGGGTAACGCTGCTTCTGTCTTCAACAACGGCAGACCCTGAATCTTTAGTAATACTACAGGCCGACAACAAAGACACGGTTGTTATTAAAAATATTGTTTTTATCATACTATTTTCTCCTTCTTTATCTTGAATAATGCGACCAATTTGGTTCTCTTACTTCACCCTCTTTGCTGGCCAACTCAAAGGTTTCTCGCCCTAATAAAGACACGACGGACAACACGCCTCGATCCCCTCTATTGGTAGCAAAAATAATCATACCGCCATTTGGCGAAAAGAAAGGTGATTCATCTAATTGATTTTCAGTCATGATGGTTAAATCTCTACTTTTTATATCAAGCAGAGCGATGCGATAATCTTTGTCCACCCTATGTACCATTGCTAAAGTTTTGCCATCGGGTGAAAATACCGCCTTGGCATTGTATCTGCCTTCAAAGGTGGCTCGATTGATCTTGTTACTTGACAGGTCTTTAATGTAAATCTGAACCTGTCCAGAACGATTTGAAGTAAACACAATGCGCTTACCATCGGGCGAATAACTGGCTTCTGTATCAATCGCTGTGTCTTTGGTAAGGCGCGTTAATTTATCGTTTTTAAAATGGTAAGAATAAATGTCTTTATTTCCATCTTTAGACAGGGTTAACAACAAACTTTCACCATTTGGGTGCCAGCTAGGCGCTGAAGCAATGCCGTCAAAATAAGGTAGTTTTTGGGTTTTACGGCGTACGAACGGATAACGAATAAACACTTCCGAGCGTCCGTTTTCAAAAGAAACGTAGGCAATTTTTTCCTGATCTGGCGACCATGAAGGAGAAAGAATTGGACTGCCTGAGGTGAGAATGGTTTGCGGATTTTGCGCATCAGAATGGGAAATTTCTAAACGATATTCACGCTTTCCTTTGTCTTTATTAACAACTGTAATGTAGCTCAGACGTGTATAAAAAGAACCTTTTTCACCCAATAGTGCAAAATAAATTCGATCGGATAAATAATGTGCAATTCGTCTGATGCCACTGTCATGAACGGTAATTTTTTCAGCGTAAAGTTCTTGCTTTGAATAGACATCAACCAAATGAATCCAAACATTAAACACTTTTTTACTGACTTTTTCAATCTTCCCAAAAACAATGGCTTCTGCTTTTTTTTCTTGCCAATGGTCAAAATCTACCTTGTTAATAACGTTCTCAGCACTACTGGCACTAAACTCGCCAGAGCGATTAAAATTATCGCGCATAATATCAGCAATAACCTTGCCTTTTTTAACATCGCCTGCTACATCAAAAGGTGCAATTACAATGGGAAATGCATTTTCAATTCGCTTTAAAACGGTTACTTCTAATATTGCATTGGCAGTGCCAATATACAGTGTTAAAAATAGTGCAAGTAGTTTTGTAAATTTCATTCTCTTTCTTCGAGCCAGTTCATTTGAATCGCTTCAAGAATTTTTTCACCCGATTTATCTTCTTTATCATCGAACTCTTTTAGTGCTACCACCATTTTCCTAAGATCAACAAAATTAACAAAAGTTGGATCGAAGTCAGGATGTGCTTCATCCAGCGCTATGGCAATGTCTATGGAGTCTGTCCAAGTCATAAAAATACCTTAAAAAAAATAAAAAATGATTCATTTGATTTTAATCAAAAACTGAGTTTTATTGGATGCAAATTTAATAATTAAACCCTTTCAACGCCGCGTACAAATTCTAGGCTTTTAATTTCATAAAGTATCTCGTCCAGTTTCTCAAAATTTTGCACTCCAATTACTAAATTAAGCGCTTTCATGGAGTGATCTTGCTCTTCAATGTCTAAATGTTCGATGTTAACACCAAGTTTAGCGATTGAATTAGCAATTGAAGCCAACATACCACGACGATTCTCCACTTGAACTTTGATTAATGTCTCAAAGATTTCATTCTCATCCGCTTGCCAATCAATATCTAGCCATTGTTCGTTTTTTTGCTTAGCATGAATCAAGTTACCACACTCAATCCGATGCATTACCAAGCCTTTAGTGCTGGTTAAAACTCCTGCCACCTTGTCGCCTGGAATCGGATAACAGCAATGGGCAAAACTGATGGATTTACCTTGCGTGCCTTTGATTATAATATTTTTAACCAAAGAGTTTTTGTTTTCACCTTGAAGCTTATTTAAGACTACTGAAATCAACACTTCAGACAAGCCTATTTTCATATACAAATCAGAGGTTGAATCGCATTTTAAGTCTTTCAAACAAGCCTCCCAAGTTTGTTCCGTAATATTTTTTGTGTCAATGTTTTGATAATCCAGAGCATTATTAAGCAAGTATTCACCAAGTTGTATCAACTCAGAAGTGGATTCACTTTTGAGTTGTAATTTAATGGAGGATTTTGCTTTAGCAGTAATACCAATTTGTAGCCACGAAGGTTTAGGTTTGGCTTTTTTATTGGTAATAATTTCGATGGTTTGCCCTGATTTAAGCTCACTTGAAATTGAGGAGGCAATCTGATCTACTTTTGCACGTACCATGTGATTACCAATATTAGTATGCACCGCATAGGCAAAATCAAGCACTGTGGATTTATAAGGAAGCTGGATAATATCCCCTTGAGGGGTAAACACAAACACTTCAGAAGGAAATAAATCGGTTTTGGTTTCTTCTAAGAACTCAATGGATGTGCCTGAGTTTTGCTGGATGTCTAGCAACGATCCTAGCCAATTATTAGCACCGGCCAAGTTTGAAACTTTAGAAGCATCACTCTTATAATGCCAATGCGCAGCAATTCCGTACTCTGAGATAAAGTGCATTTCTTCTGATCGAATCTGCACTTCAATAAAAATCTTATTAGGTCCAAACAGTACCGTGTGTAACGATTGATAACCGTTTGACTTTGGCAGTGCTACGTAATCTTTAAATTTACCGGGCAAGGGTTTGTATAAATTATGCACAATGCCCAAAGCCTGATAGCATTGTGATGCATCATTTACCACTACCCTAAAGGCGTACATATCAAGCACTTGAGAAAACTTCAGGTGTTTGACCTTCATCTTTTTGTAAATACTGCAAGGTTGTTTCCTGCGGCCACTGATTTCAACCTCTGTTAACCCTTCTTGCTTGAGTCTATTGTGAATCTCATCTTGAATATGATTGATCACTTTTTTACGATTGCCGCATTGTTTTTTAATCTGATGCGTCAATACCTTGTAACGATAAGGATGGATAACCTCAAAACACAAATTATCCAATTCAACTCTAATACTGTTTAAACCTAAGCGTCTAGCAATTGGCGCATGAATATCAGCCGTTTCTTTGGCGATTCTAAGTTGCTTGTCTCTACGCATGGATTTTAAAGTGCGCATGTTGTGTAGACGATCAGCCAGTTTAATTACCATTACACGCATGTCGGTGCTCATGGCTAAAAATAATTTTCTAAAATTTTGCGCTTGCTTATCTACGTTGGAATGGAACTCTAATCCCGTTAATTTTGATACACCTTCTACAATGTGAGCCACTTCATCACCAAAATCTAAGGCAATTTCTTCTTGAGTTAACAAAGTGTCTTCGATACAGTCGTGCAAAAGTGCTGCTGTGATGCAATAATAATCCAGTTTTAATTCTGCCAAGATCATCGCTACAGAAATCGGATGAAACACGTACGCTTCACCTGAATGGCGATATTGTCCATCGTGAGCGGTTGCCGCCATAATATAAGCCTGATAGACCTTCTCAACCTGCTCCTTAGGCATATAGGTATCCAGTACCTCACACAGGTCGCTAATTAAAGTTCTTTTTTCAAATAAACTCATTCAAAAAATACAAGGTTAAATTATGGATAAATCTTTGCCATTATAATACAATCACCTCAGTATAATGCTTCTACATATTTGTAATAATACCTCTGATCATTCATGAAACGTACAGCCAAGTTAATCCTAATGCTTCCCTTGTTAACACTACTGCTCAGTGGTTGTTTTTGGGAAGAAGAAACCAAAAGAGAATCCATTACCAAGGGCTGGTCTCCTAAAACTTTTTTTGAACAAGCTAAAGATCAAATTTCTGCTGGCTCTATGGATAAAGGTATTGAGCTTTACGAGCAATTACAAGCGGCTTATCCTGGCTCTAAATACGCTTTGCAATCCAAACTTGAAATCGCCTATGCACTTTATAAAAGCGAAGACTACGATCAAGCCATTGATCGCCTAAACAGCTACATTAAGCTTTATCCTAATCATTTTTCAACTCCGTATGCTTATTACTTGAGGGGCGTTATTTCAGAAGACAAGTCTCGCTCAATTCTAGATGAGTGGGATCCTCTAGAGTCGACCTGCA
>JGI24922J38493_100727_pt1 | contig 36477 bp, 35 predicted proteins | sample LinPFosplate10_FD_38493 | JGI IMG/M metagenome (IMG submission 38493)
TGCAGGTCGACTCTAGAGGATCCCACTTGAATGTCTATTTTTCTGCCACTCGTCGTCTCTTGTCTCATGAGGCAAGTTCTCGTTAGTGCCATTAGCTTCAATGATACGTTTGTTGTAAGCTGCTGCAGGCTTGAAGAACATGTGCGAGAATTTAGACCAGTACACACTACCGAATAATGCAGTTGTTGAAATAAGCACTAAAGTAAACCATGTGCCAGTACCGCCGCCATAGATTTCCCAGCCTAGTGTAGCTAATGACGTACCCATTAAACCTAATGAGAAGATATCTTTTCTAAGGTCGATCTGAAAGTACGATTGCGCTTCAGATTGACAGTCAACCTTAAATGCAAACCAGTAACCCCAGCTACCAACTAACAACATAATGGCACCAATGTTCCATGCTGTTGCAGACATTGCATTCTCAGCTTCGCCGTAAATAATAATAGCAGTTGCAGCAACGAATAAAACAAAACCCCACATGGTAAAGATATGCACCAATCTACGTGGTCCATTAGAGAACTCACCAGCTGTTGCAACGTCAATTGCCACTGTAGCAACAAGTGCGTTAACTTTATCTCCAGTGCTAAGCTGCTTTAATCTACCTGTTTCATTTCCGATAGAAGATTCTGCTTCGCCTGCTGCTAATAGCTCATCTGCTTTCTCAGCTGCTTGAAAAAAGTACGTTGCACTTTTCTTATGTAGTAAATCAGCAATTGTCATAACAATAACTAATGCAATCATGACAGTAACATACGTCTGCATGTCTGCCCATGCGATACCATTTTCAGCTAAAGCTAAAGCCGCAATTGGTGTTGTAGTGATATCCATTTTTCCTCCTTAGGGTTTTATTAATCACAAACTAAAACTATTAACAACCTTGCTAATAATTTGATGTTTCTTTTATTAAATCTTAGACACGGTTGAACGTGCCAAAAATTCAATTATTATACTTATAAAACTTTTTCTTTACAATAAAAAAACTAAATAAGTGTTATTTAGCCGAGTGTCCACTCAGCTTAATTTCTACTTTATCTTCTTCCTTAATCGTTGCATAGTACGCCTGTAACACCTTAGCAACTTCTGGACGACTAAACTCTTCAGGAAGATCTTCGCCATCAGACAACATCTTACGAACCTTAGTACCTGAAAGCAATACGCGATCTTTCGCTTCATGTGGACAAGTCTTCATTGAAGACATGCCGCCACACTCATGACACCAGAATGTCCAATCAATTTTAAGTGGTTGTGTTACCAGTGCATCATCAGCAATTTCATCAAAGATATTATGTGCGTCAAATGGGCCATAGTAGTCATCAACACCTGCATGGTCACGACCAACAATTAGGTGTGAACAGCCGTAATTTTGTCTGAATAATGCATGCAATAATGCTTCACGAGGGCCCGCATAACGCATGTCCAACGGGTAACCAGATTGTAAAATAGTACCCGGTACAAAGTAGTTATCAATTAATGTTGAAATTGCCTCTGAACGAACATCGGCAGGAATATCGCCCGCTTTAAGACCGCCTAATACTGAGTGAATCATCACGCCGTCACAAATTTCTACTGCAATCTTAGCTAGGTATTCGTGCGAACGGTGCATTGGGTTACGTGTTTGGAATGCGGCAACTGTCTTCCAGCCTTTTTCATCAAAGTACTCACGTGTTTCAGCTGGTGTCATGTACAAATCACCGTACTTCGCAGGGAAGCCACCGTCAGATAATACTTTGATAGGACCCGCAAGGTTGTATTTACCTTGAGCCTTCACCATTACTACACCTGGATGTGCGTCTTCAGTTGTTTTGTAAACCGTTTCACACTCATGATCTTTATCAATTGTGTATTTCTCAGTAACGCTCATTGTTGCAATAATATCGCCAGACTTACCACTCACGATCGCTATGTCATCGCCTGCTTTAACGTCCTCATCGTCCGTTGATAAAGTAATAGGGATCGGCCAAAACAAGCCATTTTCCATAGTCATGTTGTCACAAATACCTTGCCAGTCAGCTTTACCCATAAAGCCATCTAATGGATTAAAACCACCAATGCCTAACATCACAACATCGCCTTCTTCTCTAGAAGAACAAGTGATTTTTGCTAAAGATTCAGCTCTTGATAATTCTGCTGATAATGCATCGCCTGATAATGCTAATGCATTAATTGTGTCGCTGCCGTGCGGCGGGACTAATTTTGACATGGCCAATCCTATATTAATTTAAAAAACGAAATTATACCTACGAGCATTTTTAACGTATTATTTTATGGTGATATTGTAATATATCCCCTTAGGGATACAATGGGGAAAATCAGGTCGAAAAGCCTTATAAATGGATGAATGGGCTACAAAAAAAATTAAATTAATCCCCACTCATACACGATTTAAAAATAGCCCTGTGTACATCGCCAATACTGACAATGCCGACCAGTTTTCCTTTGTGAGTAACGGGGATTCTTCTAAAGCGTTTTAGCCACATGGTGCTTGCTGCTTTTAGACAAGGCATGTCTAAATCAATACTAGCCACCTCTTTTGTCATGAGCTCACCAATCTTAACGTTCATGGTGTCTTTGTAATTGTGCTCCATGTTTTCAAAGTCAAAGTAAGTATCGCTCATGACCTCATCAAGCTTAGGAAACATGTGTTGGAGGATGTCTTTTTCAGAGATGATGCCAACCAAGTTGTTGCCATCATCAACCACTGGTGCACCACTGATGTGGTCCATGATCATTAAAATGGCAATGTCTTTAACCAAATCATCCGGTCCAACCGTTTTAACGTTGGTGGACATAATGTCTTGTACTTGCATAATGTGTTCTCCGTGTTTTTTTAAAACGAATGAGTTTTGTATTCTACATTGTTAGTAGTAAAGTGGCAATAAATTGTCTTAACTTAATGTTTGATATTGAATGAATAAAATTGAGTGTTTGAACCTATCCACTCGACATCCACGTGTTCTACTTGACTGTATTTAGGGCCTTTAAACAACCAAGCAATAAAAACCTCTAACTGCACTTTCTCGCCATGCGCCTCAAGTTCAACATTACCCTCTAAAGTGTTCTTAACCCAACCTGTAATACCCAGCTCATTTGCTTTTTGCTGTGTAGAGCCACGAAACCAAACACCTTGCACTCTTCCGTGAATAATCGCCGTGATTGCCTTCACTATAGCCTAATCTTAAACTTCACCCTTTGTGCGCCGTCTTTTGATTTTTTAGCAATCACCTTGTCGTTTTTAATGTCATAATCCAGCGTCCCCCCACTGAATGAATCAAACCCTTGTACAAAGCTAGCTTTTCCTTTTAGATGCACAAATTCTTTACTGATTAGATAAGTAATGTTCATGGCTGTCGCTTCAACAAAACGAGGTTGATTCGGCTGATTTTGCTTGTAATGTGCTAATTTATTTTTAGTGCCTTTGGCAATCACTTTAGTTACTTCCGTTTGATTGCTAAACAACTCTATCTTTTCAGCATCCAACATCAAAGAACCTTGTTTAACTTGAGCCTTACCCGTGTAAGTACTTAAACCATTGAGTTCATCAATCACCACTGTGTATGCCTTTACTTCAATGGGCTTGCCTTTATCTTCTGGTAACGCAAAAACATTACCAATGATTAAACACAGCGACATTAGATAGAGTTTATTCATAAACACCCGCTACACCACCGGTTAATTTAACTTTTTTATTTTTAGCATCGTAGTGCATACCAACAGCATTGATATTTGCAAGCTTGGATTGATAATGTATTTTCTCTTCAGTTCGATAGACGTCGCCATCGTTTGATTGATCAACAACTAAGTCTTGGGTGTTAATCTTAGTGCCTGAGTTTTGCAATATTTTCACCTTTCCCGACAATTGCAATATCTTCTCTTGCATGTCTAAATCCATGCCCGTCGAATAAATCGTATCTTCTTTAGCTAAATAAGTCGTATTGTGCTTTGAATAATAATGCTTTTGTCCGTTTGATTGATCAATGTTAAGATTTTTTGTCAGTATTTTTTGACCACTGTCTTGTTTAATGACCGTCTTCCCAGTAAGCTTCATTTTGTCGTCTCTGGTTTGCATGTGCATGCCTTGAGACACGATCTTTGCGTTTTCACCTAAATACGTAACTTTTTTATTGCTCACCAAATCGTCTGTTTTAGTGCCTACCAATAGCTCTTTGGTTTTCATCTTATGAGTAATACCGGAACTAGAATGCACGTTCACTTTTCCTTTAAAACTAATTTCACCACTGTCTAAATAATCAGCACGTTCAGAAGTAAGCACGTAGTCCTTTTTACCTTGTTCATCGTAAGTGGTTACTTCTGGATTAAGCAAGAGTGCAGGAGAATTTTTAAAATGAAAATAATTGGTCGCTTTAACAAAATGTGAGAGGCGATTATCCGCATTAAACTCTTGCAAAGCAAAATTATCAATTTTCTCCATGTAAGACACTTCTTTTGATACTTCTTCATTCTGAGTCAGTACTGGATCGGTATTTTCCTGCAATGCATCAAATGAATACGACAACGCTTTCATCAAAAGCCACATAGCAAAGATTATCACTATAATGAAAACGCTAATTAGTAGATTGTGTTTTAACTGGAAATTCATTATGTCAAATTTAGATCAAAGAATAAAAGGCATTTATGCAATCACACCTAATCAACCCATCGACATCAATCAAATTGAGAAAATAATTACACGTCATAAAATTACCATCCTTCAGTATCGACACAAAACCAACGATGAAAATACAAAACTTGATGAAGCACAACAATTACGCCAGCTCTGTTCAGTACATAATACTTTATTTATTGTTAATGATGATATCAACCTAGCACAAAAAATCAACGCCGATGGCGTCCACCTTGGCAAAGAAGACAGTCCTACTAAGCAAGCCCGGAAACAATTAGGAAATCGCGCTATTATTGGTGTGTCTTGTTATGCTAACATCAATCTAGCCAAACAAGCGCAAGATCAAGGTGCTAGCTACGTGGCTTTTGGTGCACTGTTCCCGTCAAACACCAAGCCCAAGGCGCCACTCTGTCCATTAGAGCTAATCACTGAAGCGAAACAAAAATTAAACGTTCCTATTGTAGGGATTGGTGGGGTTAATTTTTCCAATCAACAACAAGCTTTTGACGCAGGTTGCGATGCAGTGGCAATGATTAATGCCTTATTTGATAGTTAGATTGTTTTGTGAACAGGATTTTTCCATCTCCCCATTACCCAAAAGAACAATACAAAACTTAGCGCCATTCTTTGTATTTTCTACGCTAATATCACCCTTAAAAGACTCTTGCGTAATACGCTTGCTAATATACAATCCAAGCCCAGTGCCGTTTAGTTGTTTAGTAGAAACATAAGGCTCAAATATGGTTTTGATAATATCTTTATCAATGCCACCCGCGTTATCTTCAATATCAATCTCTGTACAACAACCCTTTTTTATTGCTGTTAGTGTTATTGTGGGATTTTCGACTTCTTTATCATTAATCTGATCAACGGCGTTTTTTAAAATATTAATAATCACATGACGCAGATCTCGTTCAATACCAATTATTTCAATCTTCTCATCAATACCAATATCTAATTTAATATCGCTTTTAACAAACAGCCCGTCCAGCACTTCTATTGAAGATTTAACTGCCCGTGCAAGATTAAACAAAGTGCCTTCTTTATTTGGATGAAAGAAATCTCTAAAGTCTTGAATTAAGTGATTTTGATCATTCAAAATACTCTCTACGCCCTCTAGGTTTTTAGTCAAAAATTTCTGATCTTTGTCTTCTATATCTAACATTTGAATTTTATCTCTAACCGTGCCAGTTTTTAACATCAGGGCTGCTAATGGCTGTTTCCATTGATGCGTCAACATTGCGATCATCTCACCCATAACCACATGACGAGATTGAGTGATTAGAGTGTCTAAGCTTTTTTGGTTTTTTTTGTAATTTTTTGATTAACCCTTTTAACAGAGTAAATCCAAAAAATAGAAAACATAATAATTGTTACCATGCCAAAATTAAGCGTAATTCCATGCTTCTGAGCATACGCAATGACAGGGTGGTTTTCTAGCCACTCTTCTTGTATATTTGTTATTGCCACCCTGGATATAACATCTGAACTTGGCTTATAAATAAATCGATCGAGGTCAATATCTCTACTAATAATGCCCCACTCTAAATATTGATTAACCATTTTTCGCCACTGTTCGTAGCGCATACTGCCTAATTCAACACCTTGTGGATTGATCAGTTTTTTAAGTGCTTGCGCTTCAAATTCTAAATGCTGTCGAGTTTTGCTCTGAGTGTTGTATTTTTTTAAAATAACGTCAATCGTTTCATCAATATGAGACAGTGCGTATTTCCAGCCTTTGACGCTAGCCTGTCTGAAATTAAAAACTCGAATCGGGTGCTGATCAATCTCATTTTGGCTAGTGACCAATATATCATCATAAACATCTATCCCATAGTCTGAAGGCATAATATATTGATATTTAATATTTTTTTGTTCTAGCCAGTAAGCCTCGTTGGTGGTGTATGCAACCACGGCATCAAATTTATCATTAATCAAATCATCAATATCAAAACTTGTCGAAGTTATGGTGTAGTCATGCTCTGACAAGCCAGCTCTTGCTAGCATTGCAACAATTAAAAATTGGTTGGCCGGATCAACCATGATTTTTTTACCGTATAAATCTCTAGCATTTTTAATACCAGAATCTTCTTTCATGAGCAAGACTAATGGGCTGTTCTGAGCGATTGCTGCCAAAATTACGATAGGCTTCCCAGCTGCTCTTTCATTTAATACATCACTCCCGCTAACAATATAATCTGCCAATCCATTGTGGAGAAATTCTGTGTGTTTAGCGCCTAAAGTCAGCTCATTAATCTCTACATTTAGACTTTGCTCTTGATAAAAGCCTTTTTCCTTTGCCATGTAATAGCCGGCAAATTGAAACTGGTGCTTCCATCGCAATTGCAGCTTAACTGTTTCAACACCCTCCGAAATATGTGCGGCAAAAATAGATGTTGATGCAATAAGCCAACTAGTAATAATAAATTTAATTAACATTTTTGCTAAGAATAGTTGAATATTTTTTTAATCTGTAAACTTTTCTGCATGAGTTCGTTCAAGTTACCAACCTTCATTTTTATCATCAATGTTGCTCGGTGTTTTTCGACGGTTGAGACGGTAATAAAAAGTTTTTCAGCAATTTGTTGATTGGTTAAATTTTTAACAATTAATTCAAACACCTGCACTTCTCTTTTGGTTAGACTCTTATAAAGATCAAAAGTTAAAAATGCCTCCTCAAAGCTTTCAAAAATACCAAGCACCTTGCTTAATAAATATTGGGTCTAGATAACTTTAGAGGCATAATATCATGATAATATGCCTCTATGACAGTAAAAAACAAGTATGTAAAACATGCCCATATTTCTGAGGCTAAATTTAGACAAATAATTTTGTTGTTTTCTGAGGATTTGAGTGCAACTCAAATCTCTCATTTAACAAAGATATCAAGACCAACGGTCAATAAATATTTGACCGCTATTAGACTCAGGATCTTGGAATTATCCATGATCCAATCTGCCTTGTTAGTGGGGCAGATTGAAGTCGATGAAAGTTATTTTGGCGCACGGCGCGTCCGCGGTAAACGCGGCCGTGGCGCCAGAGGAAAAACGATAGTATTTGGCTTGTTAAAACGTGGTAATGAAGTTTATACAGAAATAGTACCAGACTGTAAAAGTGCTACTCTACAAAGGATTATCAAGGGCAAGACTAGTGTTGATAGTGTGATTCATTCAGATGGGTGGCGAGGGTATAATGGCTTAGTAGATTTTGGTTATAAGAAGCATTTTAGAGTGCACCATGGCAAGAATGAGTTTGCACGAGGAAATGCACATATTAACGGCATAGAATCATTTTGGGGTTATGCTAAAAATAGATTGGTAAAATTTAAAGGAATGGATAAAAAGATGTTTAATTTACACTTAAAAGAATGTGAATTTAGATTTAATAATCGCAAGCAAAATATTTATAGAATTTTGCTTGCGATTTTTAGAAAAGAGCCTCTAAAGTTATCTTGACCCTAAATATTTTGTTGAAAAAGGCTTTTCAATAAAATCAGTTGCACCTAACTGCATCGCTTTAATCGCAGTTTTGATAGTGGCAAAACCAGTCATAAATAAAACTGGCCTTAACTGCTGAATTTCGTTAAGCTTTTCTAACATTTCTAAGCCATTCATTTCTGGCATTGATACGTCAGAAATTAAGAGACCTTGGGTGTCGTCAAGTGCTTTTAGATAGTCAAGTGCCGATGAAAATCCTTGAACTTTAAAACCTTTCATTTCAAAAAATGAGACTAATGATTGTAAGATATCATTGTCATCATCAATGATAAAGATCGTATTTTTTAGTATTTTTTCGTCTAATAGAGTTTGGTTCATACTAGCATTATAGTCACTTGCATCTAAAACTAGACTTAACCTCTTTATAACTGCTTATGTTAAACAGTTTGTAGATAACACACCACTCACCTAAAGCCGTTGCAATAAACAACAAGCCAACCAGTGCAAAATGGTTGCTAAAAAATACAGCGGATACAATTAAAATTGCGCCAAGCACCACTCTTACCTGAGCATCTAATCTACCTACGTTTTGAACCATTGCCTGGAAATTGTTGTTGATGCCACATTTGTGCTTTCTTTATCATTTCTTCATTGGGCGTAACTACAAAGCTATATCCCTGATCATAGTAATTTTTAACTGCATCAGAATTATTATTAGTACTGGACCTTTGTTTATCATCAATTCTGTGTTGATGTTCTAGTCCTGGATTAAAGGCGTGATAAGAAGTTTTAGCCACAACACACATAGAAGAACTTAATATTGACAACAATACAGCTATCTTAGTTGTTGTTTTTATTAGTTGCACTTTTTATTCTCCTTAGTTTGAATATTTTTACTTTATTAGTGGTTATAGTATTTTCTATAAACAACTCTATTGCCATCCTTTATTTCCACTAGATGGCAACTGTCTTGGTTCCTATATTCGTAAGATTTAATTAAATACTTGCAGTGCTCGATACTATGGCAAACCATACTCCCACTTGAAAGTGATTGGTCGTTCTTATGAACGACAAGCGTTAATGTGTGTGCACTGACCGATAGAGACCCTATCAATCCTAAGATAAGGACAAGTTTAGATTTTAGATTTTTCATTTGTTTTTTCCGTTAATCTGTTTTTTCCGTTAATCTGTCTTTTCCGTTAATTTGTTTAATATATAGTGCCCCAACAAATTAAGACAACAATTTAAGATTTCTTATTTCGAACGAGTTAAACTTAATCAACAATTCGGAGTAAAAAATTATGAGTAAAAAACGCACAACCTACAGCTCAGCATTCAAGACTAAACTTGTTCTTGAACTACTGCAAAATGCAGATACCCTGGCAGAGATTGCCAGTAAACATAACATTCTTCCACAGAATCTAGTGAACTGGAAGAAGACCTTTCTTGCTAATGCTGAGATTGCGATGGAGCCCTCTAAAGCAGTCAAAGAATACAAGGAAGAGCTTATTAAATCACAAGAGCAGAATGAACGTCTAACTGCACTGGTAGGTAAGGTAACTGTAGAGAAGGAATGGTTAGCAAAAAAGCTAAAAAGCTTGGGCTCATCTGAACTAAAACAGCTAATTGATCTCAAGCCATCACCAGCCTCTCTATCTGTTAACCACCAATGTCAGCTGCTTGGCATTAACCGAAGTGGCTTATATTATAAGCCACGAGTTAATCACGCCAAACAAACAATTAAAAACCGTATCACCAAGGTGTTTGAACAGATACCCATCTACGGTGAGAAGAAGGTGCATCAGCAACTACTTGAAGATGGCATAAAGGTCAGCTTAAACACCGTGGCTCGTTATCGCCAAGAGCTAGGCTTAAAAGCTGTATTAGCCGTTAAACAAGTCAACACCACCATACCAATCAAAGAGCACAAGAAGTACACCTATAAGCTTCGAGGGCTTGATATTAGCCATGCTAATCATGTCTGGAGTACTGACATCACCTACATCAAGATTGCAGGCGGTATGGTGTATATGGCAGCCATCATTGATTGGCATAGCAAAGCTGTGCTATCACACAGAATATCTAACACCATGGATGTTCAGTTAGTGATGAGTGTACTCAATGATGCACTAGCTAAGTACCCACATCCAGAGATATTTAATACTGATCAAGGTAGCCAGTACACCAGTGAGATACACACTCAGAGGCTTAAAAACCTAGGTATTACTATATCAATGGATGGCAGAGGTAGAGCCACTGATAACATCTGCATTGAGCGCTTCTGGCGAAGTGCCAAAGTTGAGAGAATCTATTTGAACGAATATCAAACTATCAGCGAGTTAACTACTGATGTGGATGACTATATTGATTTTTATAACCATCGTAGATTCCATCAAACGCTAGACTACAAAAAACCAATGGATGTGTACCAAGAAAGTATAAAATTAAACCAGAATAAGAAGAAGGCTTCTTAGGATGTTCTATATAAGAAATTTTAAAAAGTTGTCAGAGGTTTTGGGGTGTTAAAATACGCTTCAAATTGTCTTCAATTAATCTCTTTAAATTGTCTTTTCTTTGGACAAGTGAAGACTCTAGCCACTTTAGCTTTTTCATTATTTATGACCACTTATGTTGCAATTGTCGTCTTTACCACAGCTGTATGCAAGTGCCACACTTGCTATAAAAATAATACTAATCAATGTTTGTAAAATTGTATCAATCATAGGAAACTCCTTGTTAAATTCAAAAAATCCCCTCAAGCTTTTCTTAATAGTGCGTATTATAATCTATATCATAAAATACTAATATAGTGGTCTACCCCAAAAATTTATGACTTAGCTTTGGGGCAATAAAAAAAGCACCAATTAAGGTGCTTTTTTTATTTATAACAACTGTTTTAAACCAAATAACTATTTATTTACAGCCTCTTTTAATGCCTTTCCTGCTTTAAATGCAGCCACTGTAGATGCTTTAATTTGAATCGTAGCACCCGTTTGTGGGTTACGACCAGAGCGTGCTGCTCTAGCTCTAGTTATAAAGCTACCAAAGCCTGTAATCTGTACGCCATCACCTTTTGCCATAGCACCTGTGATTGCATCTGTAGTTGCGTTTAATGCTTTACCTGCGTCTGCTTTAGATAAACCTGCTGCTGAAGCGATTGCTTCGATTAATTCTGTTTTATTCATTTGCTTATTCCTTTTGATTTAATTAATAAAAGCCCTGGCATGCAACTCTATTTTTAAGGAGATAGAAGTATATTAACAAATAAACATGACAGGACAAATTTCATTATACGAAGTCCGTGGTGATAACGATATAGCGGTTGACCTCAGTTTTATAAATAGCATCAAAATATTGAAAATAATGAAAATGAGAGTCATACACATCCTGACCAAAGCCAGAATTGGTACAAGACCACTATAAAACTGATAAAACAAGTGATTACTGGACTTATTCAGCATTAATTTAAATAAAAAAACCAACTATTGCTACAAAACAGGTCTTATCTGTTTCGTAGCAAAAAAATTTGGAAATTTTGTAAATCAGCTGATTTCTATGATTTTTTGCACAGCGGGGCAATACAGCGCGCACTTAATATTATTGGGATAAATTTTTGACAACACCTCTTGATAAAATAGCAACTGCTTGGTGTGTTCAGATTTTTGTCGTTGCACAAACTGAGACTCTGATTCGTCATCCAACAAAGAGGCTGTTTTGAAATCAATAATCCACAAAACATCATCATCGATAAACAGTCGATCAATGGCAATGACGGTATCGCCATTAACAAATTCTGCTTCAACCAAAGTTGATTCACGTTGTTTGAACAGCCATTCAAATTGTGAATCTTGCTTGGTGCTGTCTAACAATTTGATCACATACTGAGCGTATTGATCAAGATCATTAGGTGAGATTCCAGACTCAATTAACTTTATTTCCACATTTTTTTTATCAGGATTGAACAGCCCTTGCTCGTAGTATTGATGCACCAATGTGCCTAATAAACTTTTGAATAAAAGCTCAAATTTTTTATTATATTCAACGCTCTCGCCTTGGCCATTCTCCTCTTGCAAAACACTTTTTAAATGAGTAAACCGTTCCAACTTAGGGGCATCTAAACTTTTAATCGCATCTTGTTGGTTATCAATATCAACGTCATCAAAATGACCCTCATAGAACTGCATCAGCATATTCAGCAAGCTTTTAGCATTTGCCTTGTTGTTCTTGGTGAGTGCGCCTAATAAGTGCAAATTATTTTTAGCACGTGTCATCGCAACGTACAACAAGCGCATGGTCTCAAACTTATCCTGCTGTGATTCGATAAATTTTAAATAATTGTAAGTATTACTGTCTTCACTGTCGGTAAATGATTTTATCGGTGCTAATAACAAGGATCGGTTGGCAAATTCTCTCATGCGCATGATGGGTGCATTATCACTTCTGGGCTTTCTACCTAAACCAGGAATAATCACCGTATCAAACTCCAATCCTTTGGACTGATGAATGGTCATTAACTTTACTTGTGCAGTTTTACTGGGTGCGTATAGATCCTCTAACGTTGCTTCAATGGTTTCAATATTAAGTAATTGTTGAGATTCACAGTCAAAAATAATTTGTAAAAACTGATTTTTAATCATCAGTTCTTGAGGTGAAAGCGACGGCACAATGCCTAACTGATCAATGGCGTGAGTAAGGATTTCTACAAAATCAAAACGCGCTTGATTGTTAATAACGCTACTCAAAGATTGTGCAATGTGTTGCGCTCTTTTTTTTCCATCTTGTGTGAGTTGATTTAAAATTTTTGGATCGGATAATTGTTCATAAATAATGAGATCGTCGTGTTCAGAAAATACCAGCAAATCTTCCAACAACAAACCACACCAAGGCGCCCTAAGCACACTCAACCATGCGAGTTTATCGCCTAAATGCAACAATGCTTTTGTGAGTGACAGCAAATCTCTGATCAACAAATGATCTTTTAATGGATTGGTTTTAATGGATTCAAAATCAATGCCATGTACTTTTAGAACATCAACAATATCACTCAAGTGTGAACGCGTTCTAACCAAAATAGCAATTTCTCCTTTTGGATTTTCACTCAAAGCATTGTTGATGATTTCCAACACTGAAACTGCTTCTGCTTGATATTGATCATGGGCAAATGGATGAAAAACAATGGCATGATCATTGGTTAAATCCGAATCTGATATTGATTCAGAATAACGAATGGCACCTTGATAAACGTCTTCCTCATGGGGGAATATTTTTTCAAAAAAACGATTGTTACCTGCAACGATGCTTTTTGAAGAACGAAAGTTTGTACTTAATTTAAGCGATTTTGGCATTGTATTGGCAATACCCTTTGCCTTGACTTGTAAAAATAAGCCCACCTGTGATTCTCTAAATCGGTAGATGGATTGCATAGGGTCGCCCACTAGAAACAGCGTTCTCCCATCATCGGCTTGCCAATGGAAAATAAGCTTTTTAATTAAATTAAATTGTGAAGCAGATGTGTCTTGAAACTCATCAATGAGTATGTGTTGAACTTTATAATCCAAAAATAAAGCCATGTCACTAATGTTCGAGCGGTCATCCAATGCATGGTCAGCGCGTAAGGCTACCTCAATAAAATCATGCGCCTGTTCACGTTCAAACAACAGATTAAGTCGTGCAACACAAAGCTTTAACACTTGAGCAATGTCTTGCAGTGCTTGTATTTCCAATTCAGAAAAATCAACGTCGGGTAATCGATTAACCCCGCCTAAAAGCTGCGTCAAAGATTCGCGTGCGCCTAATGTTTGCAATATTTTTTCAAACGCTTGTTTTTGCACTTTAAGCTCGGGTGGGAAGCCGTTATTTTTATTAAGACTTTTACGCCACAAGCCGTCTTTTTTTAAACACAACGAACTAAGATCCTTCCACACCGATAAATCTTCAACACCACTTGCTGGTAATGACTGAATTTGCGCATATTCATCTTTTGTATTAACGGCAATTAAATCAAAAAAATCTTGACCAATGCATTGCTTGGCTTCTTTCTCCAAGTGGCTTAAATGTTGAGTCACAATTTTAGAAGCACTGTCTTGAAGTATAGATGGATCAAGCGTATCGCCTAGGTACAATCGTGTTAACCATTGATCACGCTTAGCCAGCATGCTGGTTGTTAGACGATAAAATTTTTCGATGTTGTTGTCTAAATACAATAATAATGATGAAATAACCTTGCTGTGCTCCTCATCATCAATCATTACCAACACTTGCTCAGCCGCAAGACGATAGACTTTTTTTCTTTCCCAATCTTGTGCCATGATACGCGGAGGTACTAATTGCAACGGAGTGGGGTAGCGCCCAGTAATTAAACTGGAAAGACCATCAATGGTAAATATCTTAAGACGCTGTGGCATTTGCAACAATTGCCAATTTCGATTTTGTGAACGCTCCATCACTTTCAAAGCCAGGTCGTAAGTAATTTGTTTATGCGCCTGTTTTGGTCTTGGCTCGTTCGTTGATTTGAGTGAGGACAAAACACGCTCAGTCAACTCATCAACTGCTTTATTGGTGAACGTCATGGCCATGACGTTTTCTGGATCGTCGCAAATTGATAACAACTTTAAATAACGCTGAGCTAATAACTCAGTTTTTCCCGACCCAGCAGGCGCTTGAACAATAAAAGATCGTGTAACGTCTAAGGCTTCGTCTCTTTGTGCTTGGTCACTCACATTGAATTAGGCGCACTCACGCCTAACAAATTTAAACCGTTTGATAAAAGTTGTTTAGCCGATTTAATCAGTAATAACCTTGATGATCTGAGTTGTGCATCTTCAACCAAAAATTCACAACTGTTGTAATAGCTGTGGAAACTGGCCGATAAATCACGCAGGTAATAAGCCAATACATGCGGTTCGTAATTGAGTGCTGAGGTTTGTAATACATCTTTATAACGATTAAGCTCCTTAACCAAAGCCACTTCAGCCTTATCATCGAGCAATGATAAATTCGGCGCAGTGGAGTTATTCGGGAATTTTTCATCGGCTTGCTTAAGTACCGAGCAAATACGTGCATGCGCATATTGAATGTAAAACACTGGATTTTCGTTAGTTTTAGATTTTGCCAAGTCTAAGTCAAAATCCATGTGTTGTTCTGATTTGCGTAAAACGTAGAAAAAACGCGCTGCATCGTTACCAACTTCATGACGCAACTCTTTTAAGGTAACGAACGAACCGCTGCGTGTGGACATTTGTACTTTTTTACCGCCACGGTACAGATTGGCAAATTGCACCAATAAAATTTCTAATTTTTCAGACTTATGGCCCAACGCTTCAACAGAAGCTTTGACTCTAGCAATGTAACCGTGATGATCCGCACCCCAAATATTGATGATTTTGTCGTATCCACGTTCAAATTTTTCAAGATGATAGGCGATGTCCGATGCAAAATAAGTATGGATGCCGTTATCTCTAACTACCACACGGTCTTTTTCATCGTTAAAATCGGTGGTTTTAAACCAAAGTGCGCCATCTTTTTCATAGATATGTCCAGAATCTTGAAGCGATTTAATGGTTGTTTTTGCACGTCCACTGTCAATTAACGATTGCTCTGAAAACCATTGCTGGTATTCAACTCCAAATTCAGATAAATCAGTTTTAATGCCAGACAATATATCGTCAATTGCTAGGTCAAACACTTTTTTATAGTCATCGCCCAAAGCTTGCTTGCAATTAGCAATTAGGTCGTCTATGTGCTTCTCTTTATCGCCGCCGTCTTTTTCATCAGCACAAACGTCTGTGAATATATCCAATCTTTCAACACCCTTAACTTGCTCAGCAATGTCAAAAATGTAGTCCCCTTTATAGCCATTATCGGGGAATTGGTCGGTTTCAATATAACGCAGATAGACCGAAGTCGCCAAAATGTCCATTTGTCGACCAGCATCATTAACGTAATATTCGTTATCAACCTTAAAGCCAAGTGCTCGCAATAAATTAGCCACTGTCGCCCCATAAGCAGCACCGCGACCGTGTCCCACGTGCAAGGGCCCAGTAGGATTAGCAGAAACAAACTCCAACAAAACACTTTGGCCTTTGCCAATGTCCAAGCATCCATAGCCAATACCTTGCTCAAGGATTTGCTCAAGGACTGCTGTGTTGGAGCCTTGAGACATGAAAAAATTAATAAACCCAGGTCCGGCAATTTCAGTTTTTACAATCTCTCCAGAATTGGGCAGACGATCAATGATTTGCTGGGCTAATTTTTGCGGTGAACATTTGGCTTGTTTAGACAGAACCAATGCAATGTTAGAGGCAAAGTCGCCGTGAGTTTTGTCTTTAGAATGATCAAGGCGAATGCTCTTTGGTGCTTCACTAAGAATGTCATCATTCACTAATGATTCTAGGCTTTGCTTTAATAGTGCTTGTAATTGTTCTTTCATGCGTAAATCTGTTTTAATTCAAAAAACTAATGCGCTTGTTGCCAAGAATCGCCAATACCAACATCAACCACTAGCGGTATATCCAACTGATAAGCATTTGCCATTAACTCTTGTATTTTATTAGCAAACTCATCTGCTTTTGACGCATTCACTTCAAATACCAGTTCGTCGTGCACCTGCATAATCATTTTAATCTCATCATTGCCATCGCCAATCCACTCATGCACATCGAGCATGGCCTTTTTGATAATGTCTGCTGACGAACCTTGCATCGGTGCATTAATGGCTGTACGTAAAGCATGTTGTTGTAGCATTTTATTTTTAGCATTAATCTGTGGCAAATACAAACGTCTGCCCATAATGGTTTCAACATAACCCTGCACTTTAGCGGCTTCTCTTATGTTGTCCATGTAATTTAACACGCCTGGATAATTCTCAAAATAAGCATCAATGTATTGCTTGGCTTCGGTTCTAGAAACGTTGATTTGTTTGGCCAGTCCAAAAGCACTCATGCCATAAATCAAGCCAAAATTGATGGCTTTAGCATTACGGCGATGATCCTTATTTACTTCTTCTATCGGCACATTAAACATCATTGATGCCGTGGCGCTATGCACATCAACGTCATTATTAAACGCTTCAATAAGGCTCTTATCTTGAGAAATGTGCGCCATGATTCGCAGTTCAATCTGTGAATAATCCGCTGCAATAATAACGTTGCCTTTGCCAGCAATAAAAGCACCCCTAATGCGCGCACCCAATTCTGTTCGAATGGGGATGTTTTGCAGATTAGGATTGGATGACGACAATCTGCCCGTCGCAGTTACCGCTTGATGATAAGAAGTGTGTAAGCGTTTGGTGTTTAAATCAATCTGTTTTGGTAACGCCTCAAGGTAAGTTGAATTAAGCTTAGTCAGTGTTCGATAGCTAAGAATTAAATCCACCAGAGGGTGGTCTAAAAGTTTTAACGCTTCTTCATTAGTAGACGGCGCACCTTTTGGAGTTTTCTTCTTTGCTTCAAGCCCTAAACCCTCTTCAGAGAATAAAATTTGTTGAATTTGTTTGGGTGATTCAAGGTTAAACGCATCTCCCGCTAATTCAAACGCCTGGGATTGAATCTCATTCATTTGTTTAACAACATCCAACTGTTGAGCATTAAGCAAGCCCGCATCAATTTCAACGCCATTACGTTCCATTCTAAGCAACACCTTAATCAATGGCATCTCTAGAACTTGATACAACTTAACTAATTTTGGATATTGTACAATGTCCTCGTCCAGTACTTTATTCAGCTCATGGGTTACAATTACGTCTTCACAAGCGTAAGGAAAAGCCGCCTCCAAGCCTACTTGATTAAAGGTGATTTGCTTCTTACCCTTGCCAGCCACATCGGAAAAATGAATGGTTTGGTGATTAAGGTAATGCATCGACAAATCGTCCATGTTGTGTCTTGTAGCCACTGAATTGAGGACGTAGGACTTCACCATAGTGTCATCGCTGATGCCATTTAAATCAATTTGGTAATTGGCCAATACATGGGCATCGTATTTAAGATTTTGCCCGACTTTGTTAATGGACTCGTCTTGCAAAATCGGCTTTAATGTTAACAACGCGTCATCAAAATCTAGCTGTTTAGGTGCGTCTAAATAATCATGCCCAACGGGGACATAAAAACTGTCTTTATCCACCAAAAATACCCAGCCAACAATGGCTGCGTTCATATAATCCAACGAAGTTGTTTCTAAATCGAACACAAACGATCGGCTATTTTTCAGTCGCTCAACGAGATTTTCAAAGTCCGTTTGTTCTAGCACCAAGTTCTGAGTGTACTCATCAAACCAAGAGCTGCAATTTTCTTCCCTATCTCGGTTTTTTTCTTTCACTAAGTCCGTCTCAGGCGGTTCGTTGTTGTCTGTATTAGTGCCAGCAGTATTTCCCAATTGTTTAAGCCACATGGAAAACCCATATTGCTTGTATAAGCTCACAAGCTTGATGTTGTCTTGCCCTGGTTCATCATCGAGAATATTGCAAGGCAAGTCAACGTCAAATTTAAGCTCAACCAATTGGTGAGACATATCTAATAAGCCGAAACTATCGCGTAATTTTTCACCCACTTTGCCTTTAATTTGCGCTGAATTTTCTTTAACACCAGCAACATCATTATAAGCTTGCAACCACTTAATGGCTGTTTTAGGGCCTACGCTTGGCACACCAGGAATGTTGTCTGCACTATCGCCCGTGAGTGCTAAAAAATCCATAATTTGATCAGGGCGCACGCCCATTTTCTCAACCACACCATCATGATCATACAGATTGCCCCTCATGTCCAATTGAGAAATATTATCACTCACCAATTGATAAAGGTCTTTATCACCACTAGCAATGATAGTTTTAATTTTATTTTGATCTGCACACCGACTCAACGTAGCAATCACATCATCAGCTTCAACACCCGGCACGCATAAAAAATGGAATCCCATGGCTCGAATAATTTCATACAACGGCTCAATTTGCATCACCAATTCCGAGTCTGCCGGTTTCCGATGAGCCTTGTATTTAGGGTAAATATCATGCCGATGATTCTTGCCCTTAGCGTCAAAAATAGCAATAATTTTAGCGTTCGGATATTTTCTCTGAAGATGTTTAACAGCATTAACCACACCAAACATAGCGCCCGTAGGAAAGCCTTCATCGTTGGTTAAATTTTGAGCCAGTGTGGAGAAATAAGCTCGAAACAAAAAAGCAGAGCCATCCATTAAAATAAGTTGATGCGACATGGGCTAAATTTTACCGGACAAGATACAACTTAACTTGTATCTTGCAGGTATAAAATGGTCTTTATTTTAACCCATCATCGCGACCTTGACTCAAACACTAATCAGTGCAAATAATATCACTCTTAACCATCATGGAAAGAGTGTGCTTGACAATGTTAGTTTTGAGTTAAAACAAGGTGAGTTCATTACTTTAATTGGCCCAAATGGTGCGGGTAAAAGCTCTCTCATCAAAGTCTTATTGGGATTGATTAAGCCCAATCATGGGGGCGTTAATCGAGCAAAAAATATTCGCTTGGGTTACACACCACAAGCTTTTAGCCCCAACCCCTTTATCCCTATTTCAGTGTTTGATTTTCTAAATCTTAATCAAAAAGTCGATCAAGATTTTGTGCATGAAACAGCTGTCTTAACCGGTATAGAAAGCCTGTTGAACACTCCTTTAAAAAGTTTATCTGGTGGCGAATTGCAGCGTGTACTCCTGAGTCGTGCATTGCTTAAAAAGCCCAACGTGCTCATCTTAGATGAACCTGCTCAAAATCTTGATGTCAATGGGCAAATGCACTTATACAAACTCATCCAAGATATTCACCAACAACAAGATTGCGCGGTGCTTATGGTGTCTCACGATCTTCACAGGGTCATGAAAGAATCCACTCAAGTGTTGTGCTTGTATCGCCATATCTGTTGCATCGGACAGCCAGAATCCATTCTTAAAGACTCACAATTTAATGATTTATTTGCTGATCAAATGGATGACCTAATGGCGACTTATGAGCATCATCATAACCACTGCCATGAGGATTAAAATTGCTAACGTCCTATGTATTTACTTTTATAACGATTACAGCCCTTGTCGCTAGAATCAACTAACGCACATAATTCTTTTAAAGCTCCGTGTGAAAAACTCCCCTTAGAAACCTGAACAACAACGTTCCACCTGCCCTTTAAAGGAAGAGAGACTTGTGCTGTATACACAGAACCATCAAACTTCATTGGCACAGAAAACTCATTCTTTGCTCCTACTGAACGTTCAAAGTAAGCCGTTACTTCAGCATCTGTTAGCGTTTGACCGTGCTGTGCAATTTTAACCAAGTACGTTTGAGGCACTTGATACAAGGCCAACTCTGGAATTAAAAAATCCAGCACCCAACCCTGTTCATCTAGTTTTCTCTTGGTGGCTAACACCTCTCCATAGCGCTCACCACTTTCATAGGCATCCTCAACCACCATCCCTGGATGTGTCTCTAATGCAGTCATAATTCGATAAACAGTTGCGCCCACTAAAATCAAAAACAACAACAGCATTACAACCATCACAGGGCTTTTATAAAACTTCATCGCATGCTCTTAGGTGTGAAGAACGATGATTTGTATTTGAGTGTCGCGCCATCACTGATTACCGTAAAAATTACATCGTTATTATCGGCAACATTGGATTCAAAAGCCGTTAAATAAACATAAATGGATTTTACATTGCCCGATGGTATAGCGACACTATTCAACTCTTTTTGAGACTTTAAATTATTAATCGTACTTTGAAACCCTACATCAACCAACATTGGTTGGTCGGTCTTGTTCATGATTTTAAGCTCATATTTATTTCTAATTGAACCATCAGAGAGTTGAACAAATAATGGCTGTCTATCATGCAACACTTTAAGGTCCATTGGTGCAATGTTAAACAACCCATAAACTAAAATCGATAATGCCGTTAATAAAATTGTAGAGTACACAATCACTCTGGGGCGTTTATACAAGACGACGAAAGGTTTTTTATACTCTAACTCGTCCAAAGAAGCGTATCGAATCAGACCATTAGGCTTGCCAACTTTAGTCATTACCGAATCACAGGCATCAATGCATAAACCACAAGTGATGCAACCGTATTCTTGGCCTTGACGAATATCAACCCCCGTAGGACAAACGGCCACACATTGATTACAATCAATGCAATCACCAAATCCATCAACGAACTCACCTTTTTTTAGTTTGCCGCGTTTCTCACCACGATAATAGTCATAGGTTGGCATGAGTGTTTGCTTATCAACCATGGCACCCTGAATACGAGCATAAGGACAAACCCACAAACAAGATTGTTCTCGCATGTGCCCTGCAAATATGTAAGCGCCAGAAGCAATTGAAATTGTAATGATTAAAGTAGTGCTTGAGGCTGCTCCATTAAAATAATCGGCCCACGACACACCAAAATAAAGCATCCAAGTAACGCCTGAAAATAAAGCGATTGCTATCCAAACAAGGTGCTTACTGACTTTAAGTTTAATCTTATTAAAACCCCAGGGCTCTTTTTCTAATTTACGGCGCTTGGCTGGTACCCCCTCAAAAAATTCTTCCACCTTGGTGAAAATATCCGTCCAAATGGTCTGAAAGCAAAAATAACCACAAAATACTCGACCCAAAACAGTGGTCATGGCAGCTAATAAAATAGCCAAAAATAACAACACCATGGTCAACATCCAAAGGTCTTGTGGAAAGATAGTCACTTCAAATAGGTGATATTGCCTTTTCTCAACATCAAATAAAATGGCTTGTTGGCCGTTCCAAGTAAGATAAGGGCCTATAAAAAAAGGCGTCCAAGCAGCGATAGCAATCCACTTAAGGCTCCTAAACTTTCCTTTCATACGCTTAGCATGAACGGTTTTTTCACCTAAATTTTGTACCCACTGTTCACCCTCTTCATACAGGTTCTCAACTTGAATATTCTTTTGGCCCATATACACCCTCTCAAACTATGTTTAATAAACTTTGCATATCATAGCATCAATGGATTTTTTTTTCTTGATTTAAGTTAAAAATCTAATTATTACTCAAGTCCTGTGAAAAATCGCGTCTGATATAATGTCCAATTTTTTACTACGATATTGAAAATGAAAGACATTATTGAAGCTGCTTTTGAAGACAGAGCAAACATTAATCCTCAGAGCGTTACTGCAGAAGTAAAACAAGCGGTTAACGAAGCCATACGCATGCTTGACTCGGGTGAAGCTCGTGTTGCTGAACAAAAAGGCGTAGGTGACTGGGTTGTTAATGAGTGGCTTAAAAAAGCAGTTTTATTGTCTTTTAGAATTGAAGACAACGTGCCAATGCAAGGTGGATTTACTCAATACTATGACAAAGTCCCTTCAAAATTTGCCGATATGTCAGCTGATGAATTCAAGGCAACTGGTGTGCGCGTGGTTCCACCAGCCAGTGCAAGACGCGGCTCTTACATTGCCAAAGACACGGTACTGATGCCAAGTTACGTCAATATCGGCGCTTACGTTGATTCAGGCACTATGGTTGATACTTGGGCAACGGTTGGTTCTTGTGCGCAAATTGGTAAGAATGTTCACCTCTCAGGTGGTGTTGGTATCGGTGGCGTGTTAGAGCCACTGCAAGCTAGTCCCACCATTATTGAAGACAACTGCTTTATTGGTGCACGCTCAGAAGTAGTAGAAGGTGTGATCGTCGAAGAAGGTGCGGTGATTTCAATGGGTGTTTACATTGGTCAATCCACCAAGATTTTTAATCGTGAAACGGGCGAAGTCACTTACGGTCGAATCCCAGCCGGCTCTGTTGTGGTCTCAGGTAATTTGCCATCTAAAGACGGTAGTTATTCACTTTACTGTGCGATCATCGTTAAACAAGTAGATGCTAGAACTCGCTCTAAAGTTGGTATTAACGAACTTCTTAGAGGCATCTAAACCTAAACGATGGAAATTCTTTTCTTAGCAAAAAAAGTCATTACTTTTTTTGTTGAGCCGTTAGGATTAATACTGACTCTATCCTTTATTGGCTTATATTTTTTATATAACTCTGTCTACACAAAAGCTAAAGTTTTCTTAAGCGCCTCTATACTATTACTGTTTATTTTCAGCTATCCGCCAGTCTCTAATAGCCTAATTAAACAATTAGAAAACACACACCAAAAATACGATTATATTAATAATAACATTGAATATATTCACGTATTAGGTAGTGGCCACTACGATAATCCAAAATGGCCTCTATCTAGTCAAATTAGTAGTACTAGCTTAAAAAGAACTATGGAAGGTATTAGTATTTTTAAAAAAATAAACAAGCCTAATTTAAAATTAATTTTTACTGGGTTCCCAGGGTTTGGAAATCAAATATCTAATGCTGAGATAAATGCAAAAATTGCAAGAATTGCAAATATCTCTGATAATAACTTGATTATTAATGGCAACCCAAAAGACACCCATGAAGAAGCCATATTTGCCAAATCAATTATTGGGGACAAACTGAACCTCCCCCAATAAACTAGACACTTCGCTGTTGATTATAAAATACTTTTTCAAAATTATCTGGTGATTCGTAATCACAATAAGAATGTCGTCTGATTTTGTTGTAAAAAATCTCTATATATTCAAAGATTGAACTTCTTGCTTCATCAATGTTTTTATAAGTTTGCTCATTAACAAGTTCTCTTTTTAATGTGTTAAAAAAGCTTTCAGCTACGGCATTATCATGACACACACCTTTATTGCTCATACTTTGTTTGATCTTGTTCTTTTTGAATAATGTTAAATAAGCATAGGCCCTATAGGTTGCACCTTGATCTGAATGTAGTAATACTTCTTGCTCTTTTGGTTTGTTCTTAATCGCCATCTTTAGTGCACCTATAACCAAAGCTGTATCATTATGCTTTGACATTGACCAACCGACAATCTTGCGTGAGAACAGATCAAGAACGGTTGCTAAGTATAGCCAGCCTTGCCTAGTATGAATAAAGGTTGTATCACTTACCCATTTTTGATTGGGATGGTCTGCATCAAACTTCCTATCTAGAATGTTGGCTGTAAAGCCAACATTGTTTCTGGGTATTTTCACTTTTTTATGTTTAATGGATAACTTAGAGTAAATGCCGTTCTCATGCATCATTCTAGCTACCTTGTTTAAGCTGCATTGAATCTTATCTTCTTGTAAATCTTTATAGATTCTAGGCGAACCATAATTACGATGAGATCTTTTAAAGAAACGAATAATGTCTAATAGAATTGTATTGTTTTGCTTACTTCGATTGCTAACTGGCTTGGTGTTCCAGTAATAAAATCCACTCCTTGACACTTGCATACAGCGACACAATATTTTGACTGGATAGTTTATTGCCTGAGCGGCAATAAACTCAAACCTTAGCTGTTTTGATCCTCGAAGTAAGCCTGAGCCTTTTTTAATATCTCGGCCTCCATTTGGGCTAATTTAAGCTCTTTAGAGAGGCGTTTATTCTCCTTGAGAAGATCGGCATGTGTTGCTTTATGGTGACCAACCTGTTCATTGTTTGCGGTTCTTTTAAAAGCTTTATCTTGTTTTAAGTTCACTTGATCCCTCCATTTATAGATCATGTTACGGCGAATATCTAAATCTCTTGCAAGCTGCGCTATGTTGGTATTTGCTTGGCTTGCAAGTCTGAGGGTTTCTAGTTTAAACTCTTTGGTGAACTTCTTGGTGATGATGGTCATATTAGACTCCTAAATGGTTAAATTTAGTGTCCAGTATTTTGGGGGAGTCTCAAACCATTTATACTGGTAACTTCAGTATCACATATGACTAGAGCAATAGAACTGTTTACAAATATGGGCATGAACCCAATTGCCGCCCCGACAGAATTTAAAAAAAGTAAAAAGATAGAATGGTTATCAGCCCCAAGTATAGGATCTATTAAAAAATCAAAAAATATAATCCACGAGTTCTTAGGTAGAATATGGGCTTTTATACAGTTAAATAAAAACTAAAAAACCCGCCTTTCGGCGGGTTTTTTATTGAGTTTTATCTATTACTATTTATTTGTAAACAGCGCATAGATAACAGCAACTGCTGCTAAACCGACTAATCCGTGCGAGCCAAGGCTTGCAACAATGCCAGTAATGGTGCCAATGACATCGCCACCAATAAATGGTACGCCTGCAGCGCCTGTACCAAAGATTACTTGAACCACAACAGCTAAAGCAATTAAAGCGATACCCGCTTCGGTTAGTTTTTTGATTGTATTGATAATAGTATCAAACATATTTTCCCCTCTTTAGTTTTATTAATAACCCAACTTCATTGTCGGATTATTGTTAATTTAGAGTGTTTATTAATCAATGTCAAGCATTATTTGATGAAAAAATGCAAAATAGTTGAATAAATCAAACAATTTACTAAAAAATTATCAAATTTGCAACACTTAAACCCTTATGCCGTAAAGGAAAGCGCGATTCCAGCAAAAATCACCATGCCCAGGTAATTATTATGCAAAAAAGCTTGAAAACAGGCTGTTTTCTCTCTATTTTTGATCAAAACTTGATGGTAAATCATTAAAAATGCACTTAAAATTAGGGAAATGTCGTAAAAAACAGCTAAATTGAAAATTTCCGAAATTTTTATCAATGTCAATAATAGGCTAATTTGTAAAACACCAATGATCCATTTATCGTACTTTGCAAAAAGTATGGCGGTGGACTTAACTCCAATCTTTAAATCCTCCTCACGATCAGACATGGCATACATAGTATCGTAAATCACCGTCCAAATAATCGTGGCCAAAAAAATCCACCACGCCGAAACGGGCACGTTGTTGTTGGTTGCCGCAAATGCCATCGGCACACTCATGGCAAAAGCCAAGCCAAGTACAAACTGTGGTAAATGTGTCCAGCGCTTGGTAAAGGGATAAAGCATTGCTAAAAATAACGCAACAAATGCTAGCTGTACGGTAAGCCAATTGGTCAACAACACTAACAGAAATGCTAAACCGACTAACCCTATAAATAATTTAAGCGCATTACCCGTAGTAACTTCGCCTGAAGTAATGGGTCTATTTTTAGTACGCTCAATGAGTTTGTCAATATTACGATCAGCGTAATCATTAATCACACAGCCTGCTGAACGCATCAGCGCTACACCTAAAATAAAGATAATCAGCAATTCAATGCTTGGCCAACCATCTGCCGCTAAAAATAGAGCCCACAACGTGGGCCATAATAATAGGTAAATACCAATCGGCTTGTCAAGTCGCATTAGGCGTAAATATGCATTCATAATTTAGCTAAAAAATCCTCCAGATCTTTAGATAATGGAGCTTTCACTTTTTGAATCTCACTGGTCAGTGGATTGGCAAATGTTAATTGATGTGCGTGTAAAAATAATCGTTTTAAGCCTTTGGCCTTTACTTGAGTGTCGAAAATTTTATCACCGTATTTATCATCAAAAGCAATAGAATGTCCAGCGTATTTTGCATGCGCGCGGATTTGGTGCATGCGTCCAGTTTCAATCAACACTTCAACCAACGATGCTTCAAATTCATCATTGTGAAAATTTTTCAACGGTTGAAAGTGGCTCACGGCCTGTTTACCTTTAGCATCAATCACAACGCCTCTTGAATTTTGGTAAAGCGGTGCATCAATGGTGTGTCGTTTTTTTGACCAAGTACCTTTGACCAAAGCTGTGTAACGTTTTTCCATTTGATGTTGGCTCAGTTGCTCGTGTAGATTTTTTAAGACACTGCGTTTTTTAGCAATGAGCAAAACACCAGAAGTTGATCGATCAAGCCTGTGCACTAATTCCACCGGCTCTTTATACATACCCCTAAGTGCTTCGATCACGCCAACAGCAACACCGCTGCCACTGTGTACGGCCAGTCCACTCGGTTTATTAATAATTAACAAGCCTTTATCTTCATACAAAATAGCATCGCTCAATAGTTGTTTAAGACTGTCTGAAACTACAACTTGAATGGATTCTGAAACACGAATTGGTGGAATTCGTACAACGTCATCCAGTTGCAATTTGTACTCTGCTTTTTTTCGACCTTTATTAACTCGCACTTCGCCTTTTCGAATGACGCGATAGATGTGTGATTTTGGTACGCCTTTAAGATGCTTGAGCAAGTAATTATCAAGGCGTTGACCTTCGGAAAATTCATCGACGGTTTTAAAACTAACACTCATAAAGAAAACAATTGCTTGAAATTATTTGTGGTTGTATCAGCAATATCGTTAATACTGGTGCCGCGTATCTCGGCTAATTTTTCTGCCACGTAATACGTATAAGCCGGTGAATTTGACTTACCACGGTATGGCACAGGTGTTAAATACGGCGAGTCCGTTTCGACCAACAAGCGATCGGCAGGAACTTTTTTAGCCACTTCACGTAAATTAGATGCACTCTTAAACGTAATGATGCCGGAAAAAGAAATGTAGAATCCTAAATCCAGAGCGGCTTTTGCCGTGTCCCAATCCTCAGCAAAACAATGCATCACGCCAGCGACTGCCTTTTCTTGCTGCATAATCTCAATCGTATCGGCCTTGGCATCACGCGTATGAATAATCATCGGCTTTCTAGATTCATTAGAGGCTTTAATGTGCCGTCTAAAACGATCTCGTTGCCAATCGGCCGTGTCTTTTTCAATGTGAAAATAATCCAACCCAGTTTCGCCAATGGCAATAATCTTGTCATGGCTGGCTAAAGATAGTATTTCCTCAACACTGGGATCCTTGCCCTCTTGCTCAGTAGGATGCACCCCAACTGATGCGTAAATTTGATCGTGTGCTTTAGCCAGAGTAAACACCTCATCAAAGTGTTCTAAGTCGATACAAACGCATAAAAATTGAACAACTGATAACTCTTTGGCGTGCGCCAACATGCTCTCAATACTACCGCCAAATTGATCTAAATCAACCCGATCAATGTGGCAATGAGAATCAACAATATTCATAGAGAGCTTTGCATAAAATAGGGATGATTAGAAAAATGACAGATTTTATTAAATTGGTAATTTTTTAAAGCCACTCCTAGCAGGGCTAAGGGTGTTTTTAAAAAGTTTCCAAGTTGATGAAAGATGGTATTTTGATTATTATTCATATTTATGCAAAGGTCTCTCACAAACCTAATTTCTTAAAAAACCCTTTAGCTTTATTGTTGAGCTTACCTTTCAGTTCTTCTAATTCACCTTCAAGCTTTCTACGAACACCTTCTTTAATTTCTTTCTCATTCAATCTCAAGCCTTTATTTTCGACTTCTTCTTGAATTCTACGTAGTGCTATTTTCATCAACTCTGGCCCTACATGATTAATAGGAATACCATTAGGCGCACCAAAATTACGAATCACCACATCAGGAACCTCAACCGTATCCTTAAACCATTGAGTGTCAATATTAAGCTGGGTGTTAATAAACTTTAAGTCTTTAATAATGACTCGAGCTTCTGAACCCGCCTCTGTTTTCTGATTTGTCTGAGAGCTTTTATCTTTAATAATGGAATTACTCGAACCCATTGAAGTTTGCTCCAAATTTTTCAATAAGACAACCAAGTTAACTTGTTTATTGTTTTGTTCTAAAGTGAACAACAAGCCGTCAAACTCTAATTGCTCTAAAATAATTAAGTCTTCTTTACTTTCAGTATCAATAGTCGCACTTAAATGATTAAGCACAAAGGCATTTTCATTTTTAAAAGTTTCTGGATTTTTCACCTCGATAAAATCTAAATTGATTTTTCTATCGGATAAATCACTCCTAAATTCAGCAATGCTTACGGGTGTTTTTAATACCTTTTGAGCGTAAGATTCAAGCGCACTTTTAGTCAGCCCATCGAAGAAAAAGACAACTGCCAATACAACAACAATAACGACAGCTAATAAATAAATCAGTATTTTTTTCATAATCATCCCATTTGTATTTCTAATAAAAATCGATCCTCAGACACGTACGGTACATTAATTTGGTGTGAAATCATACGCACACCTTTAATCGCCTCTTGTGAAAAATGATCGCCTTTCATCAATAAGTAACGACCATTATCACACAATAAATGTTGAGTGAGTTTCAATGTTTTGTCAACCTCGGCAAAGGCGCGTGACGTAATTTGAGTAAAACACTTCATTGCCTGAAAATCTTCAACTCGCTGATTCACCACGGTTAAATTATCAAGCTTTAATTGGGTTTTAGCAAACTGCATAAATCGACACTTCTTGCCTACACTGTCCAGCACACTTACCGATAATTCAGGCCTCACAATCGCCAGGACAATGCCTGGTAAGCCAGCTCCCGCACCTACATCCAATAATGGCTCGTTACCAATATAAGGCAAAATCGACAAACTATCAAGCAAGTGTTTTTTAACGCCTGACTCTAAATCACGAATAGCACTCAGATTGTAAGTCTTGTTCCACTTGAAAATCAACATAAGGTAGTCCAGTAACTGGTCAGATTGTTGATCGCTCAACAACAAACCCATTTGATCAGCGCCATCTTGTAATAGTTGCTTGAGTTCATTCATGAAACAACTTTATAGGTCTTAAGGTACACCAATAAAATAGAAATAGAAGCGGGTGTTACCCCTTGAATACGGCTTGCTTGACCAATGGTTTCTGGCTTGTACTGACTTAACTTCTGCCTTACTTCAGCAGAGAGCGCTTTAATCGAATCATAATCCATGTGGCCGGATAATTTAGTATCTTCATTTTTTCTATATTTTTCAATCTCTTCCAGTTGACGCTTGATATAACCTTCGTATTTGATTTGATTCTCAACCAAGGCAATCAGTGTTCTATCGGTTAGAAACGGTTTTCCAGATTCAATTTTACTCAATGTATCATAACTAACCTTAGGCCTTTTAAGCAACTCCAACAAAGAGTATTCATGACTCAGACTCAGGCCCAGTGTTTCACCGGCCTGAGTATCATTGGCTTGTATCCAAGTACTTTTTAATCGTTGCTTTTCTTGTGCGACTGTCTTGTATTTTTTCTCAAATGCTTGCCAACGTGCATCATCAATTAAACCTAATTCTCTGGCTTTAGGAGTAAGACGTTCATCGGCATTGTCTTCACGTAACAGTAACCGATACTCAGCACGCGAGGTAAACATACGGTATGGCTCATTGGTGCCTTTAGTGATTAAGTCATCTACCATTACCCCAATATAACTTTCATCACGTTTTGGATGCCAAGGATTTTTCTCTTGAACGCTACACGCTGCATTCACACCTGCCAATAAACCTTGAGCAGCTGCTTCTTCATAACCGGTGGTGCCGTTAATTTGCCCGGCAAAATACAGGCCTGATATTTTTTTAACTTCCAAGGTTTGTTTAAGCCCTCGTGGATCAAAAAAATCATATTCAATGGCATACCCAGGTCGTACAATTTTCGCATTCTCAAAGCCTTTAATTGAATGGATAAAATCCACTTGCACTTCATACGGCAGTGAAGTGGACACGCCATTTGGATACACCTCGTTTGTGGTTAAACCTTCAGGTTCAACAAAGATTTGATGAGAATCACGCTCAGCAAAGCGTACTACCTTGTCTTCAATTGATGGACAATATCGTGGACCAATGCCTTTGATGTTGCCCGTGTACATTGGTGAATCTTTTAAGCCATCACGAATAAAGTCGTGAGTTTTTTCATTAGTATGAGTAATATAACAAGGAATTTGATCAGGATGGTCTGACAATTTCCCCATAAAAGAAAAAGTTGGTAATGGGGTATCACCTGGTTGTGCTTGCAATACGCTAAAGTCAATCGTACGGCCGTCGAGTCGTGGCGGTGTACCAGTTTTTAAACGACCCACGCCCAAATCATAAGCCCTGAGTGTTCTGGATAAAGCATTGGATGGCGCATCACCGGCTCGACCACCTTCAAAATTAGACTGGCCAATATGAATCATGCCACCCAAGAACGTACCCGAAGTCAAAATAACTTTATCGGCTAAGAAACTCAAACCCATCTGGGTTTTAACACCTTTAATTACATTATCTTTAATAACAAGATCATCCACTGCTTGTTGAAATAAAGATAAATCCTCTTGATTTTCTAAAATATAGCGAATCGACGCTTTATACAAAACACGATCTGCCTGTGCTCGCGTTGCACGCACAGCAGGGCCCTTTGAAGCATTTAAAGTGCGAAACTGAATGCCGGCTTTGTCAATCGCTGTTGCCATTGCGCCACCCATGGCATCAATCTCTTTAACCAAGTGGCCCTTACCAATGCCGCCAATCGCAGGGTTGCAACTCATTTGCCCCAAGGTTTCAATATTATGCGTAATCAGTAGCGTGTTTACGCCCATGCGTGCCGAAGCCAATGCCGCCTCAGTACCGGCATGACCACCGCCAATCACAATCACTGAATAATGCTTAGATGTTTGCATAATTTATTGTATCACTTGAAAACGAAAAAAGGCTCGTTATAAAACGAGCCTTTAAAACTTAGTGTTTAGTGCTTTACTTGATGTTAGCGTCTAACTCACCCGCAGCGTATCTTTGGCTCATTGTGTCTAATGAAGACACCTTAATTTTATCAGCGTTACCCGCTGAACCAAACGCCTCAAAACGCGCCGCACAAATATCAGACATTGCACTAGTAGCTTCTTTTAAAAATTTACGTGGATCAAAGTTTGATGTGTTTTCAATCAAGTGACGACGAACCGCACCCGTTGATGCCATGCGTAAATCAGTATCAATATTTACTTTACGAACACCATTCTTAATACCCTCTTGAATTTCTTCTACTGGCACACCATAAGTTTGGCCCATATCGCCACCAAAGTCATTAATAATCTTCAACCAGTCTTGTGGTACTGAAGACGAACCGTGCATTACTAAGTGTGTATCTGGAATGCGCTCATGGATTTCTTTAATACGATCAATACGCAAAACCTCACCTGTAGGCTCTTGAGTAAATTTATAAGCACCGTGTGAAGTACCAATCGCGATTGCCAAAGCATCAACATTGGTTGCTCTAACAAAATCAGCTGCTTCTTCAACTGATGTTAACAATAGATCAAGGTCTAATTTACCTTCAGCACCATGGCCATCTTCTTCGCCCATTTCGCCCGTTTCAAGTGAACCTAAACAACCTAACTCACCTTCAACTGATACACCGCCTGCATGTGCCATTTTAACCACTTCTTTAGTCACATCAACATTGTACTCAAAGCTTGACGGTGTCTTACAATCTGCTTCTAAAGAGCCATCCATCATTACTGATGAAAAACCTGACTGGATTGAACGCAAACATACTGCTGGTTCAGAACCATGGTCCTGATGCATTACCACTGGAATATGCGGATACATTTCAGTTGCTGCAATAATCAGGTGACGTAAAAACGGCTCACCTGCATAACCTCTAGCGCCTGCAGAACCCTGCATAATCACTGGACTGTTAGTCTTGTCAGCAGCCTGCATAATTGCATGGACTTGCTCCATATTGTTAACGTTAAATGCTGGCATACCGTAATTGTTTTCTGCCGCGTGATCTAGTAATTCTCTTAATGAAATTAACATATCTTTCTCCTTTCTTATTTTTACTATTTAATAATTATTATCACCGACACGAAGAATTTTCATCATGTTGGTTCCGCCTGATTCGTCTTTATACATACCTTTGGTTAATACTACCAAATCTCCATCTTCTACAACCTCGTTTTTTATCAGTGTTTCTATAACGGTTTCATTCACCTGAGACCAGCCACTGGCACTCTTTTTCTCAATACCACAAGGATAAACACCACGATAAAGCGTTACTTTACGCAAGGTTTGGATACTATCACTCATTGCATAAATTGAAATATTAGAACTCATTCTAGACATCCACATGGCAGTCTTGCCTGTTTCTGTCAATGCTGCAATTACTCTAACGCCTAAATGATTAGCCGCGTACATAGTACTCATAGCAACGGTTTCATCAATGCCTTTAAAGTGTTCATGCAAACGATGATGGGAAACTTTTGCAATTGGATTTTTCTCAGTCTCCAAGCAAACATCATGCATGGTCTTAACTGCGTTTTCAGGGTAATCACCCGCTGCTGTTTCTGCTGAAAGCATGACTGCGTCAGTACCATCCAATACAGCGTTTGCCACGTCAAATACCTCTGCACGCGTTGGAATCGGATTGGTAATCATTGATTCTAACATTTGCGTGGCTGTAATCACAATGCGATCATTTGATCTTGCGAGTTTAATTAAACGCTTTTGTTGCGCTGGCAATTGCGGGTCACCAATCTCAACACCTAAATCACCTCGCGCCACCATAATGCCGGCAGATTCCTCAATAATATCTAATATAGTCTCTTCTACTAATGATTCAGCACGCTCAATCTTTGAAATAACGCCGGCAGCACATCCTGCCGCCTTTAATAGTTTCTTGGTTTCTCGCACATCATCGCCACTAACAGGAAAAGATAATGCTACGTAATCAGCCTTGGCTTTTGCCGCAATGAGAATGTCTTTTTTATCCTTCTCAGTCAATGCATTTGCCGACAAGCCACCGCCACGAAGATTGATGCCTTTTTTATCTGATAATGCACCGCCTTGTGTTACCACGGTATTGATCTTATTGCCTTCAACGCTGGTGACTTCCATAACAACTTTGCCATCATCTAACAACAATACATTGCCCGGCTTAACTTCTTGAGGCAGGGTTTTATAAGCAATACCTACTGAATCTTGGCCACCAGAGTTTTCATCTAGATCCGCATCCAATGCAAAAGCATCGCCATTGTTCAGCTGAATTTTCATGCCATCTTTAAATGAAGCGATGCGAATTTTTGGGCCTTGCAGGTCCATTAAAATACCAATGTAGGTATGATTGGCTTGCGCCCATTCACGTACCGCCTTAACTCGACCCAGGTGCTCTTCTTCCGAACCGTGAGAAAAGTTAATACGTACAACATTAACACCTGCGACTAAAATACTTTCTAGTATGCCTTCTTTATCCGTTGCCGGACCTAGGGTTGCTAATATTTTGGTTCTTCTTGGCAAAATTTTACTCCGCAGCTCTTTGTTCTAAAATTTCTACGGCTGGCAATTTTTTACCTTCTAAAAACTCCAAGAAAGCGCCGCCACCGGTTGAAATGTAACTAATTTTATCTTCAATGTCGTACTTGTCAACCGCTGCTAAAGTGTCACCACCACCAGCAATTGAAAACGCATCGGATTCTGCAATGGCCATGCCTAAAGTTTTAGTGCCGCCTGCAAATTGATCAAACTCAAACACACCGACTGGGCCGTTCCAAACAATCGTGCCAGCGTTTTTCATAATCTCAGCTAATTCTTGAGCTGAATCTGGACCAATATCAAAAATCATGTCATCGTCTACTACCATATCAGATGCTTTGGTTTCTGCTGGCGTTGTCTCTGAGAATTCTTTTCCACAAACAACATCGGTCGGTACTGGGATTTCGCAATCTTCCATTAATTTTTTAGCCGTTGGAATCAAATCATGTTCACATAAAGATTTTCCCACGTTGTGCCCTTGCGCAGCAATAAACGTATTAGCAATACCACCACCAACAACTAATTGATCAACAATCTTAGACAAAGACTCTAAAACGGTTAGCTTAGTTGATACTTTTGATCCACCTACAATCGCCACCATCGGGCGTTTAGGGTTGTCCAATGCCTTGCCTAGTGCTTCTAATTCACCTGATAATAATGGGCCTGAACAGGCAATCGGTGCATATTTAGCCACACCATGAGTGGAGGCTTGTGCACGGTGCGCCGTACCAAAAGCATCCATGGCAAAAATATCACACATCGCTGCCATACGCTTAGAAAGGTCGTCGTCATTTGACATCTCACCTACGTTAAAACGAACGTTCTCACAAAGCACTACTTCGCCATCATTAATTTCAACACCGTCTAACCAATTAGTTTCTAAACGAACATTAACGCCTAGTAACTCTGTTAAACGATCAGCAACAGGTTGTAAAGTAAATTCATCACTTGCTTCACCTTCTGTTGGGCGACCACGATGTGACATTAGCATTACTTTAGCACCTTGTTTCATTGCCGCCTCGATCGTCGGTAATGAAGCTTTAATTCGCTTGTCACTAGTAACAACACCATCTTTGATAGGCACGTTAAGGTCTTGACGGATGAGCACTTTTTTTGAGCTTAAATCTAAATCTGATAAATTGATAACTGACATAATAATTCTCCTACTTCTTTATGCTTACTACACAATAGACTGATCAATAATTTTAATCAGGCTTTGTTCAACTGGGTCGATCAGTGATGACAAGTCATCAGCATCTGACAGCTGAGTAATATGTTTAGATGGCAGTGCCAATCCAACTTTGGTAGCGCCATCCTGCGTAAATACCGAAATTCGGCACGGCAACACTGTTGCCAAATTCATATCCTTTTCAAGGATATCTTTTGCAACCTTTGGGTTACAAACTTCAAACACGTGACATTCTTCTGTCAACTCATGACCTTTACCAGCCAGTGTTTTTTTAATATCATAAGAATGCAAAATTCCAAATTTATTATTGGGAACGGCTTCTTTTAATTTTTCAATCACTTCATCAACACTTAGTTGTGAATTTTGAATATATAAATCTGACATAAAAACACGGCCCGCATTAGCGAGCCGTAATTTTTTATTAATTAAGCAATATGCTCAACTAAACGAAGCATATTACACGTGTAACCATACTCGTTATCGTACCAAGAAACAACTTTAACAAACGTATCGTCTAATGCAATACCGGCATTAGCGTCAAAGATTGAAGAAGCACTTACACCACGGAAGTCTGATGAAACCACCATGTCTTCTGTGTATGCTAATGTGCCTTTCATAGAACCTTCTGAAGCTTCTTTAATTGCTGCACAAATTTCTTCATAAGTTGCAGGCTTGTCTAACTCACAAGTTAGGTCAACTACTGAAACGTCAACTGAAGGAATACGGAAAGCCATGCCTGTTAATTTGCCGTTAAGCTCAGGTAAAACCACACCTACTGCCTTAGCAGCACCTGTTGATGAAGGAATAATGTTCTCAAATACCGCACGTCCACCTCTCCAGTCTTTCATAGAAGGACCATCCACTGTTTTTTGTGTTGCTGTTGATGCATGAACCGTTGTCATCAAGCCACGCTTAAGACCCCAATTATCATTGATCACTTTAGCAATTGGTGCTAAACAGTTAGTTGTACATGAAGCTGCTGAAACGATTACTTGACCCGCGTATTCAGTATGGTTTACACCGTATACAAACATTGGTGTGCCGTCTTTAGAAGGTGCTGATTGAACTACCTTCTTCGCGCCAGCATCAATATGTGCTTGACAAGACTCTTCAGTTAAGAAAAAACCAGTACAGTCAATTGCCACGTCTACGTCGATGTCACCCCATGCTAAATCTGCAGGGTTGCGCTCAGCTGAAAGACGAATCTTCTTGCCATTGATAACAAAGTTGTTACCGTGGGATCCCCGGGTACCGAGCTCGA
>JGI24922J38493_100788_pt1 | contig 36069 bp, 28 predicted proteins | sample LinPFosplate10_FD_38493 | JGI IMG/M metagenome (IMG submission 38493)
TGCAGGTCGACTCTAGAGGATCCCACGCCCGTACGTCACTTGGCTTCATTGCCACTAAAATCGAGAGTTTATTATCCATACTCAAAGCCCCAACCAGATCGAGAAGACCAAGCGTGTTAAAACCAGCATATCTGCTGGCGCGGAAACATCGCGTTCTGATTTTGTGTTGGTGATTGGTTCATTGTCACCAATAGGTGACACGGTAACAACGAGTTCCAGGCTCGAACTAAACCACCTTAAATAGTCGAGTCTTACCCCAGCTCGACTCGACAAATGCCAAGAAGAACCGATTCCTTCTGTTTCGCCATCCGCAAAAAGCGAGGCCGAGTCACCGGTTTGAACAAGCTTAGAGATCAATTGCTCATCACTTAAAGAATAGTAATAGCCATGAAAACTAAAGCCCCCATCAATTCCAACAAAGGGGGTCCATTGGCGGCTCGGTGAGCGAAACAAATAGCTAAGGCCAATACCCACGTCTAAACCCAGCCACTGGGCATCTTGATCTTTACTGCGAGTTTGAGCACTCACCTCGCCATCTTCTCGATAATCCAAAGCTGCTCGGGCCGCATAAGTTTGGCCGCCACCTGTATACAGTCTTAGCTCATAACGCGGGAAAAACTCCCAAGTGAGTGCAAAACCAAGATTGTATCCCGCACCTGGATTACTCGTTGCCCCAAAACCTGTGACCACGCCGACCATCGGCAACTGTATCCCAAGGCCCAGGCCAAAATAACCCGGCTTTTCCAGAATCGCTGGATCTTCTTCAGAAGCCTCCCCCATCTCTGTTTGAGCTTGCTGCCCGAAGGCAGGCGCGCAGAGCAAAGAGAGCCACAAAAGGACCATGAGCCGCAAACCCATCAAACGGCCTTCTGCAAACGGTAAGTCAACTGGAGCTTATCCATGAGCTCACTCACCGTGACCCAATCCGATGTATGGTACCCAAGCCACCGATCACCCTGTTGCCTTTTTGCCACCATCCCATAGGCGCAATGCTTTGAGAAAAACAGCACCACTTCATGATCTTCAAGGTCTTCGGGCGAACCCACCAGCTGAGTTAAATTCTCAAGTTCAAGCCATGGTCGAAATAATTCCTCGTTCAGGGTGTAAACCTTAAGTTGACCGTCTTCGAATTGTCCCTCGAAATGTTGTAAGCGCGAAAGATCGGCACTGACTCGGCCCGCCAAATAGAGCCAGCCCAAACCTGCACTCTGCGCCATTGCTTCGCGTAGAACCATATCACGAACAGCCGCTATGCCATCCGGCGTAATCGGACGCCAAGTGCAAGCAGGAGCTGCCAGTTCCTTGCGATTACCAACAGGGCCAAACTCTTCTTCACTCATCACGGGTGGTTCAATCAGCATCTCGGCGGCATCCCAAAACCCGAGTCGCCGAACCATTGGGTTCGCAAAAGAAGTTCGTTGGTGCTCGCGCATCCGCCGCATAGCAGTCGTCATGAGGGCAGACACTTCGTTTCCATCACCAGGTAAAGCCGCCAGCCCAAAGCAGTAGGTCACACGATGTTTGTCGCAAATTGAAGACACAGCAGAATCCTGCTCTAATCCTTGGCGTATTCTCTGTCCCACAATGAGACCGGCCAAATAGGGACTTTCTGGCAACATCACGGCATAAGTGTTGGCCGAAAGCTGAGCCACAACATCAATTCCGCGAACAGCCTGTGCCATCACCGCACTTGCATGCTCACTCATCTCGCGCACTTCATCCGGTAGAAGGTGTTCTTCAGAGCCGCTGCTGTTGGCATATGAAACCAAGAGTAAAGTGAGCGGCCGGCGATAACGCCGAGCACGTTGCAGCTCTCGATGAAAACAATCTTCGAAATAGGCCCGTGAGTAACAGTTGTAACTATGAAGAAAACTTGATCCGCGTTCCTCTTCAGCCTGCAGTGAAGTCAGCGCTAATGCCGCAGCATCAACCAGATGACGCATCGCTAACTCAAGCTCTTCATCTTGATTTCTTGCGGGGACACCGAGGGCTTTGAGGACCCCGACCACTTCTCCGCGATGCATCAAGGGCCACTGAACGGTCAGCCGGTTTCCTTCATCGTCGGTTTCTCGGCTATGAGCATTTCCTGAGCGCAGAGTATGTTCACCGGTAGCTTCCCCAAGTCGTAGAATCGGTATCCGCCACTCAACGCCCTCAACCCCGGCGCTCGCAATAAACCTCAGCTCACCTCGGCCGTGGATGTCCGCCCATAAAATAGCGGCGTCCGCCCCACAAATATCGACAAATCCATCAACAATGGCTCTTGATAAACTATCAAGGTCTCCGATTTGGTTAAGGTGCAAACCAAGGTACTGAACCCGCTCGCGTAAGCGCAAATGAGTCCGCTCGGGCTTAGGTGTCTCAAGTTCGGACAGAAATATATCGAGTCTGTTTGCAAGCCGCGCAACATCATCTTCTGACACATCTTGATCGATGTAATCAAAGACGCCTCGACCACGAAGCTCTACAGAATTCGCTGAGTCGTAGCGGTTCGTTACAATGATAAGTGAAATAGGCTCAAGCCCATCGAAACAGTGCTCTGCGAGAATTTGTCCTTGTGGGGTTGGCAAAAGCTCCTCAGCTAGAATGACGGCTCCGAACCGGGTCATGCGAAATTCCCGCAACCCTTCACCCACGGTAGCCACCACACAGACTTCAATCAAAGCTTTTTCCAAGACACTGCGCCAACGGCCCGCAACTTCAGGATCTGCGTTCACAAAAAGTATCGGACTTGCAGTCATCAGTTCTCCCAGGTGCCAGTAAACACTTTACGGGCGGCACCCCTCATGGTCACAACATCATGGTCATCTACGCAAATATCCAGCGTTCCGCCCGGTAAATGCACAGCACTCCAATGGTTACGCTGCGCGAGACCGGCCCGAACCGCCGAAATTCCCACAGCACAGGCACCGCTTCCGCAAGCCTGCGTAATCCCTACCCCTCGCTCATACACAACTGTTTCAAAACCGTCCTGATTTCTGCGTACAAAACCAACATTCACCCGATCTGAAAAATCTTCGTGGGACTCTAATGAAGCGCCATACTTCTGCGCCAACATCATCGGATCCTCGTCGGTAAATATCGTAACATGGGGGTTACCGAAAAAATGACATCGGCCGGTAAATTCTTTGTCTAATACACTGAGGCTAAGTGGCTCACCCTCATGTGCCCTGCCAGGGAGTGTCGCGTGTCGCGTTAACGGTTTACCCATAACAACTAAAAAAGTACCTGAATCCACGCGCTCACATGAGTAAACTTCTTCGCTGACCACCAATTGCAACTTTTGAACATCGGGTGCAACTGCGCCCAGATCATAGAGAAAGCTCAAAATACAACGCATGCCATTACCACACATACCCGCATCGCTGCCGTCTGCGTTTTGAACCTTCATCTCAAAACTGGCTTTAGGGTGAGACCAGAGGGCTAAAATACCATCGGCGCCCACACCTCGGTGGCGGTCGCAAATCTCGCGAACCTCTGCCTCGGGCAAAGGCTTTTGCCACGCACGCGCGTCCACGACCACAAAGTCATTACCCGCACCCTCATATTTGGAAAATTTAATCACTCTTTAATGTCTCCCAAGAAGCAGAGAAGACCTCAAAGCCAGATTGGAATCAAGTGTTCAGAGAAGACCGTGGGAATCGCTCAAAGAGGCGTGCAGCAGCGCAAACAGTGCTCAATTCGGCTTCCGCAACTGCTTGAGGGCCGTCGCTTAAAGCTTCTTTCGGATTTAGGTGAATTTCGACCATGACACCATCGGCGCCTGCCGCCAATCCAGCTCTCGCCATCGGCACAATCAGATCACGGCGTCCCGTACCGTGGGAAGGATCCACAATCACCGGTAGTCCGTAAACATGCCGCAGAAGCGCTACCGCCCCCAAATCCAACAAATTTCTAGTCTGCGTCGCAATACCCTGTACCCCGCGCTCGCAAAACACCACTGAACGAGCACCAAAGGCCAAGAGGTGCTCCGCCGACATCATCCAATCCTCGACCGTCGCGGCCATACCTCGCTTAAGCAAGACAGGTTTAGCCATTGCACCCACGTCCTTAAGGAGTGAGAAATTTTGCATATTGCGCGAGCCAATTTGGATCATATCCGTATTCTCAGCCACCACACACACATCGTGTTCACTCATGACTTCGGTGACGAGCTTCAAATCATTAGCTCTGGCTGCTTCACTTAACCACTTGAGCGCCGGATCGCCTCTCCCACGGAATGAATACGGCGAAGTTCGAGGCTTATAGGCCCCACCTCGCAAGATTTTCGCACCCGCCCGCGCCGCAATCGTCGCCAGCTGATGAATCTGCTCTTCGCTTTCAGCGCTGCATGGACCTGCCATCACAACAGGTTGGCTATCTGCACCAATCGGTAAATCACCAATCAAAGCTGCTTGACCCTTGAGCATATCAAGCTTTGGGTGACCACTTTTAGGTAGCATCACATCGGCTACACCGGCGATGTCTAATAAACTCTCACGTGAACAACTCGACGAATGAGGCTCGATTAGAAGGACCGGCTGAGGTCCATCACCTTGAGCAGGCTGAACCCATTGGCCCATCGCCTTGAGGCAGCTAGCAACTTCCGCCGCATCTGCCCCAGTCTCCAGAGTGATAATTTTAGCTGAGCCCATCATAAACCTCGATTCACAACGGTTTCCACAACAGTGGTCAAAGCATCTCGCGCACGCCCGCTGGGAGTATATTCCAACGCTAAGAGGGCTTCATCCGCCAATTGGCGAGCTCGCAGCCGAGTATCTTCTAAGCAGTTGGTGGCTAGAATTTTTTCACGGATCATCGCCGCGTCGCTCAGGCTTAAAGCTTGGTTGGACATCGCAACTTCGCGCAGCATAGTCTCGACTTTGGCATCCCGCTCACATGCGAGAATCAACGGCCAAGTAAGCTTACCCTCTTGAACGTCTGTCAAAACGGCTTTGCCCGTCACCAGCGGATCGCCTGCAAGGTCGAGAATGTCATCGACGATTTGGAAAGCCAGACCTATCATCACACCGTATCGACCAAACGCATCCACTGCCGTCTGAGTTAAGCCGCCCGCTGTGGCTCCTGCTCGTAAACCCCAGCGAAAAATCGCCGCAGTTTTTCCATAGATGATTCGATGGTACGCATCTCGGTCTGGAACGAATTGATTTCGCCTTTCAAGCTGCAGCGCTTCAGCCTTCACCATCAGGTCAATCACAGTCATCAAGCTCGAGAGAAGGTCCATGTGGCCCGTACGCTGAACACGGCGCAATGAGTCGATCAGCAGATAATCGCCTCCCAAAACACTTGCCGAATTACCGTATACAACCCGGGCGGTCTCAGCACCTCGGCGATAATCACCCTCGTCCAAGACATCGTCATGTAAGAGTGTAGCCGTATGAACCAGCTCGCTGGCGACAGCGAAGTCACGAACCTTTTGATTCATTCCCAAACCACCTGCTCGAGCAGCCAAAACCACGCAAAGCGGTCTGACACGCTTCCCAGGCTGGCAACGCAGGTGCGCGGCGGCAAGATCGGCTAAATCCGCACCATCAGGAGCCTTTTGAGCAATATCTTGCTCGAGACTCAAGAGGTCATCGGCCAACCAGGCTTTGATTTCCATAAGCTTTGCAGTCAAATCTTCCATGCCGGCGGTCGCGCTTGCACGCACCATCGGTTCCATCACCGCGGAAGGTGATTCATAGTAACTACTTGCAGAGGGGACGCTAAAGTGATTCATCACAACTACCTTCTGACTGATTGCCGGAGCAACCATGGCTTTTCAACATATCGTCACTGTTCGTTTCAACGAGGTCGACCGCGCTGGGATCGCCTTTTTCGGCAGGGTCTACGAGTACTGCCATACGGTCTTCGAGGAGCTCTTGGTGGCTATGGGTAACAGCATCACCAACGTTTTTGATAACGGGAAATGGGGCATGCCTCTCGTGCATTCCCACGCCGACTACAAGCGGCCCATGCGGCTCGGTGAGCGCCTGACCATCGAAGTCACGGTGCCCAAGGTCGGTGGAACCTCCATCACCTTCGATTACAGAGTCCTGGGCCCCGAGGGTGATTTGCGATGTACCGCTCAGCTCGTTCATGTCATCGTCGACCTTGCCACCTTCAAGCCTCGCGAGGTTCCCGAAGATTTGCTTGAGGCCGTTCGTCACTTCAAGCTCACGCCCGAGCCCGAGACTGCCAGCGACGCTTCTTAGTGTCTTTCGATCCACCTTACCGATGCCCGCTTGAGGTAAACATTCGCCCAGGTAAAACACATCCGGGATCTCAAACCCACTGAGGTGCTCTTTAAGCCCCTCACGCAAGGCGCCATCACTGATGAGCGCTGCATCATGCTCATGGGTCGTAATAAATGCCACGGGACGGCTTCCCCAACGACTGTGAGGCACGTCAACCACGGCGGCGCTCTCGACCAGACCAAGCTTCAGCAAAGCTTCTTCGATTCTGCGTGGCGCTATATTCTCACCGCCTGAAATCATGATGTCATCGGCGCGGCCAAGCACATGGACGCAACCTCGCTCATCAATGAATCCTCGATCGGTTGTGGCAAGCTTACTTCCGGCCACCACGGGGCCTTCAATCACGAGCTCGCCGTTGTCCTCTTTGACCCGTGCGAAAGTAAGCGACGGACCACTGCCCGTGTGCTCACTGAAGTCTCCAGGAAACCGTGTGGCTACTTGAGAAGCTGATTCAGTCATTCCCCAAGTAAGTGAGACGGGGTAATCAGCAGCCTTGGCTTCTTCCAAAATATTTGACGGGCATGCATCACCACCAATTAAAATCGCACGCAAATTCTTCGGAGGCTGCGCCCCACCTGAGACCTTCAACACCCGCCGCAACATTTCAGGAACCAAAGAGCAAAGACTCACTTCATTGGAGTGAATGCGCTCGGAAAATTGCTTGGGATCAAATGGCAACGCGAATTCAAGGCTGACAGCCGCCCAAAGCGCTCGCATCACCATGGAAAGGCCACCCACATGATTCAGTGGCAATGCGCAAAGCCACCGGTCACTTAATTCATGGCCTAGGCGAATCATTGAACCCATCGCACTGAAAAGTAACTGCGAGGTGGTCATCGAAACAATACGGGGTTGCCCAGTCGAGCCCGATGTTGCGAGCATCAAGCGAACATCTTCCAGTCCCCAATACGTTTCTTCAAGTATCGGCTCGGCTCGCTCGCTTAGGCGAATCGTATCCTCGTGAACACTCTTTAAATCTCCGCAAAGCCAAAACTTAACCCCACAGGCTTTAGCCAGGTCGAGGCTTTGGTCCTGCGGCAAATCTACCGCCAGTGGAACCGCAATCGCCCCCAACCAGCCGATGGCGTGTAATCCAACAACCCATCTCACATCGTAATCGCCAACCAAAGCTACTGCGTCGCCCGCGGTAACACCCTGCGCACGAAGACTTGAAGCCAATGACTGCACTTCGTGCAAGAGTTGGCTGTAGCTTAAGCTCAGGTCCTGATCAGCTAAGGCTAGATGCTGGGGCCTTGAAAGAGCCGCACTTTGAAGTGGGTGAGGAATCATGCTCATAAACATACCCTCATATCGTAAACGCCAAGACCGGCAGCCTCGGACAAATGCATGAAACCTTCCAATGGTTCCGGCAAATTCCCCGAATCTTCTGCCAACCAATGACCGGTATCGAGCCCGGCCGGAATACTCAATGGACCCGACAAAGCTGCGGCCACATGCAGCGCACTGGCCCGGCCAATGGCCGAATCAAGAGCCGTGGTAATCATGACCTTAACGCCTCGCTCTTGAGCCAACCGGCCTAGGGCATAGGTCAAAATAGGACCACCACAAAACATCGGTTTGAGCACCACAATCTTCGCGGCACGTTTTTCGAGAACGTTGATTACTTGAGCGGCCGTTCTCACAGACTCATCGGCTGCTACCGGGATAGGTGACGCTTCACATACCCATGCCAAGCCGTCGATATCCTCAGCGGTAACCGGCTGTTCGATACACTCGATTTCACATGGCGCCATGCGCTTCAAAACATCGATTGCCCAGCCCGGAGTCCAGGCACCGTTGGCGTCTAGGCGAATGTTTATGCCCTCGCCCACAGCCTTACGAACAGCAATTACCCGCCGTAAATCTTCCGCTGCTTCTTGATAACCAACTTTGAGCTTGATCGTTCGAAAGCCCTTTTTAACGGCCTCTAAGGCGCTTGCAGCATCAGCGGCTAAATGCGCTGTCTCAACCTGAGTAACCGCCGCAGGATTGAGGCACTGAGCAACACTCATTGCTTTGTCCTGGCTCAAGCCATCTAAGAAAAGCTGCTCTACGCCGTGACGTACTGAAGGCAAAAGTCTCAAAGCATCGCAATACTCTGTGATGGCACTTAAGTCGTTGCCCAATTCTTTTCTTAAGGCTCCCGATGAATCGAGACTGGTCAGCATCGCCCCGGCTTGGTCGTAGGTTTCTTCACTGAAGTCAGGAAGAGGCGCGACCTCGCCATAACAAATATGACCTAAACTCGTTCGAGCTTTGAGAATAAAACCGTAGCGATGGCGCATTTCTCCGTGAGCGCTGCGAAGCTTTCGAGCCAATGCATAGGCATAAGGCTCAATCTGGATACTTTCCAACTTCACAGATTAACTCCCACCGCGAAGAGTGCGGAATAAATCAATCCAAGCTGAGCAGTGGCTCCCAAAAGCGGGTTCAATGCTGCTCCGTCGGTTCTAAAAACTTGGCCAATTCTTCGGCTCGCAAGCGGCGCACTCAGCAGAGGTAGTAACCAGCCCATGGGCGCTTTATTCAGAGCCACCATAACCAGCGGTAGCACGTAGGCTAATCCCACCAAGAACAAATATTCTCCACGCGTAAATCGCTCGCCGAATCGGACCGCCCAAGTTTTCTTTCCGGCAACCGCGTCCGTCTTTCGGTCTCTTAGATTATTGACGACCAAAATTGCCGTTGTCAGAAGACCAATGGGTAAAGAAATCCAAAATGAATTCCAAGACAACGTTTGGCATTGGACATAATAAGTTCCGCAGACTGCAACGGGGCCAAAGAATACCAAAACAAATATATCGCCGAGGCCAACATACGCCAAGGGAGCCGGCCCACCGGTGTAAAGCACCCCGCAAAGGATACTCACGATACCCAGCGCCAAGATTGGCAACCCACCATGCACCATCAAATAGACGCCCATGGCCAGTGCGAGTAAAAATGTAACGATGGTCGCCCGTGCAACATCCTTCGGCGCAATCCAGCCTCGTTGAGTCACCCGAATAGGGCCCAAGCGCTCCGCGGTATCTGCGCCCTTTTTAAAGTCGAAATAATCATTGGCAAGGTTCGTTCCAATTTGAATCAGCAAGGCGCCAACCAATGCCGCTACCACCGGCACCCAGGAAAAAACTCCATCTGCCTGCGCCGCTGCAGCTCCCAAAACCACCGGCGCCACAGCAGCCGGAAGCGTAGCTGGACGAATCGCCTGGATCCAAATAGCCAGACCGCTGGGTTTGTTGGCCGCAGCCGGAAGTGTTGCACTGCTCATCGTTTTTCCATTTCTAAACTTGCTTGAACCTGGCTCCACAGCTCGCGGTGTAAAGCGGTGTTACTCGCACGCTCACTGCTCACTACAATCACGCCCAGTCCCGGACGGGTAAGTTCTTCGGCTAGCATATCGTTGAGTGTGGAGGAATCGTCGGCCCGGCAAGCTCGAACGCCTGAAGCACGGGCGATGGCCACCAAGTCTTGGTCGTGGGGCGTGATAAAGTTTCGTTCGAAGACCTTCGGATGTTGCGAGATCGGTAGGTGTTCAAAAATACCACCGCCACGGTTGTCGATTACAACAATAGTCATGGGGCAGGTATACGAAGCAGCCACATGTAAAGCGCTTACATCATGCAGGAAGGTTAAATCGCCGCACAACAATAGAGACGGGGCATTGGCGGCCGAGGCCTCTCCAAGCAGCGCGGATATTGCACCATCGATACCATTGGCACCTCGGTGGTGAACCACCTGAGCTTGAGGTGGAAACACCCGCACCATGGCATCAACATCGCGAATAGGCATGCTATTGGCCACATGAAGCAGCGCACCTTCAGGTAAACTCGCGGCCACTTGGCGAGCCACTGCGCCTTCCCAAAATGATTCTTCGCAAAGCTTACCAATGGTCTCTTCTGCTACGAAGCTTGCTCGCTGCCAACGGGTCAACCATGGGGCATCACTGCCTGAACCTTTTAGCCTGCCGGCCAAACCTTCGAAGACATCCACAACATCGGCCTGTACAACCTGAGTCACAACCGCATCCGGGTCGTGCCAGTGTGGATTGGTGTCGATCACAATGGTTTGCTGAGCGTGTGCTGCTGCCCACAAACGAACAACTTTTGATGTGGGCGTTTTTCCAAATCGCAATACCAGCTCAGGCGCGAATGCAGCCGCGACCTTCTCGCCTCGAAGGATAATATCCGCGGGAGCTATTAAATTATCATCACCGTTTAAACGCGCCCGAACCCCAGAACCTGGCTCGGCTATAATCGGCCAACCAAGCCGCTGCGCTACGGATTGAACGTGCTGCGCTAAAGTATCTTCGTTTGGTGTGACGGCCCCATCTCTCGGGCCAGCAATGATCACGCCCTTGGCGCAAGCCTTCATGCTCTCGACTAAAGCGTTTAGCTGCGCGGCAGATGGAACTTGACGCGTCGCCGTTACCTGAACCGTGGCTGGAAGTTCGATTTCTTGAGCCACTTCTCCTGGAGTCCACAGCGGCTCTCTAAACGGGAGGTTAAGGTGAACAGGTCCGGCAAGGTTTGAAGTCGCCGCGGCGTAGGCACGGGCTGCCGTTGCAACAACCCAGGCATCTGATGGGCCATCAAGCGATGGAGTACCCATGTCCAGATATAGCCGAGTGTAATCACCATAGAGTCTATTTTGGTCGATGGTCTGCAATGAGCCAACCGCGCGAAGTTCTTCGGGTCTATCCGCAGTAAGCATCAACAACGGAATGTTACTCTGCGAGGCCTCAATCACCGCTGGGAAATAATGGGCACCGGCTGTTCCCGAAGTACACACCAAAGCTGCAGGCACACCACCGATGCGCCCCACGCCCAGCGCAAAGAAAGCTGCACTTCGCTCGTCTAGAATACGGTGAATACGAACATTCTCTTCACCACGCAGCTCTTGTAGCCACTCCAGTGCAAGTACCAGCGGCGTGTTTCGAGAGCCGGGCGACAGAACAAAGTCTTTCACGCCCGACGTGTTTAGGCCGTGGAAGAGCAGCTGGGCCCGCTTTATATTTACCGCAGATAAAGTCACCCGTCGCTTCGCCTTGCCAACATTAAGTTTTGACGGATTGCCAAGAGCTTCATCTTGGTCTCGTCCCACTCGAGTTCCGGGCTTGAGTCTGCAACCAAACCAGCGCCTGCAAACGCCCATGCTTTATTGGCCCGAAGCATCGCCGACCGAATGGCAACGGCAAAGAGCGCCTCACCTTCTGTGGTAATCCAGCCAACCAGCCCTGCATACCAGCCTCGGTCGAGTTCTTCGTATTGCTCTAGCCAGTTGAGCGCTTCGAGAGTAGGTGCTCCGCCAACCGCTGGCGTTGGGTGCATTCTTGCCAAAAGCTCCATGATGGTTCGGGGACGGTCAAGCTCCCCATGAATTCGCGTCTCTAGATGTTGAACGTTCGAGAGGCGCAGTAAACTGGGCTCGCCTGCCACTTGCAAAGAGCCCGCCACAGGGCTCAAGGCTTCACAAATCGCCTGGGTCACCACTTGGTGCTCATGACGGTCCTTCACACTGTTGAGAAGCGCTTCACCTAAGAGTGCATCTCCTGAGTCGGTGTCGCCGCGGCGAGCCGTACCGGCAAGCGACACGGTTTCAACTTGCTCGCCTTCAATTCTTAAAAACAACTCCGGCGTGGCGCCAACGAATGACGAGCCATCAGGTTTTCGAATCATAAATACTTTGCAATCGGGGTAACGCTCACGAAGCGCTTGCAGGGTATGAACCGGGGCAAACTCTGTGCCCTCAGGTGCCACTAAGCTCTCGGCGCGGGCCAAAACAACCTTGTCGAAGCTTCCTTTCCTGATGGCCGCTCGGGCGACTTCAACCTTTTCACACCACTGCGTACGCGCATCTTGCCCCTCTTGAGACTCAGGGCTCAACGGAGAAACGACTTTCGAAAATGCATCACGTTGGGAACGTTTTTGAGCGCTGGCTTCGAGTTCTGAGAGCTGACCCAGGCCATCGAGCACCCGTTGCCGGATCTCATCGGCGCTATCTCCAGGATATACAACCGACGTAACCACAGCCCCGCGCTGGTCATCTTGGCGGTGCAAAAGCAAACGTGGTACCCACAGATGACCGTCCTCCCAGCCCTGCCAAACTTCATCGCAACTGCGCTCACGGGGAGCAAAAGAAAAGCCTCCCACGGCAACCGGAACGCCCGGAGAAACTTCCTCTAATGGGTTCAATGAAAGTTGAATCACTTGTTCAGAGAACTCTAAACAACCAGCTCCAGCCTGAGCAAATCGGATCACAGAGTGGACTGGAAAACCAACCTCTTCCCCGATGGCCGCAAAGGAACGATTTTCACGCCCATCGCTCCATGCCATCACCTGTTCGCCAGAGTTGCCAACCAACTCCAAATAATCCAGAAAGCTAGTGTTTACGAGGGTGCGGTGTACTCTAAGGTAGGCGCGAAAGTTTGCCTTACGGGCTTGTAGGAGAGCCTGCTCAATACCGAGTTCCAAATGCAAAAGTGAATTTTGCTCGGGCTTTTGTGCTGCAACCATAATTTTTAATCCTGGTACTGCTGGCGCCATACACTTTGTTCAGCATCTTGTGAACACCCGAAAACAATTAAGTCGTTTTTGATACCCAGCTCGGATTTTCCCTGATAAGGCCAATCCAGGAAGAAGATGAAGACCATGGAAGCCAATAACGTCCCAGAAATCTCGAATCCAGCTGGGCGGCCCCGCCTCGCTCATGAGGAGAGGCTCGAAAAACGTGTTCTGCACGTCTGCGACCGCGCAGGAGCCTTCATCGAATGGTGGGGTTTCAAGGCCATTCATGGCCGAGTTTGGACACTTTTAGCACTTCACCAGGGCCCCATGGCTCAGAATATGATTGCCCAAACCCTTGGCGTTAGCCGCGCACTCGTGAGCCAGGCAATCGCGGAACTCCTTGATTTTGGGCTGGTTCAGCCCGTAAGTGACCATCGAAACGCGCCATATGAAGCCACCGTCGATGTCTGGCCCACCATCAGCGACATCTTAAGAACCCGCGAGTGGATGCTTCTCGAATCAGCCCGCGTCGCCCTCGAATCGGCCATTAATGAAGCTCGGCTCCAAAAGGCCGCGGGGCACACCGTGACATTCGATATTGAACAGATGCGGATGCTGATGAGAATGACAGAATCAGCACAGGCTTTTTTAAAGATGATCGTTGGGCTAAGAGTCCCCAAACCTATGGAAAACTTGGGAAGTTTAGCCGGTAAAGCAGCCTCTTTAATGAAGAATTTCCGAAACCGTTCTAGCTGATTTTTTTACGGTTTTCGATCTCTGTGCTAGCAGATCTGATTATGAAGACCTTATTCAAAGTTTGCTGGATACTCGTTGCGCTGGGCTGCATCACAGGTTGCGCCTCCCACACCAATATCCCAAGCCATGTCCGTATGGCCATTGAGGACTTTCATGGCGGCCGTGTCATGGAGCTGCGGCAATCGTGCTATTACGGCGATCTCTACGAGGACACCGGTAAGTGGCTTCTCTCGCCCCACGCATTCGAATCCGTCCACCATATTGTCGATTTAGACGGCAAGCCGATTCATCCAAGTGGTCAACGCGGCATTGTTCCAGCAGGAACCCGCTTTCTGATCGAGAAAATCGAGTTTCCAGATATTTACGCCATGACGACGCGGATGCTCAGTAGTCCGCGGTACCACACCTGGGTCTACTTGCGCGCTCTCGAAAAACTACCGCTCGAGAGCGAAAAGAGAAGTCATTTCGTAATGTTACTCCCGATGGACCTGCAAGACCGTGAAGATGTAGAATCCAATATTGCCAAGTTACTGGCGCCAGAAGGCGACGTTAGCCGCTGGCTCAAGCAGCGACGACCCAGTGTAAGGGTGGCAATTGCCCACAAAGACCTCAAAACAGGCATGACCCGTGATGAGCTGGTTGCTGCCCGGGGTGAGCCCCACCTTTGGATTGCTCAACAAGGCAGTTACGGTCTCGAAATGGTCGCGTGGTACCCAAGTCATGAAGCCTGGATCCGAAATGGACGCATTATCGACGTCAAACCCGGAAGGTCTATACAAAAAGTAAAGCATAGAAAACCGGGCTCTCCCTAAGAAGTATACTTTCCTGGCATTGCATCTACCCAACAAACCGAGCTATCTGATAAACGTCCCAGGCGACAATCTGGGTTGGGCATCATTTTATCGAATAATTCGTTCCCATCGATAGATTATCGGGGCTCAAAACGGGAGAATCCTTTGCCAAGTGCCGCAAAAACCGAAAATATCGCGCCGGAAAGCCTGCTGACGTCTTACCAAGTTGGCTCGCTCCTGCAGGTAAATCCCAGTTCGGTAAACAAGTGGGTAAAAGATGGCAGAATTCCTGCTTTTCGAACTCCCGGTGGACACCGCAGAATCCGTGCTGCCGACCTTGTATTGTTTCTTCAAGAACACAGTATGCCGGTTCCCAAAAGCCTCAATAATGCAGCGAAGAAACGATTGCTCATTGTTGATGATGACCCGAAGCAACTCTCGGCTCTCAAGCGCCTCTTGAAGTCTTACAAAGAGCGGCTCGAAGCACGTTACGCGACCAATGGAATCGATGCTTTGGTTCAAGTTGGCTCATTTAAGCCCCAGGTAGTTTTACTCGACGTATATATGGCTGAGCTGGACGGAATTGAAGTTTGTCGGCGCCTCAAAGACAACCCCCAAACCGAAGACATGAAAATCATCATGGTCACGGGACAAGTCACACCAGAAATCGAAAAAAGTGCAATCGAAGCTGGCGCTTCCGAATGTATCAATAAGCCAATCAACCTCGAAGCCCTTCTTGAAAAGCTGGGACTCCCAAACCAGGTAGACGCTTTAAGTTCTTAGGTCGTAACCATCACTCACCTAAAAGAGCTCGTTATCAATGACCACTGTAGAACCGAATCAAAGCCCAATCATTCTTTACGTCGACGATGACGAAGCCAACCGAGTTATTTTTGAGCTATCGTTTCAAGACACCTTCAATATCATGACAACGGAGTCTGGGGTTGAGGCTCTAGAAATATTAAAGACTGAAAATATTGGTGTCGTTTTAACCGATCAGCGTATGCCTAAGATGACGGGTAACGAATTGTTGACCCACGTTAAGGCCGCCCACCCCAAAGTCATTCGTGTCATCCTAACGGCATACAGCCAGCTAGACCCTATTTTAAAAGCTGTGAATGAAGGCCTGGTGGCGCGCTATATTATTAAACCGTGGAATAAGAGTGAGCTTGAAGCCGTCCTCGAATGGGGTATCGAAGCATTCAAACTTGGCCAAGAAGACTCTGCTCTCCAAGACCGACTCTTGCAAACTGAGCGTCTGGTCACCCTCGGCAGTATTGCTGCATCAGTCTTTCACGATTTGAACCAACCCATCGCATATTTCTCGAATAACTGTTTGCGGCTCAATCAGCTCACAGCTGCCTGCTCAAAAATTGAAGAGCTTATGGCCAAAGACACTACGCTCGACAGCGCCAGCCGTGAACTGATGACGGACTTGGTTGAAGAGCTTCCAGAGATATCCAACGACATGAATGCTGGCTGCAAGGTTATGCATGACTTAACCCATAGTATGATGCGAATGATTTCAGAGGACACGGTGACCGAGGATGGGATCGACCCTTATCCAATCATCAGCTACTCCATGAGCCTTTGCAAAGGCAACGCAATCAAAACCCGGGGTAAAATTAATTACGAAGGCCCAACGCAATTGCCTCACGTCTCCATTACGGGAACCGAGCTCACTCAGATTCTATTCAACCTGATCAACAACGCCGTGCAAGCTTTGGAGAAATCTGCAGATCGCTCTGTTGTAACGGTCAGCGTGACGCCCGAACCAAGCGTCATCGCATTTGTAATTCAAGATACAGGTATCGGCATGTCCAGTGAAACGTTGGACCGCGTGGGTAAACCCTTCGTCTCCACCAAGACTGGTGGGACTGGGCTTGGACTGGCTCAGTGCAGACGCTTGGTTGGTAAAGCTGGCGGACAGCTTAATATCGAGAGCACGCTAGGCGAAGGCACCCGAGTTAGTTTTAATATTCCTACCGCCACAGCCTAAGCTTGCTGGGTAAGTTGCTGCGCCGCAGCTCTCGCCTGAATATGATTTAAATTCACAAAGTTGACCAAGCCGTGGGCGATAACACTCGCCCAAATAGTCCCGGTGTAAACCATTAGGCTTCCGAGTAATAAACTCGCCCCGAATGCCAAAAACGGCCAGCTTATAAACCGTCTATCTGGGCCAATGTGCAAAAGAGCAAATACGACTGAGCTGGCTAAAACTCCCCACCAACTTTGGAGAAACCCGCGAAAAAATATCTCTTCGCCCAGGCTACTGGCCACCGCAGCCAAACAGGCATGACGGGGGGTAAACTGTCCAAGCATTTGCCCAAAGCCTTGCGTGAGTGTTTCAACGGATGGGACAATTTTTTCCAAACCTCGGCTTGCAAGGATTAGAAAGAGCCCTCCCGCTATACCCACCACAATGTGATGCAGCATGAGTATCGGCTCTTCTGGAATCAACGCACCAAAGCTCTCTTGCCAGTACATACCGCCAAGTCCAACCAGCGCAAGCCCAACATAGAGCCAGATCAATATGCCTATCCCTCCACGGAGCACATTTCACCTTCTCAATCACGAAAGAAGTTTGAATACGGCCTGAGTTATAAACGGTCATTTACAAGCAAGCTTTACCCAAATTTAAATCACCCAACCATGGAAATGTCGTCTTCGCAAGTCATCTTGTGGCAAAGCAAACATCTAGCGAACGCCTTTTGACGTCACAATCTTGCCCCCTCATCGACTGCTTCAAATCTCTGACTAAACCGTCCTCGACGATTGCAAACGACCCATAGGCTGGGGCATGGTCAGGTGGGCGAGGTATTAGCAGAAAAGGTAAGAAACTCATGAATCAAGGCTTATTGATTGCTCTTGAAGGCGTTGATGGTTCTGGCACAACCAGCCAGCGTGAGCGGGTTGCTGAGGCTTTAAGGGCCAAAGGTCACCAAGTTCACACCACCGCTGAACCAACCACCGGTCCGATTGGGAAACTCCTGCGAGATATACTCACCGGAAACCTACAAACGAGCCCCCAAGCGGTCGCTCTATTGTTTGCTGCCGATAGGCTCGACCATTTGGAGCGAGAAATCACTCCGCAACTGAATCAAGGGCATATCGTCTTAACCGACCGCTACATTCATTCCTCACTCGCCTACCAATCTTTGGCGATGGGTGAAGACTGGGTCATGGCCATCAACCAGAAAGCACGACTCGCCGACCTTACAATTTTGGTAAAAGTGAGTGTGGAAGTGGCCGCTCAAAGGCGCGAGGAACGCGGCGGACCGGAAGAGCTTTTCGACGCCATCGAAGCCCAAAGAAAAATCGCAGTCGCTTATGACAAAGCGTTTGAGCAGGAGAATCTTGGCCCCACCACGTTGGTGAATGGTGAGCAAACCATGCAGGCGGTCACCGAGGCTATCTTGAAACACATCGAAGCACTGGTAAAACCATGAATTCATCATCTACCGCTAAGCCCAAGGCAGCGCTCATCATCATTGGAGCCGAAGTACTCTCCGGCAAGGTATCCGACCTCAACAGCCCCTATCTCATCCGTGAACTCCGAGTCCGAGGAGTAGAACTTACCGAAATCAGAACCATCGGTGATGATATCGAAACCATTGCTGATTGCGTCGCTCAATTATCCCCAACCAATGATTATCTCTTCACCACCGGTGGCATCGGCCCAACCCATGACGATGTGACCATCGAAGGCGTGGCCAAAGGCTTGGACTGCTCCATTTCGAGGCACGAGATGCTTGAAGCCAGCCTACGTAAGCACTTTGGCGACCGCCTCAATGAGAGTCGGCTAAAACTGGCGGATGTTCCCGAAGGGGCTTATGTTGAGATGGTTACACCCGTTTTACCGCTGATTCGCGCTAAAAACGTATTTATCTTCCCTGGAGTCCCTGAGCTGATGGAGCAATCCTTTCAACATATGGCACATGAGCTCAAAGGCGCGCCTTTTATATCGCGCCACGTTAAAGTCCGAGGTTCTGAATCGGCCATGGCTGATCACCTCCGCGACGTACAAAGCACGAATCCCGCAGTACAAATTGGTTCGTACCCGCGTTTTCTTGAGGACGGATGTGAGGTTAAGATAACGGTAGACGGAAGATTAGAAAACGAAGTTGATAAGGCCCTTGAGGAAATCATCACTGGACTAGAACAAGAGCGCATTATTCATCAGAAGTAGATGAGCAAGCGTTAGTTCACAACGAGGCAGCAAAGCTCATGGATCAGGCCCCCGAAAGGCTGCAAAATTATGAACTGATTCGTAAGCTCGCATCAGGTGGCATGGCCGAGGTCTTTCTTGCGAAGCAAAAGAGTGTAGGCGGTTTTGAACGCCTCGTTTGTATCAAATGCATTCTTCCGCACCTAAGTGAACAACACGACTTCATTACGATGTTTCATGACGAAGCACGAATTGTGGCCAACTTCAGCCATCCCAATATCGCACAAATTATCGAAATAGGAATGGACGATGGGCGTGCTTTTATCGCCATGGAATACGTTAAGGGCGAGGACCTGCGTACTCTCTACAATCTTCAAGCTAAGCTTGGAGAACCCGTTCCATTGGTCTACGCGGCCCATATCACTCAAAGCGTTGCCGCCGGCCTAGACTATGCGCACGCACGAACAGACCTAGAGGGAAAACCGTTGGGTATTGTTCACCGCGACATCAGCCCACAAAACATTTTGGTCAGCCAAGACGGTCACGTAAAGGTCATTGATTTTGGTGTAGCGAAAGCTGCCAATAAAGTGAATGAAACACGAGTAGGCGTCCTTAAGGGGAAATATGCTTATATGTCTCCTGAGCAAGCAATGGGCGACCCCATCGATGGCCGAACCGATGTTTTTGCATTGGCCATCACGCTCTACGAAATAACAACGGGAGCACGACTCTTTAAGCGCAAGAACGAGCTAGAAACACTGCATGCAGTCATTGAATGCGAGATTACACCGCCATCAAATATCATTGCAGGCTACGATAGCGAACTTGAGAAGATATTATTAAAAGCCCTCGCCCATGAGCCCAATGACCGTTATCAAACGGCTGGCGAACTTGAAGCTGCACTCCAAACTTACCTCGTCTCCAAAGATTATCACGCACGCCCTAATATTCTCGCGGATTACCTTACGCGTTTGCAGCAGAGCGACTCATCAGAGCCCGAGCCTATATTGGATACTGATGTATCGGTTGATGGATTAACAAAATCTCAAGTTGCGACAGTTGCGAATAAATTTGTCGCGGCCGCGGCAGACGTGGTTCCGGAGTCAGTCCAAGATCCTGCGCCCATGTCTTTCGACGCGGGACAGATGGATGCTGGAACCATTAAACTCGAAGAACCTGAACAACCTTCTGAACCTCCGGAAGAGTTTGCCGATTCGGATGAAACTCAGGTGGTCAACCGACCGCAGACGCTGACCGCTCCATTAGGAGATCCTGAAGCCACTGTGGTGAAGCAAATGTTCGGAAATCAAGCATCCCGTAAGGCAGTCAAAAAACCGCAAACCTCAACGGCCGTTGCCTTACTAAGCGTTACGCTGGGTCTTTTGCTTACCTTGGGTGGGCTATATTGGAAACGTTCTCAAGAACCGGCTCAAGTCGTCAGGTCAGGACCCGTTATCGTCGAGTCTAAGCCTCCAGGTGCCAGCGTTATTTTTCACGGCCCCGGCTCTCGGGCCTGGAACAACAAATATCTCGACGAAAAAACCCCAATCATTATTGAAGAAGGACTGCCCTCGAGCTCAGGTTGGTCGGTGACATTAAAAAAGGCGGGGTTTGAAGATGTCCTTATTTCACTCCCTACTTTTGATCCGGCCCCAAGCCCCGCCACGGTCACCATCCCGTTAAGAATCGAATACGACATCAAGAACCAAGGCACAGTCACCCTCATCTCCGATCCTCCAGGTGCTCATGTTCGGATTGACGGAAACGATCTGATGCAGGTTACGCCCATTCAGGATTGGGAGACCTCTTCAAAAGATGAGCACGAAGTCGAAATGATTTTGCCCGGCTACCTGCCCCACTACGAGGTCTTTAAAGTCGAAACCGACAGTCATCTGAGCATTAGAGTGGAACTCGAACTGGAAAGTGCTCAACTCGATGCAGACTACGTTGGTTCTCAGAGTAAGCAAGACCACATCAAGCATGGCTATTTAACGGTACGTGCACCAACGAGGATGCGGGTGTTTATTGATGGTAAGCTCTCTGGGGTAACGCCCCTCAAGCGGCGGGTGTTAACAGTAGGTGAACATCAGATTGAAATCCGAAACGCACAAAGCGGACTTAAACTCGTTCGTACAACGCGCATTCGACCTGGCAGTACATCTTTGGTGAGTATTTCCAAAAAGAAGGGGTTTGTCTCCATCAACGCCAAGCCGTGGGCCAAGTTTAAGATTGGCGCGCTGGCCCCCAAAGAAACACCATTTCGCGCTCCACTTCTAGAAGGTGAATACGCCATTCGGTTTGAGTGTCCTGATGGGCACACGCTTACTCGCGACGTTTCGATTAAGCCAGGACGTACTACTCCGGTCGTCGTAGACTGCGAAGCTGAGTAAAAAAAAAGCCCCCAGCTCAATTGAGCCGAGGGCTTTTCTAAATTCCTCAATACGAGAACTGCTGCTTAGCGGCTTTCTTCAAATTCCGCATCAACAACATTTGGGTCACCTGCTGGAGGAGCCTCTTGACCTTGGTCTGGAGTTCCAGGAGCTCCAGGAGCACCCGGGCCACCTGCTTCAGGTCCTGCACCTTGGTACATCTTTTCAGCCATCTTATGGCTGGCCTGAGTAAGCTCTTCCATTGTTGCTTTGATGCGCTCGTTGTCGCCTGCTTCCAAAGCTTCTTTCGTTGCTTTGATTTTAGCTTCGGCGTCAGCAATGACTTCAGCGTCGAGCTTTTCTTTGTATTCCTCAAGGCTTCGTTCAACCTGATAGCAAAGAGCATCCGCCTTGTTGCGCACTTCGATCTCATCGCGGCGCGCTTTATCTTCAGCTTCATTGTCTTTCGCTTGATTGACCATATCGTCGATTTCGCTCTCGCTTAACCCACTGCCTGATTCAATACGAATAGTCTGCTCTTTACCGGTCGCTTTGTCGCGAGCCGATACGCTTACAATACCGTTGGCATCGATGTCGAAAGTAACTTCAACTTGTGGAATACCACGTGGTGCCGGTGGAATGTCGCCTAGGTGAAAACGACCGATGGTACGGTTGTCTTTAGCCATAGGGCGCTCACCCTGAAGAACGTGAACTTCAACTGATGTCTGATTGTCAGCGGCAGTTGAGAAAACTTCACTCTTCTTAGTCGGGATGGTTGTGTTGCGACCAATCAAGTTGGTCATGACACCGCCGAGGGTTTCAATACCCAATGACAGAGGCGTTACGTCCAAGAGAAGAAGGTCTTTAACATCGCCAGAAAGAACACCAGCTTGAACAGCCGCGCCTACTGCAACCACTTCATCAGGGTTTACAGAGCGGTTAGGTTCCTTGCCAAAGAAACGTGTGACTGTTTCGATAACAAGTGGTGTACGGGTTGAACCACCTACAAGAAGAACTTCATCAACTTCAGCAGCAGTTTTACCTGCATCCGCCAATGCCTTCTTACAAGGCTCAACCGAGCGTTCGATCAAATCGTGAACGAGGCTTTCAAACTTAGCGCGTGAAAGCTTGAGGTTCATGTGCTTAGGACCCGATGCATCAGCCGTTAAGAATGGCAGGTTGATGTCTGTTTCAGAAACTGAACTCAGCTCAATCTTCGCCTTCTCTGCCGCTTCCTTAAGACGCTGCATGACCATACGGTCTTGAGAAACATCGATGCCTTGGTCTTTCTTGAACTCGTCTGTGAGGTAATCAATGACCGCTTGATCAAGATCATCACCACCGAGCTGGGTGTCACCGTTGGTCGAAAGTACTTCAACAACGTTTTCGCCAACTTCAAGAATCGAAATATCGAATGTACCGCCGCCGAAATCATATACTGCGATGATTTGGTCAGACTTCTTGTCGAGACCATAAGCAAGTGCAGCTGCTGTTGGCTCGTTTACAATTCGCTTTACTTCCAAGCCAGCAATACGGCCAGCATCTTTAGTGGCTTGTCGCTGTGCATCGTTAAAGTAAGCAGGAACCGTAATAACGGCTTCAGATACTTCTTCACCGAGGTAGTTCTCAGCAGCACGCTTAAGCTTCTGGAGAATCTTTGCACTGACCTCTGGTGGAGCATACTGACGGCCGTTGGCTTCAATGAATGCCACATCGCCTTTACCCGCTACGAGCTTATAAGGTACGCGATGCACATCTTTTTGAACTTCTGCGAACCGGCGTCCCATAAAACGCTTGTTTGAAAAAATCGTGTTTTCAGGGTTGGTGACCGCTTGGCGACGAGCTACTTGCCCGACCATTGTTTCACCGTCTTTACCAAATGCCACAACAGATGGGGTTGTTCTTGCACCCTCTTCGTTGGTTAGTACTTTTGGTTCAGTTCCTTCCATGATCGCTACAACACTATTGGTTGTACCTAAATCGATACCGATTATCTTGCCCATGGATACTATCTCCTTGATTTGTAAGTCGTCGTCTTTATTGAGTTTCTCAAGAGACTCACGGCCAGTGCCGGAGCCGGTAATATGTGGAGATCTTTTAGACTGTCAAGCCATAGCGACCGGGTTGAAAAGCAGGTTTCGATCCCTAAAGTGCTACTTTTCGATCGCCTTGGTCCCCTAATTTCAAAATAGCCTGCTCAACCAACGGTTTTGCCTCGATGATTGTGAGCAAGCCTTTCAAATCAGAGGCGCTAAGACTCTGATATTGCTCAACTTCCTTAAATTCCTGCGCGCTCAGTGCGCCAGCTGCCTCGCTGGTCGTTATTGCGTTGAGTGCCTGCTCAATCGTTTGATCGCTTGGAAATTGTTCCAAAGCCCGAAGCACTTCTCGCCAATCTAAGAGATCTTTGAGTGCACAACGAAAGCCAGGAACCATGGAGCGGCTAGAAGTATCGAGAGGCAATTGCTCCAAAACCACAACCGCCACCTCTTCCATGGCCCGTAAAATGCCATATCCATAGCTCGTAACTTCCCGTTCAAGAGCTTCTCGATCGCCATCGGCGATGGCATGGTCGATGGCTCGCCCCATGGCACCAATTCGGCGCTCCAAAATCACGCAAGCTCCATAGACCAAGACAGTGTGAGGATCGCAGAAGAGAAATTCACCACCCGACTCCTCCAACCCAAGAGTTTCGAGCTCAAAATGTTGCTGAAAGCGGTGAGCAAAGCCTGAATCCTCGGGATCGACGGCCAAAGTTGCATAACTCTCATTCAGCATTTTCAAGCACGCGACTGTCTGCTCGATGGCCTGCGTCCATAATACTGGGTCTGGCTTGCCCTGAGCGGCTTCGCGAAGCATCACCAGTGAATCCCAGGATAGTTGGAGTTCGCGGCCAAGCCCTGAAGCCTCCTCGCCTGTATCGAGATCGCCCATGCAATCTTGCCATAATTTCGGTAAAGGTTGACTCATTGACTCCCCCTCATCTGTACACAACCGGCTTGGTATCTGTAGCAACGCGTGGATATCTCATGCACTCAGCACAACTTCAACCCATGGCCACTTGAAGCACTGCTACGAGCGTTGTAGTGTCGCGCGGCTTTAAATCAGCAAAAGCCTAGAAATTTCTAGCCAAAGCCCGCGGAAAGTAGTTCAAGGGTCTCGGCAAAAGGCTTCTGACAACGTAAAAGACTAATTCAGTCTTTGGAACTCAGAAGACATTACGTAGGATGGAGCGATAGATGGCTAGCTCAGCGTGGATAGCAATAACAATTATGATGGCACTGGCGCAGACCGATACGGATGCGAGCGCCACACCACCCCCAGCTCCGCCCGAAGCACCGGCTGCTCCGGCTGCTCCTGAACCACCGGCACCAGCTGCGACTTCAGCTGAACCGGAAGCCAAAAAACAAAAGAAAGAAATTTCTCTTGAAGATTGGAACCGCGACGACTGGATGCTCCTTAAGCCTGAACTTTCCATGCTTGAAGTTGATGGTTACCTTCGCATGCGCGCAGGACTCTACCGCAACCTAGACTTCGGTAACCGTTTTGTTGGAGCCGCTCTTCGCAACGGTACCTCCCGCTACCCAGCTCTTGCCGGTAATGTAGCTGAAAGCGAAGCTGCCGAGCGCGATGCCAACTTCAGTGGTACCAATCTTTCTCTCGCCTTAAACTCTACGATTAACGTCAGCAGTAATATTCAGGTACACCTCGGCTTGGACATTCTGGAAAATTTTATTATGGGATCGACTCCAAAGCTCTACGGTGACCAGCCCATCAACATCCTAAGCTCTGGCCAAGATGAAGCCACAAGTGGCGTCAACTCTATCAACGACGCAATCAAGGTTCGTTCTGTCTACGGTCGCCTCACTGCACTCAACGACCAACTTGAAGTTCGCTTCGGTCGCATGCCCAGCCACTGGGGCCTCGGTATGTTTATCAACTCAGGCGAATGCCTCGATTGTGATTACGACCAAACCGCTGACCGCATTTCCGCATCACTTCGTATGGCCGACCATGTTTTCGTCGGCATGTTTGACTGGGTTTCATCTGGACCAGCCTTTAACGCATTCGGAGCAGCGACCGGACAAGCACACGACGCGTTTACCTGGGACGATGTATCTCAGTACTCTGCGCAAGTTTTACGTGTTGATCATCCCGATGACATCCGTGACCACATCAACCAAGGTGAGTGGGTTATCAACTATGGTGCTTGGGCAATGCTACGACAGCAAGCTCGCGAGGTTGCTCCTGAGTTCTATACTGAGACAACCAACACCGGAGACGCTACTGACTTTGCACGTGATAACACAGACGCTCAACTCTGGGAGCGACGCAATGCAACGCTTTTCATGGGTGATGCCTTCGGACACCTCTATTTTGGTGACTGGGAAATCGCTGCAGAAGGTGCACTCGTTTACGGCGACTTCAGCGACTCAGCGGTAACAGCAGACACCGTCGACACGACGACTGTTCTTCAATGGGGTACAGCCCTGGATATTACCTATCACTTAGATCCTCCGGGCGAAGGTGCTGGCCTTGGCTTGCGTGCCGGTGCTGCATCGGGTGATCGTTGGGTTGGTATGGGCACAATGGACACCGCTGATAATCAGCGCGGCACCGTGACCGGAGATCAAACTAAGGATTCTTCGCTCAACAACTTTCAATTCAGTCCAAACTATCACGTCGACCTTTTACTCTTCCGCCAAATCCTCGGAACAGTAAGCGATGCTTGGTACATCCGACCAGAAGCCAGCTACGCTTTCACAGATGCGATCAGTGGTTCATTGGCAGGAATTTACTCACAAGCGTTCTTTCCTCAGTCAACACCACGTTGCTGGCCAACAACGACCGACGCTACAACGAACCCTGATCAAACCAGTGGCGAAAAAAGCTGCAACAGTGAGAAACCAGCTCAACAACCACTGGGTATTGAATTCGATGCTGAGCTAACCTACAAAAGCCAAATAGATGCTAACGGTGGCGGACTGCTTGCTAGCCTACGGGCTGGTATCCTCTTCCCACTCGGTGGCTTTGAAATCAACGATACAGAAACTGGTGAGACAAGCCTCGCTTGGACCATTCAAAGTACACTCGCCATCACATTCTAACCAGGAGAACATGCCGTGGACCATTTTCAAAGACAGGGTCCAACACTTCACTGTGAAGACGTCAATCTCCACCAGGTGGCAGAGCGCTTTGGAACGCCTACTTATGTGTACTCCAAAGCAACCATCACCCGGCACATCAAAGTTCTTCAGGAAGCCTTGGTTGGGCTACCTCATCACATCTGTTACGCCGTCAAAGCCAACGCAAACCTCGCAATCTTAGAAGTCATTCAAGAGCTTGGGTGCGGCTTTGATGCTGTTTCGGTTGGAGAACTCAAGCGGGTTGAGCACATTGGTGCAGATCCCAAGCAAGTTATATTCAGCGGTGTTGGTAAACGTGACGATGAAATTCGTAGCGCATTAGAAGCAGGTGTCCTCTACATCTGTGTTGAATCTGAAGAGGAACTCAGCGCAGTTTCCAGTATTGCGCAGTCCATGGGAATTTCTGCTCCAGTTTCAGTGCGAGTGAATCCAGATGTTGATCCCAAGACACATCCCTACATCGCAACCGGTCTAAACAAGAATAAATTTGGTATTCCGATGGACCGAGCCGAATCCATTTACAAAGAAGCGTTGGATAACCCAAATCTTAAGATGGTTGGCGTTACTTGCCATATTGGTTCGCAGGTCACTCAGCTTGATCCCTTTTTGGATGCGGCCCACCGGATGCTTAAGCTTACGCAAGCTCTTCTCGCTCAAGGATCGCCCCTTGAATACATGGGAATGGGCGGCGGCTTGGGTATCCCTTATGCGGGCGAAACACCTCCTCCCCCTCGCGAATATGGCGAAGCGTTAGCATCTATTCTCGGAGAGCTGGGACTTACCATCGTGTTTGAACCAGGCCGGGTTATCATTGGAAACGCCGGGGTATTACTCACTGAAGTTGTCAGAAGAAAAGAAGGCGCAACGCGAACGTTTACAATCGTTGATGCCGGAATGAATGATCTGATTCGCCCAGCTCTTTACCAAGCCCATCACGGCATAGAAGGTGTAGACGAAGTCGAAGGCCCCACAGCTCTTTGCGATGTCGTGGGTCCTGTGTGCGAAAGTGCTGATACTTTCGCCGACCAAGAGCAATTTCCTGTCTGGAAGCCCGGTTCTCTCTTGGCAATTCGCAGTTGCGGTGCCTATGGGTTCGTTATGGCATGCCAATACAACGGCCGGCCACGCCCAGCCGAAGTCCTCTGCGACGGCGGTCACGCCTACTTAATTCGAGAACGTGAAACGCTCGAACAACTTTGGACGGGTGAGATTCGATTGGACGTAGCGACAAGCTCAGGAGAGAAGTGATGGCTGCACATAAAAACGGTCCTACAGGTTCGATGACCGCTCTGGTCACTCCAATGAACAGCGATGGCAGCGTTGATTATGGCGCTCTTGATAACCTAATCGAAATGCAAATCGGTGCAGGCATCGATGCCTTGGTCCCCTGTGGTACCACAGGGGAATCAGCCACCATGACCGCGCAAGAGCGGCAAGACGTTATTGCCCATGTTGTTAAAACGTCGAACGGAAGAACCCCAGTTGTGGCCGGCGCCGGGGCCAATAGCACTGCAGTTGCAATCGATCACCAAAAACGAGCCGCCGATACAGGCGCAGAGTGGGCACTGGTCGTCACTCCATTCTACAACAAGCCAACCCCAACAGGTCTCTACCGGCATTACGAAGCCCTTGTTGATGCTGCCGATATTCCAGTCATTCTATACAATGTTCCCGGGCGTACCGGCTGCGACATGCTTCCTGAAACCGTCGCTCAAATCGCCAAGCTCGATGGAATTGTAGCCGTCAAAGAAGCCACCGCAGATATCTCACGCGTTCAAACCATCCGTGATCTTACCAGTGAAGATTTTAAAATCCTCTCCGGTGATGACGCCACCACTCTGGCTTTTATGAAGGCTGGCGGAGATGGGGTTATCAGTGTCGCATCTAACGTTGCTCCCAAAGAGTTTACCGACATGGTGCATTTCGCTCGAGACGGGGAGTTCGAAAAGGCTCAAAGCCTCCATGACCAAATGGCCGAGATTTTCGAGGTACTCTTTATTGAATCGAATCCAATTCCAGTAAAAACCGCACTGGCTCTCAAGGGTATGATGCAAGAGAACTTTAGGCTACCGCTCTGCGAAATATCAGCAGAGGCCCGCGTGAAACTCGAAGCAGCACTCAAGAATGGAAGCTGGATTTAAGGCGCCTAACCTCCAGGAAAGAAGTCAGGCTATGAACATTTATGATTCGGCTGGCGGCTTATAAGCCTTTAAGTGATTCGCGGCATTACGCAGACGCCGACGACACTTCTCTTTACCAAGAACAACCATTGATTCGAAAAGCGGTGGAGAGTCTTTACGGCCCGTCACTGCAATTCTTAATGGCATAAAGAACTCTTTGCCTTTGAGTTCAAGTTCTTCACGCAGCGCATTCATCGCCTCTTTGAGGCTATCAAGCTCAAGATCGGGTAAAGTGTCGATCACCTCAGCCGCTTTCAATAAAGCTTCGGCCATCTCCTTAGGCGTTCTCTTTTTAGGAAGCAGCATTTTCGTAGCGCTGGCGTCATAAACGCAATCGCCACCAAAGAAGAAAGAAGCCTTGTCGATGAAGTCTTCAAGCTTGTCGATGCGCTCGTGCATAAGCTCTGCCACCTCTAAAAGCATGTCGTCGCTTAACAAGAGTGCACGTAAATCTTTGACGATTTCTGCGCTTGGTCTCTCTCGTAGGTAAAGCCCGTTGAGCCACGTTAGCTTTTGCATATCAAAAACAGGGCCACCCAAAGAAATACGGCCGAAGTCGAACTCCTTCACCATTTTCTCGACTGTGAATTTCTCTTCACCGTCAGGCATGGTCCAGCCCATCATCCCAAGATAGTTCAGCATTGCAGATGGAAGAAACCCAGCTTCTTTATAGTAGTTGAGGCTCACCGGATTCTTACGCTTGGAGATTTTACTTTTATCCTTATTGCGCAAAAGCGGCATGTGGATAAATTCAGGCGCTTCCCAGGCAAATGCCTGATAAAGCAAAACGTGCTTTGGTGTTGATGAAATCCATTCCTCAGCTCGCATCACATGGCTGATCTTCATCAAATGGTCATCCACCACGTTGGCCAAGTGATAGGTCGGCATCCCGTCGGCTTTCATCAAAATCTGGTCATCGATTTGCTCGTTATCAAATTCGATATCGCCGCGCAGCTTATCCTTCACGATGGTCTTACCCGGCCGAGGCACCTTAAGACGAACAACGAATGGAGTTCCGGCATCAAGATTGGCTTGAACCTCGGCTTCGCTTAACTCTCGACCTCGTCCGTCGTAGCCACGCGGAGAACCAGCCTCACGCTGAGCCGCGCGAATCTCTACGAGCTCTTCGTTGGTGCAAAAACAGCGATAAGCTGCGCCGCTATCGAGAAGCTTCTGAGTATGGACGCTGTAAATTTCGCCGCGTTCACTTTGGCGATAAGGACCAAAGTCGCCTCCGCAATCAGGACCTTCATCCCAATCGAGTCCAAGCCACTTCAAGGAGTCGATGATCATCTGCTCCCACTCAGGCTTGGACCGGGTCCGGTCGGTATCTTCAATACGCAGCACAAATTTGCCGCCATGCTGCTTCGCAAAGACATAATTAAAGAGCGAAATATAAGCAGTACCAACATGGGGATCGCCGGTGGGCGATGGCCCAATTCTTACACGTACGGTCATGATCAACCTCAACCTAAAAAAAACGGGCGTGCTCAGGGAAATCCCGAGCACGCCCGCTGTGCTAAACGCAATTATTGACGATGTGTCAAGGTGCTAGCAGCGCTCAAAGAGGCCTGCTGCCCCCATACCGCCACCAATGCACATAGAAACAATGCCATACTTACTTTCACGCCGCCCCATTTCATGGAGTAGTGTTGCCGTAAGCTTTGCTCCCGTACACCCGAGTGGATGGCCCAAAGCAATGGCTCCGCCGTTAACATTGAGTTTCTCAAGAGGAATTCCAAGCTCACGCTGGCAGTAAACCGCCTGCGCCGCAAATGCCTCATTGATTTCAAAGAGGTCGATGTCTTCAATCGACAACCCTGTTTGTGCCAAAAGCTTTCGGATAGATGGGATCGGTCCGATACCCATAATGTCCGGAGCACATCCAGCAACTGCAAAGCCTCGCATTTTACCCAATGACTTGAGTCCAAGTTCTTCGGCAACCGCTTCAGACGTAAGAACCGCCGCAGCTGCTCCATCATTCATCGGTGATGCATTCCCTGCGGTCACTGTGCCCGTTGCCTTAAAGACCGGGCGAAGCTTCGCCAAACCTTCAACGGTTGTACCAGGACGTGGGCATTCGTCGGTGTTAAAATCCACTTCCGTAAATTCTTTACCGTTAAACACTCGCGCTTTCACCGAGATCAATTCATCGTTGAACTTTCCGTCGGCAATCGCCTTCAGCGCCTTCTCGTGAGACAGAGCTGCAAATGCGTCCTGGTCTTCGCGAGAAACACCGAATTTTGCCGCAACACGCTCAGCGGTATGTCCCATACCAATGTACGCTTCCGGAAACTCGTCGACGAGCTTTGGATTCAAGCTAAGCTTATTACCGCCCATAGGAACAGCAGATGTGCACTCAACGCCGCCGGCTAAAACCACATCCATCGTACCCGATTGAATGTTCTGTGCCGCGTGCGCGATAGCTTGCAGGCCACTTGCGCAAAAACGGTTGATGGTTTCACCGGGTACTGTATCAGGCAAGCTGGTTAGAAATACCGCATTGCGTGCGATGTTTAAACCTTGCTCACCTTCCGGCATAGCGCATCCCAAAATGACATCGTCAATCCGGGCAGCATCCAGTCCGTCCACTCTATCAACTGCTGCTTGCATTGCTGCCGCAGCCAAGTCGTCTGGACGGGTATGTTTTAGAGCACCTTTATTGGCGCGCCCAACCGCGGTGCGGACAGCGCTTGCTACTGTTACGTTCAATGGAAAAGCCATGAGATTGTCCTTCCTTAGTTGCGAAGTGGTTTGTTGTTCATCAAGATACTCTGCATACGCGCTTGACTCTTCTCTGTACCCGCAAGGGAGAGAAAGGCTTCAAGTTCTAAGTTCAGATAATCCTGCTCCGTTAGAATCGCTCCAGCACTTACCGCGCCACCGCACAGAATATGGGCGACCTTGTTTCCGATAAGACGGTCATGCTCGGAAGCCCAACCTCCTTCAACCATACTCCAAGTTTGCATCCCAATAGTCATCGCAGCATCGTAACCCGCAGCTTTAAACTGACGTGGTCGCGGTGGACGATATCCAGCACCGGCCATTCCCAAAGCACGCTTCTTGGCGCTGTAGAGTAAATGGTCCCGATTCAAGGTAATGCCATCTGTTGGTAGGAGGTAGCGCAGTCGCCGGGTATCTTCGGCCCCTGAGCCTGTTTTCGCCATTGCGATATTCAGGGCTCCTGTTCCGACAAATTTCAATGGATCAACGCCGTCAATTCCCGCCAAAGCGTCAGTGAAACGCTCAACGGTTCGCAGACAGCCACCACCTGCAGGTACAAGACCTACGCCAACTTCAACCAATCCCATGTAGGTTTCGGCATATGCTTGTGCAGCATCTGCCGCCATTGCGATTTCCGCTGCTCCACCCAAAGTAAGGTGAAACGGAGCTGAAACGACCGGGATAGGCGAATAACGCATCTTCTGACACGCATCTTGAAAACCTCGAACCATGGTTTCAATTTGGCCCCACTCTTTTTGTTGAGCGGCCATGAAAATCATCAGTAGGTTTGCGCCCGCACCAAAGTGAGGACCGTCATTACCAATGACCAATGCGTCGAAGTTCTTTTCAGCTTCATCCACACCTTCGTTGATCATCTGAATAACATCAGCATCGACAGTGTTCATCTTCGTGTGAACTTCCACACACAAAACACCATCACCGATATCAATCAGAGATGCACCGATGGTCTCTTTCACAACATTGCGCTTATCTTCCTTGAGAATAGCGAGATTGATATGATGTGGATCTGCCTGGATACTCGCCAGCTTCTTAGAGCTGGACTCGTAATACTCAGGAGCTGCAATCGTACCAGCGTAAAAGCTAGACTGACCGCCTTCAACCATATCGACGACCCATTGTGGGACATCCATACCGTCTTCTTTCATTCGCGCAACCGACTCAGCGACGCCAATGGCATCCCAGGCTTCAAATGGTCCTAAGTCCCAGTTGAATCCCCAGCGCATAGCCCGGTCAACGTTCACCACATCATCAGCGATTTCGCCAACCAGGCGTGCTGAGTAGCAAAGCGTACGTGCTAAACCATTCCAAGCGAACTTGGCTGCGACGTCGTCTCCAGCAATCAAAGCCTTCAGACGCTTACCAGCATCTTCAATGCCCTTAACGGCTCCTAAAGAGTCGAAGCGAACCTTCTTTGGATCTCGGTATTCCAAGGTATCAGGGTCCAGGACCTTAATGACCTTACCCTCTTTCTTGTAAAAGCCTGCTTTGGATTTTTGACCAACCCGGCCGCTTTCAACAAGTTTTTGAACCCAATCGGCAACCACGAAAACATCGCGCTCTGGATCGCTCTCAAGATTGTCGTAACAAGTCTTCGCAACGTGAGCGAGCGTATCAATTCCAACCACATCAGCGGTTCGAAAGGCTGCACTCTTCGGACGTCCCATCGGTTTACCGGCAATCTTATCAACTTCTTCGATGCTCAGCCCGGCTTCCTTCATGGAACCAAAACATTGCATCATACTGTAAACACCAATTCGGTTCGCAACGAAGTTTGGCGTATCTTTACCGTAGACAATTCCCTTGCCTAAAAGCTCACCAAAGGATGCCGCACGAGCCATTACTGCTGGCTCTGTTTTCGGTCCAGGTACAAGCTCAAGAAGTCGCATGTAACGAACTGGGTTGAAAAAGTGCATTACGAAAAAGCGCTTCTGCAGATCTTCATCTAACTCCGCGCACATATCGGCGATACACAGGCCACTGGTGTTTGAAGCCAGAAGCGCATCGTCTTTTAATTTTGGAGCAATTTTCGCAAAAAGCGACTGCTTAATATCCATTCGTTCGATAACAGCTTCAACCACAAGGTCGCATTCTGACAATCGGTCTAAATGGTCCTCTAAGTTACCAGCCGTAATTAAACGAGCAGCATCCGGGTCGTAAAATGCAGCAGGTTTAGCCTTGAGCGCATTTTTGATCCCATTTAAAGCGAAGCCATTGCGTGCTTTAGGATCATCCTTTTTTGCATCGTCTAAGTTCGGTGGAACAATGTCCAATAGGTGAGTTTTAATACCCGCACCGGCAAAATGTGCAGCAATAGCGCTACCCATAACGCCTGCTCCAAGTACTGCCGCGGTTTCAATCCGTCCAACCATAGCGTTTCCTCCCGTTAGTTAGGGTCTAGCACCCTACGCGGCAGAGAGGTTTAGGGCAAGCCCCTTAACGCAATGCGCCATATTCAAACGGGAAGTCCGACGGAGCGCATCAGTTCAATGGCGTTACTCTGCTGAACGACGCCCGGTTTCAATCGGTAGTCGAACACAAGTGCCTGCCCGTCTAATCTATCGGATAAATGCATATTTGTAGCTCGGTCGGGCCAATCGTCCGCCATTTGCGCCAATGCAAGGTCGTGCGTTGTCACAAAACCTACCGATCCGTCATTTAACATCGACTCAAGAATTGCTCGCGCACCTTTGCGTCGATCAAAAGAATTCGTTCCGTGTAAAATCTCGTCGATCAGAAAAAGAAGCGTATGTTCACTGCGACTCACCTCTACCAGGCCCTGTATTCTGGAAATTTCGGCATAAAATCTGGACTCACCCGACATCAAAGAATCGTGAATGCTTAGCGTGGCGCCCACCTTAAAGGCTGAAAGCCTCATCTTTTTCGCGCAAACGGGTACCCCGCACATCGCCAGGACCACATTGAGTCCTACACCTCTTAAAAGGGTGCTTTTACCCGACATATTCGAACCACTGATCAAGAGAAGAGGCATTTGGCTTCCAAGCTCAATGTCGTTTCCTACGGCCACTTTTGTCCCTAAAAGAGGGTGCCGCATATCATCAATCTTAAGCACACCGGGACGGGTCTCAAATTCAGGATAATAATTCTCTGGATGCTCAAAGGCGTAACAAGAGAACGAAATTAAAGCTTCAAACTCTCCCAAGGTAGCCAGCCAGTTTGGCAGATGCGGTTGTTCTTTCATTCGCCAGGACTCAACCCGTACTGCGGCTAAATGGTCCCACCCAAAATAGAAGCCCACCAACATAAAAAGTTGGTTTTTCATGGCATCCGCTCGGTGAACCAGCTTACTAAGCCCACGGATTCGTGTTGAAATAGACTCCCCTTCTACATCGAGACCCGCTCGCCAACGCGTCATCGCACCATCTGCCGGAAACTTGGCTTCTTCGAATAAAGTTAAGATGCGAGCCATCTGCTCAAGCTCTACGTGTGCACCGGAAACTGCCGATAAAACCTGCATGACGCGTTTCTTATAGATCATTCGGGTAATGCCTTGCGCGATCAGCGCTCCCAGAAACACCACCACACCCCAATCGGTCACCGCCCAGGCTATGACACCGGCAAGTGATAAGCCTAAAAGCCCGACAAAGACGGCTGAGTCTCTACCCGCCTCGAGTTCGGCACTTTGTTCTACCCATTGCTTTAAACCTGCTGGACGAATTTTTTCCCTGCGGTCACCGTGAGACGCAACGAGAGATTCTCGAAGCTCAACTTCTCTCTCCAAATCTCGAATACGTGCTTGTCGAATCTTTGCTTCGCTCAGCGAACCGGGGTTCAAAAGCCAATCTGCAATGGTCTTTCTCCCGATTTCCGTTTGAGCCTGGCTAATCAGTTCAAACGCTGAGCCCTCGCCACAGATATCCAAATCCGCAACGTAGAGATGACTGCCTTCACCAAATTCGGCTCCAGTATCACCTCGGCCAACCCAATCTCCGCTCAACCGGTCCAATGCACGTTGAAAATACTCGCAGGAAGATTCCAAATAACGTCGCACACGAATCACGCGGTTGTGAATGAAGACGAAGCACAGAAATACGAGCGCGCCCACAACGACCATGAGCCCGGGTACCACCTCGCTGTATACAAAGCCGAGCCCAAGGCCGAAGACCATAAGAAACAGCACCAATCGGATATTGGAGTTCAAGTTATCCAGCGAGACCATTTTCGACAACGCCGCCTTACGCTCATCCAGTAACTTTCGATACTGAAGCTCCGGGCTTTGCTCCCTACCTACACCTTGTGCTTCAGCCGACTCTTGAGACATCAGTTACCACCTTGCCACGAAATTTGAATGAGACGTTGATTACCTTTCGAACCAATAACTCTCTTCTGGGCACAAAAAAAGGGAGACTTGCTAAACACAAGTCTCCCCATTCCATTTGTCGATTATGAGTAGGCTCAGCCCAGCGGTCTTACCATCGCCGCCCGCGCACCTTTATCGCTCGTGTTACATTCGTACTCAACGCCTTGGCCTTCAACCAGCGTCTTAAACCCATCTCCTTCGATGACCGAAAAATGAACGAAGACATCGTCTCCGCCGCCCTCTGGTAAGATGAACCCAAATCCCTTTTTATTATTGAACCACTTCACTGTACCGGCTGCCATGACAATAACCCCCAAACTAAAATATTTACTCTAAAACTGCTTATTACTGACAGAACCGTAGGTTCATAGCCCAACAATAACAACTAAATTCAGGATACAATTTTCGCGCAAATCTATCAAATCATTTATTTGCTAATTTACACACTAAACCGGTTATTCATGTTCTGAATGTTATGTTCGGAAATCGAACAAATATAATATCGCGGAATCAGTTACAAAATTGTATTCATAGAAAAGATCACAATCTGAGCTCTAAATTCATCTGACCCTTTAAATAGGTCAAAACGTGAAAAGTCTGGGGATTCTAGAAAACAAGATAGCTCTGAGAAGATCAGGCCATGACGGTTGCTCTTAGACGCAGTGAAACTAAAAAAAAGGCAGCTCGTAAGAGCTGCCTTTTATGACTCGTCCGAGTCTTTCAAAACCGAATAACAAACAAAAATGCACGTGCGAGACTGACCTAGGTGTCCGAGTCCGAAGACTCTATTGACTCCTTAGAAAGGAGGTGATCCATCCACACCTTCCGGTACGGATACCTTGTTACGACTTCACCC
>JGI24922J38493_100002_pt1 | contig 35078 bp, 28 predicted proteins | sample LinPFosplate10_FD_38493 | JGI IMG/M metagenome (IMG submission 38493)
TATGTTGAGACAGTATTAGGTAGGAGGCTTTATTTGCCTCAAATTAATTCTAAAAATAAAATGCTTCAGCAGCATGCATTGAGGACTGCTATTAATGCTCCTATGCAAGGGTCATCTGCTGATATTATCAAAAAAGCAATGCTTAATATTCAGGATTGGATTGATTCAGAAGGCCATGAGATCAAGATGTTTATGCAAGTGCATGATGAGTTAGTATTTGAGATCAACTCTGAAAAGGCTGATGAGTATGCAAATAAAATAAAATTAATGATGTCGAATGCTTTAAAGCTGCACATCCCCCTTGAGGTTGATATTGGTATTGGATCAAATTGGCAAGAGGCTCATTAGCTTTAAAGTAGATGTTTTACAGCGGACGCTGAAAGTATAATTTGAGCCTAGTTTAATATTAAGAAAATACTAATCTAGAAAATAATAGAAATCATTCGCAAGATTATATGAAAGATCAATTACAAGACTTACTTAAAAAATGTATCCAGGATCTTATTAATGAAGGGCTAATTAATGAGATGCCCCCTAAAGTAAGGCTCGATCATACAAAAGACAAAAGTCACGGTGATTATGCAACTAATATTGCATTGATGCTTGCCAAACAAGCCAAAACCAGCCCTCTTGAGCTTGCAAAAATTATTGTTAATCAACTAGAGGATGCAAGTTTTATTAAAAAAACTGAAATTGCTGGCCCTGGGTTTATTAATTTTTTCCTTTCGGATGCATCCAGTACCTCGATAGTAAGTGAGATTATTGAGCTAGCTGAAATGTATGGTAAATCAGAAATTGGTAAAGGCCAAAGTATTCTTTTAGAGTATGTTTCAGCCAATCCAACTGGACCGCTTCATGTTGGCCATGGAAGAGGCGCAGCATATGGTGCGACAGTATCTAACTTGTTAAGAAATATTGGTTTTAAGGTTGATAATGAGTATTACGTAAATGACGCCGGCAGACAAATGGATATTTTAACGGTGAGCATATTTTTACGATACTTATCCCTTTGTGGAGAGCAAATAAGATTTCCTGATAATGGTTACCAAGGCCAATATATCAATGATATTGCCGATAGTATTGTTGTTGAAAGTGGTGAGTCTTTTAAACAGAGTGCAGATATAGTTTTTGAAAATATTTGTAAAGATGGCATTGAGGGTGGAGACAAAGAGTCCCATATTGATGAGTTAATTGTCAGAGCAAAAGACTTATTAGGCGACAATTTTCAGACTATTTTTCAAGTCGGTATCGAAAGTATTCTTGGTGGTATAAAAGATGATCTTGCTGATTTTGGAGTGCGCTTTGAAAAATGGTTTTCAGAGCAATCATTAATCGATAGTGGTCTTTCAGAGTCTTGCATTACAAGACTAAAAGATAGTGGACATATTTATAAAAAAGATGGGGCACTTTGGTTTAAAACGACAAAATATGGAGATGAAAAAGATCGTGTTGTCGTTCGTGACAATGGAAATCATACTTACTTTGCTTCTGATATCGCTTATCACCTTGAAAAATTAGAGCGTGGTTACGACAAAATTATTAATGTTTGGGGGGCGGACCATCATGGCTATATCCCAAGGGTCAAGGCTTCTATAGGAGCCTTGGGTCATAAACCTGATAAATTAGAAATTCTGTTGGTTCAATTTGCTAATCTATATCGTGGTGGCCAAAAAGTACAAATGTCAACTCGAAGTGGTTCTTTTGTAACTCTTGAGGATTTAAGAAAGGAAGTGGGAAATGATGCAGCTCGTTTTTTTTACATTCTTAGAAAATCCGAGCAGCATATGGATTTTGATTTAGATTTGGCTAAATCAAAAACAAATGAGAACCCAGTCTTCTATATTCAATATGCACATGCACGAATTTGCTCTGTTTTTAGACAAGCAAATGAAAAAGGTTTTGAGTCAAATCTTGAAGATGCGAACTTATCCCTTTTAACAGAAGAGGTTGAAAAAAATATTCTAAGAGAGCTTAGTCGTTATAAAAGTGTTATTGAGTCGGCAGCGATTCAGTATGAGCCCCACCAACTTGCTTACTATCTCCGTGACTTAGCTACTCAGTTCCATAGTTACTATAATGCTTGCACATTTATTTTGGAAGACCAAGATCTGACTCAAGCTAGACTATCACTTATTCATGCAGCGAAACAGATCTTAAGAAATGGACTCTCTATTCTTGGGGTGGGTGCTCCTGAGTCAATGTGAATGATCAAAAACAAAGAGACCAAGCGTTAAATATTGAGAGCTCATTTATTGTTCAAGCCCCAGCGGGCTCTGGAAAGACTGAACTTATAACGCAAAGATATTTAAAATTATTGGGCTCTTCTGAAGAACCAGAAAATATCTTAGTTATGACATTCACTAATAGGGCAGTCGATGAGTTAAAGCTCCGAATTGTAAGTGCTTTAAGTAATGCACAAGTGGAGCCACCTAAGGAGCCTCATAAACTTATAACCTATAATCTTGCTTTACGGGTTTTAAATCAATCAAAGAAAAGAAACTGGGACCTTCTTAGGCACCCTTCACGGCTGAAAGTCATTACCATTGATTCATTATCTAATTTGATAGTTTCAAGGTTCCCATCTCTTGATCAATTGATTCCGCACAGAACAATCATCGACTCCTATGAGTACGAATTTATTTATCGTCAGGCCGCAGAAAATACTTTGCTGTTGATCAATGATGATGAATATAAATCAAGCGTTTCCTCAGTCTTACTATCTCTTGATAATCATGTTGATAGATTTTATCGCCTCATAGAGGAGATGCTTGCTAAAAGAGAACAATGGCTACCAAGGCTATTCATTGATGGCGCTTTAGATATCAGCTCACTGGAGAGCATCTCAAAAACATTAATAACTGACTATCTAGAAGATCTTCGAGGTATTGCTCAAAATGCTCTTGGAGATAATTTTTTTAGTCTGTTAAAGGTTAGCAAGAGGGAAGATATCTCACAGATTTCAAAACTCCCTGGGTCAAGTATTAAAGACTTAAAGGATTGGAGGGCTATTGCCGATATTCTGATTACAAAAAGTTCAAAAAACTGGAGAAAGAAAATTGATGTAACTATTGGCTTCCCAGCTGAAATGAAAGATGAAAAAAATCAGTTAAGAAAATTTATTGATGGCCTATATTCTGAGTTTGAGCTTAAAAAATTGCTCTTTAATTTACATAATTTACCCAGTGAACACTTTCCTGAATTTACAAAAAAATATATTACTGACATAGCACAGGTACTAAAGTTGAGTGTTGCAGAGCTTAAAGTTATTTTTGATGAAAAAGGCCTTCAAGATTTCTCTGAAGTCAGTTTGCAGGCGATAAATGCGCTTGATACTCGAGAGGAATTAACTGACATCGCTTTGTTACTAGACTATCAAATTAAACATGTCCTTGTAGACGAGTTTCAAGATACTTCTTATTCACAATTAAATTTAATTCAAAAGCTTGTCGAAGGTTGGCAGCAGGATGACGGTAAAACCATTTTTTTTGTTGGTGACCCAATGCAGTCAATCTATAAGTTTAGAGAGTCACAAGTTGGAATATTTCTTGAGGTCGTCAGAAGTGGTATTGCGAACCTTGACATTAAACCCCTCATTTTAAGTACTAACTTTAGATCAACTCAAAGTATTGTTAGAGAAAATAATGAGATTTTTGCTAACATCTTTCCAAATGAAGATAATTTAATTCTTGGTTCTATTCATTACTCAAAATCGACTCCATTTTCGAAAGAAGAGCAAAAAAATGCTATATCCTTTTATGTATTTAGTCCAAATCAGGATCAAGAAGAGGCAGAAGAGATAGTAAAAATTATTAAACAATCTCTTCTTAGAAATCAAGAGAAAGAAATAGCTGTTCTTGTCAGATCAAGATCTCATTTAAGCCAAGTGAGTTCAGCGCTTCAAAAAAATAATATAAATTTTGAATCATTAAAGACTGAGTCCCTTCGATCGAATCTTTTTACTAGGGATTTATTAAGTTTAACAAGGGCTCTTCTTAGTTTGAGCGATAAGCTAGCATGGCTTTCAATCCTCAGGGCTCCATGGTGTGGCCTGAAACTAAAAGACTTATTGGCGCTTAGTAAGACATCAGATCAAACCATTTTTAATCAATTAATGAATGTAGAGTCAGTTCAAAATCTGAGTGATGATGGGATCAAAAGGGCACAACACATTTTCCTGGCTACAAAAGAAGCCATTTTTTCTGAGGGTAAATTTACCTTTGTTGAGCGCTTTTCATTTGTATTAGAAATGCTTTATAAAGACCATTATTTAGAAGAGCAAGAAAAAAATATTAAAACTCAGTTTCTTAAACTACTTAATCATTGTGAGTCGAATCAAGTTTTGAATATCAAAACGATTGAGTCAATGCTTCAAGATTTATATGCACCATCAAGAAGTTCAAATTTGAAATTGATGACTATCCACCAAGCCAAGGGTTTGGAATTTGATATAGTCATTATTCCTGGTTTAGGCAAAAAGGGCAGGAATGACAACCTTCCATTAATGCAAATGCAAGAGTTTTCAGATAATCATGTTTTATTGGCTCCCATAAAGCCGACAGATGAAGATAGCGAGAGTGAGACATATCTATACTTGCAGTATTTAAAGAAGCAACAATCACACTTTGAGTTAATGAGGCTCCTTTATGTTGCAATGAGTAGGGCCAAACAAGAAGTCCATTTATTAGGCGCTCTATCAAAAAGTGGAAAGCCTACAACAGGTTCATTTCTATCATTATTGAGTGACTACTATGAGGACAATGTCATTCATATCAATAGTCAAAATGAGTCTAGTTTAGAAATAGAACAACCTCCAAAACTCCTGCGCAACAAAATCTTAATACCACCTCTGGTTAGAAAGCAAAACTATGTAGATGGTTTAAACAACTCTCCAAAAGCATTTGATTTAATTTATCAAGGTGCTCTGGGTACTATTGTTCACTTTTATCTAGAGCACGCTGAATTTAATCCATCATCGCTAAGTGTTGATACAATGCTTAGAGAGAGGGGAGTGCCATCAAGATTACTCAATTCTTTGTCTGTTACAATTTTAAGCCTTCTAAAAAATACCAAGCGTGATAAAAACTTTGAGTGGATTTTTAAGTATAGAGAGTCAACAGAAGTTGAGTCAGAATTTAGTAACTCAACCCAAACGATTATTGTTGATCGATTATTTGTTGAGGATGGAGTTTTGTGGATTATAGACTTTAAGACCTCCTCTCTTCATGAAGGTGAAAATATTAATGCATTTATTGAGAGGCAAAAAAATGCTCACCAGGGGCAAATTGAAAACTACAAGGGCGTTCTTGAAGAGTTTTTTCAGCTTCCATCAAAATCGGCACTCTATTGTCCAGCAGCCAGCCAGTTAATATTTCTATAAAGCTATCCCTAAAAAAATTGCTGGACAAAGGATTCAATTCCTCCTATGATGGCATCCAATTCTTCAAATAATTATATATATGTCAAAGCGAAGTAATGATGTTGGCTGGATAGACTATACCCAGAAGTATGGTGATCGTGAAATACGAACTGTGAACCCAGACATTCAAAGTGGCTCTACAGTACTATTCAATAATTTTGAGGATATGCAGCTAGCCCTAGAGGGTAATTATCCAGGCGTAGATTATGGAACACATGGTCTGTCTACTCAAAAAGCCTTTGAAGAGGCAATATGTAAGCTTGAGAATGGTCATAGAACCTATGCATTTCCATCAGGGATTAATGCAATAACAAGTACTTTGATGGCTTTTACTCAAAGTGGTGATGAGGTTTTAGTTTGTGATAATGTGTATGGCCCAACCTCAAGGTTTTGTCATAAGATTCTTTCTAAATATGATGTAAAAACAACGTATATTCCATCAGATATTGGATCTAAGATTAGTAGCTATATTACCAAAAAGACTAGGCTAATATTTCTAGAGTCTCCAGGTTCGAATACATTTGAAATGCAAGATATTGTAGAAGTAGTAAAGGCTGCAAAAAAAGCGGGCATTATGACTATCATTGACAGCACCTGGGCTACTCCTTTGTATCTAAAGCCTCTTGATCTAGGGGCTGATATTGCAATTCAATCAGTCACTAAATATATATGTGGTCACGCAGATATGCTAATGGGCTGCGCAACGGTTAATAAGCAGTATGCTGACGAATTTGCAGATTATTTTAAGACTGTTGAGAATTACACAAACCCTCAAGACTGTTATGTTGCGCTTAGGGGCCTGAGAACTCTTAAGGTTCGATTGGAGGCTCATGAGAACTCGGCAAATGAGGTTGCTAGGTGGCTTGATGAGCAAGATATAGTAGATTGTGTCATTCATCCTGGCCTAGAGTCACACCCCCAACATGGTTTATGGAAGAGAGATTTTTCAGGATCTTCAGGCTTATTTTCATTTACATTTAAAGAGGCTTATAGCGCAGATCAAATTGCGTTATTTATTAATTCGCTTGAGATGTTCGCCCTTGGTTTTAGCTGGGGAGGCTATAAAAGTTTGTTAACTGCTAGACCATATAAGAGAGATGGCCAATGGGTTCATGATGGCAAGCATGTAATTCGTCTGAGTATAGGACTTGAAGATACAACTGACCTTATTGAGGATTTAAAACAGGGCTTCTCACATTTAAGCTAGGGTGACTGACAGTCTAAGATTTATCCCTTTTATCATTAATAACCGTGATTCGTTGCATATGCCTTAATTCAGGCAAATAGTCACATACCGCATAATGCTGGGTTATTCGATTATCCCAAATGGCAACAGAGTCATCTTCCCAGTGAAACCTCACTTGGAACTCAGGCTTATTCATATGCTGATATAAAAACTGCAACACATGATCACTTGGACCTTGATTTTCATTAACGATATTTCGTGTAAATGACTGATTAACATTAATATATTTAAGGCCAGAAATTGGGTGAGTATCTATGACTTTATGAACTGCTGAGCCAACAGATTTCAGAGCATTATTAATTGACTCAACGCCACCTTCTTTATAGTAATCGTTGCGAAATGTCCCCATATCATGGATCGCCTCAAGGCCCTCCAAATAATCTTTCCAGCCATCTGGTAGCTGATCATAGGCAGCACTCATGCTTGCCCAAAGTGTATCACCACCAAACTTAGGAACTTTTATCCCATGGAGTATGCTAGCAAAAGGCGGATTTGCTTTAAAAGTCAAATCTTTATGCCAGTCAGCAGTATCAGGCCTATTATTAGCATCATTCCTCAGTAAAACAATACTTTGATAGCCATCTACATGAGGATAAACGGGGTGCCCAGGATCAATCTCTCCAAGACTTTCTGCTAATTTAAGATGTGACTCTGGCGAAAGGTTTTGATTTCTAAAAAAAATGACCTGATGTTTAATAAGAGAGTTATATACTTGCTCGATAGCATCATCATTTAATTCATCATTAAGAGAGATACCTGAAATCTCAGCTCCAATTGATGGCGTGAGTGGTCTAACCTCAAACATTCATAACTCCAATAAGATTTTGTTGCATTATAAAAGAAAAAAACTGATTAGAATTAACCATTCTTCTTTAGCCACCACAAGAGCAGAACCAATTGCATTAAAAGAAGTGGGATCACCGAAAGAAGAACAACTTCCCAGCTAAAATTAAATACAAACCATCCCGCTGAGAGTGCAGCAAGGGCTTGTAGACCAAATATTAAAAAATCATTGATAGATTGAACTTTAAACTTTTCATTCTCATTGTAAGACCTTGGGAGTAAATTTGTACCACCAATAAATAGAAAATTCCATCCCAGTCCTAGCAGCACCAATGACCACCAATAATTAGTAAGTGCATGGCTCATAAAGGCAATGATTACCGAGATAAAGAATAATAAAATGCCTAAAAGCATCATACGGGTTAACCCTATATATCGAACAATTAATGCAGTGAATAGAGAAGGGAGAAACATTGCAATGACATGACTTTGCAGAACTACCTTAGTATGGTGAAGAGAGTGGCCATCCATGACGTGCATACTTACAGGAGTCGCAGTCATAATGAAACTCATGACGACATATCCAGTAGTTGCTGCACATACAGCGACTATAAAAGATCCTTGTTTGACAATCTCGACTAATGATCTTTTTGACTCATCTACTTGCTCTTTAAACTTAACAGCCGGCTGAAAAAAAGTCATCAAAATGAAAGCAATTACAAATAAAAACGCCAGCAGAACGAAAGATCCCACAAAGTCAGTCTCAAAATAATTCTTGCCTAAAGTTGCAACTTCGGTTCCAAGGAAGGCTGAAATTAATCCACCAAGAAGAACAACCGCAGTAGCTGACGGTCTTTTTTCAGGTTCAACACTCTCAATGGCAGCGAACCTAAATTGCATCATGGTTGCCACACTGGCGCCAAGGCAGAAGCTAGAAAAGCTAAAAAGAAAAAACATTTCTTTAGTGATTGAAAAGATACAAAGAGAAATCAATAAAATTGTGTAAAGGCAGGCACTTAAAAAAACCTTTTTTCTGCCAAATACTGACATCAGTCTTATCACTGGAATAACACTTACCGCAGTTCCTACAACAATAGTCGCAACAGGTAAAGTAGACAGGCTTTTTACTGGTGAAAGGTTACTACCAATAATGCCCGCTACAAAAACAATAAAAACACTCAGAGACATAAACAAGGACTGACAAGCGGTCAGTATCCATACATTTTTTGGTAGGTTAAACATTCAGATGTATCCTTTATGAGATAGATATTACTTCTTAAGAGGTCGTTTCCATTTACTAATGGTGGACTGCTTATTTCGACTCAGAGTGAGTTGACCGTCTGGCGTATTCTGAGTTATAGTGGAGCCAGCACCAATTGTTGCATTTTTCCCGATAGTGACCGGGGCGACCAACTGACTGTTGGAACCTACAAAAGCCCCATCTTTAATCTCAGTTTGAAATTTATTAATACCATCATAGTTACATGTAATAACGCCAGCCCCAACATTGACATCGTTTCCTATCTTGCTATCGCCAATGTAGCTTAAATGTGAGACTTTTGAATTATTCTCAATAGATGATTTTTTAACTTCAACAAAGTTACCAATTTTTGAATGATTACCTATCTTAGTTTCAGGACGTATTCGTGCGAAAGGACCAATCGAAGTATTGGATCCAATGACAGCATTTTCAATAATTGAGTTTGCGAGTATATGAGTATTATCGCCGATTTTAGACGCTTTTATAATACAATTAGGCGAAATTAAAACATTTTTACCTAAATCATTATCACCTTCAAATACCACATTCACATCTATAACGCAGTCATCTTTAAAGCTCAACTCACCTCGACAATCAAATCGTTTTGGATCCATGATGGTTAAACCTTTTGACATTAAATCACTAGCTTTATTCTGTTGGTATGCTCTTTCAGCTTGTGACAATTGATTTTTGTCGTTAATTCCCATAACTTCTGCCACACTTTCACATATAAATGAAGCAATATTAACATTATCTTTAACTGCTTTTTCAACTATATCAGTCAGATAAAGCTCTCCTTGAGAATTATTTGGCTCTAATTCTTTTAAATATTTTTTTAAGATTGAGCCTCTGATTGCCATGATCCCTGTATTAATTTCTCTGACCTGAAGTTCATCTTTGCTCGCATCTTTTTGTTCAACAATTGACAAAATAGAATTATTTGAATCCCTAATAATTCTGCCATACCCAAAGGGATTTTCCATCATAACACTCAACAGGGAAAAGCCTGAAGATTCTGCTTTGTCAGTCAGTATTTGAAGTGTCTCAGTTTTGATAAGGGGCACATCACCATATAAAATTAAACAGATTGAGTTGTCATTGATATGAGGGATTGCTTGTTGAACAGCATGACCTGTTCCAAGCTGCTCTTTTTGATTAACCCAGTTAATGTCGTCATTTGAAGTTGTTTTTTTGACAGATTCTGAGTGATGTCCAATAATTACATTAATAGAATTGACTAGAGGGTGAGATGCATCAATGACGTGTTGAAGAAGACTCTTGTTGCCGACTTTGTGAAGAACTTTAGCCGTCTGAGAGTTCATTCGAGTGCCTTGTCCAGCAGCTAATATAATTGCAGTATTCATTCTAATTGGGTACGTTTTTATCTCGAAATAATTGATACTATGAATTAATTATTTCAAATATTTTGTATAATGTTACCCTTTAAATTCTTAGACTCCAAATTTAAACTTCATTTGTCATAAAGCAGAAATATTGACCCATTATGATGATTTATTTTTTTAGTTAGATTGAGCAAAATAAATAGTATGCAAAAAAAACTAATTGCAGAATTAATTGGAACTTTTATTCTTGTGTTTGCAGGAACTGGGGCCATCATTATTAACGACATTGCTAACGCAATTGGACATGTCGGTATTGCCCTAACTTTTGGGTTTGTTATCGTTGCATTAATTTATAGCTTTGCACATGTCTCCGGCGCTCACTTCAATCCAGCTGTGACAGTTGCTTTTTGGTCAATGGGTGAATTTGAACGAAAAAATGTTATCCCATATATTTCAGCACAAATACTTGGTGGAGTACTTGCAAGCTTAGCCCTTTATTTACTTTTGAGAGAAAATTTTGTTTTAGTGTCAGACGTGAGCTATCTTGGGGCAACCCTTCCAAGTGGCTCTGCTTCGCAATCTTTTGGTTTTGAGTTTATCCTGACCTTTATTCTGATGATTGTCATTTGTTCTTCAGCAGTTCATGGCAAGGCGACAAAGGATTTCGCAGGATTAGCAATTGGACTCACAGTAGGACTCGAATCGATGTTTGCTGGACCAATAACAGGTGCAAGCATGAATCCTGCAAGAAGTATAGCACCGGCCCTTGTCAGTGGAAACTTTGAGCATCTATGGCTTTATATTGTCGCAACAATTTTGGGAGCGGTATGTGCAGCTTTAGTTTTTCTGAAAGTTTTTAAATCAGACTCATAAGAATTAACTATGGCAAAGAAAGTATTGGTTTTATGTACCGGTAATAGTTGCAGAAGTATTATTGCAGAGGCCCTCATTAATCGTACTTTTGATGGAAAAATTGCAGCATACTCAAGTGGCGTTTCTGCTAGCGGCATGGTTAATCCAAGTGCAAAAAAAATACTTCAATCTAAAGGTATTTGGAGAGATCATTACCACTCTAAGCCCATCAAAGATTTAGAGCAAATTGAATTTGATCTAGTGATTACGGTTTGTGAGAATGCAAGTCAAACCTGTCCCGTTTTCCCTGGCAATACTCCTGTGACTCATATCGGCTTTGATGATCCAGATGGGAAAGAATATGAGGCATTTGAGCTTTGTTTTGAGGAGATTAAAAGTAAATTATTGCCATTTATAGATAATTACTTTTTCGATAAATAATCTATCCAGTTTGAAAAATATTCAACTACAGAAAAACTAAGGGATTTCTCTAGGACCTTAATACTAAGGTTTAACAACTCAGCTATAATGAAGAGGTTGAATGCAACTAAATTCATTTCTTGTTGTAATAAAAAGCAACCTAAATTTGAATTCAATTCGTTATAATGCGCATTTTGGCTCCAACTGCCAAAGAAATTTTGAGTTATTTTGTAGTATTTTTTTACCTTTAAACTATATACGGAGTAGATTAGAGATATGACTGGAAAAGACAACATAACTAGCCTATTTGGAAAGTCACCAATAAGCCCATTACAGCAGCACATGAAACAGGTTCATTCATGCTTAAAAGAGTTTGGAGTTTTTGCTAAAGCGGCTAATACTGAAGATTGGGAAAAGGCTCAATCAGCTCATCTATCAATTGGCAAAAAAGAACAGAAAGCAGATGTTCTTAAGAAAAAACTAAGAATGAATTTGCCAAGTACATTTATGATGCCTTTCTCTAGAAGGGATTTACTGGATGTTTTATTAATTCAGGATTCTATTGCCAACATTACAAAAGATCTTTCAGGCTTGATGATGTCGAGAAAAATGCACTTTCCAAAAGAGTTTGCAGAAGACTTCTTAGAATTATCTAAGCTATGCATTAAAACTTCAGCGGCCGCCTTAGTTGCAATTAATGAATTGGATGAGCTCTTAGAGACTGCGTTTAGTTCTAGAGAGCGAAAAATTGTTGACAAGATGATTAAGAAAGTCAACGAATTGGAACATGAGACAGATGTTGCTCAAGAAATTATTAGAAAAAAGCTTTATCTGCTTGAGGCCGATTTACCACCTATAGATGTAATGTTTTATTATCGAGCCATTGAGTGGCTTGGTGAGACTGCTGATGCAGCCCAAAAGGTTGGATCGCGTTTTGAAGTTATGTTGACAAAGTAGGGGGCTAACAATGGAAATTATCGTTCAAAATAGAGATATTCTCATCATGTTGGCCATTGGATTTGGTCTATTTATGGCCTGGGGCATTGGTGCCAATGATGTTGCAAACGCAATGGGGACATCTGTTGGCTCTGGTGCTATAACTTTCAAACAGGCTGTCATTATCGCAGTCATTTTCGAATTTGCAGGAGCTGTTTTGGCTGGTGGAGAGGTCACTGCAACTGTCCGCAAAGGTATTCTGGATGCAGGAGCGTTTGCAAATAATCCAGAGTTATTGGTGTATGGAATGCTTGCATCACTATTGGCTGCAGCAACTTGGCTTTTAATTGCCTCATCTCTTGGTTGGCCAGTATCTACAACACATTCAATCGTTGGTGCAATTGTTGGTTTTGGAGCAGTTGGAGTTGGTATAGAGGCTGTATCATGGGATAAAGTGTATGCCATTATCGCAAGTTGGGTGGTCTCACCACTTATTGCAGGAACAATGGCTATTATGATATTTAAAAGCTTACAGCGCCTAGTAATAGATACAGAGCAACCACTTGAAAATGCAAAAAAATACCTCCCTTTCTATGTTTTTTTTGTAGGATTTGTTCTCTCACTGGTCACTCTATTAAAAGGACTCAAGCATGTTGATTCTTTAAAACATCTCGGTAAGGACCTTCCAACAAGTATGATGATTGCAACTTTAGTTGGAATTCTTGCAGCCATCATTGCCGCAATTATTATTAGGCGAATTAAAACCAACCCCGAAGATGATAATGAGTTCTCCTATGCAAATATGGAGAAACTATTTGGTGGGCTGATGGTAATTACAGCCTGCTCAATGGCCTTTGCTCATGGATCAAATGATGTTGCAAATGCAATTGGCCCATTAGCTGCGGTCTATAGTATTGTTGAATCGGGCGGACAAATTGTCTCAAAAAGTGCACTACCTTCATGGATATTGCTAGTAGGTGGCGGTGGAATCGTCTTTGGTCTTGCAACCTTTGGTTTTAGAGTAATGAAAACGATCGGTAAAAATATTACTGAGCTAACGCCAAGTAGAGGTTTTTCTGCTGAACTCGCCGCTGCAACAACAGTAGTATTTGCCTCTTATACGGGGCTTCCAGTTTCAACAACTCAAGTACTTGTTGGTGCTGTTCTTGGTGTGGGTATTGCAAGGGGCGTAGCATCATTGAACCTGAGAGTTGTTAATAGAATATTTCTATCTTGGTTAATTACATTGCCAGCTGGAGCAATAATGTCGATCTTGTTTTTCTTTACACTCAAAGGTATTTTTAGTGCTTAGAGCGTATAATTATTTCAAAATATTACATTAAAAATTATGACACTAGAAGAAGTTCAATTGAAGCTCGAATCAGGACTTGAAAGTTCAGATGTAACAATGGAGGGAGATGGTTGTAATTGCTCTGCTGTTATAGTATCCCCTGTCTTTGAGGGTTTGTCTTTGCTGCAAAGACAGCGTATGGTTTTGGGTCTTGTCAAGGAAGAAATTAAAAGCGGCGAGCTCCATGCATTAACTGTTAAAACATTTACCCCAGCAGAGAGATAGTATATAATTCCCACTTTTTGAAAAACTTGAAGATATAAGGCTATGCAAACAGATATTCACCCTTCATATGAAACAATAAAAGTTGTGTGCAGTTGTGGTAACTCATTCGAGACTCGCTCAACTTCAGGTAAAGACGAAATTCATCTTGATGTTTGTTCAAGCTGTCACCCTTTTTACACAGGCAAGCAAAAGATTATGGATACTGCTGGACGAGTAGAGAAGTTCAAATCTCGCTACGGCGCTTTCAAACGTTAAATTCAAATTGATTGACTCTTAAAGCCACAAATGTGGCTTTTTTTGTGTCAAAAGGAAACTTCAGATTAAAATTTAAAATTGATATAATCAACTATTTTGAGACAACATAATGGCTTTTGACTACATTAATGCGTTATTAAAAAAAGAGGTCACCAGAACCCCTATTTGGGTCATGAGACAAGCAGGTCGTTACTTGCCCGAATATCGAGCAACTCGAAAAAAAGCGGGTGATTTTTTAACGCTATGTAAATCAAGTGATTTGGCCTGTGAAGTTACACTTCAACCATTAGAGCGTTTTGATTTAGACGCAGCCATTCTCTTTTCTGATATTTTGACTATTCCAGATGCAATGGGACTTGGATTACACTTTGTTGAAGGGGAGGGTCCAAAATTTTCTCACCCGCTGAGCTCACTTTCAGAAATTAATCAATTAACTAAGCCTGACGTATCAAAAGATTTATCTTATGTCAGTGAGGCCGTATCAGTTATCAAAAAAAATCTTAAAGGAAGGGTTCCACTAATCGGCTTTAGCGGAAGTCCATGGACGCTTGCAACTTATATGGTTGAGGGCGGCTCCAGTAAGACCTTTTCAAAGGTTAAAGGATTGATGTACGAAAATCCAAAGCATATGCACCAACTTTTAGATGTTCTAGCTGACACAATTATTGACTATCTTAACTCTCAAATTGAGGCTGGTGCGGACTCAGTTATGATTTTTGATACCTGGGGTGGTCTTTTAAATAAAGCCAGTTATGAAAATTTTTCATTAATGTATATGTCAAAAATAGTGGCTGGAATTAACCGCAACCCCGAAGGCAAAACAATACCTGTTACGCTTTTTACAAAAGGTGGATCCGCATGGCTTGAACAAATTGCTGCAACTGGTTGCGATGCTGTTGGTATTGACTGGACAGTTGAAATTGGAGAGGCAGAAAGAAGGATTGGCTCGAAAGTTGCCCTTCAAGGTAACCTTGACCCATCTGTACTTTATGCATCAGCTGAGGTCATCAAAAGTGAAGCACATAAAATTTTAGATCAGTTTCAAGGCTCAACGGGACATGTATTTAATCTGGGGCATGGCATCACTCCAGATGTTAATCCTGAAAGTATGAAGGCCTTGGTTGATGCGGTCCATTCATACTCAAAATAAAAAATCACTTAAATAGAGTGAGAGTCTCTCTATGTTAAAATTTCGTAATAAATAATAATAATAACAATATGTCAAGAATCTCTAATATCTTTAAAAAACTTGATGATCAAGATCAGACCGCCTTCATTCCATTTATTACTGCTGGTGATGGTGGGTTAGATGGCTGTGAGGCTCTTGTCTTCACTTTGGCTGATAGTGGCGCCGACATTATCGAATTGGGAATGCCGTTCTCTGATCCAATGGCAGATGGGCCTGTCATTGCAAAGTCACATGAAAGAGCAGTTGCAGACGGTATCAACTTAGATTCTGTTTTTGCAATAGTGGAGAGGTTTAGAGAGCACAATCAGACGACAGGTATCGTTTTGATGGGCTATACCAACCCTATTGAAGTCTATGGCTACAAAGAGTTTGGTATTAGAGCAGACGAGGCTGGAGTTGATGGCATTTTGGTTGTTGATATGCCGCCTGAAGAAGCTGCAGATCTTAAACAGGAGCTGGATAAATATAAGATTGATTTAATTTTTCTGGTTGCCCCTACAACGACAGATGAGCGCTTAGAGCAAATTTCGAAAATAGCCAGTGGATATATTTATTATGTTTCCCTCAAGGGGGTAACTGGCGCTGCAAATCTTGATATTGACTCGGTCAATTATCACCTTGATCGAATGAGGAATTATATTCAACTTCCAGTGGGTGTTGGTTTTGGTATAAAAGATGCTGACACTGCAAAACAGGTTGGTGAAAATGCTGATGCAGTGATAGTTGGAAGTGCCCTTGTCTCTATTGTCGAAGAGCTCGCATCTGATAAGGATAAAATGGTTACCAAAGTTGGAAATTTAGCAAAAGAAATCTCGAGTGCAATTACTTAACTAAGGCATAGTATGAGTTGGTTAGAAAAAATAATGCCATCGATTGGCAAGAATGCTAAAAAAAATATTCCAGAAGGACTCTGGAGCAAATGTCCTGAGTGCAATAGGGTTCTTTATCAAGAGGAACTTGAACGCCTTCTATATGTCTGTCCAAAGTGTAATCACCATTTAAGAATTTCTGCCAGAAGGCGCATTCAAGATTTTCTTGATATGGAGAATCAAGTTGAGATAGCTCCAAATATTCAATCAGTCGACCCTCTTAAGTTCAAAGATCAAAAGAAATATAAAGATCGTTATCAAGATGCACAAAAAAAGACTAAAGAAAAAGATGCACTCATTGCAAAATCTGGTTTTTTAAAGGGCATGCCAATTGTCACAGTTGCATTTGATTTTAGCTTTATGGGCGGGTCAATGGGCTCCGTAGTGGGTGAAAAGTTTGTTCGAGCGGCTCATCTAGCTATCAAGAATAATCAGCCTTTAGTTTGTTTTTCGGCAAGTGGTGGTGCTAGAATGCAAGAAGGACTTTTCTCATTAATGCAGATGTCTAAAACATCTCTTGCGGTGAAGTTACTATCTGATAATAAAATACCATTCATTTCAGTTTTAACTGATCCAACGATGGGTGGTGTTTCTGCTAGTCTTGCGATGCTCGGCGACATACAAATTGCAGAGCCAAACGCAAGAATTGGTTTTGCAGGAGCGAGAGTGGTTGAGCAGACGGTTCGTGAGGAGTTACCAGAGGGTTTTCAAAGAAGTGAATTTTTGCTTGAGAAGGGTGCTATTGATATGATTGTTCCTCGATCAGAGCTTAGAAATAAAATTTTTCAAATACTCTCTGCGCTTCATCCAGCATCAGCTAGTTAATTTTTTAACTATTGTGTATTAAATTTTGAAGATATATTTAGCAAATCCGAGGGGTTTTTGTGCAGGAGTTGATCGCGCTATCGAGATTGTTGAGCGTGCCATTGAAAAACATGGACCTCCAATCTACGTTCGTCACGAAGTAGTCCATAATAAATATGTTGTAAAGAACCTTAAAAATAAAGGGGCTATATTTGTTGATGAAATTTCTGAGGTTCCAAGTGGGAGCGTGGTCATTTATAGTGCACATGGCGTATCGCAAGCTGTTAGAAAAGAGACGAATGGTATCTCCGCTATCATCTATGATGCTACTTGTCCACTAGTTACAAAAGTACATAAAGAGGTAACACGTCGCCAAAAATATAATCATCAGGTTATTCTTATTGGACATGCTGGGCATCCCGAAGTAGAGGGAACTCTTGGGCAGGCAACTGAAAATAATAATATCACCTTGGTTGAATCAATAAGTGACGTTGAGAAAATAGATCTGCAAAAAGACAGAGATATTTCTTTCACAACTCAAACTACCCTATCAGTAGATGATACAAATGAGATTGTAGATGCCTTGAAAGTAAAATTTCCTAATATTCAGTCCCCTAAAAAGAGTGATATTTGCTACGCAACTCAAAACCGTCAAGACTCAGTTAAAGAGGTCATTAAGCATTCTCAAATCCTTATTGTAATTGGGTCAAAAAATTCTTCAAATTCAAATCGCCTTAAAGAAATTGCTGATAATAAAGGTAAACCATCTTATTTAATTGATGGTCCTGAGGATATTGATAATGAATGGCTTGATGGTATTAGTTCTATTGGCATAACTGCAGGAGCATCAGCGCCTGAGATATTGGTTCAGGAGGTTGTTTCATTTCTAATGTCTAATGGTGGATCTGAAGTTATCGAGCTCGGTGGTGCAGAAGAGTCTGTGAGTTTTCCAATTCCAGCTCTACTCAAAGAATAAATTATTTATTAATCAATTTGGAGTTTTAAGTTAATGAAAAAATATGATATTTACGGAATTGGCGCAGCTATTGTTGATACAGAAGTTATTGTGAGTGACTCATTTCTAAGTGATAACGAAATTGGTAAAGGCCTAATGACACTTGTTGATGAAGAGCGACAAAAATATCTGATTGACTCTCTAACAACACAGCGCATCCCTGTGAAGATGAGTTGTGGTGGCTCTGCCTGTAATTCTGTTGTAGCTGCCAGTCAGTTTGGCTCTGCTACATTCTTTTCGGGTAAAGTTGCAGATGATGAGGTCGGTATTTTCTTTGCTAAAGACCTCAACAAATCTGGCGTTGAATTTCATCAGGTAGAGCCTTCAAATGGGGTAACGGGCAAGTGCCTCGTTATGGTTACGCCAGACGCCGAAAGAACCATGAACACAAATTTGGGAGCAAGCCTTGAACTTTCTTATCAAGAGGTTGATGAAAAAGCTTTAGCAAACTCAGACTGGCTATACATAGAAGGCTATGTAGTTACTGATGACCAAAGAACTGCAGTTGCAAGAGATGCTATGAAATTTGCTAAACAAAATGGAGTTAAAACTTCTTTAAGCCTTTCTGATCCATTTGTGGTAGAAGTTTTTTCTGAAAATATTAAAACTATTATTGGCGATGATGGTCTTGATCTCATCTTCTGTAATGGGGATGAGGCCCGAAGTTTCACTGGGACACACACAATTGAGGCTGCAGCAGAGGAGTTAAAAAAATATGCAAAGACTTTTGCAATTACTAGGGGACCTGGTGGATCCTTAGTTTTTGATGGAACGCGCCTAATACAAACTGCTGGGGTAATGGCAAGTGCAGTCGATACGAATGGTGCAGGGGATATGTTTGCAGGCTCTTTTTTGTTTGCTTTAGGTCAGGGCAAGGACTTTGGTTGGGCTGCTGATTTTGCTAATGCCGCTTCTTCAAGGGTTGTAAGTCAATTTGGTCCAAGAATTAAAGCAATTGAGTATATTAGTCTCAAACAACAATTTAATCTCTAAATACTTGATATATTAGAAGTAAGTACTCATTGAAATTTATTGATTTTCCAGGTGTACAAAATTATTGTATACTTGCACTAAATTAATTAAGTGACGTAATTTATAATTTCTTTATATATTGCTTGAGGTAGTAAATGAAAAAAGCGGTTAACAGGTTATTCCAACTTAGACAGGCCCTTGATGAGTGTGAAAAAGAGCTTGGTTTGAGTGATTACTCGGAAGTAGAAAGAGCAGTGTTCTCTTATATTACCTCTAATACCCATGTTACGATTACTTCAATTAAAAATGATCCATACTTCTCAAAATATTCTTTATCCACTATTAAAAGGGCAGTGCTTTTTCTAACATCAAATAGTATTATTAGCGCAAATCAATCTTCTGAAGATAAGAGGGAGATGATTTTGTCTTTTCAAAAATAATATTAAAATTAAGAAAATTTAGAGTAGACTTAATTTAGTATTTTTTTTATTCTGAATTAGAAATAAGTTAAATCATGCGACTTCATTTTTTCAAAAAAGCTTTTGTTTTGCTTGTAAGTTGTTTAATTTGAACTAATAAGAGTGGAGAAGTTCAAGGCCAATATAAAGGCGAGAATATAAAAAGGTGAGGGGCATCGAAACGACACCTTAAAAAGCGTAGGAGAAGACGTGACTTTAAATGTTGAGAAAAGTGAGTCAACATACCATAATCTAAAAATATTTTTGCAGCCCCAAATCATTACCTTTTTTGCTATTATATTTGCTACCTTTATTAATGGACCGTCTTATCCTTATATTGGAAACCTAATTTGGCTTCCATTAGGTGCTATGTCATTGTGTTTCTTATTGTTTGACTATAAAGTTGTTCTAGCAGCATTATTGGCAACACATTTTGCAGATGTTTGGTTTCACTCTGCGCCGATGATGATGACGCAAGATACAATAGTTCAAAATATTGCAGCTGTGATTGCGCCAATAATTGCCATTGCTAGTATGAGATTCTTTAAATTATCAAATTTTTTTGATGGGGGTAAGGTAGTTTTTCAGCACCTGCTTTTCTTAGCAATTCTTACTGCTTTATTTAATACCATTAGCTCTTTCTTTATAAATTCATATATCGCATCCAAAGACGCAGCCATGGAGCAAATCAACGCGACAGTGTTTATAAAAAATTATTTAATCGGAGACCTATTAGGTTGCTTAGTAGTATTATTTTTTGCAGCACTAGTAATTGTTCCAGCTATTAAGTATTTTTCGCCCAAAAGTGTGCCAATGGTATAGCGTATTTGACTCTTTTTCATCTCATCATTTCTTTGATTTAATCACACTAAGCGATTGCACTGAGTAGCTTGCTTATCTTTCTAATTCTTGACATGTCAGGCTCCATAGATTCATTAATAACGATAGTATTTTGATTTTTTAATTGATACTGGGTTGGTTTCGTTTGGATAAGGCCAATAATTTTGGATGCGTCGATACTATTCTTTTCATTTAAAGTAATTTCAGCTTTATCATCGTAAATATTAATTTTCAAAACACCGATATCATTTGAGTAGTTTTTTAATGAGGAGGATTCGAACAAGTTACTTGTTGAGTCTGGAAGAAGACCAAAACGGTCTATCATTTCAATCTTAAGATCTTTCAATTCTTCCTCATTATTCGCACTAGCAATTCTCTTATAGAGGATTAATCGTTCATGAACATCTGGAAGGTAGGTATCTGGAATAATGCAAGCTATACCAGGGTTAATCTCAACCTCTTCAGTAAGTGCTTCTTTAATATCTAGCTGTTTATTATTCTTAATGGCATGAATCGTTCGTTTTAATAAGTCATGATAAAGATTAAAGCCAATTTCAGAAATTTTCCCACTTTGATTTTCTCCTAATAAATCTCCTGCACCCCTTATCTCTAAATCATGATTGGCCAACATAAAGCCAGCGCCGAGTTCCTCTAATGATGCAATTGCATCAAGACGTTTCTTGGCATTTTCAGTAATGGATTGATGAGATTTTATGACAAGATATGCATATGCTTTGTGATGTGAGCGTCCAACTCTTCCTCTTAATTGGTGAAGCTGAGCAAGACCAAAATTTTGCGCATTATTTATAATAATGGTGTTTGCACTTGGGATATCTATTCCAGTCTCTATTATTGTTGTGCATACTAAGACTTGAAAACGCTGATGATAGAAATCAGTCATTATTTGTTCAAGCTCTTTGCTTGGCATTTGACCATGAGCAATTCGAATCTTTAAATTGGGCATAAGCACTCTTAATGACTCAGCCATATTGTCTATAGAATCGATGTCATTGTGAACAACAAAGATTTGACCGCCTCTATGAATCTCTCTAGAGCATGCTTCAACTATTGTATTGTCATTCCACTGATCTACAAAAGTCTGAATTGCTATTCTTTTTGCAGGAGGTGAGGCAATAATTGAAAGTTCCTTTAAAGATCCTAGGGCCATATTTAAGGAGCGTGGTATAGGGGTTGCAGTCATCGTTAATATGTCACTTTGACCACGGATTTTTTTTAATGATTCTTTTTGTTTAACTCCAAATCGATGCTCTTCATCAATAATAATAAGCCCTAATTTTTGATATTTAATGTCACCTTGGATCAGTTTATGAGTTCCTATAATAATATCAATTTTTCCTTCCTTTAGATTCAGTTTGATTTGTTTTTGTTCTCTCGCATCTTGGAATCTAGATAAAGATTTGATAACAATAGGAAATTTTGAAAAACGATCATTAAAAGTTTGGAAATGCTGATTAGCTAATAGGGTTGTGGGCACTAGAATGGCTACTTGCTTTCCAGACTCAACTGCTAGAAAAGCTGCCCTCATTGCAATTTCAGTTTTCCCAAAACCGACATCACCACAAACCAATCGATCCATTGGCCTATCAGACTGCATATCTAATAGAACATCATCCATTGTTTTAAGCTGATCAGGTGTTTCTTCAAATTTAAAACTTGAGACAAAAGAACTATAGGAGTCATTGGGAGCTGGATAAGAAAATCCTTTTTGAGATTGTCTCTTAGCATAGATTTCTAGTAGCTCAGCTGCCACATCATAGAGTGCTTCAGCTGCTTTTCTTTTTGCTTTTATCCATTGCTGGCTTCCAAGTTTGTGAAGAGGTGCGTGATCGGAGCTCACACCAGAATATCTTGAGATCAAATTAAGGCTGGTTATTGGAACCATTAATTTTGATCCATTTGCATACTCTAGAGAGAGAAAGTCTTGTTGATTTTCATCAAAACTTCTACTTTCAAGTCCTAGGTAACGTCCCACTCCATAGTGTTCATGTACAACCGGATCTCCAAGTTTAATTTCAACTAAACTTTTTATTGCTTCATCAAAATCTTTATGTTTTGCTCGCCGTCTGCGTCGTTGTTTAATGGCATCCTTGCCGAATAAATTATTCTCAGAAATGATTGCTATTTTTTTAAATACAACACCTTCGTTGAGACTTGCACTTGTAATACAGAGTTTTGAGCTGTGATTAATAAAATCAATCCAATCAGAGCATTGAGTTGGATTCAGTTTATAGGACGATAACAAATCTACTAAAACGCTCTGTCTTCCATCCGATTCGCATACAATTAAGACCCTTCCCTCAAAACCCTCAATAAATTTGATTAATTTGTTAAGTGGGTTTTTTGCTTGAGCTTCAATTTTGAGGGGTGGGAGTATTGAGGATGTAAAATTAAGGCCTGTCTTCTGCTGTATTTTTGAAGTCTGTATTTGTATTAGTTTTTTTTCATTGAGTGAACTAAAAAAATCATTACTGTCCACGAAAACTTTATTGATTGGAAGGGGAAGTCTTTCCAGTGAACTTTGACAATAATTAAACCTTGATAATAATTCAATACTCTGATTTTCTAGTAACTCATCAAGCCCTTTTTGATAAACAATCATTGAGTTATTAGGAATGTAATCAAACAAAGTATTTGTTCCATCAAAGAATAATGGCAAATAGAACTCAATTCCTCCAGGGTATCTTCCTTCACTCACTTCTGTATATATAAAGCCATCAGTATTCCCAAACTCAGACAGATAGTTTTCCTTGAATATATTAATGCTGGCACTATCGGAAGCAAATTCTCTAGCTGGCAAAAGGTGAATTTCCTCAATCACCTCTATAGATCTTTGGGTGGATGGATCGAAGGACCTTATAGAATCAATCTCATTATCAAAAAGGTCAATTCTGAATGGATTTGCTGCGCCCATAGGGTACAGATCTATCAGTGCGCCTTTTATGGAAAACTCTCCTGGCTCCATTACAGTTGTTACTCTTCTATATCCAATTTTAATTAAGCTTTCAACAAATGAATCAATCTCAAGACTCTGTCGAGTCTTTAAATTTAGGCTGTACTGATTAATGTATTCCTTTGGGCACAATCTTTGGGAGAGCGTTTCAACTGTTGTAACCACAATCGCACTCTCGATAGATAATAATTTGGATAAAGTATGAATCCTTGATGAAATAATGTCAGGATGAGGTGAGAAGTGATCAAAAGCTAACACTTCCCAGCTATCAAAATCTAATATATCTATAGATGTTCTAAAAAATAAAAGCGCTTTTTTAATTTCATCATGATGTGCAATGTCTCTCGCAATATAGAGAACAACACAATGATTTGATTCTGCAAGCTCTATAAGTGCAAGAGCTTCTGAGGACCCAAATAATGATCCCCAATAATTTTTTTTTAAGTCAGAGGAAAATGACCCAGATTCTTGCGGATAGACAATACTCATAAGACGTGAACATTTTCCTTTGCGAGCATATTTATTAATTGAATTGTTGGCAAACCAATAAGACTGTTAGGGTCATCACCCGCCATACTGTTAAATAATGCTATACCAAGACCTTCGGACTTAAAGCTGCCAGCACAATTGAGAGTATCCTCTTTAGATAAATAATTTAAGATTTGACTATCTGAAAGTATCTTAAAATTTACTTTGTAATATTCAACATGAAGCTGCATTTCTGAGGTGTCTGTATTCAGGAGCGCTAATCCTGTGAGAAAGTTTACGTTCCTTCCAGAGCTTTTTTTTAATTGTAAGAAAGCATTCTCATGAGTGTCAGGCTTCGTTAAAATTTCATCTGCTCCATTTTCTCCAGAATCAAAAGTGGCGACTTGATCTGAGGCAATAATTAGACCTGAATGAGTTTTAGCTACTTCTAGAGCTTTTTCTTTAGAAAGACGAACAACTAAATCAAATGGAGATTCGTTGTCTTTTCTCATTTCATCAATCTCTGGAGCAATGACATCGAAAGGCAAACCTAGTTTATCTAGAATAGCTCTTCTGAATGGAGATGATGAGGCTAGAATGAGTGACACTGCGCGTTTAAAAATTGTAAAATAATCTAATATTTTACTTCAATCGGGCTGAATTAATGGGCTTATCAATAGTAGTTGCAATGGATAACAATGGGCTGATTGGTAAAGATAATCAACTACCATGGCACTTGCCTGCCGACTTAGCCTATTTTAAAAAAATCACAACGGGTAAATCTATATTGATGGGAAGGAAGACCTATGATTCAATTGGGCGGCCATTGCCCAATCGAAGAAATATTGTCATTACTCGCAATACAAAAATAATAATTCCTGGATGTGAAGTTGTCTCTTCAATTGACGAGGCACTTTTATTAACTGAGAATGAAAAGGAAGTTATGGTGATTGGAGGAGCAAGTTTATGCGAGCAATTACTGCCCAAGGTAAACCGTCTTTACATCACTAGGATTAACTCTGAGTTTGAGGGCGATATCTATTTCCCAACTTATGACGCTTCAAGTTGGCACCAAGTTAGCGCTGAGTCTCACTCCAAAGATAGTGCAAATAACTACTCCTATCATTTTATTGTTTTAGAGAGAAATTCTTGAACAAGCTAATTATTCTAAGTTTAGCCATTCTTTTTATATCGGGCTGCGTTTTTACCAAAGTAGTCACTGTGCCTATGAGAGTTACAGGCGCTGTTATTTCAGTCATTCCAGTTGTGGGTGATGGAGTTGATAGTATTTTAGGGACTAGCGCCGATGTAATCGACGCAATACCTATTTAAATTGCCTTTAAGTGTTGTTTGTCTTGGGCAGCCAGAACTTCTTTTAAGGCTTTCGGCATAACCTTCACAAAGCAAAGTATCTCTTCATCCCAGTTATTTAATATTTGGCCAGCGATTTTTGAGCCTGTATATCTGTAATGCTTCTTTGTAAGTTCAAACAGCTCTGAAACAGATGCTTTATCCATAGGATCAAAATCAATCATTGAGGCATTAGCTCTTCCTTCAAGCGTTTTATTTGGATTGTAAACATAAGCAATACCTCCACTCATGCCTGCTCCAAAGTTTCGACCAACCTCTCCTAGAATGACTGCTCTTCCTCCAGTCATGTATTCACATCCATGATCACCAATCCCCTCAACAACAGCAACTAAGCCAGAGTTTCGAACACAGAATCGTTCAGCCACTTGACCCGAGAGATATAATTCACCACCAGTGGCGCCATAACCGCAAACATTGCCTGCAATAATTTCGTTCTGGGATGAAAATGTTGAATCTTTGGGAGGATAAACGATGACACGGCCACCAGAGAGTCCTTTTCCAACATAGTCATTAGCATCACCTTCTACGGTAAGCGTAATTCCATTCGCAAGAAAGGCTCCGAAAGACTGGCCAGCCGACCCTTTAAAATTGATATGAATTGAATCTTCTTTAAGGTTGTTGCCATTCCTATATTTAACAACATGTGAAGATAGCATTGCACCAACCGCTCTATCAACGTTAGAAATGACAGAGTCAAATTTAACTGGAACATCCTTCTCAATTGCCTCTTTTGATTTGACAATTAAATCAATATCCAGCTGCTCTTCAAGCTGATGATCTTGTTTTATAGTTTGATAGGTTCCGGCATCTCTATATAGATTTTCAGCTGGAGTCAGTATTGCACTCAAATCAATTGAGTCTTGCTTCCAATGATTGATAGCTTTATTCATCTCAAGCATATCTACTCTTCCAACCATATCAGTTAGTTTAGAAAAGCCAAGTTCAGCCATAATTGTTCTCAACTCTTCAGCAACCATGAATAAGTAATTAACAACATGCTCTGGCTTGCCAGTGAATTTTTTACGTAATACTTTGTCTTGCGTCGCAATACCAACTGGACAGGTATTTAAGTGACACTTTCGCATCATAATACAGCCAAGCGTTATTAATGGCGCCGTTGAAAAGCCAAACTCTTCTGCACCTAATAGCGCGGCAATAGCAACATCTCTTCCAGTTTTGAGTTGACCATCAGTTTGAATGACAACCCTTGAACGAAGATCATTCATGACAAGAGTTTGATGCGTTTCAGCAACTCCTAGCTCCCAAGGAAGGCCTGCGTGCTTGATTGATGTTAACGGAGAAGCACCTGTTCCACCATCATGACCTGCAATAACGATATGGTCAGATTTGGCTTTAGTGACACCAGCTGCAACTGTTCCTACCCCAACCTCCGAAACCAATTTGACACTTATACGGGCATCTGGATTTGAGCGCTTAAGATCAAAGATGAGCTGTGAGAGGTCTTCGATAGAATATATGTCATGGTGTGGTGGAGGACTTATAAGGCCTACACCAGCAGTTGAGCATCGAATTTTTGCAATACCTTCATCAACCTTTCCACCAGGAAGCTCTCCACCTTCCCCTGGCTTTGCACCTTGAGATACTTTGATTTGAAGTTCATCCGCATTATTTAAATAATCGATAGTGACACCAAATCGACCCGAGGCAACCTGCTTGATAGCGCTGCGACGTGAATCACCATTCTTATCTGGAGTCCATCGCTTCGAGTCTTCACCACCCTCACCAGTATTGGACTTTCCACCAATACGATTCATGGCAATGGCGAGTGATTCATGAGATTCAGTTGATATTGAGCCAAAACTCATTGCACCTGTAACAAACCTCTTAACAATCTCTTTTGCGGGCTCGACTTGATTAATGTCAATGGAGTTGCCATTTTTGAAAGACATGAGGCCACGGAGTGTACAATTTCTTGTGCCTTCTTCATCTGATTTTTTTGAAAATTCCCAGTACGCATTTTGATCATTTCCTCGAGCAGCCTGCTGTAAACTCGTGATAGTTTGAGGTTCCCACATATGCTTTTCGCCACCACTTCTCCAGTGATAGTGCCCAAGATTATCCAGTGACTTTGTAACAAAGGCTTTTTTATGCTGCTCTTCAGATTCTGTTTGAACCACATCAAAACCTACGCCACTAATTCGACTCGCCGTCTCAAAAAAGCATTTATGCATAATTTCATTCGATAAGCCGACTGCCTCAAAAATTTGAGCTCCTTTATATGAAGCGAGCGTTGAAATACCCATTTTTGCCATCACTTTTAGCATGCCCTTGGCAATTGCTTTTCGATATGAGTTAACGACAGCATGATCATCTTTAAGATCAATTAGTTTGTCTCTTCTTGCCTGCCATAATGCCTCAAAAGCGAGATATGGGTTAACAGCATCAGCACCAAATCCAGTCAAAAGGCAAAAGTGATGAACTTCTCTAGCCTCACCTGTTTCAACTATGATACCAACCTGTGTGCGTTTGTGATTTGCAACCAGATGACGATGAACTGCAGATGATGCCAGAAGAGCGCTGACAGCATTTCGATTAGCATTTATTTTTCTATCTGACAAGATGACAAGGCTATGACCATCATCAATGGCTTGAGTGCTTTGATCACAAATTGAGTCAAGCATGTCACTCAAATTATGACCATTATTGATATCATAGGTAATATCTATCCTTTTACTGGTCCAGCCTCGATGGTCACAATGTTTCAGAGCCGACATTTCCTCATTGGTTAAGATGGGATGGTCAATCACGAGTCGATGAGCATTTTCCTCTCTATTACTAAGTAAATTACCCTCAGGCCCAATTGCGCAACTCAAAGACATAACTACTTCCTCTCTTATTGAGTCAATAGCAGGATTTGTAACCTGGGCAAATAGTTGTTTAAAGTAGTCGTAAATGATTCGAGATTGATCGGATAGACAAGCCAGTGCAGAGTCATTTCCCATAGATCCTACAGGATCTCTAAGCTCACTGACTAGAGGTAATAACATGAACTGAAGTGTTTCAGTGCTATAACCAAAAGCCTTAAGTCGGTTAATGAGAGTCTCAGGATAAAAACCTTTTGAGTCACCATGAATTTTTAGATCTGATAAAATTATTTGTTGATTTTTGAGCCAGTCACTGTATGGATTTTTTGATGCAAAACTATTTTTTATTTGCTCATCGTCAACCAACTGTCCTTTTTCGAAGTCAACCAGAAACATTTTTCCAGGTCTGAGTCTGCCCTTAGTTTTGACGTTATTAGTCTCCACATCAACAACACCAACTTCTGATGCCATGATGACTCTATCATCATGCGTTAGGTAGTACCTTGATGGTCTAAGACCATTTCTATCAAGAACGGCTCCAATATAGCGCCCATCAGTAAAGGCTATCGATGCAGGGCCATCCCATGGCTCCATCACATTTGAAAAATACTCATAAAAGGCTTTTTTCTCTGCGCTCATTTCTTTATCATTTTGCCAAGCTTCAGGGACCATCATCAATATGGCTTCTTGAAGGGAGCGTCCATTCATCAATAAAAATTCTAGAACGTTGTCAAAGCTTCCTGAGTCAGAAACTTCAGTTTCAATAACAGGCAAGGTTTTAGATAAATTGTCACCAAAAATATCACTTTTGAGATCACCTTCTCGAGCTCTCATCCAGTTATAGTTCCCTTGACGAGTATTAATTTCACCATTATGTGCCATGAATCTGCATGGCTGCGCTCTATCCCAAGAAGGAAAGGTATTGGTTGAAAAGCGAGAATGCACCATAGCTAAGTAGGTGCTAAATTTCTTATTACTGAGATCAGAATAAAATTCTAGTAACTGAGACCCCATCAACATCCCCTTGTATATGATTACTCTTGTCGATAGACTGCAAATATAGAAAAGTAATGCCTGTGAGATAGACTCATCAGTTCTAATAACCTGAGAAATATTTTTTCGGATAACATAAAGAACTCCCTCAAAACTCTCTTGATTTAAGTTACCAGTGTTTTGAATAATTAACTGCTTGATATTTGGCTGAGAGTAACGAGCTGTATCACCAACATTCGCTTTTTTTGAGTCAACAGGAACATCTCTCCATCCAACCAAGGCTTGTCCCTCATCTTTGATCGTTTTTTCGACCATGGATATGCAGAGATCTCTTTCTTTTTCATCTTGAGGAAGAAATATATTGCCTACACCATAATTACCTGGAGTCACATCTAGTCCAAAAAGGGTTTTTATCTCCTCAATAAAAAAGTCATGCGGAATGTTTGTCAGTATTCCAGCGCCATCGCCCGTATTTGCCTCGCATCCACAGGCACCTCGATGATCCATACGAGTTAACATTTCCAAAGCATCTTTAGTAATTTTATGAGACGAATCACTTTTTAGATTGGCAATAAAACCAACACCACAATTCTCTTTCTCGTTGGCTGGGTGATAAAGCCCACGCGCTTTTGGCAAATGTAATTGCTTATTTTTCATAAAATTGAGATTAAAACGAATACAATCAAACCACACATCATACCTTATTTTTTATTACTTTTAAAGGCCAAATTTGCCTACTTATGTTGTTATAACAACGATTTTAAGGTAGAATCTTTTTCATTTTTGTACTGCATATGTTGGCAATTATTTCTCCATCAAAAACTCAAGATTTTTCTGAATGTAATATCGAAAAGTTTTCTCAAACAAGACAGCAAGAAAGTTCCAATGAATTAGTTAGCATTCTGAAGAATCAAAGCAAGTCTCAAATTTCAAAACTAATGTCAATCAGTGAAAAATTGTCGGCACTAAATTTTGAGCGTTTTCAAAAATTTAAAATACCTTTTACTCTTGAGAATGCAAAACAGGCCATCCTTGCTTTTAAGGGAGATGTTTATAATGGTATTGATGCTCCGTCACTATCAACAGAGGATTTGAATTTTGCTCAAGATAAGGTTCGAATGCTCTCAGGACTCTATGGCGTCATTAGACCGCTTGATTTGATTCAACCCTATCGACTAGAGATGGGCACAAAGCTGAGTAATGCTAAAGGTAAGGATCTATATGATTACTGGGGGTCTGATATAAGTCATATTTTGAATGATGATGAGAATGAATTAATTGTCAACCTTGCATCCAATGAGTACTTTAAGGCAATAGATAAAAAATCACTTAACGCCAAAATATTGGATATTGTATTTAAAGAAAAAAAAGGTGATTCATACAAGGTGATTGGAATATACGCAAAAAGAGCCAGAGGATTAATGGTTAACTTTATTATCCGCAATAGGTTAAACAACCCAGAAGCACTTCAAGATTTTTCAGATGAGGGATATCGGTTTGATAGAGATCTATCGAGCGATTCAACTTGGGTTTATTTGAGAGGATAAAGCCACAATATTTATGTTGTGATGCTTGGCCTCTTTAGCCTTCACACTGGTATCATTTGCGCTCTTAATAACTGTATTGATCTTTTTTATTTTTATGATTAAAGTTTATACATCACACTCTTGCTTCTACTGCACAAGAGCCAAAAACTATCTTGACAACCTGGATATAGAATACGAGACACTCAACATTCAAGAGGATAGTGATGCACGTAACTTCTTTATGAAGTCAGGTTTTAGGACAGTCCCACAAATATTTGTCAATGACACGCTTTTGGTTAAGGGTGGTTCTGATGGGTTGGTGCAAATGAGCAAAGAGGATATCCAAAATAAAGTTCTTGAGATTACAGGTTCCGAGCTCTAGAGTCCTCTAATACCAGCAATTCCCTGAGCACCAATACTTAATGCTCTATCCATCAATTTTTTATTCATTCCTCCTAAAAGAAATATAGGCGTCTTGCATTGATTAATAATGTCAGAGGCATTGTCCCAGCCTAAAACTCCAGTATTTGGATGAGAAAGTGTTTCATTAATCGGTGAGAGACTGATGTAATCTGCAGATATATCCTCAGCATGTTTTGCTTCATTTAAATTGTGTACTGAAGCGCCAAATAATTTTTTTTCATCAAATGGCCTCTCTTTTATTTCCATCAGTTCATTGGAAGTGAGATGCCAACCATCACATGCTTCCTTAAAGCTTTTATTAGGCGTATTGAGTATAAGTTTTGCTTGATTCAGTTGACATAATGTAAAAATTTTCTCAATATAAGTATTGTTGAGAGTAGATTTGCTTCTTAGCTGAATTATTTTGATTCCATCTCTAAGGCGCTGTTTACACTGATTAATGACTAAGTCAGATTCGTGTTCATCTGGCGTAATCCAGTAGCTTTTTGGAAGACAAATTCGATGGATAATTTTCCACATTGTGGGTAATAATTTATAGTCCTTTAATTTATCAATGCCACACCAGCAGAATTCTTGTCCTTCATTTCCCAGGGGGGCTCCGTCATATTTTTCAATAGAAAATACTGAAAGGTTAATTGTCTTTTGAGGATATTGATGCTCAATTGTTTGAATTAGATGGTGATTCTTTACAGTAACTCCTGTTTCCTCATAGAGCTCTCTCATAATGGCAATAGAATGACTCTCATTATTCTCAACTTTACCCCCTGGAAGTTCCCAATACCCAGACATAAATTGATCAATTTGACGCCTTGTAATAAATATTTCATTGTTGTCGTTGCGCATCACACCAACAACAACTTCAATGCTCTTATTTTTATGACTCATCACTATTAGATATATTCATTTTGTAGTTATTTTCTATTATCACCGCTATCATGAGACCGAGGTAAAATAACTATTTTAATATTTGAGATAAAAAAGTGAGTCTTCAAGATAAAATTAATTCAATCCATTCTTTTAAAGACAGTCTTAATGGAAATCTTATAGGGATTGAGAAAGAAGGGCTGCGAGTTGCTGAAGATGGAACTATTGCGCAAACCCCTCATCCAGAGAGCTTTGGCTCTGCATTGACTCATCCAGAAATTACGACTGATTTTAGTGAGGCACTAGTTGAAATAGTTACAAAGCCAATCCAGGGCTCTCATAATGTCATTAATGAATTATCCAAAATACATCACTATGTTCAACATCACTTGCCTGAAAGTGAGCGTTTCTGGCCTGCAAGTATGCCCTGTATTTTGAGAGGGAAGACGAATATTCCTATTGCATATTATGGTGAGTCTAATATTGGAAAAATGAAAACGGTCTATCGCCGTGGGCTATCCAATCGTTACGGAAGTGTTATGCAGGCAATAGCTGGTATCCACTTCAATTATTCATTTTCAATGGATTTTTGGAATTCCTACCGTGAACTTATCGCACCCTCAAGCAAGGTTGATTCTCAAAAGTTTATGAGTCACCATTATATGTGCCTGACTAGAAATGTATTAAGGTATGGCTGGTTGGTCACCTACCTATTTGGAGCTTCTGCAACTGTTTGTAAATCATTTATGCAAGATTATCATGAGCATAATTTAGAGGAGTTTGACGACAATACATTATATCTTCCATACGCAACATCATTAAGAATGGGTGATATTGGCTATCAAAATTCTCAAGAGGATAAGAAAGGAGTTAAGGCTAACTACAATAGTTTGCGTCACTATGTTTATAGTCTGAGGGCTGCAATGCAAACAAGCTGTGATGATTGTGAAAAAATTGGTGTAAAAAAACATGGTGAGTATCAACAACTGAATACCAACATTCTTCAGATTGCTAATGAGTATTACTCCTCTGTCAGGCCAAAGCCATCTATCCATGGGAGTGATAGACCATTGGGAGCTCTTTTAAATGAAGGAGTGGGGTACATAGAATTAAGGTCGCTTGATGTAAACCCAATGATGAAAGAAGGAATTGATGAGGAGCAAGTTCAATTTCTTGAGGCCTTTATGTTGTTTTGCCTTTTAGAAGATTCTCCCGCCGTTTCTTCTGCAGAGTTGACTGAAATTGATGTTAACGCAAATTTGGTTGCTCACAGAGGGAGAGAGCCAGGATTATCTCTATGTCATAATGGAGAAGATGTAACTTTATTAAATTGGGGTCAGTCTATTTTGGCTAGGATTAATGACTGTTCAGTGCTTTTGAGTGAGGCTCATCAAAAATCTGTTAGGAATATTTCAAAAAGAATCATTGAGCCTGATTTGACTCCTTCAGCAGAAATGCTTAATCAGATGAAGGATGAAGAAAAAGGTTTTTTTGAATATACAAATCAATTTAGTCTAAAGAACAAAGAGCAATTTAATGAAATGCCTATAACTGAAGAGTACTTTGCAGAGCTTGACAATCAAAAAATACTCTCAATTAATAAACAGCTTGAAATTGAGTCAAGTGATACATTAAGTTTCGATGATTATTTAGCAGATTATTTCTCAAGTGATACATAAGTCAGATACCATATGTGCACTGGCAACTGCCTATGGCCAAAGTGGAATTGGAGTCATTAGGGTGACTGGACCCCTTTCAAAGTCTATTTCAAAAAAAATACTTCATCAAGATTTGGAGCCCAGGTATGCCTATTATGGCTCATTCTTTGATAACGACAATAACCTAATTGATAAAGGAGTAGCGATTGCCTTTCCTGGTCCCAATTCTTATACTGGAGAGGATGTGGTTGAGTTTCAGGGGCATGGAGGAGTCAGCGTTATTAGAAAGCTCTTAGAGACTATCATTTCACTGGATGTTAGGGTCGCTGAACCAGGTGAATTTACTAAGAGAGCGTTCTTAAATGGCAAATTGGATCTAGTGCAAGCTGAAGCAGTTCAAGATTTGATTCAATCCAGCTCTGAAGAATCTGCATTAAGTGCAGTGAGGTCATTAACTGGAGAGTTTTCAGAAAAAATCAATCAAATACTTTCAGAATTAATCGCTCTGAGAGTTTTTGTGGAGGCTACTATTGATTTTTCTGATGAAGAAATTGATTTTTTAGAGTCTCATGAAGTTTCAAGCAAGCTTTACTCTCTCAAATTAACGCTTTTAAATATTCTAGAAAGTGCAAATCAAGGCGCAATTTTAAGAGATGGAATTCATGTGGCAATTGCGGGTAAACCAAATGCGGGTAAATCGAGTTTACTGAATTCCCTCACAAAACAACCTAGTGCTATTGTTACTGATGTTGCTGGCACCACAAGAGATGTTCTAAAGGAAACAATCCAAATAGATGGAATGCCTATTCATATTATCGATACTGCTGGCCTGCACAATAGTGACAATATAATTGAGCAAGAGGGAATTAGGAGAGCACATACCGAAATTAATAATGCAGATGTTGTTTTACTTGTTTATGATGCAAGTGATAAGTCCGTTGATCTTTCAATACTGCCAGAATCAGTTAAAGACAAACCAAAAATCGTAATCAAAAATAAGATTGATTTAACAGGATCTAAAACTGGGATTCAAAAGATTCAAAACAACCCAGAAATATCTATCTCAGCAAAAAATGGAGATGGAATTAATATAGTTAGAAAAGCCCTCGCAGATTTTGCCGGACTTAATTCAAATACTGAGGGCGTCTTTCTGGCTCGCAAAAGGCATATTATTGCCATTAATGAAACTCTCTCGTATATTAATAGTGCGATCAGTCAACTGGATGGAGGAGCAAGCGAACTGGTTGCTGAAGATCTTCGTCAGGCAGGAATGCATCTTGGTCAAATAACTGGTGAGTTTTCATCAGACGATCTATTGGGTCAAATCTTCTCTTCATTCTGTATTGGCAAATAGAGTACAATTGACTGTTTTCGAGAAAAAAAATAGGAAATTCTTGATCTTAGTAATTCTCTCTATATTGTTGATTTAAAACACTATTTTATAGACTGCTACTTTATTAATTTTAGCGCTCAAAAGTTTATTTAATAAAAAAGAGCAATATAGCTTGACGCAACAATTTGAGCATGTATAATTTCCCGCTTTCACCGCACAAATAGATCTTTTTTTGAGTGGTAGTTCTTTAACAATTTATCAAGCAACTTGTGTGGGCACTCGTGCAAGAAATTGTGCAGTGCACATAAAAAACAAAAGCAGATAAGCTTTTAAAAAAATTGAACTATTGGTTATAAATGCCATGTGTTCTAAAAGTCAAAGATTAAACTGAAGAGTTTGATCCTGGCTAAG
>JGI24922J38493_100569_pt1 | contig 35068 bp, 33 predicted proteins | sample LinPFosplate10_FD_38493 | JGI IMG/M metagenome (IMG submission 38493)
TGCAGGTCGACTCTAGAGGATCCCACCTTGAACTTGCATTTCGAATAGCTAAAGTTTTTGATGTACCATTGGAAGAGGCGTTTCAGTACAATTAAAACCACCCATCGGGTTATGAGACTGACCTAAGTTCACATATAAACCCCGATTAAACTCAATAACTCTCCGATTAGGTTATGAGGCTGACCTAAGTCCACAAACAAAAAAGCCCCCGTGAGGAGGCTATTTGAGCCAGAGGCTATACGATTCTTAATTTTTTTAACATTTTGGAATTTTAATTAAGCCTAACGGTTTGCATACACGGCGTAGCCAGCTTTTGCTGACTATGAACGTTGTATGCTTTGTTCTATGGCGTTTTATTTGAAGTAATTACTTTTTCAATATCTTATCGATAATAGCTATAGTCACCTCCTGAGTAGATGCTGTTCCTCCTAAATCTCTGGTAAGTACATTCCCCTCTTTTATGTTATTTTCAATAGTCTCCATCAACAAGTTTGCACCTTCATGTACACCCAAATGGTCAAGCATCATTTTGGCAGTCCAGAAACAGGCAATTGGGTTAGCAATATTCAGTCCTGCTATGTCAGGAGCACTTCCATGTACAGGTTCAAACATACTTGGATAGTCACATTCTGGGTTGATATTAGCACCTGCGGCTATGCCCATTCCTCCGACCACAGCAGGTCCTAAATCGGATAAAATATCCCCAAATAGATTGCTGGCAACCACTACATCAAACCAGTCAGGATGCTGAACAAAATGAGCTGTTAGGATGTCAATATGAAATTGGTTCATTTCAATCCGAGGATAAGCCTTTCCAATTTCTTGAAATCTTTGGTCCCAAAATGGCATTGTATGGACAATCCCATTGGACTTTGTGGCACTTGTAATTTTCTTTCTTCTCTTATTCGCCAATTCAAAAGCAAACTTCATTACTCTATCAACACCCTTTTTGGTAAAAATACTTTCTTGAATGACCACTTCATTTTCCGTGCCTTCGTAGATTTTGCCACCAGCGGATGAATATTCTCCCTCATTATTTTCTCGTACGATGCAAAAGTCCACTTTGCCTGGATTTTTCAATGGGGATGAAATTCCCTCTAAAAGACGTACTGGGCGAAGATTTACATATTGCTGAAAAGTTCTTCTAATTGGAATCAATAATCCCCATAAGGAAACATGGTCGGGAACTCCTGGATAACCTACGGCTCCAAAAAATATACTGTCACTATCTCTTAATCGGTCTAAACCATCATCGGGCATCATTTTGCCATGTTTAATGTAATACTCACAACCGTAGTCATAATTCTCAAACTTGAAGGAAAAACCACATTGGGCAGCTATAGCTTCCAACACTTTTATTGATTCTGGAATAACTTCTTTTCCGATTCCGTCTCCTGCTATGATAGCTATTTGGTAAGATTTCATTTACTCTATTTGGTTAAAAATTTCAGCAAGGCATTTAATGTTTCTTCAGGCGTCTCTTCCGGCAAATAATGCCCAGAATTTATTCCATATCCCTGAACAGAATCTGCCCAGTTAGACCATTCTCCAATCACATCATATTTTCTTCCCACAAACCCCTTCTTACCCCAAAGACAAAGAACAGGGCATTTTATTTTGTTTCCATTGTCTAAGTCAACTTGGTCATGCTCAATATCAATGGTAGCGGATGCTCTGTAATCTTCACAACTGGCATGTATGGTTTCGGGTGTCAGGCATCTAAGGTATTCGTTAAATGCCTCTTTGGTAAAAGCACTACTATCTCTTCCCCATTGCCCAAATTTTTTTTCTAAGAAATACAGAGGATTTTGACCAATCATTTTTTCTGGTATATCATAAGGTTGAATAAGGAAAAACCAATGATAATAGGCCGTTGCAAATTCCATATCGGTCGTCGTGTACATAGTATAAGTGGGGGCAATGTCCATAACGACCAATTTTTCAATCACATCAGGATGGTCCAAAGCCATCCTGTGCCCTACACGACCGCCCCGGTCATGACCCACTAATTGAAATTTATTAAATCCTAATAATTGCATCAACTTCACCTGGTCATTTCCGCTTGCCCTTTTTGAATAGGGTGTATGAGTTTCGTTGGTGGGTGGCTTATCACTATCCCCATAGCCTCTTAGGTCACTTGCTACAACTGTATAATGCTCTGCCAATTGGTCAGCAACTTTATGCCACATCACATGAGTTTGAGGATAACCATGTAGTAATAGAATTGCAGGTCCGCTTCCTCCAATGACATAATTGATTAATAATCCCTCAATCTCTACAGTAAATTTTTTAAATTGATTGAACATTTCATTTAATATTTCCAGGTTCAAATGCAATAGAACGTCGTACTAAACCCAATATTGCCAGAGGCGTTTCATACAGAAAATTACAAAAAATCACCCTACAATTTGCGTGTCATTTTACAAAAAAAACCCGCCAATTAAGACGGGTTTCTTTTAGTAGCGGGGGTAGGATTCGAACCTACGACCTTCGGGTTATGAGACTGACCTAAGTCCACAAATCAAAGCCCCGATAAGGATCAAAAACTCTCCAATCAGGTTATGAGGCTGACCCAAATCCACAAACAAAAATCCCATCTACTGGTGGATTCTTGTTGTTAAATTTTATTCAATATGATTGTTTTCACTAACGGGGTGTCTGAATGCAACGATTCCAAAAAATATTGCAAACATTGAATAAATAATTGCGATTGACCAAATTACGTATGAGAGACTTGGATTAGCAAATACTCCTTTAATTAAGGCAAGTCCAGCAATGACAAAATGTGTCAAATTAGCCATAGCTATCGGACGATTATAAATTCCACCGATAATACTTCCTTTAGACATCCAATTAAGTATTGCAAAAGCAAAGTAGAAAGATCCAATAATTTGCATTAATAATTGAAGAGTTTCTGATTCACTCAATTCAAGATAATCTAATATTTCTTTTGGAAGAAAAATTAGGCTAATTCCTATCAGAGCTAATATCATCGCACTTATGGTCATTAATGATTTTGTATTCATTTATTCTTTAATTTAGTCCAGGTTTAAGAATTTATATTCTTTTTCCAGTTTCTTCTTGTAAAACTCAGAGTCACAAATTAATCATTCTCAATCCGCTCATAGATTTCCGGAATAACGAAGTATCCTGTATCCACCGGTTCTGCATATAATTCCAGAATCTCAAAACCAACAGCCATTTTTGGATCATCACTTTCTTCGTAAACTAAAAAATTTATTTTTACGGCATGACCCGGAATCGGTTTTAATGTTGTCAGGGAATCCATTTCTCGGATAAAAATATTGGATGAAAAATCAAATTGCTCTATTTCAACCGTTTCCCCCTCAGGATTAAAATTTGTTTTTATTGCAGACTCCAGGGAATCGGAAAGTTTCATTAATGGCAATTTATCCACAAACCATTCTTCAAAAACCATCACTTTTTTTTCAGAGAAGGAAATAGTCGTAATCCATTTTTTCGTCCTGAAGCCATGAACAGATTCAATTTCTTTCCCGCCGGTTCTTGTGAACTTCGGCGGTGTATCATCCTCCTCATCATCATCGGAGGAAAATGAAAAAGAAATCGACTTTGTATCATCTGAACTGGTATCTGGTTCCTTGAAATAATCTTCAGGAGATTGAAGCCAGTACTCTTCTTCATCCTTGTCATATTTTAGAATTTTTTCTGTGCCATTAATCATAATCTCCCCGGTCTCACCATTCATGAGCCAACGAGCATAGAATCGTTCTGCTTCTATTTTTTCTTCCGCTTTTAAAAAACCTGGTGCAACGGTTTGGTCAAATGTCACTATAAAAGGTCCTAATACAGGGACATCCATATGCATTTTTCCCACAACTCTGATTTGAAGATTCTGGGAAAAAGACAATGAAATAAGAAACAATGAAAATATATAGTGCCGCATTGATTTATTAGACAAAGAGTAGATTAAATGATTGTCATGAATTCAAGAAATTTTAAAGTAAAGTTCAACCAATTCCGGAATAGAAATGACAACATCATCCCCTTGTTCCAGTTTGCCAACTCCTTCCGGTGTGCCGGTAAAAATAAGGTCGCCTGCCTGCAAAGGTACTTCTCCTGCCAACTCGCACATGATTTCGCCCGGATTCCAGATCATATCATTACAGGATCCCATTTGTTTGACTTTTCCATTCACAGTCAAAGTCAAATTGAAATCAGAAAAATCATTTCGATCACCAATAGGAATGATTTCAGAAACAGGAGCGCTCCCCAAAAAACATTTACTTCTAAACCAGGGTTTCCCCTCGTTTTTTGCTTTCGTTTGCAAATCCCGTCTTGTGAGATCCACACCAACACCAAATCCGAAAATTGACATATTTTCACCAACCGCAATTACCAATTCAACTTCATGATTCAGGTTCTCCGTATCAGCTGGATAATCAATATCGGTTCCCGGTGTCACTACAGCCCAATTGGGCTTAGAGAAAAATAGAGGCGGTTCTTTAACATCAACACCCATTTCTCTGGCATGATCTGCATAATTCCGTCCCACACAATAAACGTGATTTACGGGAAAACTATTGTCCGATCCTTGAATTGGTAAAGTAATGGATTCAGGTTGTGGAAATTGAAATGACATTAAACCGTAAAAAGCATGAATCGCATTATATTGTCAAAATCGTTTGCTTCAAATGCTACTGTTTTTGCATCCAAGAGTGTGGCTCCAGGATAATGTGACGCCCGATAAGCAAGTTGCTGCTTAATAAACCTAACCTTCAATGAAAATGAATCAGGATGCGCCCAAATACATTTTTTCAAATTACTTGATAAGGTCACTTTTACTTTTTCCCTTATCGCTTTTCTTGATGTTTTCGGCTGAATGTTAATTGTTGAGTCGCCTACGCCAACCATGGTGGCATGCGTTGTTGTATTTGGACTTACATCTTTTACTTCTTCACACAGGCCTGCATCTCCAGAAACAAAAACCAGTGGTACCCCATGTTTGGCAGCAATATTACCATGGAGAAAAAATTCAGACGTTTGCTGCCCGTTAATAAAAACAGAATCCAGTTTAGATGATGATAGGGTGTGAGCCAAGGGGTTTCCTCCCTTACCTGCCATGGAATGATAGCCCACCATCATCAATGCATCGAAGGACTCATCCAGTTCCTGAACCATGGAATAGGGATGGCCGCTCCAGCCTCGAATGAGTTTTACGTTTTTTGGAAGGTCTTCAGATAAAATATTCCGCCCGGAATAATGAGCGTCTTTTACCCATATCTCCTTGGCCCCTGCATCATTGGCACCTTCGCAGGCCGCAACAACTTCCTGAGTCATTCTTGCCTGGAATTGAGTGTAAACGGAAGGTTTGTTGTGATCCACTTCGTCCCAATGGGTAACTCCTGTAATACCTTCCATATCTGCGCTGATATATATTTTCATTATATTCCTAGATTAATTCGACCGGAAAACTAACCCAATTTGGTAGAATTAAAAAAGCATCCACTGTTAAATGAAGGCTTTTTTAATAAAATGCAAATAGAAAGTTTAGGAAGAAAGTAAATCTTCTGACCAAGATTTATGCATTCCTTCATTAATTGTTTCTGAATAGTTATAATTTTTATAATTAATAATGAGCTTAACTGATTCGGGATTCTCTAAAAAGGCGGCTTTTGCAGTAGCATTAAAATTGAATTGAATATAGTGAACGGAGCTAATTTTATTCGATTCCTCTCTACCAGTCTCAAATTCAGCATAAACTTTTTGATCTTCAATCTCAAAATAAACCGCTTTGCCTTCTGTAAGTCCAATAAACTGACTCAACACAGGTCGAATTTGAGCTTCATCAGTCACTTCAATAAATAAAGTTGCACTCAGTCCATTTACCAAAGGGAGCAACGAATTATACACATCTATCTCTTCTTGGACTTGATTATCGTGTACCATACGTTCAGCACGCATCATTTCCTGAATTTGAAATTTCATTGTTTCCCGATTTTCAAACGTGATTGTAATATTGGGTCCCAGAGAAATACGACGCATCTTTTTATAATCCATCAATTCACTGCGGTAATCATTCCGAACTTTTTCATATTCTATAATATTCATTAAATCTGATATTACAATTGGTTTCATTTTTTCCCTTAATTTTTACTAAAGCCGTATGCTTTATGTAATTCTAAAATGGGATGGCTCGGTGCCACATCCCCATCACTGGCTTGGGTTAATTGATGACTTGCCAAACTACAGTCAGAACAAACAATGTCTGCATCCCGCTTATTGATATCATTAACGCAACGTTCCGCTACCTTCATTGATGGTTCAAAATATTCGGTTTTCATGCCCCAGCCACCATCCATGCCGGAACATCGATTTATAAGATTCACTTTTGTATTTGGAATCAATTTTAAAATATCTCGTCCCTTAAATCCCATTTGCTGTGCCTTCAAATGACAACTCACGTGATAATTCACTGTACCAATTTCATTTTCGAAATTGGTATTGAGTTTTTCTTGTTTATGGAGGTAAATCAAGTACTCCGAAATATCAAAGGTATTTTCTGATATTGATTTAATTTTTTCATTCATTTCCAAATAATCCGGATATTCCTTTTTCAAGGTTAAACTACATGTAGGCGGTCCGGTAACCACTATTTTGTATCCATCTTTCACCCATTTACTCAATTCATCCACATTGGGGCGGGCCTGTTTTTCAAACCCTTTAAAATCACCGGGACTTAAATAAGGTGCACCGCAACACTGCTGTTCGGGATAAATGCATTCAACACCATTAAACTCTAATATTTCAACAGAAGCTTTCCCTAATTCTACATCATGGGCATTGGTGAAACATGTTCCAAAAATAACCACTTTATCGATGGGATCAGATATACTGGATTCATGTGTTTTAAACCATTTTGAAAATGTATTTGTTTGAAATTTTGGAAGAATCCTGTGTCGGTGAAGCCCTATTAATTTTTCCATAAAAAATCGAACAATTCCAATTTTATTCGAAAAATTAATTAAGGGTCCAAATAATGAGCCCAACTTCCCGGCGAAATCCGTATCGGCTAAAAATTTATCGTTAAATTTCATGCCTCTTTCCCTTGTCCGGATTGCTTGAGCTCGGGTCATTAATTTGGGAAAATCCAGTTGAAATTCATGATCCTTCCCTGGCGTGTAAGGACATATGGGGTCACATAATTTGCACTGGTAGCAAAGGTCAACAATTTCCCATCGTTCATCTTCAGTTAAATCGGTTACTTCCCCGCGGAATTCAACCTCTATACTGGCGTCTGATGCATGTTCACCCTCCGGGAGATCTAAATAACCACTTCGGTCAATTGTTTTACCCACCCGGCCTTCCGCCACTGCAATTTCACGTTTTTGTTCACCCGCATTATCAATAGAATTAAATAAAGATGGAAAAGATGGACATAGATTGAAACAAAGTCGGCAGCCAATACATACATCATAAATACGGTCCATTTCCTGATACAAAGATCCTTTATCCCAGTACGTAGGATTGGTAATATCATAAATAGTATTTTGTGTATCTGAATGATTGAGCAATTAAAGTTACTCTTAAGTATTAAAGATTAAGCTGATTATCGGGTTCAAGAAAAGAACCCGATAATCAATCAACTGATTTATAAAGAATCGAGTGTTTGCTGAAATTTACCCGCATGGGATTTTTCAGCTCGAGCAAGTGTTTCAAACCATTCTGCAATTTCATTATGGCCTTCTTCACGTGCTGTTGCAGCAAAACCGGGATACATTTCTGTATACTCATATGTTTCGCCTGCTACTGCTGCTGCCAGGTTTATATCAGTAGAACCGATTGGTTTTCCTGTTGCAGGGTCTCCTACTTCTGATAAAAACTCTAAGTGCCCAAATGCATGCCCAGTTTCACCATCGGCTGTATTTTTAAAAACACCTGCAGCTTCCGGATATCCTTCAATATCTGCTTGCCGCGCAAAATACAAATAACGACGATTGGCCTGAGATTCACCAGCAAATGCCGCTTTCAGGTTTTCGTAGGTTTTTGTTCCATCTAATGCCATTATACTCTCCTTTACTTATTATGTTTATGACATGTACCGATAATCGTCATTAGAACATCATCGGCCTCAAACTTATACTGTTTCTTTATAGTATTACGAATTTGATTATCAAATAATTGCACATCAATCAGATCACCACAAATTTTGCATTTCAGATGATCATGTGGTTCTCTATTCCAATCGTACCGTGCAATATTTCCGTCGTATATGGTATTAATTAATTGTGCATCATCTAATTGTTTCAAATTTCGATAAACTGTACCTAAACTAATGTTCGGGATTTTTACCTTCGCCTTTTGGAAAATCCAATCAGCGGTTGGATGAGAATTTGTACCATATACAATTTCTTGGATAGCTTCTCTTTTATGACTATATCGCATAGGCAAGATTAATTATAAATAGTAATAATTCCTATTATTGTTTATTTATTTCCTAAATCTATATAATTCAGTCGTAAATTTTATGAGATAATTACTAACTATTTAGTGAAGGAAAAATATAATGGCAAAATATGAATGTGAACATTGCGGTATGGGTGTCGCTGATATGAAATGTGCAAAATGTGGTGAATCACTTGTACATGATCATATAACCAAAGATGATGGCACTAAGGTCGCCATAGCAAAATGCCCTTCGGGCTGTGGAAAAATCAAATCTCCCATGTGTTGTGGCCACGATATGAATTGCGAACTCAGTTAATCGTTTTTACTAAATAAGAAAAAAGCCCGCCAATTAGCGGGTTTTTTTTATGTAGGATGATGGGTAGCTTTGGATATGGTCAAATATATTACACCATTGATTATATTTTTTATCAACTTGTCCTGGGGACAGGACTGTACTGCTGATGATGGTACACCTGGTATTATATTAATGGGTGAATGTTATTCCATTGAGAATACAACTGCAATTGACTGGTCCTGGGATAATTTACCAGGTACAATTTCACCAGGGATAGGACTTCTGACCAATCTGACTTATCTGAATTTATGCTGTAATCAGCTCACGGGGGATATACCGCCGGAGATAGGGAATCTGACCAGTCTGACTTATATGGATCTACACTATAATCAGCTCACAGGTATACCGCCCGAGATAGGAAATCTGACCAGTCTGACTCATTTGAATCTAAAGATGGCAGTAACTGGACCCCATACAGGTGATGCAATTCCACCAGAGATAGGTAATTTGACCAATCTGACTTATCTGGATCTGTCAGATAATGAACTTGGTTGTCATAATTATAATTGGCTGGGTGATTGGCAGACAGATAATTGTCGGAGACATTGTGATGATACAGATGACTGCACTGCTAATATTCCATCTGAAATCGGCAACCTGACCGAACTTACTTTTTTATCTTTAAGTGATAATCACCTTAGTGGAGAGATCCCATCATCCATAGGTAATCTGGTAAACTTGGAACGATTAAGTTTTTGGGACAATGATCTCAGTGGAGAGATCCCTGAAAGTATTGGCAACCTGACCAATCTAAATCTATTGTGGCTCAAACATAATCAACTTACAGGTCCGATACCATCTACAATTGGGAATCTGACCCAACTTGGCGAAGACTTAGACGGTGGCGTAGATGACTATCAACCAGGATTAGATCTTTCATATAACGAACTCACAGGAGAAATACCTTCTTCCATAGGTAATTTAACAAATTTGGCTACTCTGGTTTTAGAGTATAATCAGCTCACGGGTCCACTCCCGCCGGAGATAGGGTATATGACTTCTCTGGTCACATTAAATTTAAAGAATAATCAAATAAATGGCGTAATCCCTTCAGAGCTTGAATATCTGTCCAATATGAGTTGTCTGTGGTTAGCGTATAACAATCTCAGAGGAGAGATACCGGAGGAATTATGTAATATTGATGTTTGCGGATCCCAGTGCAATAATTCAAATTATGTTTTTAGCGGTAACAATTTTTGTCCGCCTTATCCTCAATGTTTTGAAGAATTTGGGATCCCATCGTATCCTATCAATATAATTAATAACCCATTATGCAATCCCTATCCCAACTGTCCTAATGGATATACGCCTATAGCTGATCCGCCACCAATAAATGGTGGGAAGATATATGATGGGTGGTGTTTTTATCAAGATGATTTGGATAATCTCCAAGATTTTATCGATGTAAATGAGAGTTTGAACGGAGAACCATTAGAAATAGGTGAGCAATATTGGACTGGTGGTCCCAGCGGCTATGGGAGATTAAATAGTTTGGACTTTTCCAATGAGAATAATGAAATCTCAATTATCCCAGAAAGCATAGATAATTTAGATGAATTGGAGTTTGTGAATTTTTCCAATACCCAAATCACTACTATTCCAGCAAGTTTAGGTGATTTAAGCGAATTAAAGGCAATAACCTGGGAGAATGGTCAACTCACAGGTTCAATTCCACCAGAACTGGGTAACCTGACAGATCTTATGTATCTGAAGTTGTATAATAATCAACTCACAGGTTCTATCCCAGTAGAGTTAGGGAATACAAATTTGTCTAGGTTAGATTTAAGAAATAATCAACTCTCAGGTGAAGTGCCACTGGAAATATGGAATATGGAAGCTTTTTACGCAGACGGGGATCCCTATGGAGACCTAAGAAGAATTTATCTTCGACATAATCAATTCACAGGTGTATTGCCGGAGGATCTGTGTGAGATAGATTTACGCTGGAATAATTATAACTTTATTGATATTCGTAACAACCAATTTTGCACTCCATATCCTTCCTGTCTTGAGAATAAAATGGGCAGCCAAGACACCAGCTATTGTTCAGGGGTAAATGTTTACCCTGGTGATACGGATAATAATGGTATTGTTGATGCTTTGGATGTGTTACCAATTGGTGTGTATTTCTTTGAAAATGGCGCACTACGGGATACAACTGGGTTTTTCTGGTCGCCTGTTTCAGGGGAACCCTGGGATATATTACCAGCTACATTTTCAGATGCTAACGGTGATGGAGTGGTAGATGAAATAGATATCATTGGCGTTGGTGTAAACTGGGGCAAGACCCATGAGACCAGAGGAAACACTTTTGTTTTAGATCCCAATGATGAAACTCTTTTTATAAATCATCAAGCTGCCTTCCAAGAGATCTATAATTCACTTTCAGGAGGAAGTGAAGTCATAAATGAAATAAGGGAGATGTTGAGGTCTGTATTAGGTATTCAGATACCGGAAGTTTTCTCCCTGTATCAGAATTACCCTAACCCATTCAACCCCACAACAATGATTCAATTTCATTTGCCAACAGATGAATCTGTTTCTTTGACGGTTTACAATATATTGGGTAAAACCGTAATAGAACCCATTAAAGATATGACCTATCAAAGTGGCACTTACAGCATCTTGCTGGATGGTAGCCAGCTAAGCAGCGGTCTGTACTACTATGCTCTTAAGGCAGGCATGTATCATGATGTTAGAAAAATGATCGTCATGAAATAATACAATGAAGATACTAAGATATCTCTTCTTCTTATTTTTCTTATTCATTAGCTGCGGTGATGAAGAAACACCTATTGGACCAATTGCAAATTTTGGCTATACAATAGATAATTTAATCGTTTCATTTAGTGATTCATCAACAGTTGGTGATGCTGCAATCAACAAATGGGTATGGGATTTTGGTGATGGAAGTAAAAGCACGGAACAGAACCCTGTTCATACATATGCAGAAGATGGAACATACTCAGTCAGCCTGACCGTGACCGATGAAAACGTTTTGTCTGATGTCACTGCACCTAGGCAAATAGTATTAGAATCACAAACGATTGGACCAACAGCAAAAATTTTTTACACATCAAATTATCTGATCGTTTCATTTGTTGATGCATCAACACCAGGGAATAGTGACATCAATAATTGGGGCTGGGATTTTGATGGTGATGGGGTTGATGATACCACAGGTATAGGTCCTCATACCTACACATACACAGTATCTGGAACATACACGGTCAGATTAACTGTGACAGATGAGAATAACTTAACATCATCCAAAGAAACTGATGTAACAGTGGCAGAATATACAGAATCAGGTCCAGCTGCCAGTTTTAGTTTTTCAGCAAACTTTTTAGAAGTGACTTTTACTGATATTTCAGCAGCAGGGGATGGAGAAATCATTACATGGTCTTGGGATTTTGGAGATGGAAGCACAAGCGCTGAGCAGAACCCTATCCATACATATGAAGAAGATGGGACTTATTCAGTCAGCCTGACTGTGACTGATGAAAATAGTCTGGTTGATACTTATACCGGTTCAATAGTGGTCTCCGCCACCGCTACATTCATTTCACTTGCACCAGGATATATGTCTATAAATCTTGATATTAACGTTGAGCCTACAGGAGAATTAATTCTGCAAGTGGGAAATTTAAGTAATCCAATTTATGGTATAAGCCTTCGTATCGCATATGATTCAAGTAATGTTGTATTCATGGGTGCTACAGAATATGAGAATGGATTTTTCTTTGGTTCAGAAGCAATTTCTTTTGTAAATAATGTTTCTTCTGTTATTCATTTAGCTACTACATCAACATCAGGGGCAGGTGTATCGGGCTCCGGAATTCTTTATAAACTTGAGTTTGAAGGGCATTCAGAGGGCAGCCATATTGTCGAAGTATTACCCGACTTCCTATTCTTCTATGATTCAACCGGGAATGAGATAACAATACCTAATTTGATAACATATTCTGCAACGATAAATGTGGAATGTATAGGTGAATTTGATGAATGTGGCGTTTGTAACGGCGGTGGTATTGAAGAAGGCGCCTGTGACTGTGATGGGAATGTAGAAGACTGCGCTGGTGTATGCGGCGGATCTGCACATGTTGATGAATGTGATGTTTGTGATTCTGATTTTGGTAACGATTGTACTCAAGACTGTTTAGGAGTCTGGGGTGGTGATGCTGTAGAAGATATGTGCGGTACCTGTGATAATGATGCTGAAAATGACTGTGTGCAGGATGATTGTGGTGTCTGGGGTGGTGATGGCAATTGTAATATCAATGGTATTCCCGTTGATTGGATTCGTAATCATAATATTACTACTGGCGGTGACATAGCATTCTGTGTGCAACCAACTATCGATGGAGGTTTCATCTTGTCTGGTGCGGCAAATTATCAAGGAATGCTTTTAAAAACCGATTCGCAAGGTCTATTGGAATGGAGCCAAATCTATGAGAAAGGCGTTGATGATGTGCTAAATAGTGTTATTCAGAGTTCTGATGGAGGATTTGTTGCGACAGGTTATTATACAAACCCTTTCCCTGGAATGATGGATCTATGGATTATAAAGACAGATGAGTCAGGAAATATCCAATGGGAAGATTCCTACGGTACAAACAATAAAAATAACTGGGGTTCTGATATCATCGAATACAGCGATGGTGGGTATATCGTAACTGGAACAAAAAATGATGATGGTGATAATGCCAATGCAACATTACGCAAATACAATAGCGGAGGCTCATTACTATGGAGTGAAACATATTCCAGTTCAGATTATGATGAAGGCATATCGCTTATTGAAACTTCAGGTGGCAATTTTGTGCTTGTTGGTTTTTCTGGAACATCCCATGGTGCTTATAAGCATTTTATGGTTAAAGTAGATGCTGACGGAAACGAAATCTGGAAAAAGCGTTTTGGAACTAATACTCAGCAATCATTGAACGCCGTTTGTGAATCACCAGATGGTAACTATGTTGCAGCTGGATATTGCAATAATTACAGTAATGCCTACATTGTGCAGCGTGAAAGCAATTCTGGAGGTATGCAGTGGAATAATTGTTACGATAATAATGGTTACGAATGGATCAATGATATAATTCCTGCCAGTGATGGTGGATATTATTTACTTGATAAATATTTCTATTTAATAAAGGCAGATGAGAATGGGGACATAGTGTGGAGTGTTGAACTGGATTACGCTAACCAATCACTTATTGAACTGGATAACGGTACCTTGATATTGGCTGGTAATGAGTCGTCTATTTGGCTATTCCCTCTGGATCCATCCATTATAGACTAATATTTCAATTTTTTCCGTATGTATTTCTAATAATCTCTTTGGCCCCAGCTAGTTTTAACATTGGGGGTTTTTATTGAGCAGATATTTTCATCAAAATATAGACCTGCAAAACTAAAACCATTACAGCTATTAATGTTCTGATCAATTCCATAGTATGGTTATGCTTGTCCAACCATCTTTCAAATATATTTCGCTTTTCACCCATAATTATTACCTTTTGTTGTTGTGGCTACTTGGAGCAAACCACGGCTTATTACACCAAGTAATACCAAAACACCTCCTATTTGGGCGTTACCACTCATTAATTCGCCTAAGAAGAAAAAAGCTAAAATGGGATTGAAAATAGGTTCGATTGCGGGATAAATAATAGCATCTAATGCAGAGGCATACCGAATAGCTTTACTAAAAAACACGTAGGATAAACCTAATTGCACAATCCCTAAATAAGAAATTCCTATCCAGGGCTTCACATCAAATGTAACATCGCTCGTAATAAAGGGAATACATACAAAAAAAGTAATCAAATTCCCCAGTAGTACCGAATCAATTGGTCGACCCATTTTTTGTTTTCGCATGAATAAAATTGTAGCTGCAAATCCAAAGCCAGCGATTAGAGCGGCAATATTCCCCCAAAATTCTGTAAAAGACAATTCATCAAAAAAGAAGAGTCCTAAACCAAATAGCATTATGAGAATAGTTATCCAATCGATTGTATTGGATTTTTCACCGAGAAACGAGAAGCTGAAGATCGCCACATAAACTGGTGCGGTGTACTGGATCAAAATAGCATTCCCTGATGTAGTCATTTTATTTGCGAGAACAAAAAATATGACCATAATCGCATAGGATATGGCACCGCCCACTGTAAACTTTCCAAATCGGAGATGGGTAGGTTTATCATACAAAAATATTACAAGTGCAGCAATTCCACTTCGAATGCCAGCTAAGACCAAAGGAGGCCAAGGAATCACTTTAACCATGAACCCGCCTGTACTCCAAATAATGCCTGTCAGAATAAGAAGCCCGATAGCAGAGGATCGTTTCAAACAAGATCCCGGATAAAGGGCTTAGCATAATGGCTAATAAATGCCAGCAGAATAATAGAAGTAATGATGGCGATGGCAGCATCATGTGAATATCCTGTTACCGTCATTCCTAAAGCTGTCCCAGCCGCAGGTGGGTGTTCAAAATCCAAGACAACCATAGCAAAAAGGGTAATGCCCACTGCCAATGCATGCCAAAGAGCACCAAATAAAAGAAAATGCATTAATGGAAAAACAGCAAAACAGGAGCCAACAAAAAATCCAAGCAAATGCCCACCAATGATCCGCTTTGGTTGTCCGGATATATTATTCGGCATTGCAAATACAATGAACGATGTTGCTCCAATGCTGGCAATCACCACTGCATGTTCCATACCCAGTACGAGTGTAATAAAAAATACAGTAATCGACGCGTACACACTTTGAAGAACATAAATGCGCCAGTGAGAAGAAAATTGTGGATCTATTTTCATTTTATTTTTACACTATTATTACCAACAGGTGTGCCAATTAATACCAAGTTTATTAAATATAAGAAGCCTTGAGTGCACCTTCGCAACTTTTTTGGACAAATTAATTCCGAGGAAATTACCCAGTGGTTCCTGACATTTTATAAACAAAAAACCCTCCACTATTATAGCAGAGGGTTTTTCCTTTTTGGTATGAAAAGGGGTTTTAAAAACCTTTAATAGTTCCTGATTTTTTATAAATCTGCCAAACGATATGCCATCCAAGTGCTACCATGATCATCAAGACTAACCAGTTGGTTGAGTCTGTAATACCGAATTGCCCTCCGGCAAAAGGCGTTGTGTGTTGATTGATCATTGTCCACATTAATGGAAAACTCATATAGGTATTATGCTTGGAACGAAGCCCAGCCAATCCGGCATCAGCAGGATCAGGTGCTGCGCCATTTTTAATGGCTGTAATAATTCTTTGTTGGGCGGGCCAAATTCGATACCATACATTGAAAGCCATATTGGTTCCTAAGAGAGCACCAAGATGAATATTGAATGCGCGATAGCTGAATCCAGCATAAAACTTCATCAGATAAACCACACCAGCAATGAGCAAAAAACTAACTATTGTGATTACACGAACATCTTTAATCAATCCACTGCTGTAAAGATAGTCATAAAGAAATACAGCAACAAAGGTTACCAATAACATAACGTGCGCAAGAGATGTTACTTCCGTTCCTGCTTCGAACATGAGATTTCCTGCAGATTCGCCCATTACAAGGGCGCCATCCCAAAAGACCACATACAGGAGTACAATACCCGTGACCAAGGTCCAGGCTGCACCCCATCGGAAAAAATAAAGTGTTCGCGGCATAAGTTCAGGAACAACTTTCTGTTTTGAGTCCGCGTCCATGGTTGCCACAACGTGACCATTTATCCAGTTAAAAAAGTAGAGTAATCCAATCCAGATAATCCCTGCAATGATGTGGAGCCATTTAAAAATAGGATGTAATGCTTCCATTATTTTTTCCTTTTATTCTTAATATAATCTTTGGTTTTTAAGTTAGTTAATTTAGATGAAGTAAGTTTGTGATTCAAATTAAAGAGATAAAATTTTATGCTTCAGGATAAGGAAACAATTTCTCAAGCGATGTCACTTGTCCGTACTGGTTTCTGAATACCACGTGATCTCGCTTAAACTGGGAGTAATTTTCAAGTCCCGTAGCTGCGGCAAGAGAATTCAAACCGTTCCGGATTGTGACCACATAATTCAATACACGCCATTTCTTTTCATCCACAACCAAGGCTTTTTGGTGTTCCGGATCTGTCGTTGCAACCCCAACAGGACATTTATTTGTATGGCATTTTTCTGCACCAATACACCCCACAGAAATCATCATACCACGGGCAATATTCACCAGATCAGCTCCCATGCTCATTGCAATGGCAATCTTATCCGGACTAAATATCTTTCCGCTTGCAAAAACCTTTACTCGATCACGAACACCATAGTGCCGAAGTGCATTATCTGCATATAATAAACCAGATTGGATAGGGAGTCCCATAGTATCAGCCATTTCTTTATAAGTAGCACCTGAGCCACCTTCACCTCCATCTACTGTAATAAAATCCGGACCACGACCTGTTTCAGCCATAAAACTGGCCAATTCATCTGCAGAATCTGGGCCACCCATGACAATCTTAATTCCAATCGGTTTGCCACCATCTTCTCTCATTTTATCTATAAAATCAAAAAGCGTAGGGAAATCATGAAAACTTTTATGGCGATTAGGTGAATCAATATTTTTCCAGGGAATGACACCGCGAATGGCAGCAATCTCTTCATTCACCTTTTTGCCCTCAACATGACCGCCGCGAATTTTTGCACCTTGAGCTAATTTCAACTCAAAACATTTTATATGTGGATTAGCTGCTTTCTCTTTAAAATGGTCCCAACTAAAAGTACCATCTTCATTTCGAACTCCAAATAACCCTGGACCAATCTGCATAACCACATCACCACCACCGATTGTATGATAGGATGCAAGTCCACCTTCTCCGGTGTTGACCCAAGATCCCGTCGCCATTCCCAGACCATAGCTCATAGCACTAATAGCATTTTCGCCTAACGCTCCAAAACTCATGGCACTCATTCCCAAAGGCCCTCTTACATGCCAAGGCTCGCGACAATTTGGACCAATAACAATTGCATCTTCTGGATTCAAAGTCCACGGCGAAATATGAACCTCTTCCAAATGTTCTTTTCTTGAAAATAATCCTTCCGTGCCCACATATCGTTTTGTTCGAATTTTTGGATCACAGGTTACATTCATTTCTTCAGCTAATTTTGGGAACATGGAATTTCGGAGATACCATCCCGGCTCTTTAAAATCTCGTTTTGAACCAAATGCGATCAGCGTTTTCATATATTTACCAGAAATGACAATATTTGCAAAATCAGAACGGCTGAATGGTTTCGCTTCAGTATCTCCATCAAACATATATTGCCGAAGTTCCGGCCCCATCATTTCAAGGAAATAACGAATCCGTCCAAGTAAGGGGAAATTCCTTAAAATAGAATGCTGGCTTTGGCGGATGTCATGAATATACCAGAATAGAAAAAGGATAGGCGGAACAGATATCATGATGAGCACAAGGCTTGTTAATACAGTTAATCCTAAATCCTGAAACATTTCAATCTCCTTTTAATTTGGTTAGACCATCAAGTTAATACTATTTAACGATCAAAATTGGACAGGGACAATCTTCCATTACCTTCAAGGGTTTACTCCCCTTGAAAAATTTCATGAGTGGATTTTTGGTTGAAGCACCCATAATGACAATATGGTTATCCCCTGCTTCGTTTTTAATGATTTCTGATGGGTCACCCACACGATAAATATTTTGATATTGAATTCCTGTTCTCCTCATAAATTTTCCAGCCCTTTCTGCAGCGCCTTTATATCCATCTCCAAATCGGTTTACTTTACTTACCGTCAGGATATCAACATCAATCTTAAATGCTTGGGCAACTCGCACCCCAAATTTTACGGCGCCTTTTGTTCCAGTTGAATCATCTACTGCCAACAAAAGCCTATATTTCTGATTTGGATCAAATTGGTTCACCACAAAAATCGAACTATCGATATATTGAATTAAATCGTGAGCCATACGGCGCTTACCACTCCCCCCAATAATGGTAACATCATAATGACCTTGTTTAACTTCATCTCTTAATTCGGCAATTATGTCTCCATTTCTCAATATCAATTGAACGTCTTTGCAAACGGTACCTTTCAAAAATACTTCCGACCGATTTTCACCTATTTCCACCAGCATATTTGTGGAAAAACCTGCTTCTACCATTGTGGGGGCAATATAATTATTTTCTGCCAGGAAATTAAATGCCCATTCCAGAACGTCAATCCCGGGTCTGTCAAATTCCCAGGAGTCCATTCTTTCCTGCGCTAAACCAACGACTTTTGAATTGAATTTATTGGCTTTTTCAGCAACATCTACAATGGTAGTAGATGCATTTAAAGCTTTTGCAATTTGCATTCCCACTCTGAGTGTTGGTCCGGAATACTCTTTACTGGCAACTGCTATTAGAATCTTCATACTGCTTGGATATTAATCATTTTTTAGTTGATTATCAGCCAATAAGTATTGGCATAAAGTACAAGAAGGATCATGGATATTACACCCACCCTCCATCCAACTTTTAAAAAATCTTTTGCACCAACTAAGCCACTAGAATAAACTATTGTACATGCGGGAGCAGCCACCGCTGTAAAATATCCAAATGCAGATGCAATTGCCGTTACTAACCCTAAATGCATGGCATTTTCACCAAGATTTAGCGTAATCGGGCCTAATACAGCAACAGTTGCGGAGCTAGACAATACATTTGCCATTGTAGTAGTCATAACAATAATTATTGTATCGACCGCAAATGGGAATGAATTCATAATAGTTCCAAATAGATTTACAACTTGATTCGCTAGCCATAACGCGGCACCTGTGTCATTAATATTTGACCCTAATGAGATTGTTGCACCAAATAATAAAATAACACCCCAATGTGTATTCTTACTTAAATCTTCCCATTTTACAAAACCTGCAACTAAATATAGAAATACGCCAAATAAAGCAATCGTTCCCAGACCATAGGTTTCACTCAAAAATACCCAACCTAGAAATACTAAAAGAAAGATAAATGCAGCCACCGTATCCCTTCCTGTCATATTAGGGGATTTTGCTACTTGCACAACTAATTTCCGGACACCCGTATCTAGATGGTCATATTCCGGAGTAAAACTTTTAATCAACACCCATGAAATAATGGGAATCTGGACAATGACTAGTGGATACACTTTTATCATCCATTCCAAATAGGAAATTGAGAGTCCAAAATCATGAAAGTAGGACATCATAATTACATTCCGACCACCGCCCGACGGTGTCCCTATGGATCCAATTAATGCGCCATATGCAATGGAAAAAAGAAGTACTGCACTTAATCCTTTAACTTTATCTTTATCTTCAGAAGTAAATCGAATCAAGGTCATTCCAATAGGAAGCATAATAGCAGCGACGGTATGTTCGCCAATAAAGGAAGATAATATTGCTGAAATGGCAGTAAACCCGAAAACAATATTTTTTGTTTTATTTCCAGTTAATGTAATGATGCCCAAAGCAATCTGTTTATCCCATCCCTGCTTAATAATAGCAACGGAGAGCATGAGGGATCCCATTATGAAAAAAACTGCATCATTCATAAAGGAATGAGCAATTCCATCTGCATCATTAATCCCCAATATAACTTCAAAAACAAGAATATAAATAGCTACGGCTGGTAAAGGAATGGGCTCGGTAATAATCATCATTAGTGCAGTAATAACAATAATGATAATCCGATATCCTTCTATGGTGAGACCTGAAGGTGTAGGCAATAGAACTAGTATAATACCAACTGCGATTGTGATCAGAAACCACTTCTTCTGGGTAACCCAAAAAAGAAAGTTTGTTAGTGATGATCTTGAAAAGCCTAGCATAAAGACATCGAATTTAGGGAATAAAATATTACAGGACGAAATGAAAGACCAAAATTTAAATAATAGAAATGCTTTTTTATTGAGAAAGAATCCTGTAAACAGGTCAATGATCACATTTGCTTGGAATGCGTGATCCGTCTTCAAGAATAGCCCATTTCCAAATGGGAACGCGTTTTTTGAGTTCAGTGATAAAAAAATCCATGGCATCCAATCCTTCTCGCCGATGCTTAGACCAAATAGAGACATGAAGACTTGTTTCACCCACTTCCACTTTACCAATGCGGTGTTTACAAAATAAATCATGGATTGGAAATTTTTTCTCTGCTTCTTCCGCTAATTGGGTCAGTTCGGCTTCCGCCATTCCTTCGTATTGTTCATATTCGAGAGCAGTAATATTTTCACCATGTTCCGTGGCCCGAACACGGCCATTGAATACCAGTTCTGCACCATCTTGCTGACGATTATCTTCAGATGGAAAAAAGTTAATCGGACCGTTTACAATTTCAGCCTTTACCATTTATCCGCCCTGTACAGGTGGAATGAATGCCACTTCATCGCCGTCATGTAATTCAGTTTCATCGGGAATATATTTCTTGTTTAACGCAACTCTCAAGGGAATTCCATCTAATTTTCCATTGGCTTTTCCTCTAATGAATTTTTCCAATTGAAATGTGCTTGTCCCAGATTCAAATTCCAAGTTTAAATTATCTATTTCCAAGGCATATCTCACTTGGGAAAAACATTTTACTTTTATTTTTATCATAATTCGATCGTTTGTGTAATATGGCTCAATCCATCATAAACCAGTAATTTCCCAACCAGATTTGGTGTTATACCAACAATAAGTTTTACAGCTTCAAGCGCTTGGATATTCCCTATAATTCCTGGGAGCATGCCCAATACACCGGCATCAGCGCAAGTATCCCCACCGGATGGCGATTCGGGAAATAATTCACAATACCCTGAACTGCCATTTACATTTAAAACAGCTACCTGCCCTTCGTAACGAAATAAGCCGCCATAAACCATGGGGACATTCGCTTCTTTTGAAAATTTATCAATCAATTGGCGAGTTTGGATATTGTCAGTAGCATCAATTATCACATTAGCATCTTGAATAAAACTCATACCATTTTCTTCGTTAAAATATTTATCAATGGGTACAATGACTGCCTTGTTATTTAATTGTTCTAATCTTTCTTTGGCTACTTCAACCTTTAATCTGTTAAGATCGTCTACCCCATACAAAGGTTGTCGATGAAGATTAGAAAGTTCTACAATGTCCCCATCTATCAATATCAATTTTCCTACACCAGCAGTTATAAGCGATTGTGCAGCGGGGCATCCCAGTCCACCCATGCCAACGATAGCTACAGTTGCGTTCAATAGTTTTTTCTGACCATCCATTCCTACTTCGGGCAAAATTGTTTGACGGGACCATCGGCTCAGATCTTCCTTCTTAGATTGAAATTCAATCCACGCCTGTGCGCCGCCCAATAAACTAAAAGTATCATCTAATTCATTCTCTATTATCATTCCTTCTGTTACAATTCCAAATTGGCAAACAAGCACTTTAGATCCTTTCATGTTTGGAATGGATCCAGCGTTAAAAGTAATGGTTTCTAGACCATCCATTGGAAATTCAGTTATCTGTTTTTCTGAGCGAACATCTACTATCGTGAATTCGTCTTTGCGTTTATGAAGTTCTTTGGGTGTTAAAATCATTTAATAAACTTCCAAGGTAGCATATTAACTTCAATTGGTTCACCCGGTTGCAACGGATTATTCCCCTGCATCGTTCCAAGGATACAATTGGCCTGTAAAGATGATGACAGCATATGAGATCCAACTTTTGTGGATGGTTGACATACTAATTGACCATTCTCAATCCATGCATCTCCAAATAAAAATCGATATTTCACTTTTTCTCTCGGGAATGGCTTTTTCAATATTCCTGTTACTTTTTTGGATTCCTTCTTGCCCATCATAGTTTCAAGCACAGGCCATACCCATTCCATGAATCCAATATAAGATGATACTGGATTTCCCGGTAATCCAAAAATTAATGTAGAATTTCCTGTTCCAAAAAAGAGTGGTTTCCCTGGCTTCTGAGCCACTTTCCAAAAATGTTCTACCACACCCAATTCAATAAAAACGTCTCGGACATAATCATATCGCCCCATTGAAACGCCACCTGAAGAAATGATCACATCACAAGTTTTCAAAGCTCTTGATAAAAATTCTCTCAAGGAATCTTTATCATCTTTGATCACATCTTGCATAACAACTTCACCGCCAGCTCTATCTACTAATTCTTTAAAAACGTATAAATTGGAATTATATATTTGCCCTTCGCCTAAATTTTTTCCCGGCTCAATCAACTCATCTCCCGTTCCAAAGATGGCAATCTTTGGTTTTTTAGAGACTACTAATTCCCCATATCCAAATGTGGCGCAGGTCCCTATTTCACTGGGCGTTGCAGTTGTCCCTTTTTGAATCAGAATTTCTCCTTCTTTGATCTCTTCGCCCATATTTCGAATATGTTTTCCCGGGAATGTTTCAATCATAATTTGGACTGTACCTGAATCGGAAAACCCACTACTGTCTTCCACCATAATAATTGCATCAGCCCCATCAGGGATTTTTGCCCCAGTCATGCATTGGATACATTCACCAGGATTTAAGGACACATTACTTGGTGTTCCTGCCGAGCTGATACTGACCATTGTTAATGTAACCGGATTTTCTGGGCTGGCACCTTTTGTATCTCTAGAGCGAACCGCAAACCCATCCATGGCAGAATTATCAAATTGTGGAGATGGGAAAGACGCCACAACATCTTGCCCTAAAACACGATTCCCAGCTAGAGTTAGATATACTCGTTCAGATTCTAATTCAAATGTGTTATTACTGATAATTGACTTTGCTTCTTGAAGAGATATCATAACAGTCCTTTTATTAAGAACATGATAGCAATGAGAATAACGCTACCCATGACCTTCTGAATTGTTTTCGGTTCAAACTTTACTGCACCTAAATAGGAGCCACCAAATCCACCGATTAGAACTGCAATCGCCAATGGTAAAATAAATTGTAGATCAAATGTGCCTATTTGAGATCGAGCAATAACGCCCACAAGTGAATTCACCCAAATGAACATAGCACCAGATGCAGCTGCTTCCTTTTCCGTCCCAAGGCCAAACATGATAATAAGCGGTACCAGATAAATACCACCTCCAATGCCAACTGCACCTGCGATAAATCCTAAGACACCGCCTAAACTAAAAATAAAGATCCATTTTTGAATGCCAGTCAATTGAATAGATATTTTTAAATCATCCATAAGATAAATCCGTATTACAACAAAAATAAGTGTAATCAATAAGAATATGTTAAATATCCTTTCAGGTAATTCTTGGCTACCAGCAAAGTAGGCCATTGGAATAGATGTTACCAAAAATGGAATAATTAAATTGAGTCGACTGTGCCCATTTTTCCAAAAATGAATCATACCAATAAATGTTACAATCAGGTTCAAAGTAAGCGACGTAGTAGGGATAATTTGGTAACTGATTCCAAAAATTGCCATGAGTGCCGTATAGGATGACCCACCACCTAACCCAACACTGGAATAAATAAAGGCAATCAACAAAAAGAGAAATGGCAGTAAATAATCCATTAATGTTTTTCACCCATCATCATATGAAATGAATGAAATATCGTTGGAATCAAAACTTTCAAAGCGTCTTTTACAGCGCCCATACTACCAGGTAAGCAAATAATAATGGATCCATTAAATACGCCAGCCGTCAGTCTTGACAACATGGCTGTTGTCACTTTTCCCCGCCCATATGCGTGAAGCGCTTGTTCCACACCGGGCAATTTTGAATCAAATATTTTTTCTAATGTTTCAATGGTTAAATCCCGTGGTCCCAATCCTGTTCCGCCTGTAGTGATGATGAGTTCAACATCATTATTGACCCAATCTTGAATGGTTGAAACCAATTCTTCTGAACCATCCGGTAATACTTTTTGATAATCTACTGAACAACCCGCATTCTTAAAACCATCCACTAATATAGGTCCGGATTTATCTTCCCCTTGACCAGATGAAATACTATCACTTAATGTAATCACACCTACATTGGGTCGATATTCAACCGCATTGTCCGACTTACCCCCGATTTTCTTTACCAATTTTATTTCACCTATTATCATTGTTTTATCTACTGCTTTACACATATCATAGATAGTTAATGCTGCACTAGAAACTGCTGATAATGCTTCCATCTCTACGCCCGTGGCTTCTTTAGTCTTCACAATTGATTTTATCAAAATAACATTGTCTTCTATTTCGAATTCGATGTCTACAAATGACAAATTTAATTGATGACACATGGGAATCATTTCTGCCGTTTTTTTCGCAGATTGAATTCCAGAAATTTTAGCTGTGGTCAGCACATTTCCTTTGGGAAGAGCATCATTCTGAATGGCTAAAATGGTTTCTGGAAGCATCGATATTTTCCCTTCTGCTTTTGCTATCCGAACAGTCATAACTTTATCGGTTACATCCACCATTTTGACATTTCCTTTATTATCTAAATGTGAGAAATCATTCATATTAGCCCCCTATTTGGGTCATGGATTCTCGATGAGTGCCATTAGATTGCTGCGCCGCCCATCCATCTTTGTATTTATTTAAAAATGACCCTTGGATCATGGATTGAATATTTTCATCGGAAATATCATTCCGTATTGCATCCCTTAAATTCATTTCATCCTGGCTGTAGAGGCAGTTCAATAATTTACCATCCGCCGTAATTCGGATGCGATTACATGCTCCGCACAAGCTACGTGAATAGGCGGGAATCACAGCCACTTTCCCTTTATAATCATCCACACGGAAAATATGGTGTTCTGTCCGAGAACCATCAATAGGTTTCAATTCACTCACTTGATTTTTCATATCAGCCAGAATATGGTCAGCCCCATAAAATTTTCCTGTTTTCCAGATTTGGTGAGAATCAAATGGCATCAATTCGATAAATCGAACAGTAATATTATTTTCTTTTGTCAGTTCTACAAAATCCATGAGTTCATCATCATTAAAATCACGCATGGCAACCACGTTCAGTTTGATGGATTGAATGGAGGATTGCATCGCTTTATTGAGGCTATTTAAAACCATATCTAAACCATCTCGTCGAGTGATTATTTTAAATTTTTCCGGATTCAATGTATCCAGACTAATATTTATTCCTGACAAACCCGCTCTTTCCAATTCTTGAATGTGTTTAGAGAGTAACAATCCGTTTGTCGTTAAATGAACTGACTCAATACCTGGAGTTTCTTTTGCAAAATGAACGAGTTTCAATAAATCTTTTCGAAGTAACGGTTCACCACCAGTAAACCGGATTTTTGATACACCCATTTGGGATGTTAAATCAATAAGTTTGAATATTTCTTCTGTAGTTAGGAGTTTATCTTTGCTTCGAAAATCAATGCCTTCTTCCGGCATACAATAAATACAGCGAAGGTTACATTGTTCATTTAAGGCAAGGCGTAAATAATTAAAAGTTCGACCGAATCGGTCAATGATGGGTGCAATGGATTGATCCAGCACGCCACTAAATGGGGTGGATGTAATTATATTTTCTTTCATTCTCATTCCAAGTCATTCCCTTGATGAATCGGGGGAAATCGGGAGCAAATCCTGGCGTTTCCACCAAAACCGTACCGGCCTCAAACCTTATCCGCTAGCTGGCAGACTTAGATTTTTTGGCTAAGAGAACATCATTTTTGTTATTCTATTAGAGTTAATAGATTCTCTAATAAAAATAATGTATCATTTAATTTAAGCATTGATCAATTCTTTTTGTGGTGATTTTTCCTTTATCATCGAAACCGAATCAATAATCTCCTTAATTGCAAATTCTATTTCTTCCTTCGTATTAAATCTTCCCAAGCTAAATCTTAAAGACGAATGAGCCATTTCTGAATCTCTCCCCAACGCTTTGATTACATGGGATGGTTCCAGATTTGCGCTGCTGCAGGCCGAACCAGTGGAACAGGCAATGCCTTTCATTTTTATGATCAATGTTTCCGCATCAATATTTGGAAAACAAAAATTAATATTATTTGATAATCGATTTTCCCTGCTTCCATTTAAAATTGTATTGGGATGTGAAGTAAAAATTTCATCAATCATTTTATCGCGCAGTGTTTTTAGCCAAGCATTCTCATTTTTCATTTTTTCTAAACACTTTTCTATCGCCTTAGCAAATCCAACAACGAGAGGGACAGGGAGAGTTCCGGAACGATAGCTAAATTCATGGCCACCACCCGTCATTTGCGAAATCAATTCCACCTTTGGATTATTGCGTCTTACATACAATAGTCCAATGCCTTTCGGACCATAGATTTTATGCGCAGTAGCAGCTAACAAATCAATATTCATTTTATTTACATCAATTGTGAGTTTGCCAAAAGACTGACTGGCATCCACAAGAAACCGCACATTTTTATCTTTACAGATGGCACCGATTTCAGCGATGGGTTGGATCGTACCAATCTCATTATTGGCATGCATAATTGAAACTAAAATCGTATCTTGTCTCATACCATTTCGAACAGATTCCGGATCAACATTGCCATCAGAATCAACTGGAACTATTGTAATATCCCAACCATCATTCGCCATAATTTCATAGGTATCCAACACTGCTTTATGTTCAGTATTCTGGGTAATAATATGCTTCCCTATATCTCGATTTTTTTCACAAATACCACGGATAGCAAGATTTATGGATTCCGTGGCACCACTAGTAATTATAATCTCCCTGGATCGCGCGTTAAGCGCTTGGGCCAGTAACTTTCTGGATCGCTCAACTGCTTCTTTCGCATCTCGCCCAATGGAATGGTGAACACTGGCAGCATTTCCATAATTCTCTTTAAAGAATGGCAGCATCGCCTCCAAAACTATTGGATCCAAAGGCGTTGTTGCCTGGTTATCTAAATAAACAGGAATGCCCAAGTTAATTCCCCATCGGTTCTCCAGAACCGGTATTGCGGTGCATGACAATTTCAGACAAGATGCTTAATGCAATCTCTTCTGCAGATTTTGCATTCAGATTCAATCCTGCCGGGGAATGGAAGCGTGCTTCCAATTCATCAGATACATTATTCTCATTTAAAAAATCTCTAATCAAACCTGCTTTTTTCTGACTTGCGATAACTGCCACAAACGGAATGCCGGCATTCAAAGCACTCAAGGTCTGTTTATGGTCATCACGATGATGGGTTGCTAATATGAAATAATCGATATTTTCATCAATCTCTTCCAGATCTAAGTGATCCGTAATGATCTGATTGGCTAATTCGTACCGATCCTTTTCATCTTCCTGTGTTTGGATCAAGACCTTAAAGTTGAGCATATGGGCTATTTCAGCCAAAACTTCCACCACACGCCCCATCCCACGGATTAAAATGGTTGGCGTTTCAGGTTGGGGTTCTACAAATACAGTCATCATACCTCCACATGGGATTCCTAGTTCCATATCATCGCTATCCAAATTTACATCAATCATTTTTGTTTCGAGATCTGCCAAGGATTCGATCACCGTTTGACCAATGCGGTTCTCCACGCAACCGCCGCCAATATAACCAATGACTCGTTTCCCGGATAAATCGTATATCGCTTTATCACCCATTCGGGCAGATGATGATCCTTTTACAGCAATGACAGTCGCTACAGCGAAAGGACGGTTGTCCCTCTTCAATCTCGCCATAACTTCAAATAAATTTTTATGCAACACCAGCCACAGGCTCCAAACTTTCTTTTGTATCATAATCTTTAAAAATTGTGTTGGATTGAATTTCAATCTTTATCATCGATGAGAGGTTATCCTGAATAACTTTTTTGGCTCCGCTATCTCCATACAAAGTCAATAATTCATCTCGAAATTTTGAACCAAAAAAGATAGGATTCCCATACAGCCCATCTTTTATTGGGATCACAATTTTATCCGCTGAACCATGAACAATAATCTCATTGATCAGTTTTGGCGTTACTAAAGGCATGTCGCCCAGTAGAATAAGAAAGCCGTCAAATTGTTTTAATTGACTTATCCCAGCCACAATGGATGAAGCCATTCCCGTTTCCCATTGCTCATTTTCTACACATTGAATATCATCACTTTGGACCAAGTTTTTGATCTCAGAAGATTGGTGACCCACAACAACAAAAGTTTGAGTCAGATTGGAATTCAATGATGCATTCACCACGTGGTTCAACATGGGCTTGCCTTGAAAAGGCATCATTAATTTATTTTGATCTCCCATTCGGCTTGATCCGCCGGCTGCTAAAATGAGTCCTGCAATCTTCATAATGATGCCATAATTATCTAAAAGCCAACCGAGCCATTTGCCTTATTAAACTCTAACCTTAATTGATGAAATATTAACTTAATTGAATGGGCAATGTGCGAATCCGTTTTCCTGTTGCAGCATATACTGCATTGGTAACTGCCGGGGCAATTGGGGGTAATCCAGGCTCACCAACACCCGTAGGGGCTTCGTCACTTTCAACCAAATAAACATGAATTTTTGGCGCTTCATTCATTCGTATAACTTCAAAATCATCAAAGTTATTTTGCGCAACGCGCCCATTTTTTATGGTGATTTTGCTTTTCAACGTTGCGGATAATCCATAAATGATTGCACTAGAGATTTGTGCTTTTACGATGGCAGGATTAATAACGATTCCACAATCTACAGCACAAAATACTTCGTGAACTTTGACTTTTTTATTTTCAACTGAAACGCGGGCGACCTGTGCCACCCAAGTACCAAAAGATTTATGACAAGAAATACCTTGGTAAGTGGGGCCATTTTGAAAATCATTCCAGCTGGATTTTTCAGCCACCTTTTTTATTACGCCTGCATCTCGGGATGACTTTGGCAATAATTCTAATCTAAATTGGACAGGATCTTTCCCCGCTTTTTCTGCTAATTCGTCCATGAAACATTCATTGGCAAATGCATTTTGGGAATTATATACAGATCGCCACCATCCTAAGGGGATGGGTGTTTTAATCATTTGGAAATCCACCTGCATATTGGGAATCTCGTAGGGTAAATGTTTTGCACCTTCCACAGCAATAATATCGACCTTCTCTTTAAAAGGGAACGGAATCTTTACTATTTGAGAAAAAAGAATTGAAGGAGCCGTAATTCGGTGTTTCCAGACTGATAAATTATTATTTTGATCAAAAGCACCTTTCATCACATGAAGGCTAGGCGGCCTATAGTAATCGTGCTGCATATCTTCTTCACGGCTCCAAGTCAATTTGACCGGTTTTTTCATTTCGTTTGATATTTCAACGGCTTCTTTTACAAAATCGTTAAAAGCCCTACGGCCGAACCCCCCACCTAAGAAAGTGACATTGACTTCAACTTGTTCTTTAGATAAACCGGTAATTTTTGAAGCGATCTTTCTAGCCCCGTTGGGATCTTGCGTTCCTGCCCAGACTTGGCATTTATCCCTTTGCACATAAGCGGTACAATTCATTGGTTCCATTGTGGCATGGGCTTGAAGTGGCGATTCATAGATTGCTTCAATTTGATTTTCGGATGATTTCAGAGCCTTTTTAACATTGCCTTCTTTGCGAACAACACCACCTTTCTCTTTACTGGCATCAAGCAGGTCTTCCCTGATCTTTTCACTATCCAGTCCTGTCACTTCGCCTTCATCCCAATTGATTTCAATTTGTTTTTTGGCTTTCAATGCGGCCCAGGTGTTTTGGGCAACAATGGCCAGCCCGTTTTCAATTTCGAATATTTTAGTTACGCCTGAAATGTCGTTGACACTCGCTTCATTAAAGGATTTGAGCTTCCCACCAAATACGGGCGAATGAACCACGGTGGCATACAACATACCGTCCAATTGAACATCCAATGCAAATTGAGCTGTTCCATTTACCTTGTGTAATGTATCTGTTCTTTTCAAATTTTGACCAATAATAGAAAAGTCCCGCTTTGCTTTTAATTTTGGATTTTTGGGCACTTTTTGAAGACTGGCTTTTTTTGCCAGATCGCCATAGGATAATTCTCTCCCGGTGCTTTCGTGGGTTACAATCCCGTTATGGGTTTTGCATTCACTGGAAAGGATACCCCATTCTTGGGCAGCGGCCATCACCAGCATTTCCCGTGCGATTGCACCTGCTTCCCTTAATTTTTTCCATCCGCTTGAAACCGAATTGCTCCCACCGGTCATTTGCCAACCATACTTTTTTTTATCTGCCGGTGCTTTTTCTACGATAACTTTTGACCAATCCAAATCCATCTCTTCAGCGATAATCATAGGCAAAGATGTTAAGACACCCTGTCCCATTTCAGATTTTGCCACCATGATTTGGACCATATTATCAGATTTGATCTTGATCCACGCATTGGGTTCAAATATTGTAGGTGCAACGGTTTTTCCATTCAGTTTATTGGTATAGGGAATGTAGAATCCCAAGACAAACCCAGAACCTGCAGTGGAAACAACTTTAATAAAATCGCGTCTATTCATCGTCTCCCCCTGCACTGCTTTGTGCATTATTGGCTGCACGAAAGATAGCTTTCTTGATTTGGGGATAGGTACCACAGCGGCAAATATTCATTTTCATTGCCGAATCAATATCGGTTTCATCAGGGTTTGGATTCCTTTTCAGGAAAGCTGATGCAGTCATTATTTGCCCTGGTTGGCAGTAGCCGCATTGGGGAACATCTTCTTCCAGCCAAGCCTGTTGAACGGGATGTGGATTATCTTCAGAGAGACCTTCTATGGTTGTGATTTCACTATCGTCTTCAACCATATCAATGGACGTCACACAAGATCGAGTCGCTTCCCCATCTAAGTGAATTGTACAGGCACCGCAAAGGCCACGTCCACATCCAAATTTTGTCCCCGTATATCCCAAAGTATCTCGTATTACCCACAGAAGTGGCGTATCACTGTCAACATTTACAGTATGCTGTTCACCGTTAATATTAAGTTTAAATTTATTCATTGTGTTCCAATTTGGTTGATTTAGAAGTTTGCGTTAATAATTATTTATTCATTCATTAGCCAATTGAATTATAAAACGATCTATTTCAAATAAAACTGCTCTTTTCTAGGCGTTAAAGGTCTCCCCATCCACAAGGGGCGGCGTAAACCATCAGGGTGTGTTTCTTTTTCTTTCGCCCATTCATTCCATTTCTTAAAATGTTCAAATGATTTATTTGTATCTACAAAAACATCGCCATATTTCTCATCTGGCTCCGGTTTGGATATACTAACCTTTTGCAACCAACAATGAGCGCCAGAGATAGGATCAGGATTCGCTGCATGGGTAATATTTTGGTGAACGCCCCCGTCTCGCCACCAGACACGATTTGTATCAGGATCTTTTGATTTCCACGGTTCAACACCTTTCACTGTTTCCATCTTCCATGTTCCATCACCCATATTTTGGATATCTACTGTATTGGTCATAAAGCGATTCCCCGCATCTTGCGGGCGACGCCATCTCCCTATATGATGAGAACAGGCCACCACCCCAGGTTTAATGGTTTCTGTCACCCAAACTTTGTCCACGAACCAACCAATGGGTGTGGTTATTTTGAGTAGATCTCCATTATCTACACCGAGTCGCGAAGCATCTTTTGTATGAATCCAAATGGGATTTTTATGGGCAATTTCTGTGAGCCATTTCGCATTGGCAGATCGGGAGTGAATATGCGTTGGCAATCTAAAATTCGGTAATAATACACACTCATTTTTACTTGTGTCCATCTCGTCTGGATGCACATGACTTTTAATGCGGTATCCCGGCGTTGCATGTTCCGGGTATCCAAAGTCTACCATAGTTTGAGAATAAATTTCTTGTCGTTTAGATGGCGTGGGGAACCCGCTAAAATTCTTTCCATCCACTTGGATACCAATAACATTGCCATCTTTTTCAATTTGGCCATTATTTTTAACCATCGCCCCATTCATAGCCCCTTTGTGAACAACATCTTCATTTTTAACATATACTTCCGGATCAACTAAATAAGCTCCAAACTTCCGCATATACTCTAATGGAGAGAGTCCTTCTTTTTCGGCTGTTTCTGGTAATCCATTTGTATGCTCAAAAATATATTGATAATATTCATCAATGTTTATTTTTTCACCATCGCGATATGGACTCATAAAATGTTTTCTTATTCCCAAATCGCCATCTTTATCAATGCGCCAGGATAACTCGATCCAGAATTCATCTTCTTCCCACACTTCCCCGGGATTCACTTCATAAGTGAATTCAATTTCTTTTCCATCGCGTCGGGCTTTTTCACGTAAAACTGGTTGACGAAAAGCGATCCAAACTCCTGATTGTGTTTCGTAAGAATTAATATCATGCCGCTCTGATGCATGTCCCATGGGTAACACATAATCGGCAAAAAAGGCGGTCTCATTCCATGTGGGTGTTAGGGCAATATGGCATCCAACTTTTTCTGCATCAGACAACATTTCTATCCAGCTGAATCCGTCAGGATAAGTCCACACCGGATTAAAAACACGGGTGAAATACACATCCATTGATCCTCGACCATCCTTGATGAGATGGGGCAAAATCTGGCTCATCTCATAATGAGCCAATGTGTATTCTTTGGGCCAAGACAATTCATTCCACGCATCGGGGCCCGGTGGAGTATCAAAAAATTCCGGATGAAATTTATTCCATGCACTTGGGGATGTTCCCCCTTCCGTGCCTACAGAACCTGTGAGAACATTCAATAAATGAAGCGTCCGTGACACTTGCCATCCGCCGAGATTTCCAATGGATGGACCGCGCCAAACATGGGTGGAGAGTTTGCTTCCTGCTTTCCCAACCATGCGCGCTACACGAACAATTTGATCTGGTTCAATTTGGGCTTCTTTGGCAGCATATTCCGGAGTGAATTCCGCCCACTCTTCACTCAAACGTTTGATGAATTGATCAAATTTAATTGGATCATCTGGATGTAAATTTTTGAGATAGTCATCCCAGTTCACCCAATTTTCCATATAATGACGATCATACATACCTTCGTCTAAAATGATCTTGGCCATGGCCAGATAAACTGCAGATTCACTGCCGGGATAGGTGGGCATCCATTCATCTGCCATAGATGCCGTATTGGACAGGCGTGGATCCATGACGATCAATTTGGCGCCTTTCATCATGCCTTCCATAATCCGCTGGGCATGTGGATTAAAATAATGGCCTGTTTCTAAATGAGACGATGCCAGCAAAATCACTTTTGCATTTGTGTGATCCGGGCTTGGACGATCGTATTTATGCCATAGGGCATAGCCGGTTCGTGCACCCGCAGAACAAATATTCGTGTGAGAATTATGCCCATCCACACCCCACGCTTTCAGGACACGCTCGGCATAACCTTCGTGCCCTGGTCGACCCACATGATAAACCACTTTCTCTTTACTTTTTCGCAGAGATGCAGCAATCTTTTCCGAAATTTCATCCAGCGCTTGATCCCAAGAGATTCGTTCCCAACGTCCTTCGCCACGCTCACCAACCCTTTTCATAGGATAAAGGATCCGTTCCGTATCATTAATTTGATTAATAGTCGCCGGACCTTTGGCGCAATTTCGTCCGCGACTGCCGGGATGGTGGGGATTACCTTCAAACTTTCGAACTTCATTGGAATCCTTATCAATATAAGCCAAGAGGCCGCAAGCCGATTCACAATTGAAACAAGTGGTGGGAACTATGGAATAATGCCGTTCCTTTTTCTCCGGCCAAGCCAATGCATCTAATTCTGTGAAATCATCCCATTCGCTGGGGTCGGGATATTTATACAACTCCCTGGGCCCTTCCATTTCGAATGCTTCTGACCAATCTGGACGATCTGATATCTTCGGGATAATCCCTAAAGATTCTGAAAATGTTTCTATCCAACTACGTTTCATAATTAACTCAAAGGAATCATTTGTGGTACGCGGATGCGTACAAATTCTGTTAAATAAATCCCAACCAATGCCAAACCACCAGCAATCAATGACATACTTGAGAAAGCGTTTAGGACAACGATTGGTATAAGGCTTCCCATAACAATTCCTACCCAGAAATATTTTGAATAATATCCTTTTGTCATAAGATGGATGGCTTTTTTTGCGTCAGGCGTATCATGGGGTATTAAAATTTCTTTTGCAAAAATGAACATATTTGCCACAATTCCCCAAAGCAGAATATTTGCCATCCATTGGGATGAATTCGGGGCAATAATCATCATAACTACCGATCCAGCCATGATGGCATGAACCAACATATGTATGGCAGATTGAATGGGCGTTTGCCATAAATCTCTGGCCCGCGCTTGGTTAAACAGAAGTGGGATCCCCGGGTACCGAGCTC